>Ga0315288_10001718_pt1 | contig 28419 bp, 19 predicted proteins | sample YL17G11_20_MG_FD_203454 | JGI IMG/M metagenome (GOLD analysis project Ga0315288, IMG submission 203454) | Sediment microbial communities from Yellowstone Lake, YNP, Wyoming, USA - YL17G11_20 | ecosystem: Environmental > Aquatic > Freshwater > Lake > Sediment | place: USA: Wyoming | collected... | reverse complement strand
CCAGCCAGCGTCCAGAAAAGTGTTGATGTCTTTCATCTGTGCCGTCGTCTTGCCTGTCCCGCCGGGACTGAAGTTGCAGTCACTTGTTTCGACATCCCAGAAAGAGGTAGTGACGGTGCCAAGATATTCTCCCACCAGTCCGCCGACACTATCTTCTCCGTCAACATGGCCTACGGAGTAACAGTCAGCGATACTTGCGAAATTCACTCCCACCAGGCCCCCGACAGACATTTTTCCCTCGACGGAACCGGTGGCGTAACATGCGGTAATGCTGCCAGAATTCGCTCCCACCAGGCCGCCAACGAACGTCTCGCTTATAACTGAGCCGGTGGAGTAACAGCCAGCCAGACTGCCTTCATTCACTCCCACCAGGCCGCCTACACGGACACAATCATCACATCCATTGATAGAACCGGTTGCATAGCAGTCAGTGACGTTGCCGGAATTCCATCCCACTAAACCGCCCATATTGTCGCTTTCATCATTTCCGTTGACAGAACAAGTGGAGTAACAACCAGTGATGCTGCCAGAGTAGTTCAATCCCACTAAGCCGCCGACATTGTCGCTATCTTCGGTTCCGTTGACCGAACCGCTGGTGTAACAGCCGGTCAGACTGCCTTCATTTGCTCCCACCAGACCCCCGACACAATTTTCACCGGTAATTGTCACAACCTCTACACCCAGGTTGCGTATCTGGCCGCTGGAGCCCACATAACCAAATAAACCTACAAAATTGCTGGAAGGCATATTCACGTCTGCGTTGTGGATGATATAGCCGCTGCCGTCAAAGACGCCTGTAAACGGTTGACCGTATTTGCCGACAGGTAATAACGCGACTCCCTCCAAGTTTATGTCGGCAGTCAGGATAAAATGCTTATCCCAGTCCTCCTGATATTTGCCGACATCGCTTAGGTTCTCCGGCGTTGCTATTCTGTATGGATCGTTTGGCTCGCCGGTCCCACCGTTGTATTTGGCCATGGCTGTGCCTGCCAACACCAAAACCGCTATTGCCAGAACTGTTATTGTCTTTGCTCTGATCGGTCTTCTCATATATTCAGAATTTGCCATTTTGGACTCCTCGAAAGCACTCCTACTCTTATAACTTGTTGAGTCACTTTTTTCTGTTAGCATACGCCCACTGCCCCAGCACTTAGTTGTTGTCCTCCAGCCAGTGCAACGCCATAAAAGCAAAGTCAACGAAATTGACTATGCAGTCGCCGTTGATGTCACCGGCGAGAATGGTTTCGCAAGGCGGTTTGCCAAAATATGATTTACTTGCCTCGGTTGTGCCTCCATAAGCGCCCATATTGATTATTCCGCCATTAGGAAATGGCTCTAAGCCGATGGGGCCAAGCGGGTCGCCGGCGTCGATGCACGGACTCGTCACCTCGTCTATCGTCCATTGTCTCTCGCTTGCGTTCCACCTGCCGGCCTGGGACTTCAAGTGGTAGTCTCCGTTGACCCAGAAATCGTCGTCGGCGTTTTCGAGCGTCCCATTCGGGTCCCAGAATCCGGGCAGAACAAAACGGGGGTTGGCATCGGTGTTGCCCGGTCCCCAATTCAGCTTGCAGCGTTCTTCGAGGGATACTGCTTCGGGGCCTCCCTGAACGTTGCTGTAGCTGACCGTTATTTCCGTCGTGGATGGGTCGTGGCCGGGCGATTGGTGGTAAGTCAGGGCGATCTGCGCTCCATCCGCAGCGGAGTTACCCCAAAGGATGCAGTTAGCGACCTTTGGGTGGCTGCCTTCGTAGCAGAATATTGCGCCACCCTTGCGGGCTGCGTTGTTAGCGGTGAACGTACAATTAGTCAAAGTGGGGCTGCTATCGAGGGTACTGATGGCGCCGCCATTTTGAATCACGGCCTTGTTGCCGGCGAAGATGCAGTTGCTCACGGTCGGATAACAGCCTTCGTAGCATCGCAGGGCGCCGCCATCGTACCAAGCGGTGTTGCCGACAAATACGCAGTCTCTAATCACGGGACTGCTGCCGTATTCGCAATATACACCTGCTCCGTAACCTGATGTGTTGCCGATGAACCTGCACCGGCTGACGGCTGCTCCGGTCTCGTACTGAAATTCCATGCCGCCACCCTCGTTGTCCCGGAAGACGCAGTCGCTGATCATTGGGCTGCTGCTTTCGTTGTAAACAGCTCCGTGCCCGCCGCCCGTCGAGTTTTTTCTGAAGGTGCAGTTCTTGATAACAGGGTGGCTGTGCAGATTGTAGATAGCCGCCCCGAGGCCGCCATACTCGTAGTCATATAGCACCACGATATTCTGCGTGAAAGTGCAGTTGATAAGGGTCGGGCTTCCGTTTTCATTGTACATTCCCGCGCCGTTGTTGGCGAATGGGAAGTCGCCGTCGATGCCGTCGGCGTAGCCGGCAGTGATTGTAACACCGTCGATAATGGCTGTGTCGTTCGTTCCGCTGCCTGTGACCACGTGTCTGCTGTTGTCGCTCACTGTGGTACCGCCCGGACCATCGTTGGCCTTCAGATCGCCGCTCAGGATAGTCTCAAACTTCCCAACATCACGCCTGTTTGGATCCGGCGAGCCAAGACCGGCGTACCCGCCTACAACGCGCACGCCGCTTCTTAGCAAGAATGTTAGAGACCTTAGGTCGGTTACATCCCAATAGATCCCCTCGTGGGGTTTATAGACTCCCTGAGCTACCCGAATCTCATCGCCGGCCGATGCACTGAGCATGCCAAGTTGCAGATAGTTGAAGGCATCCTGCCACGAAGTACCGTTGTTCGCGCCTGTCGCGTCATCATCGACATAATAGACGATAGTACCGATAGGATACTGATATTCATAGGCCCCCATATCCACTGCCTTGCCGCGAATTCGCGGATTCTCGTCCAGGTCCAAAGCCCCTTCCGGAACAACCGAACTGTCGCCCTTATCCACGCACGGCGAACCAGACTGAAGGCGATAGTCACCTGCATCCGGATTGACAAACATAGGATTCAAATCCAGGTTGCCGTCGCCCGTCAACCCACCCTGAACATCGCTGTATCGAACCGTCACGTGCGACCTGTCGAGCACCGACACCTCGTCGCCGCCGTCCCACAGGATACAGTTGCTCACCGTTACTTCGCTCGTGTAATTATGCATGAACGAATCGCACAGAATCGCCCGCCCTGTCGGCGCCGCATTGTCGGCGAAGGTGCAGTTGATGATTGCCAGCCGATTCTGGTGTGATATCTCCACCGAAATCGCCCCGCCCTGCTTACCGGCATGATTCAAGACAAACAGACAACTCTCGATCTTGACATCACTGCCAGCGCCATCGTACCAGGCCCAATTGCCGATCCCGATCGCGCCGCCGGAATTCGACTCGTTGTCCTCGAACACGCAGCGCCGAAATATCGGCCGGCTCAACTCGCTGAATACCGCGCCTCCGTACCAGGTGCTGCGATTCTTCCGGAACACGCAGCCGGTCACCACTGCGCCGCTCGCGTCCACACAATACAACGCGCCCCCACGTTGTCCACTGAAGTTCTCTTCAAACACGCACCTGTTCAAGACCGGGCAGCTCCCGCCCATGTTGGAAATCCCGCCGCCGTGTTGAGACTCCGATCCGTTCCCATAGATCCGGCAATCGGTCAGTGTCGGATTGGACCGATCACAGTTGGCCATACCGCACGACAGATTGCCCTCAAATACGCAACCTTCCAGTGTCGGACTGGACTGGGCGTCGTTGTACATCCCCGCATACGCATTGTATGAGAAAGTGCAATTCACAAACCCCGGCGCACTCCCGTCGCGGTTATAGACTGCCCCGCCCGACAACGCGCTGTTATACATAAACACGCACTCCCGCACCGTGCAACTACCTGATCCGTTGTACAACCCGCCGCCGCACTCGGTCGATACCCACCCATCGTCGCCGCTGTCATTGGCATTGCCCCCCATGACCACGAATCCTTCAAGAACGGCCGTGTTGTCCGTCCCCGTTCCAACCACTACATGGATACTGTTTTCCCTCCGGTCGGCACCATAGACCATATCATTCAGGTCAATCACGGCCGGGTCATTGCGAGCTAGGTCGCCGGTAAGAATCGTCGCATACCCTTTGATATCCCTTTGATCCGGATCCGGTGCTTCACACCCCGCGTATCCACCCCGAAGAATAACGCCGTTCTTCAATTGAAACGACGCATCCCGGTCTCCCTCAATCAGCCCGTCGAGATACGCTGACTGATCCGGCCGATACGCACCTTGCGCAACGCGAATCTCATCGCCTGAAAGGGCTTCCGCCAGCGCATCCTGCAAATACAGATACGCATCCCGCCAGCTCGACCCGTTGTTGGCTCCCGCGGCGCTGTCATCCACATACAGAATCGCCGCCGAAGTGGTACTTACGCTCCATAGCCCAATAAGAGTAATTATTACAAATCGTTTCATACATTACTCCCCTTTCTCAATAAAGTACTGTGGCTAGCTGCAACCATCAGCGAGTTCAAAATGTTTCCAACCAATGTCCTGCCAGAATTGCAAGGTCAACAAAGTCAACCTTCTTGTCGTGGTCCAAATCGCCGGCCGGGTCAGTCCGGAGGAACGGATAGGTCTGATTTTCGCCAATGCCCCAGATTTCGACAAAATCCCACGCGGCGTCGGTGAATGTGCCAATTTTCTTCATTTCGGCTGAATTTTTACCTGTCCCGCCGGAACTTGTCGGTTGGCCCGAAGTCTCAGTATCCCAGAAAGAATCTCGGACAAAGCCATCTGGATCATTAGATCCTATCAATCCCCCGATAAACCAGCCGGTTCCTGAAACGCTGCCGGCCGAGTAACTGTCGTCTGTCACTCCCTCGTTGTTGTACCCAACCAGCCCGCCGATATAATATGCTCCTGAAACGCTGCCGGTGGAATAGCAGTTGGTTATTATCGCACCATGATCGCAATTGTGTCCTACCACCCCGCCTGCAAGACTGTATCCATCAACAGCACAGGTCGAATAGCAACTCATTATCTCGCCGCCGTCACTGAAACCCGCAATCCCCCCGATGTTCGAACCGTCTGCTCCTCCTGAAACGCTGCCTGTCGAATCGCAGTCTATTATTGTGCCTGTATCGTTAGCTCCCACCAGCCCGCCGACATTAGAACTTCCCAAAATCGCGCCGGTGTAAGAGCAATCTGTTATTGTGCCTGTATCGTTAGCTCCCACCAGCCCCCCGACATTCCACCCCGTTCCCAAAATATTACATCTCGAATAGCAGTTGGTTATCGTCCCGAAAGAGTTGCCTCCAACCAGGCCCCCGACAGAAGCGCCGCCGGAAACGCTGCCCCCCACAGTGCAGTATGTTATTGTGCCTTCATTAAATCCCACTAACCCGCCGACATCATACCCTCCCACAGCATTGACATCGACGTTCTGAAGGGTGAGGTTCTTTATCCGCCCGCCGGAGCCGACGTACCCAAACAGGCCTATAGTGTTTCGGCTATCAGAATTCCACGTGAAATTCCAGATTGCGTTGTCGTTGCCATCGAATACCCCGGTGAACGGCTCGTTGTTGGGGTCGTTCCAGCCATAATACTTCCCAATGGTCTCGAACTCCATCCAGGCATATTCTGCGAAGTTCACATCATTGACGAGGATAAAGTGCTTGTCCCAGTCGCCCGAGGTATTCATTAGAGTTTGCCAGTCGGAAGGCGTAGCGATCCGGTATGGATATGCCTGCGTCCCCGACCCGCCAGAATAGAGACGTTGCAGGAGCAGCCGCGGGTAGTCATCAGGAGGCATCCACCAGACAGTGGCAAAATCCCAGCCAGCGTCCAGAAAAGTGTTGATGTCTTTCATCTGTGCCGTCGTCTTGCCTGTCCCGCCGGGACTGAAGTTGCAGTCACTTGTTTCGACATCCCAGAAAGAGGCAGTGACGGTGCCAAGATATTCTCCCACCAGTCCGCCGACACTATCTTCTCCGTCAACATGCCCTACGGAGTAACAGTCAGCGATACTTGCGAGATTCACTCCCACCAGGCCCCCGACACACATTTGTCCCTCGACGGAACCGGTGGCGTAACATGCGGTAATGCTGCCCGCTTGGCTCCATCCCACCAGGCCGCCAACCCGACTGCTGCCTCTGACTGAGCCGGTGGAGTAACAGCCGGCCAGACTGCCTTCATTCACTCCCACCAGGCCGCCCACGCGGTCACAATCAAAACCGCTTCCATCGATAGAACCGGTTGCATAACAGTCAGTGACACTGCCGGAATTGAATCCCACTAAACCGCCAAGATTGTCGCTTTCATCAATTCCGTTGACAGAACAAGTGGAGTGGCAATCATTGACGCTCCCAGGATTCCATCCCACTAAGCCGCCGACATTGTCGCTATCTTCAGTTCCGGTGACCGAACCGCTGGTGTAACAAGCGGTGATGCTGCCTCCATTTGCCCCCGCCAGACCCCCGACACAATCTTCACCGGTAATTGCGACATCCTCTAAACTCAGGTCGCGTATCCGGCCGCTGGAGCCCACGTAGCCGAATAAACCTACATAGTTGCTGGAAGGCATATTCACATCTGCGTTGTGGATGATATGGCCGCTGCCGTCGAAGACGCCTGTGAACGGTTGACCGTATTTGCCGACAGGTAATAACGCGACTCCCTCCAAGTTTATGTCGGCAGTCAGGATAAAATGCTTGTCCCAGTCTTCTTGATATTTGCCGACATCGCTTAGGTTCTCCGGCGTTGCGATTCTATATGGGTCGTTTGGCTCGCCGGTCCCGCCACTGTATTTAGCATCTGCGGCAGGACCCATACATAAGAATATTATTGCCCCAATAACAAGTGAGTGATTTTTCATTTTCTTTTGCCTCCTACGACGTTTCTTGAATACGAATCTCCAATGGTTTTGAAACAGTGCGGGCAACAGCCGGAGCATCATGCAGATGGTTGAAGGCGCCTGCCCAGCTCGAGCCGTCGCTTTCGCCGGCAGCATTACCATCGGTATAGATTAGCTCCGCAGGAACGACACTGACTGTATTCGCCGGAACAGCCCGGACTGCGCAGACAATCTCTCTTCTTTGAACTGTCATACTCCCCTCTGGTGGGACATTTTCTCGCGGCGAATAGTTTTGGCGGATCAGGAACCGCTCACCAGCGAGCGTCCATCAACTTTGCAAGCCATAAAATCCCCAGCCGGTCCCTTCGCCAGTTTGGATGACTCTCTTGCCTCGGCGAGACATAGTCCCTGGCGGTCTCCTCGATATCCTGGAGGTAGTCAAATTTCAGCATTCCCTGCCGGTTGTCGCTTGTTGAGAGTGTGATGGATTCTACAACGTCTTTTTCCATATTGATGTTGTAGGTGATTTCTGTTGCTCCACAGTCGAGGGTGACTTGCGCGGTGTCGCCGGCATTGTGCACGGTGCGGAACTCTATCTGCTCTTCAGCGGCATCACGGCGGACGGTGTCGATGGCGTGGAGTCCCATCCAGGGTCTGCCGAGGCCCTTGAAGAAACTGCCGCCCGCGTAGCTTGCAGTAAGCCGACCCGCGGCGTCGTAGAGGCGCGCCTCGGCGCCCGTATCGACGAGCTTCAGCCTGTTATCGACGGTCATCTCGATCCACGGGTAATTCCACCTGCTGGTTGCATACACGAACGGTATGCGTCCGGCACCGGAGACTTTTTCTCCGTCAATTTCGCCGGTGATTCTGAAGTAGGTCCAGCCGCGTTTGTGCATAGCGTCACGCGCGTCGATTATTGGTGCACTACTGGGCCAGTTGTAGAGGAAATACTGCTCGTCGAGCACGTTGAGGTTGCGGGTAATCTGTGACTGACGGGTCTTTTCGTCTTGTTTGAGGATCACGAGCAGGCCTGCTCCCTCGCCCCGGACATACTGTATAGGCTCGGCATCAGGCTCGGCAAGGGCAAGCGACCTCCTCACGCTCGGATTGTCGGTCGGCAGCCGCCATACGGCGGAGTCGTCACGCCAGGTGCGATGATTTCTGATGAAGACTGTATTCCTGTCTCTGTCGAAATAGTAATTTGCCTGCTCATTCTGCAGCCACTGGCAATATGACTGTTGTGCGCGGGCATCCCATTTGAGCAGCCGCATCATCAGCGGGCCGTTCGTTCCGTGCGGGTAATAATGCCAATACTCCTGGACGGCTTTACCGGCGGTTCCGATGGATTCGGTGATTTGGGTGCTCACTGTGGGTCCTTGCGTCGGGGGAGCGGCCGCCTGATCGGACCCGGATTTGACAGCGATAGTGCCGAGGGTAATTGCGCCGGCGGCGGTCACAGACAGTATTACGGCTTTGCTCGTGGCGACGGCGGCCAGACCCGCTGCGACGCCCACTTTGGTCACGGCGGCCGATACGGTCAGGCTCTTTGCAGCGGCCTCAGTGGGTGCGGTGATTTTGCCGAACAGGACCATTGCGGCAAGGAAGGCGCCGCGGCCAAATCCATGGTGGGAGAGCTGCTTCTGCAGCGCCCTTTTGGCACGGTAGAAATGGATTTTTGCGGCAAATTCGCTGCACTGGAGGGATTCCGCGATGTGCGAGTAATCCATTTCCCTGTAGCAGCGTAGTGTTAAAACGGCCCGGTGCCGGGGCGTTAGCCGCCGCATAGCCATGAATATAATGTCCTTTAATTCACGGCCTACGGCGTCAGCCATTGCTTGCTGGCTGTCGTCCTTTGCATCTTCCTTTGCCATCGTTGACACGGACATGGTATCTGGGTATTGCTCTTTTCTGCGGCCAAGACGCATCTTGTTGAGGGCTGCGTTAAACAGCCGGGGCCAAAGACCGTTGGCCTTTTTCGGTTTGCCCGAAGTGTGAAACATTTCGAGAGACGCTCCTTCACAATGTCCAGTGTCAAACCAGGCCACAGTATCAGAGAGAGGACCTCTGCGCATGACTATCTATTTCTTCCTCTGCCACTGCGCCGACTCGGTCAAGCAACTTTCCGGCACCAGGCCAGGCTCGTTTCAACAATCTGCCTTGACTTGCGGTCTTTCGCATTCAAAGCAGTCGCAATACAGGTGCGCTATTGAAGGCGGGAGTAACGCCTTTTTTGGAAATTTTAGAGAATATGTTGAAATTTCAGCAAAATGGCGTTGAAATGCCGCCCCCGGATTGGCATACGGCCTGACACTGTGATTGTAAAGTCCGTTTATAAAAGGAGTTGCGCTGACGTATGAGCGCAGAAGGCGGAGCTGGAGGAGAAAATGAAAAAAAGGGGCGGTTCCTGCAGAATGCCCCTCTTGACAAGGCCACTTGAGCCTTTTTGGCGATTAGGTTGATTCTTTTTCTTGCGGGGCGGCATTCCGGTCCGGCTGGGTTTTGAGGTAGTATTTTCGGTGCAACAGGCCCTTAGTCAGCCAGCCTGCGCCCACGCCGAGGACCACGAAGGCTACGACAACTTCGGGGTCTAAACCTCCGCACCAGATGACGCCAAGTCCGATAATGACCATTGCGACGCCTGCAGAGACGTACCTGATCCACGCAGGGCCAACAGGCTGGGGCTTTGGAGGCATTATCTCCGACAGCGGCACGCCTTTTTCGATAGCGGCTATTATCTGGCGATGGTCGAGGCGTTTCTTGAGGTAATAGAGGATGCCGACCAATGTCAGCGGGCTTACCAAAGCCAGTATAACGAGAGCTACGCCGAGTCCTTCAGGGTTGATTAGTGCCAGACATTCTGGGGTAATCATAATTTGCTCCTTTCGGTTTAGATGGTTTGTTATCGCATTCTAATTGTGCCTTTGTGCGTTTTGAGATATATTTCGCCGATGCAGAGGAGTTGGCCCGGGCTTATCATTTCGATGATTTTCTGCTTGCCGGCCTTTGCCACAACAGTCAGCGGAAGGTCGGTTCTTATTGAACTGTTATGAGTCCAGGCGGGCTTCAAGTAGCAATTGGTTTTCATTTCTGTGCTTTCCTTAATCATATCGTTTCCTGCAATTTCGAGTTTCTGTCCGTCTTTTGAGGGTTAGTCGCGTGTTGCAGAGAGGAGGTTTCAGAATCTGCGTGCTTTTTTTCCTTTTTAGGGCATCATATTATGTGTGGGCGTTCAAGTTTTTTTGGCAGGGTTCAATTCCGAGTGGCAGCCTCAAGCGCAGCTTGGGGATGGCAAAGCTGCAAGAGCGGCACAACCATCCCCATCCCCAGGGGATGAGGATGCCACACTGTATGAAGCCACAAACAGTGTAACTCAGAATCTGACGTACTTGAACCATGCCGTTTTTCCCATGATATTGGGGCGACTTTTGAAACCTGCAGGTGCTGAACAGCGACAAACTGAATAAGAAGGAGCCTTATTTGGTTGACGATAAGTGGGAACAGCACGGCGAGGACAACCGATTGCGACTGCTATGCAGCGGCGACCATGAGGCATTTAGCTGGTTCGTTGACAAATACAAAGAGACGGTTTTTTTGTGCTGCCGGCGGCTCGGCCTAAGAGAAGACGAGGTCGAAGACGTGGCGAGCGAGACGTTTATGGCTGCTTACAAGGGATTGAGCCGATACAGCGGGCGATCCGAATTGAGCACGTGGTTGTGGAGCATTGCGTACCGCAAAGGCATAGACTGCCTGCGGAGGAATCGGCGGGAACGGCAGCTTGAAGATGAACAGGAAAACGAGATTGTAGCCGGCAGAGAGAATGGACACACGGTGGTTACGGAGGGCAGAGAGACCGAACAGGTTGTTTGGGAGGCCGTTGAGAGGCTGCCACGGCTCTGGAGGGTAGCGGTTGTACTGCACTATCGGGAAGAAAAAGGGATAGCAGATATTGCGAAAATCATGGATGCGAGGGAAAATACCGTCAAGACATATTTGTTCAGAGGCCGCCAGAAACTAAGGGAAATGCTCAGTGAGGCCTTGGGAGAAGATTGCAATGCCGGCAAATAGGCTAAATCAAGGGAATTTTGACGAGATGTTGGGCCGAGCTCTGCGGAGGCGTTCAGAGCCGGTTCCGGCTGATTTCACCGAGAGGGTGCTCAGACAGGCCAGAGAGTTCGACGAGAAAAGGGTCGTCTCAAGGGTAATCTGGCAGGGGAGATTAGCTCTGGCCGGGACCATTTTGCTGGGGGTAGCTGCGATTGTGGGCATTGTGGCTTTGCCGGGCAGGATTGGGGCGCTTTTGAGTAGCATCGGCATGGGTTTCACGGATCGCGGAGGGGCGTTGATTGACCGGTTCCCCCAGGCTGTAGGAGTGGTCAGAAACGAGTGGCAATTGTACGCTGTTTTGGCGGTTTTGCTCGGCTTTGCCGTTTACTTTTTCTTGGATATGCTGTTGAGCGACAGGGCTAAAATGGCGTAAATGGCTAAGATGGGGGATGTGGTTGCAGCCAACTTAGCTTGGGGTGTTTCAGATTTGAACTGCTGAATCCTGTCAGAAGGCGGCGAAATCGCCCTTTTTTGGGGATGCGGCGGAAGGGAAAATGTCGGGGGGAGTTAACCCAGCCACCTAATTAACCGATACGTCAAATGGGTTGTTTGCGGCAATGAACGGGACGTCCCATAAGAGGACGTGCAGTCGAAACATCGAGTGCCCTTATGGCTTGAGCCGAGAGGCTTGTCGGTCGGGCAGGAGGTGGCTATAGTTTTTGACGCGACAATAAAAGAATACCTGCATGAGATCGACGAGGCATCGCTGCTGACAGTGGGGCAGGAGCGCGTGTTGGGCAAGCTGATTATGGAAGACAACGATCCCTGGGCGAGGGAGCAGTTAGTGCGAAGCAATCTTCGGCTGGTAGTGAATATCGCCAAGAGATACGGCGAAAGGGGGATGAGTCTTGGAGACCTGATTGAGGAGGGGAACCTGGGGCTCATAAGAGCGGTTGATTACTTTGATCCCGACCGGGGTACGCGTTTTAGCACTTACGCGGCGTGGTGGATAAAACAGAGCATCAAGCGCGCCCTGCTGGAAAATGTGCAGCCGGTTCATGTACCAACGTATATGGTTGCGTTGATCAATCAGTGGCGGCACATGGCGGCAGAGTTGGAAAGCAGGCTCGGCAGGGCGGTTGAGGTTGAGGAGATGGCGGAGGTGATGCACCTGCCGCTGCGCAAGGCGACAATCATTCATCGGATTGTCGAGGTTCTGGGTTCTGCGGGAGATGCCGGAGGCGGCGAGGGAACGGAGGACGATCAATTACTCGAAGCTACTCTGGTGGATCGGAATACGGGCAGGCCGGAAGATCCTATGGTTGCCGAAGAGGAGCAGGCGAAGGCTCTGCGATTGCTCGACGCAATTGACCCGCGAGAGGCACAGGTGCTGCGGCTGCATTACGGCCTCGGGGACACGCGGGCGATGACGCTCAAAGAGATAGGCAAGAAATTCGGCCTGACGCGAGAGAGGATTCGGCAGTTGCGTCGCGATGCCTTGACAAAGCTCTATGAGTTCATGAACGAACAATAGCGCGTAGAGCGATAGCACTGGCGGTCAACCCGAACTGGCCCAAATCCTTTTGTCCATTTTCACCCTCTCAATGCGATACGACATACCAAGTACCGCAGAGAGATAGTCCGACGGCTTGCTGGGTAAGATCACCTCTTACGGCTGGCGGGGCCAGGGCGCCTCGAGCCAATTCGCGGCGAGGATGCAGCAGGCCTCGAGATTCGCCGGACTGCCGGCCCAGAGAGCGCCTGGCATGTACTCGTAGGCGCCCATATCGACGATGTCTGTACCGTTGCTGTCGCCGTCTAACACTCGCGGATTGGCGTCAAGGTCGGTAGTTATTCCTGATGGTACAGCCGCATTACTGCCTTTATCAATGCAGGGCGAACCGGATTTAAGTCGCAAATCACCTCCGATTGCATTGACAAGACACGGGTCGGCATTGATGTTACCCGCACCGGAGTAGCCGCCCTGGACATCGCTGTACGTGACAGTGGGGCTACTGGAATTGTTGGAGATCTCATCCGGCGTGTCGTCCCAGAGGATGCAGTTGGTCACGATCTGGTTACTGCTTTCGTTCCACATCCCGCCGCCGTCGCCTGCCGAGTTGCCGATGAAGCTGCAGTTGGCCACCTTGGGGCTGCTACTCGAGTTGATCATCCCGCCGCCATAGCTCCCAGCCTCATTGCCGCTAAAGACGCAGTTGGTCAGGGTCGGGCTGCTGCTGGTTACGTTACATATCCCGCCCCCGTGAAAAGTCGCCTGATTGCCGGTGAAGATGCAATTGGTCACGGTCGGGCTGCTGTTGGTTATGTTGTACATCCCGCCGGCATTGTGTATGGCCGTGTTGTTGCGGAAGATGCAGTCTTTCACCGTCGGATTACACGCGTTGTTGTTGAACATCCCCCCGCCGCCATAGTCAGCCGAGAGCGCTTTGTTGCCTGCAAAAGTGCAACGGGTCACCGTCGGGTTACTGTTGGAGGCGTTGTACATCGCGCCACCGTTGCGATTGGCCGTGTTGTTGCTGAAGATGCAGTCCGTCACCACGGGATTGCTGGCGCCGTTGAACATCCCGCCGCCATCGGTGTTTACGGAGTTTGACGTAAAGATGCAGTGATTTACTGTCGGGCTGCTGTTCTGATTGTGCATCCCGCCGCTGTTGGAAGTGGCCGAGTTGCCGCTGAAGGTACAGTAGGTCAGTGTCGGACTGCTGGCATCGTTGAGCATTCCGCCTCCGTAGACGGCCTTGTTGTCTCGGAAAATGCAGTTGGTTACGCTGGGGCTGCTGGCAAGATTGTACATCCCGCCGCCGTTGGAACTGGCCGAGTTGTCGGTGAAGGTACAGTCGATCATCACGGGGCTGCTGTTATATGCGTTGATCATCGCGCCCGCGTGAACATCGGCCGTGTTGCCGCTGAAGGTACAGTGGTTCAGTGTCGGACTGCTGCCAACATTGTGCATCCCGCCGCTGTTGGAAGTGGCCGAGTTGCCGCTGAAGGTACAGTAGGTCAGTGTCGGACTGCTGGCAACATTCTGCATTCCGCCTCCGAAGGTGGCCAAGTTGCCGCTGAAGGTGCAGTTGGTCATGATAGGGCTGCTGCCATCGTTGAGCATTCCGCCTCCGTAGGTGGCCTTGTTGCCTCGGAAAATGCAGTTGGTTACGCTGGGGCTGCTGGCCTTGTTATACATCCCGCCGCCGTATCCGCTTTCACCTGCACCGGTGGCGTTTCCGCCGGTGATGGTGAAACCGGCCAGGATCGTATTGGCATCCTCGCCGCTTACACACTGGACGACGTGATAGTTACCGATGCCATTGATGACGGTCGCAGCCACGACGTTGGGGTCATTGGGGTCGGTGCTGCGCAGCGTGACGGCCTTGCCTTTGAAGTCGATGGCCTCGTAGTAGGTTCCCGGGGCGACCTCGATCTCGTCTCCTTCGTTGGCGTCGTTGATGGCCGTCTGAATAGATGCGTATGCCTTCTGGCGAGTCAGATTGTGCACCGCCTTGGTCCGCCACTGCCGGGCAAATTCCTCGAAGTCTTTCATGTCGATAAAGTCATCGCCCGGAGCGCTTATATCACAGGTGCGATCCCATACACTGCTGCCAGGCTCAGACAGCCAGGACGAACACAGGATGCCGAGGTCGGGAAAATCAACAAATCCATCACAATCTAAATCGCCCTTAACGTGCACCTTGCATCCAGTCTCTAAACGGAACTTCACAAAGAGCGGATAATGGTCGGAGAGGTCCATACTGCCGGCACCATACTTCCAATTCCGAATCACATACGCATCGGTTGGGACCAGCCGGAGTCCGCTGCCCGACGGTTTGACATAGATATAGTCGATACGATCCCGGGTCATTTCCGTCGGATAGACTCTTGGGTCCGATATATTACAGTCGTTATAGGAGGTTTCTGGTTTATCTTCACAAAATATTCGTGCCAATTGGTTGTTCTTCAAGTCAATAGTCTCTCCGCCCTCGCCTGTGCCGTGAACCTCGATATAGGCGTCTATGGCCCCTGCCTTGCGAAAGAGCTGATCCATGATCGGATACTTGCTGGCGTGGATATTGAAGTCGCCCATCATGATCGCGGGCAGATCATACTGCCCAATGGTCTGATCGCGGATGATCTTGATGTCCTCCAACTGGTAGAGGTGTTCCCATCCGGTGGCGGGGTCGTCGTTTATTCGGCTGATATACGCTTCGCCGGGCAGGGGCTGCCCGCATGGAGCGGGATGCTGTGAGCAGCAGTCTCTGATGCCGAACAGATAGGGGTGGCCGTTCATTCTAAAGGACTTGACGGCAACAAAGCCGACGTCTGTCGTGTCTGCAAACCATTGGCTCTGGCTCTTAACCTCGGTCAATTGCGGCGAAAGGCTGTTGTCCACCCGCAGGATGATGGCCTGATTGGCTCCGTCGCGAACGAGCAGATGAGGCCGCGCGTCGATGTCAAACGTCGTAACAAGGCTGAAGTCATTGGGGTAGCCGACTCCATGTGTCGTCCAGCCGGTGTTCGGGTCGTCATTGATTCTGACAATATGGGCTTCATTGGGGCCGTAGATTGAGAACAGATATGGATGACCCTCCAACTGGAAACCAACAACGGCATCGTGGCCGCTGTCCCAGGTGTGGCTGCAAACCTGCGACCATCCCGACAACGGGTCGTCGTTGATTCTGACAATACGGGCTTCATTGGGGCCATAGATTGAGAACAGATATGGATGACCCTGCATTTCAAAGGGCACGACAGTCTCGCATCCGGGATCCCAGTCGTCTGTGAAAATACGTGTCCAGCCTGTGGATGGGTCATCGTTGACTCGGACCAGATGCGCCCGATCGCCTTCGTCGAGGCCGAACAAGTAGGGATGTCCACCCAATTCAAAAGAAGTAACGACTTCATGGCCGCCGCCCCAGTCGCCGGTGTACAGATGCTTCCAGCCTGCGCCGTGCACCTGCTTTCCGGTCCTGGTGTCAACACCTGTATAGTCTTCGAACATCCTTAGATGGGCCTGTCCGTTGGTCTTCAATGCGAAGATATATGCATTGCCTGCCAGATTGAAGGTTGTAATCGCTTCTGGGACGTAGCCCTTGTCCCAGTTGCTTTTGGCGTCATCGGGCCCGGTGAGGGCGTGGCTGATCCCAACCCGGATTTTGGCTCCTCCTATGGTTGCTGTGGCGGTTATGACTCCTTTGTCGCCCCAGCATTCTGTTCCTGGGTCACCGCATTCGTATGCGGGAAATCTAGTAAACTGGAAATCCTGCAAGGGCCACTTGCTCAGGAGTATTAGACCGTTGCCCAGAGTGTTCAACCTCCAGGCGCTGTCATCTTCCATATGCAGCAGTGCGCAACCCAAAATGGCCGCAGGCAGAGTCTCGGGTATCCCCCACAACCTCCACAATTGGTCGAGGGCCGAGTGGCAGTTGCAAGAGCTGTCGCAAAAGTAGTTGTACGGGTAGTTGGGATAGCCTGTCTTGAGTACCGATGTCCACCATTCCCGGAATGAATTCGCCCAGACCTCCTGAACCGCAACGATGTCAGCGTTCGACGAGCGGACGCAGGCGGCGCAATTATAGCAGCGCCCTCCGTTGGTGTCGCCATCGTCATATTGATACTTGGACCAGGTACATTTGTCTGCCTTTTCGGCGCAGCGGCATATGCACTCGAGAGAAGAGTCTTCGAAGAGGTGCGCGTTGTACGTCAGGACGGTGAACTCTATAGGCTCAGCCGACAGCCTGGATGTGCCGGCGAGAATGATTGTAGCGATTGAGATGATTGTGACAGCGTGTCTGCCCATGGTTACTCCTCCTTCAAGAAGAAATGCTGGGACTGTATTTTTCGGCCCGTAGGGCCCATTATTGACGAACGATGCCCACCGGAAAATGTGGTGTGTATGGTGGGATTCTCACAAGATTTGGTAAGGTAACACCCTGAAAATGATTCGGGACTCCCCACTCCCCCCTGGGTGCGTCTGTCGCGAGAAGCCCGTCCCAGGTACATCGCAAGGCACTCTTCTAATTCATGCCTTTTTGTCGATGGTGCAAAATCAAATGCTGGTAAGGCAAAACACGTATTTTGCGGGGGAAATCCGTCTATCCGCCAAACGGCCTGAGATAGGCAGCCTTTCTCCCGCTAATGAACCCGCCGATGCGCAAGCGGGTATGGACCATTCCTTTTGCCGACAGGCCCAAGGAGAAGTCAGTACTACTCTAACAAACGAGAATGAGGTTGTCAAGGAAAACTTGCTGGCGACGACCCATTTTGTTCAGTGATTTAGCAGTAAGAGTCGAGTTTCAGGGTAATTGAGGCAAGGGACTTTTGGGCATTGTATTGACTTGTGGCCGGTAAGGGTTATTGTTCAGGTGGCCGGGAATGGTCATTCCGCCATTCAAAGCGAGTGAAATGCTTTGGTCGGCAATCGCTCGGAATTGCGGTCGAACGTGTTATTATGGGATTGGAATTTAGGAAAGAAGACAATGGCGAGTAAGGGGATTGATCTGGGCGAATACATCCGCAGCATACCCGATTGGCCGAAGAAGGGGATTCTGTTTCGTGACATCACGCCGCTGTTGGGCGAGCCGAAGGCCTTTGCGGCGGCGATAGAGGCGTTGGGGGCCGGGTATGCGGATGCTGGCGTGGAATATGTGGCTGCCGTGGAGGCGAGGGGGTTCATATTCGGTGCGGCGGTTGCGGAGAAGCTAAGAGCGGGGTTTGTGCCCATACGCAAGAAGGGCAAGCTGCCGTACAAGACCGAAAGGGTAACCTACGATTTGGAATACGGCACGGATACGCTGGAGGTGCACTGCGACGCGGTGCGAGGCGGCGCGAGGGTGCTGATGGTTGACGATTTGCTCGCGACGGGTGGGACAATGGCGGCGGCCTGTGAGCTTATCGAGAAGATAGGGGGGCGAATCGTGGGGATAACATTCCTGATCGAGCTTTGCGAATTGGGCGGGCGAGAGCGGCTGAGCAAGTATCAGATAAATGCACTGATACCGTATTGATCACGAAACGGCTGCGAATGAAGACGCCCGGGGTGACAGACAAGCACCCGGAACGCCGCCAAACGGAGCACTGAGGGTGAGGCACCGTTGTTCGTGCGGTTAGCTGGGCGGTCGCGCTGCTCGGCGTGCGCTTAACCATTCCTTCTTATGATTAAGGCCAGAGTGCCCAGACCAAGCAGTGCTATCGTGGCCGGCTCGGGTAATGGGGTCTGAATCAGCGTGAAGGTGTACTGTTCGCCGGGGGAGATGCCAAGGCTAAGCTCGAAGTCAAAGTGGGCAGAACCAAGCGGCAGGACCTGACCCGATCCCTTCACCCATTCGAGCACATGCTCATTTCCCGTGCTGGGGGCACCGCCGAATTCGGGAGAAGTGGCGCTTCCATCCACGAACGTGGCGCTGTCGCCTACAACCTCGAGTTTGTAGCCGGTCCACGTCCAGGCAAGGTCGTTCACAGCGGTCAGCTTCACTGTGAACGTCGAGGAGGACGCATTCATTGCCTGGACGCCGGACGGCGCACCGAACTCAGCGGTCATTGTGATGACGGACGGGATTGATGACAGTGCATCCTCCAGATACACGTCGGTCGGGGTCCATTGGCAGGGCACATCGGCCTTGAAGTTGACAAGCCCTGCCTGAAGCGAACCACAGAACAACACAGCGGCCGCCATCGAGGTAAAAAGAACTTTGCACTTGCTCATTTGTTGCTCCTCCTGAACATAAGCAATAATCATCCTTGTTTCGTGCAACGCTGTTACGGTACGATTATGCAGTGAAGCTGTATGGGATTCAAGGCATTTTTCCCGGATTTTATTGTAGGAACGGGTCATTTTTTGGCTGCCTTTTCATAACTATTGCAGTAGCAGCGAGTTACATTGCAGGTAATCACACAAATTTTTTCTGAGAATCCGATAAAAAAGGCTTCCAGGTTGTTAGAACTCGGTGTTAGTGGCGGTGTCGGGCGCTGTGGCAACTGAGTTTTTCGCGGCGTCAGGACGGCGTTTTTGCGGCTGTGACGACCCTGTCGTTGTTGTGGAAGTCTTTTTCAATTTTGATCTCTGCGAAGGCTCCGGTTTGTTCGAGGAGGTCTGTGACAGCAGGGCCCTGGGCATAGCCAATCTCGATCATCAAGGCGGCATCAGGTTTCAGGAATAGGTCGGCCTTCTCGATAATCCGGCGGTATATGTCCAGGCCGTCGTCTCCTGCGAACAGGGCGAGCTTAGGCTCGTAATCCCTCACATTCCTTTCGAGGGCTTCAAACTCCGGAGCACTTACATAAGGAGGGTTGCAGACAATCAGGTCGAATTTCGACGTGTCCAATTGCGGGACGAGAGGGTCGAACAAATCGCCGGACAGCAAGGTGATTCGGTCTTTCAAATGATGCTTTTCGACATTGGCGGCGGCGACGCCGAGGGCGGCGTCGCAGATGTCCGTTGCGATGATACGGGCGCCGGGGAAGTTCCTGGCGATTGCGACGGCGATGCAGCCGCTGCCTGTGCAAAGGTCGCAGACGAATTGAGTAGATGTCCCGGCGGCGTCGCAGAGTTGCCCTGTTTCGAGAGCATCGGAGATTGTGGTCACTTTTGCGACGCGGGCTCGGAGGAATTCGATGGCTCTTTCGACGAGCAGCTCGGTTTCCGGGCGGGGGATCATGCAGGCGGGCGTCACGTTGAGCTCGATCGAGTAGAATTCGGTTTTGCCGGTGAGGTAGGCGACGGGTTCATCCTGGCCGGCCCGCTTTACGAGGGCGTGCAGTTGCCGCAGCTGCTCTTTGTCAACGAGCTTGTCGAATTGAGTATATAATTCGATGCGCTTCAAGCCGAGAACATGGCCCAGGAGTATCTCGGCGCTGAGGCGGGGCGAATCAATTTCCTTTTCAGTGAAGTATCCCGTAATCCAGTTCAGGAGTTTTTGTATGGTCCAAGTCTCCATTGCAGGATTATAGCAGTGTCAAACCAGGATTGCACAGCTTTTCGTTTCGCAGGCTGAAGTCCATAAGACTATTTGGCGGAGAATGGGAAGAGTTGTTTCAACTCGGCGGGCGATGGTTGCCGGCCGTATTCGCATAGCTCGAAGGCCTCGGCGCAGCGGACTTCTTTGCCTTGCTTGTCGCCGTAGGTTTCGGTTAGCTTGGGGCGATACTCATCTGCGGTGGCGGCGAAGCGGGAACGGAAGCTGTCGCGGACCCTTTGGTGGGCGGCGGCCCGCTCTGTTTCGTTCTTGGGGATCAGGCCTTCATCGCCGGTAACGCAGCCCTCGACGAACTGGGATTCGAGCTGCACGAGTGCCTCGAGTTTCTTGTCTATTACCTCGTCGATGGAGATTACGACGTCCGGCTCAAAGGGATTGGGCTTCTGGAAGCGGTCGGGGAAGTACATAAAGACCGGATTAGTCTTTAGGTGCGGGACGTCCGGGCAAAAGAACGGGCAGATCACCATAAATGCCGCGTCCTGGACGAGGACGCCGGTGTAGCGGTGGTCGGGGTGATAGTCGTTGGGACGGTGGGTGAAAACTATGTCGGCCTTCCATTCTCTAATCAGCCTCACGATAGTCCTTCGATTTTCGAGGGTGGGCATAAGCTCGCCGTCGTGGATATCGAGGACCTGGGTCTCGATGCCGAGGAGTTTGGCGGCTTTTTCGACCTCGGCCTTGCGCCGCTGGGCGAGGGGGCCGCCTGCTTCCTTCCAGTGGCCGATATCGCCGTTGGTGGTCGAGACGAATTTGACCTTGTGGCCCTGCGCAGCCCACATCGCGGCGACGCCGGCGGCGCGTATTTCGCAGTCGTCCGGGTGGGCGCCGAAGGCGATGATGCGGAGCTGGCGCTGTTTGGCCGGCGCAGCAGCAGTCGCGCGTTCGCCGGCAAGGGGGCTTTTCGAGGCGTCTGATCGGACGGCCGCGAGAAGAAAGACTGAAATTAGCAGGACGATGGGGTAGAAATTCCTTGCTTTCATTGTGTGTCTCCTGAAAAGAACGTTAGTTAAAAGCCTCACTGATTCGATCTATCCACTACAATATATAGAGGGGTTCGTCAATGTTTGTATTTCGTATTTCGTATTTCCCCCTCGGGGCAGGCGTGAAGCGTATTTCGTATCTCGTGTTTTGTCCCGGCGGGGCGGGGGGATTGGGTTTGATTGGGTTTGTTTTGAGCAGCGTTCGTTGTTCATTGTTCGTTGTTCTTTGAGATAAGGTTTTGTTGTTACTGGACTTATGGTCATTTTGCCCATTTTGAAATTGGGTTTGTTTTGCGCAGTGATGCTGGATTCTTGACACTCGATACTCGATGTTAGATGCTGGATGGTTGATGTTGGATGGTTTTGGCCCGGTTCGGGGGTCTTGTTTGGTTGTGTGCTGCCCCCCGGCACAGGGCCGGGGGCTAAATAGCGGTCTTCGGGTTCGAGATTTGGTTCTGAAGGTTCGAGGGTTCGGAGGAGGCGGAGTCTTTGGAGTTCGAGGGTTGTTTTGAATAGGCTGTGCTCTATTCGGCGTTCGTACATCAGGAGGCGGTCGAGGACTCTTGCGTTCGAGAAGTCCTTTAGGGCGATGCGGCCGAGGGTTAGATCGGGGTGCGAGTCGGTCGGGTCGGGCTGGGGGGCAGCAAAACCTTTTAAGCCGAAGGATTTGGCGAGGTTGGCCAGTGGGTCGGAGGTGTTTTCTTCGTTCATTGCGTCGATTGTTTGGTTTTGGATTAGGTCGGCTCGTTTCAGGCGCCAGGAGAGGCTTACGATGCGGTCTGCGAGGATTGATTCCATTGGGTCGATGGGGTGGAGTTCGGCGAGGAGGGCATCGCGGTGGAGGTCGAAGTCGGCCTGGCTTTCGGTGGTGATTACGTCGTGGCGGGCGGACAGGCCGTGCTTGAGGGCGTTTTGTGAGACGACGGCCTTGCCTTGGGGGGTGTTGGGACCGGTGGATTTTTGGGCGTTTAGGCGATTTGCGAGGATTCTGGCTTCGGTAGTCATTAGGGGGTCCTCCTGATTGATTCCGCCACGGGCGGATCTGCGATATTGATAATTGATTGTTAATTATTCAGTTTCAAGTACCTTCTATTAGTTAGGTAGGTATTATATCATATTCGGAGTTTGATGTCAAGTTAATTTTGGCCACAGAGGGGCACAGCCCTAAGGGGCAGGAAGGGCACAGAGGTTGGTTGGAGCTACGAAGATACTTACCGGCCCATAACGCGGCCAATTGCATGTTCCAACGCGCTGGGGTATAATGAGGGGGATAGGCAAAGGAGAAACGATGATTACCGAACCTACTGTGTTTGTACTGGGCGCCGGGGCGAGCAAGCCTTATGGGTATCCGACGGGGAGCGACCTGCGGGGAGAAATACTTGCAAGTTTTCTCAGTGCCTATGATCGCGTGTTTCCGACTGAGGGCATTGTCGATGAGTGGAAGGTGCCTGTAAGTGTTGCCAGACGCGAGGTGCCCAGATTCTTAGAAAGATTCGGCGGATCGCACGTGCCCTCGATTGACTTGTTTTTGGCTGGCCATCCGGACGATTTATGGCTCAACCGTCTGGGGCGACTCGCAATCATTCTCCGGATCCTCACGGCCGAGAACAAACACTCAGTGAAAGGAGCAAAGGAAGACTGGTGTGAGTTCTTGCTCGGGAAATTGCGGGGCGGACTGATTACTCCAGATGACTTCAAATCCCGTTTTTGCGAGAACAACGTTACAATTATCACTTTCAACTATGACAGATTCTTGGAGCAGTTCCTTTTCGACGGTCTTCAGAAGAGTTTCGGCGGGCTTGAGCCTGAAACCGTGAAGGAACAATTGGGCCACATCAAGATTGTTCATGTATTCGGCCAAATAGCCCCGTTACCGTGGCAAATGGAACAGTCAGGGGTAGGAGTCGAGTATGGCAGGGATATTGGAAGAGTGAATGTCTTGCTCTTATCGGAGACCCTAAGAATCATTTACGACGGGTACCAGAATCCGGAACTGGAGGAAGCACGAACGAAGATTGCTGAGGCGAGCAGAATATTCTTCCTCGGCTTCGGGTACGCCGAGGAGAATTTGAAAGTGCTGGCGCTACCTAAAGTGAAAAAGCCAGCAGCCGCGAGGATTTGGGGAACGCATCTTGGTGCTACGGAAAAGCAGTGTGACGATAAAGAACGGCAACTTATAAGAGACGCGGGGCTCGGTGGCATAGCCATGGTGAAGCTTGACAGTAAATGTGACTGTCTGCAGTTGTTAAGGGAGTACTTTTAGAGCGCCCCCTCATAAGCATGTGGCTCTTTCGCATTCCATTTTGCAATGCGGTTTCGGAGATCGTTAATCTCGATGCTGTCTGCTTAGAAAGCTACTGGCCGGCTGTGATTGGAATCTGACTTTGCATTTCAAACATTGGACCCCAGCAGCGGGGTGGTTCGTTTTATAGCGCCGCCATCACGCCTTGCGTGAGGTTCGGCGGAATACCAGTAATCGATCATCCTTAATCAACAATCAGTTGGTTCGTCGGCGAAGTTGCTCAAATCCACTGCTGTTCTGTAATTATACAGTTGCGGTACGGATATGCGACATTTATTTGGCGCAAAGAAAGCCCTTTAGGATGGGGCGTGTGTGGCAACGGCGATGTTGATTAAAAAAATGGGGGTTTGATCCAAGCGACGGTGCGTTCGAAGCAGGGCGCGCGCGAGGGGGCGTCTTGGTTGGGGCCGTTGTCCGGCTACTTCCGGGCGGCGTTCGGCGGCACGGGCGGCGTGTTCACGTCGGGGAAGCTGCCCTTGATAATCCAGGCGCCGGGTCCCGGCGGCAGTGTGACCTGGCTTCCGCCATTTAGCGTCAGATCTGAGACGATCTGGCCGGTCAACGGATTGAAGACCTGGAACTGCACGGGCCGCCGCGCCTGGAGCGTGACGCCGCCGTCCAGTATTCCCATTGGAAAAGACACGAACTGACGATCTTTGGCGCTGCCGATGTTGCGGAGGCAGCCGTCGGTCGGGCTGCTTGCGTCGGGCCAGTATCGGTTGGCCTGGCCGTTGCAGAACACGGTGAAGGGCGCGCTCGATTCGAGGCCGTCGTTGCGCACCCAGCCGGCCAGGTCGCCTGGCAGCAGTCGGCGGAGGTGTTGATAGGCGTTGATGCCGGGCGTGTCGTCAAAGCGCACTTCGCCGCCCGAAGGGGGGCAGCATTTCGCGCAGCCAGAGACGCCCGCGCGCGAGTGATACACGTAGGCGGGCAGATTTGCGAGGTAAGCAAATACCGCGGCGGAGCAGAGCTTTATAGGGTCGCTCTCCGAGCTCACCGATGAGCCCGGTCCAATCGGCTCGTTGCTGCTCACCGGCGGCACGCCGGGCAGATTTCCAGCGCGGTAGCAATCTCGCACGGGCAGCCAGCCGCCTTCAATCGTCCGCGTGTCGCGGCTGAAATGCACCGTGGCGAGGTCCGCCGCGCTGCCGGCGTAAAGGGCAACGATGCCGGCGTCGCTTGTGTCGTCGTTGGACGTGATGGCCACGGGCACGCTCGTGCGATCGGCCAGATATTGCGTGAACTCTCGCAGGTCCGCCGCGCCCTGGGCGCCGGGGAACCCGTTTTGCCAGGCCTCGTTCGCCACTTCCAGATGAAGAATCTTGTGTTCTCGGCCTGCAATGTTCGCCAGGATGCCGTCCAAGTGCGCCTTTCGGTCGGCCTTGCCGGGCATAACATACTGGGCGTCCGCGAAGATAGTAACCTCGGCGCGCAAGCCATTCTGCGCGACCAGGTCGAGCAGGTCGCGAAATTGCCGCCAGTAGTCGGGCCAGCCCTGAACAGGATGGCCGGCATTGTTGGTGAAGCTCACCGGCGCAATCTCCAGGCCGTCCCAGTTCACCATCGACAGGATGCGGACGTAGTTAAATCCGTTCGCCGCCAGCAGGGCCAGGTCGCTGCTCAGCCGAGCGCGGTCGTACTTCACCCGGCGCAGGGCCTGGAAATACGACACGCCCAGGCCGAGGAAAGGGCCGTTGTTGTCGTACAACGATTTTCCAACTATGCGGACGAGGTTCGTACCGTTGGCTGGTTGCGTCGCCGTCGGCGCAGCCGGTGTCGTGTTCGACAGGTCCCACACCTTGACGTTGCTGAAGATGGCGCCGACTGGCGCTCCCGCATCCGCCGCTCGCCGTGGGCTGGCCGCAATGCGCACGCTGTGCCCCACGGGATTCCAGGCGCCCGCGACCGACGTGGTGAGCAGCAGAACGCCGTCGCGATAGACCTTCAGCGTGGTGTTGCCCGCGCCGTCGGGACACCATTCTTCGCGGAAATGATACGTCGTGTTCGAGCTCCACGAGAGCCGCGCCGTGTCCGGCTCGACGTAGTTGGGCCGGATTTGCCAGACGATCTCCATCGCATTGGCCTTGGCCGTGTCGAGGCAGCCGATTTTGCGGATGAAATGCTTGAACGGGTTTTCGCGGTAGCCGCCGTTGTAGTTGATGTCCGAGTCGCCGACCGTGTAGTCGTACATGTGGAATAGCTCGGTCTTGTCCTCCATACCCGCGCGGCATTCGTTGGGGTCCAGCCCGCGCACGTCGAACTGGGCCGCGCCGTTGGTGATAGTCGGCACGCGCCAGTAAATCGTGTCGTCTTTGGTCGTGACCTGCCATCCCCCCGCGACGAACACGCCACCCGATCTCGTGCCGAGGGTGGCGCCTTGCAGGGCGTCGTCGAGGACCAGGGCGGCTTGGCTCATTGGCGCCGAGCACAGAAGCAGCCAGGCCGACAACAACGCAGAGGCAACCGGGTTGTTGAATTTTGCTGACATCAGCGAGAATTCTACGCCGGCAGGCGCAGGGATGCAAGTGTGGTTATTCAATTGTTCGGCTTTGTGTGGCTGTGGACGGTTTAAGAGGCTGTAGCAAAACCTGACTTCAAAAATGAGGCGTCGCTTCGCTGGGGTATTTGAATAGATTCCTCGACTGCGCTCGGAATGACGAATGCTGCGCTCGGAATGACGAATGCTGCGCTCGGAATGACAAAGGCTGCGCTCGGAATGACAAAGGCTGCGCTCGGAATGACAAATGCTGCGCTCGGAATGACAAAGACTGCGCTCGGAATGACGAATGCTGCGCTCGGAATGACAAATGCTGCGCTCGGAATGACAAATGCTGCGCTCGGAATGACAAAGGCTGCGCTCGGAATGACAAAGACTGCGCTGCGAATGACAAATTGGGTTTTGTTAGAGTGCCTAAATATAGACTTTGTCCGCCATTCTTGGGAATGGGATGCACTGGCGGATATGCTTTTCGCCGGTGATCCAGGCGACGGTTCTTTCGACGCCGAGTCCGAAGCCGCCGTGGGGGACAGAGCCGTATTTGCGCAGGTCGAGATACCAGTTATAGGTTTCGGGGTTGAGGCCCTGCTGCTTGATTCTTTCGAGGAGCCGGTCATGGTCATCTTCTCTGACCGAGCCGCCAATGATTTCGCCGAAGCCATCGGGGGCGAGCACGTCGAAGTTCAGGACGACCTTTTCATTGTCCCTATCGGTCTTCATATAGAATGCCTTGGCATCTTTGGGGTAGTGGGTGACAAAGACGGGTTTGTCGTGCATCTGGGAGATAATGGTCTCATCCGAGCCGCCCAAGTCCTTGCCCCATTGGAATTCGGCGGCCAATTGGGCGTGCTTGGGGTTGTTCTCGATCTTCGTGTCCATTTCGGCCAGGTCGCTGCGAATTTCAATCAGCTCGGCGGCGATTTTGTCCTTTTTCCATTGCTTTATTTGGCCGGCCTGCTGGGCTTCGAGCTCGGCAATTTTGGCTTCCAGCTCCCGCTTTTGGTTTTGGAAGTCCTGCAACTGCCGGGCGAGGAATTCTTTGGTTTTCTGGCCGGTGAGTATCTCACCGACCTCGGTATATGTGAGGCGGTAGAAGGGCGGGGCGATTTTTTCGAGGGCCTGGATATTGGCGCCCAGGGTTTCAAGCTCGCTTTTATTATTTCGGACGACCTGGGCGACGATGAAGGAGACGAAGCTCTCGGCTAATTCGAGCAGGCCGGGCAAGTCGATGAAGGCGACTTCCGGCTCGACCATCCAGAACTCGGTGAGGTGTCGGCGGGTCTTGCTCTTTTCGGCGCGGAAGGTCGGGCCGAAGCAATAGACCCTGCCGAAGCTCATCGCGGCCGATTCGAGGTAGAGCTGACCCGTCTGGGTCAGGTGCATAGGCGTGCCGAAATAATCGACCTCGAACAGCGAGGTCTGGTCCTCGCCGACAATGGTTGTGAAGATTGGGGTGTCGATGAGGATAAAGCCGTTGTCGTTGAAGAATCGGCGGATGGCGTCGATGACGGTGTGGCGGATTTTGCCGATGCACCACTGGCGCTGCGAGCGAAAGTGCAGGTGGCGGTGCTTGAGCAGGAAATCGACGCCGTGCGATTTAGGCGTGATGGGATAATCCGCAGCCGGGGAGATGATCTCCGCCCCCGTCACGGCCAGCTCGTATCCGCCGACGCTCCGCTCGTCCGCTCTGACGGTTCCCGCGACGGTCAACGATGATTCCTGGCCGAGATGTGCCAGACTGTTGAAAAGCTCATCGGGGATGCTGCCTTTTTCAACAACGCACTGGCAAAGCCCCGTGCCGTCTCGCAGAATCAAAAATATGAGTTTCCCGCTCGAACGCGAATTGTAAAGCCAGCCCTTGAGAGCAACCTGTTGTCCTGTATGGTCTTTCAATTCGTCGATGTAAACGGCATTGTCCTTTGTCATTTTCTAATTCCTTATTGCCATCGTGCCCAGCCATGCTGTCCGACAATAGACTATACACAGGAAAACGACCCCCGCAAGGCCCAACTTTTTTGAAGGCTCCGGGGGAGAGTTAAAAAAATAACAGTATTCGTTTGACAGAAGGTATAATCAAGATATGAATATTATACATGGATTTCGAGTTCGATACCAGGAAAAGCAATAGCAATAAAGTAAAACATGGGATTGAATTCGGCGAAGCTCAGACGCTGTGGGATGATCCGGATTTAATCCAGATTCCTGTGAAAACGGTAGATGAGCCAAGGTTCTTGGTGATTGGCAGAATCTCAGGGAAACACTGGTCGGCGATTATTACTTACAGGGGTGACAAGATAAGGCTCATATCGGTGCGACGGGCACGACGAGAAGAGGTGGAGATTTATGAAAGCACGTGAACTCGACAAACGGTTTGATGAAGGTGAGGACATATCCAAATACCTCGATATGACGAAGACAAGGAGGGCCGGGCTGGAACAAAAAAGGGTGAATGTAGATTTTCCCCTTTGGATGATCCATTTGCTCGATAAGGAAGCGAAACGTTTGGGTGTGCCTCGACAATCCATCATAAAGGTCTGGGTGGCTGAGCGGCTCGAAGAAGCTTCTTGATCCTATGATTTGCGATTGCTGTGGTAAGAAAGGAGCCATTGCATGAAAACACTGATCACTGCACTACTTACGACTGGCCTGATGACCTGTGTCGGGCTGGCCGCAACCGTCAACTTCGACAACGCCGACGTCGGTAAGCTGCCCGCCAACTGGACGGGCACCGAAACCGGCGAAGGTGAACCCAAGTGGGCCGTTGTCGCTGACGACTCCGCCCCCAGCAAACCGAACGTCCTCAAGCAGTCCGGCGAGGCGACCT
>Ga0315288_10001717_pt1 | contig 28420 bp, 18 predicted proteins | sample YL17G11_20_MG_FD_203454 | JGI IMG/M metagenome (GOLD analysis project Ga0315288, IMG submission 203454) | Sediment microbial communities from Yellowstone Lake, YNP, Wyoming, USA - YL17G11_20 | ecosystem: Environmental > Aquatic > Freshwater > Lake > Sediment | place: USA: Wyoming | collected... | reverse complement strand
GGCGAAACCGCCCGACCTCGTCGTAATCTATTTACGGCGCTTGCCTTCCCACAGCCGCGAGGTCGCCCGGACCTTACGGGAGCAAAAGGCCACCAAGCACATCCCGGTCGTTTTCGTCGACGGCGACGCCGAGGCGATCGCGAAGGTCCGGGCGGTGGCGCCCGACGCGGCCTTCATTACCAACGGCGAACTCGTATCCTTCGCCGAAACGTTCACGCATAAAAAGACGACGTGAAAGCGGCGCCGTACCCCCTGGCGCGAGCGCGAGGCGCGGCCGGCGTTCTTCGCGGCGCTGGAACGCGAGCTGCCGGACTGCGATTAAACGAGGAGAAGGCCATGACGGACGGAGTTGCGTTTGCGGGTTTCCCCAAAGGGTGCGTCAAGTTCTTCCGCGAACTCGCAGCCCACAACGAGAAAGCGTGGTTCGAAGACCATAAGGCCGAATACGAAAACGTCGTGAAGGCGCCGGCCGCGCAGTTCGTCGTGGCCCTGGGCGACCGGTTGCGCAAGGTCGCGCCCGGCGTCCACGCCGAGCCGGTCGTAAACAAATCGATATTCAGGTTAAACCGCGACGTCCGCTTCAGCGCCGACAAAAGCCCGTACAAAACCCACCTTGGCATCTGGCTCTGGGACGGCGACGGGCCGCGGATGGAGTGCTCCGGCTTTTACTTCCAGCTCGAGCCGCCCCGCATCATGGTCATAACAGGTATTTACATGTTCACCAAACCGGCGTTGGAGAAGTACCGCCGCGCGGTGGTGGACGCCAAGCGGGGGCCGGCGCTCGCGCGCGCCGCGGCCGCGGTCGAAAAAGCGGGCTACGAGCTCGGCGGCGTTTATTACAAAAAAATCCCCGCCGGCTACGACGCGAAAAACGCGAACGCCCGCTTCCTCCTGTATAACGGCCTATGCGCGAGCGACGAATCCCCCATTCCCAAAGAACTTTATACGCCGGCGTTCGTCGATTATTGCGTCGCCCGCTACCGCGGGATGGCGCCCTTGCACAAATGGTTGAAGGATATTCTCGGGTAACCGCACCAGGCGGGCCGGCGTTCCACGCTCGCCCGCAGGCGAGGGCGCGAAGTCTTAAGGGCGCACGGTTGTGCGCCCTTACCGCTAAACGGTACCGGCGGCCTTTGGCCCATTACGACGAGTTCAGACGGAAATCCCGACCGGCTTCACGAAGGGGATCAGCCGGTCCACACGCGCCGTGTAGCGTCGGTACTCGTCGCCGAACACCCGCGAGAGGTCCCGTTCTTCTTTCCGGATGAAGATGACGACGCCGAGGCAGAGAACCGCCGCCACCACGAGATAGACCCAAGTCCCGATCGCCAGCGACAGGCCCGGAAGGATGAAGAACGCGAAGCTCGAGTAGATGGGGTTTCGGCATACGCGGTAGGCGCCGGCGGTGACCAGCTTTCCCCGCGGAAACTCGACCAGGAGTTGCACCACCGCGGTGAACCACAGGACGAGGCCCGGCGCGGCGAGCGCCACGCCAACCGGCGTCAGGATGCTCCGGGGAAGCGGTATCCGAACCAGGTTGGGCACATAGTGATGGGCCGCCACGGCGGCCGCGACCGCCGGGACCGTGAAGAGTATTATCCGGATGCCCTGCCCGAAGATGTTCATGCCGTTGGCGGCCTTGATGAGTCTCAACATCGTTTTAGTCCTCCTTCCATGGTCTCCTGATGGATTGGGGTGAGGGGTAGTCGCCAGCGGGTCCATCGTCGCGCCCGTTCCTCTTAACCGGGGGAGCATTCCTCGGTGGCGCGGCGGCGAGGAACCCGCGGCAGAGCGACCAGGCCGCCCGCAAGAACGGGAAGGCCCCACATGGCGTGGAGCCAGTGCAGCTCTCGCAGAATGACGATTTCGGCGGTGAACCATACGGCGAGGCCACCCAGTCCAAGGCCGGCCAGCAGCCAATCGGACCGGCTCCGGCGGAAGACGGCGACGAAGGCGGCCGTGTTCAGGAGTCCCAATCCGATCAGGATCAGGCCGGGAACCAGGAAGTCGCGGAAGAAGCCGTGCATGATGCGGACGGGCATGTCCATGAGTCGTCCGTCCGGCGCCGCGGCGAGAAGGATGCCGCCCGACAGGGCGCCGGCCGCTTCGTAGCCGAGGACGCACAACAGCGTGATGCGCTGCCAGGTCGGCTGGCGGACCGCGCCGCTCGGGTTCGTCCGCGACCCGGTTTGAGGGTGTCCACGATTATCACCCGGCGGTTTTAGCGAGAGCCGGCCGCCGGTGGACATGGCGGCCGCGGCAACGACGAACCACAGCACAGCCGCCAATACGAGGTCGTAGGTCACGGCTTGCAACCCGGTCGCCAGCGGCTGGAGAATCAACGTACTGGCGGTGAGACTAACGTGCATGAGTATCGCCACGAGCAGGCTCCCGGTGCGGTCGTAGACCCATACCATGAGCACCCGGAATGCCGGCAGGAAGGAGCAGAGGAGCACGGATAGGTAGAGGGCCGGCGGCACCGTTCCGGACGAATGGCGGCCTCCCAAGAAAACAATAAGGTGCCACAATCCCCATAAGATGCCGACGAAGAGGCCGGTAGTAAGGACGCCGTGGCGCAGCCTCAGACGCGGTATAACGAACCCCGTCCAGCCCAGCTCTTCGAAGCTGCCGGCCAACAGCGCCCCCCCGATACCCGCCAGCAACAGGGACGTCTTGTTGCCGGACGCGAATATGCCGGGGCGAAACGCCGGCGAGGTTAGCGACAGCGCGAAGAGTACCACCATCATCGCGAGCGGCGCGGTCAGGAGCGCGACCGCGTACCAGCGCACGCCCACTCGCCACCGGAGCAACCGGGAAAACAACTCGCGCAGGCCCGCCCTGCCGTAGACGAGGCCGGTCAACAGGAGGCCGGCGACGGTAGGGCCGGCGACCATCGCCAGGTACATGAGCGGGTTCGGCGTCCCCGTTTGCTCCGGGGGGCCCAGGATGCCGCCCGGACCGACGACGACGAGAATGCCGCCCCACGAGATCGCGAACGTCAGGGCGAAGTAGGTGAGGACCGGGTGTCTCTTGATGAACGCCTTCATGGTCGACGTGCTGTTCTCCTTTCTGACCGATTCGGGTAGCTTTGGGGCGACGAACGGCGGGGAAACTAAGGCGCGGCGCCGGCCTGCCGGCCACGGCCGCCGCCTATCCTAACTTTTTCCCGGCCGCGAGTAAAGTATTTTCGCCGGCGCCAAGGGGGGCGGCGCGCGAAACGAAAACGCCCCGCGGGGAGCGGGACGAAGGGTTGCAAGCGCGGGCTAATCTTCGGCGATTATAACGGGTGCGTACTCGCCCGCGTACTTTCGGTAGAGCGCGGCGGACGTTACGGCCTCGGGCGGACTCCCGACCGGCCGCATGCGGTATTCGGCGACCGCGCCGCTGTCGCGCCTATCGTTCGTATCCGCTTCCAATACCTCTATAGGTTTACCGTCGGGTAAAGGGACGCAGTAAAACGCCGGGACGCGGACGCCGGCGTCGTTTCTTTCCGTCGTCAGATACAGGAAATTATCCCCCGCGAACGCGAACGCGTCCCGGTTGGATACGCCTTCGAAAAGAACGTCGGCCGTTTCGGCTAGGCGGACCGCAAAGGGGAACGCACCGGTGACGCCTCCTCCCCGCGCCCAATACCTGCCATCGGGGGACCACGTCACCGCGCCGAGGAAAATACTCTCGCCGAGTTTTCTGACCACGCCGCGGCCGGCGCCGAAGTAAAGGTCCACGCCGACCATCTCGTCGGCCGGGTCCTGGAGGACACGGCACAGCGCGTTTTTCCCGTCCGGCGATACGGACAGGTCCTCGTCGTTTCCGCCCCTCGCCGCCAGGACCTTTTTCAACTCGGCGACCATGGCGTCGGCGTCGCCCGCGCGACCCAACGAATCGGCTTTTCGCGTCGCGTCGTAAACGCCGGCCGGCATAACGTAATCGTCCGCCACCCAGCCCTCGTCGCCGCCCGCCCGAACCCCCAGCCAATAGTAACCGCCGTTGTCGGCGTCCTTTTCCGGCACTCGTTCGAGGCACGTCCCTTCACTCAGGACGACGACGATTCGCGCCGCCGGCGACGGTTCCGCTCGCAGGTTTACTTTGGCGGCGTAAACGACGACGGCCCGCGCCTCGTCGGGCTGCCCCGCGTACGTTGGGGCGCCGAAGGCCGCGGCCGCCAACGCCAGCGTCATCGCAACGGTCGCCGCTAAAACGCGTTTCGTCGTGGGTCTCTCCTCACCGCCGGACCGATAGGGGAAAACGAGGCGCGGCGCCGGCCGGCCACGGCTGCCGCCTATCCTAACTTTTTACGGGCCGCGAGTAAAGTATTTTCGCCGCTTGCGCGTTCCCGGTCCGAAGCGACCGCCAGCGCCTCGAGCCCATCCCATGCCCGGGCGAGCGCCGCCGGGCCGGCGTATCTTTCGATACCCCGGCCCCATTGGGTTACTTTCTCCTCCGACCATGTTATAGACTTCCCGTGGGCGCCCCTATTCGGCGACCGTTATCGCCGCCGACGCCGAGCCGGATCCTATATCCGGCGAGTATACGCCGTAGGCTTTGGCCGGCAACGCCGCGTAAGTCCCCGGAATCTCCGCCCGCAACCGATACCTTATTACCGTCTCCCCGGCCGGCAACCGTTCGAAAAAGACGTTGCGTTGCCTCTCCCGGACCTCCGCGTAGCCGCCCGCCGGCCCGCGGTAACCGGAAGTCGCGTCGAGGTAAATGAAACCCGCCGGCTTGGGGTCCTCGACGACGACGTAATCGAAGTCGTAGGGCGATTTGACCGTTAGCGTCACCTCGACGTCGTCGCCCAGCTTGACCGCCCCCTTCAACGGGACTTTGGTTTCCTCGACGTCGCCCTTTACGACCTTGCGCTCTACGAGCGCGTAGCTCCGCGCGAGCGTCACGGAACCCGGCGCCGCCGGTGCCTTCTCCGCGGAAGCGAAATACCTTATCGCCGCGGTGTAGAACGCCGGCCCTTCGCCCGACGCCCTTCTCAACGAGAAACCGCGGCCGGCGCCGGCGAAGGCGTCCAGGCCGAACTGGAACTCCGCCCCCGGCTTCTCGTAGGACGCGGGATCTAAAGTTAGCGTCCCCTCTTCCTTCCCCACCTTGTAAGCGACGGCGACGGGCGCCGCCAATTCCGGGTGCGCTTTGATGTATTTCATGAGGGCGAGCGTCGCCGCCGCGGAGTCCTTGGTCGACTTCCACGCCGCGCCGCGCCGTTGGTCGACGAGCCAATCCACCATCCGCGGTATCCTCGGGTCGTCGGGCTGGTAAGCGAGCTTGACCTCGAGGACCTTGGACGTCGTCTCCACGGCGTCGTCCCACCACCGCCACGCGTTCTCGGGCCGCTCGCCCCAATAGACCGTGTCGTCGGGACCGGCCTGCGCGCCGTTATCGAGGTTGCGCATGACGACGGCGAGGCGCGCCGCGTCCCCCGTTTGCTGGAGGACGGACGCTAAAAGCGCCTGCGACATCGGCTCCCGGGCGGGCCGCGTCTCGTAATAATAATCCACGACCTTGCGGACGATATCGTCGCCGGGCGCGACGGCGCCGGCGCGGAGGGCCACGTCCGTGACGTAGAGCGATACCGCGTCCGCCTCGAACGCCGGCGTCTCGCGCCACGTCTTGAAATAACCTTCTATACATACCAGACCGTTATTCCGTAATCCCCGGACGACGTCGGCCGACGACGTCGGAACGAACGGATTGCCCTCCAAGCGCGTCAGGCCGTCGAGGACGTAAGCGGTAATATACGGCGACACGGGCCCGCCCGCCGCCCACGACCACCCGCCGGTGTAGGGCTCCCCGCCGCCGCCGGGATACTGTTCTCTCAGCGCCGCAAAACCCGCCGCGATCGCCTCGGGCAACCCTTGGGCGAGGGGCGTCGGCGCAAGGCCGATGTCCTGCGCCGCGGCGGCCACTTCCGCGTTCACGAGGAATCGGTTCAACGTCGCCTCCGCGCTATCGTAAGGGTAATCCCGGTAGAAACCCAGGCCGTGGCTCAACGTCGCCGCGAGCGACGGCGTTACAGTAAGATCGCCATGGAACGACGACCGTTCTACCCCTTTGGCGAGAGCGAAATCATACGTAACCTCGTCGTCCAAACGGCCGGCGAACGCCTGGCGCACCTCGCTCCCGCGGGGATAGATGGGGAATTTATACGCCGCGGCGTCGCCCGCCGCGGGGCTTGCGGCCGTGACTTCGACCCGCGCCTCCGGGCCCGGGCCCGCCGTTACCCAACAGCTCAACGCCGCCCTCTCGCCCGGCGCCACCGTCTCGGCGAGCGAGCGCTCGCCCGGCCCGGGTTCCAGCCCCTCCTCCTCCACGCCGACCGTGAGAGCTTGCGCCGCGTCGAGGTTATTCTGTGCCAACGCCGTAAGGCGAGCCGTATCCCCGGCGACCATGTAGGTCGGCGCCTTAAGGCCCGCGACGACGTCCTTGCTCGCGGCGAACGAGGCCGAACCGCAACCGAAAAGCTCGCCTTTGTCCATCGCGAGCGCGATTACCCGCCAGCTCGTCACGTTGTCCGGGAGCTTAAAGGACGCCGAAGCGACGCCCGCGGCATCCGTGCGCAAGCTCGGCGCCCAGAAAGCGGCGTCGGCGAAATCCTCCCTCACGCGGTATACGCTGCCGCCCGCCGACCCGCCACCGCCCGCCCCCGAACCGATCTTCGGACTGGGGACGCCGCCCAAATCCGCGACGCCTCCTCGCCGGCGGCCCGGGCGCGCGAACGGCGAGATAAAACGGCCCTGTTCCAAACGCTTCTCCGTCATATCGTTCGCCCCGTAAAGGTAATCCGCGCCGCCGGCCAGCTCCTTCTGCATGCTGAGGTCGAAATATTCCTCCAGCGCCGGGTCGTAAACGTCCTTCAGGGAGACGCGCTCGATGAGGCGTGCCGCCGGCCCCCACTTCTCCACGCCGACGGGCAAGAAGTCCGTCCCGAACGCCCCGTAGGGCCGGGCGTAATAGGGGAACCGGTAGACTACCTTCGCGATCTCGCCCCGGCTTCGCAGCGAATCGGTTATCTCGCACTCCGCGTGGCGGCTCAAGGCGTCCGCGAAGAAGGCGGGGACGTCCGCCGTCCGGTCCGGCGCCAGCGCCAAAAGCGCCTCGTCGACTACCGCGACCGACACGTCGGCCGGAAGGGGCCCGCCGTCCGCGCCGCGACATTCCACGCGCAACGCCGCTTCGTCGCTCGGGCGGTATTTATCCGTAGCGGGCGCGGCGACGACCTTTATCCCCGGCGACGGGTTTTTCACCGCTATCGTCGCCGTCGTCCAAGAATCGGCGTAAGACTCGCCCCCGCTTACGAGGAACGAGTAAATTTGCACCCGCGGGAAATACCGGTCCGTTATCGGCACGGTGAACGAACCCACGTAACCCTCGTCGCTCGCGGCGAGGGGGACGCGCCGCGCCTCGAGCTTCCCCTCGTCGGCGTATATCAACACGAGGCAAGAGGACGCGGCGACGCGCGACGTAACCGTCATCGCGACGGCGTCGCCGACCGCCGCTTCCGCTTCCCTGGGCCGGAGGCGGACGTCGCCCAGGCGGCGGTTCTCCAGCGCGTCCTCTTCTTCTCCGTAGAAAGAGATCCGATCCTCCGTCTCGTCCGCGACGCCGTTCGTCCCCGTCGTCCTCGCTACTATTAATACGTACGGCGGCGGGTCCGTTAAACTCAAGGTGTAGCGGGCCTCGCCGGTGGCGGGCACGTTGACGGTCCCGGCGGCCAACAATTCTCCCCGCTGATATTCCGGGCGGCCCGCCGTTAGCGCCGCGTAAACCTCGACGACGACCCGGCCGGCGACCGGCGTGCCGCCGAGGTCAAACGCCCGCACCGTAAAACGCGCCACTTCGCCCGTTTGGTATTCCAATTTATCCGGTTCGATAACGGCGTAGCGGTCCGTCTTGCGGGCCTCGATCTGCTCACTGGCCGCGAGGATATGCGCGGTCTCGTCGCCGAGCTTGACGCGGACGTAAACCGAGCTGTCGAACTCCTTAGCGCCGGGCGTACGGAACGAGATGACGTAACGCCCGTTCTCGTCCAGGCGGGCCCGCGTATCTTTTATCAACGCGCCGCGCTCGCCCCCTCCGGGCTTATGGGCGTCGTAGTCGACGCCGTAGGCCAGCGGCGCGCCGGCCATGGGCTCGCCGGAATAATATTTCCCAGCCACCGTGACCGAGACGGCCTCGCCCGCGACGCAAAATTCCGCCGACGGCTCGAGGCGTAATTCGTATTCCGGTTTAGCGGGCTCGGCGAGGTTGACGTCGCCTTCGGCCTTGCGGTCGCGGTCGCCTTCCTTCACCTTCGCGACGATAGTCAGGCCGCCGAGGCGCGCCGTCTCCGGTATTACGAACTCTCCCGCGCACGCCCCGAACTCGTCCGTCGTCGCGGTCGCCGATAGCAACGGCTCGCCGTGCCAATAATCGGAATAGAGGCCAACGTCGACGTCGCGGCCCGCTGCGGCCCGCATGGTCTTGGCGGCGTAGTCCACCTCGCGCCAAATCACTTTATACCGGACCGTGTCGCCGGGGCGGTAGAGCGGCCTGTCGGTTACAACTTTACCTTTCAACGTTGAAGATTCGCCGTCGTATTCTTTATACGCGGTGGCGGCGGCGTAGATGACGGGGCCGCGCGGCGTCGCCAACACGAGGTAGACCGAAGAATCCTGCGGCCACAGCCTGAGGTCGGCCTTCATCCCCGCCCCCTCGGGACGCGTCGCCAGCGTTATCGGCCGTATGTCTTCGATTTCTTGGAAGCCGCGGTCGCCGTAAGAGACGAGCCACGCGTCCGTCTTCTCGATGGGGACGGGCTCGCCCGTGACCGCGTCCACGGCCTCGAGGTATAAGTCGTGGCCGTCGTCCGCGCCGATAACGGCCGCGCCGGTGAGCGAAAAGACCGCGCGCGAAAGTTCGTCGCCGGCGCGCGCTTCGAACAAGTAGAAGCCGGCCGCGAGGTCGTCGAACGTCGCCGTCGGCGTGGCGAGGCGATACCCTCCCGGCTGGCACCCGGTTATAATTACGGTCGTCGCGGCCTCGCCCTTAACGCCGGGCAAAGCCGGCGCCGGCGTACCGCCGTCGACGAAGGCGTCGTAGAACGCGGGATATTGCGCCGGGTCGACCTCGTAGACGGAGGCCTCGACCTCGGGCAAACCCCGACACGCGAGCGCAACGGCGACCTCGGGTTCGCCCGACGGGCTCGTCGTCACGCCGGTCACCGCCAAGGCCGGCGCTGCCAAACCGCGTACGATTCCCGCGATTGACGCGGCGACCTCCGCGTCGGCCGACAGCGTCGCTATTTCGGCGAAGGCCGCCGCCGCCTTTTCGGGTTCGTTATCGAAAACGAACTGGTAATGGGCCAAAGCGGCCCGGGCCATCAGCGCGCCGGGCGCCGCGCCGTATTCCGCCGCCACCTTCTCCCAAGAGGCGCGCGCCGCGGCCAGGCGGCGGCCGTCGCGCCAGGCGCCATACTGCCGCCACGGCACGCGGTCCTTATCCGGCCCGCCGGACGGCGCCGGCAAGGCGTAGAGGTCCAACAGCCCGGCCATAAAGGCGACCATCGACCGCATGTCGCCGCTCATCTCGTAGGCCGCGACGCGGTCGTTGAACCTCTTACGCTCGTCGTAATACCGGCGTTCATCCTCCTGATATTTATACCAATCCAGGAACGTCGACATCTTAACGTAATTAAAAACGCGGCGGTCGGCGTAACGCCGGCGGGCGTCGCGGTCCGGCGCCGCGGCCATTAACGCGCCGTAAACGCGGTCGCCGAGGGCGAGGATCTCGTAACGCTTTTTCTCGATGGCGTCCGCCCCGGGCGAGCCGCTCCGGAAGCTGTACCCGTACGTATTTTCCAGGTACGCGTCCCAGCCTTTGGCGATGACGCGGTGCCGGTAGTCCTCGTCGACGTATTCGCAATCGGAATAGACGTCCAATAAAAAATCCACGGCTTCCGCGGCCCAGAGGCCGTCGCCGTGGCGCTTGAAATAGTCCTCGAAAGCCCGGTCCGCGTCCGCGAACCGCTCGAGCTGCATCAAACACCGCAAACGCAGGTAATCGCCTTCCGCGCGGGCGGCGGAATCCGGCCATCGGGCCGACAACGCGTCGGCCGCGGCGAGCGCCCACGCGTACGACCTCTCCTCGAAATAGGCCCGGGCGTCGGCGAGGACGCTCTCAGCCGTCGCGTCGGCCTTGACGTCGTATCGCGGCGGCGCTTCCGCCTCGCCGCCGCCGAGGGGGACGACCTTGGCCGCGGCGGCGCCGGCGAGGTAAAACGTCCATATGGAAGCGAGGAGCAGAATCGCCTGGCGTTTCATATCGGCCTCCGTTCGGTAAACAAGGTCAACTTTACTCGGATTATACCCCTTCTTAAACCCCGTTGCAACGATTATGCCGAGGTGTCCGTCGTAAGGTCAATAGCCGGCCGGTAGCCGGGTTTTGGCGTAGGGCGGACTCGAGGTGGGTGGTTTACTACCTAGAGCGGTTACACGCAACGTTGGCACGCGCGCACGAAAATGATTAACAAAATAACCCCACCCATGGAAACCTGCATTCTTGGCAACCGGGCATTAAGGACTTACCAAATACTCTTGACACGGGGGCCGTTATATCGTAAAGGTTGGTGCATTTGGGACCCGGACGGATTTAAAGATAAGGTGAGGGTATGCGTGGGATTAAACTAAAGGTCAATGCGGGAATAAAACGAGGGCGCGGCATCCGCCCCGCTCGTCGTAAAATACTACCCAGGGCAGCCACCGCGGCCGTCCTGGGCTTTTTATTTTTCGCGCCGTCGCGGCCGCGACCGCCCTCGACTTCGCCCGGGGCATATTTTATTTTCGCCCGATTAGTCGGGTTGTCGCAGCGACGGAAGTAAAAGAGGAAAAAAGGGGCCGAGATGGCGAAAAAAGCGAAGTGGACGTTTATGGTTTACCTGGCCGGCGATAACAACTTGTCGGCCGCCGGAGATAATGACCTCGGCGAGATGCGGACGGTCGGTTCCACGGTCGATGTGAACGTTGTCGCGGAGTTCGACAACGCGGGGGAGCGCGGGACCGTCCGTTATCACATCCAACGCGACGGCGTGGCCGAAGAGGCCGTAACGCTCGGCGAGACGGATTCGGGAAGCCCGGAGGTATTGCTCGACTTTATCGGCTGGGCGGCGCAAAATTACCCCGCGGAGCGCTACGGCCTGGTCCTCTGGAACCACGGCGGCGGCTGGGAACCTTCGGAGATGGACCGCGTCGCCGGCAAGGTGGGGTCGAAGGATTATAGCGTACGCGAGGCCGGCGAACGTTCGGCTTCCCCGCTAGGCAAGGTTTTGTTCAGGCCCACCCTCGAGGCTATTTATAATTTAACCTCTCCCCATATACGCGCCATATGCTCCGACGACGGCAGCGGCCACTCATTGGATACGGTCGAATTGGGTAAAGTCCTCGGCAAGGCGAAGGACACACTCGGCCGGCCTTTGGATTTATTGGGTATGGACGCCTGTCTCATGAGTAATCTGGAAGTGGCCTACGAGGCTCGCCCTTACGTGGCGTACGTCGTCGCTTCCGAGGAAAGCGAGCCCAACGACGGTTGGCCCTACGGTGCCGTGCTGGACGGACTTATCGCAGAGCCGGGCCTGGCTACGGCCGACCTCGCGGCGCATATCGTCAAGGCTTACGTTCGGTCCTACGCGGACCGGGGCTACCCGGGCCCGGTCACGCAATCGGCGTTGGACCTGTCCCGGATGGACGGAGTGACGGGAGCGCTGGACGCGTTGGCGGGGGCGTTAATCGCCCACATGCCCGAGGCGGCGACGGAAGTCTGGCGCGCCCAACGGCCGTCGGCTCGTTTCGCACATAATACGTTGTGGGATATCGCTCACTTCTGCGAGGAGTTAGAGCGACTAACGGCTGACGGCGCGGTGCGCCAAGCGGCGGGCGAGGTACGCGCGAAATTACGCGCGGGCGCCGGGGGTCTCGTCCTATCCGAGTCCCATTACGGCGATACGGTGGGCCGTTGCGGCGGCGTTTCCGTCTACTTAATACCTCCGCCGGGGGATGTTTCGCGTTATTACGCCGACCTGGAATACGCGAAAGACGGCCGGTGGTTGGCGATGTTACAAGCGTATCACGGCGCGTGAAAACACGACGGGCCGGGGGCCGCGGATAAGCGCAGCGAGCGGTATCTGGGTTATATCCACTGTATGTTCGAAGAGATTAAAACAGTGTTGGGCGGTGCCTCATGACGGTAAAAGAATACCTCGATTTCGAACTCGAAGCGGAGGACGTTCGGACGGACGCCGAGGGCGTTCTCCATTTCTCCGTTCGCGTGTTCTCCTCTCCGGCCGGCGAGGGGAAGCGTACCCCGCGCCAATTCCCTCCGACGTTGAATAAAAGGTTATCCCAGCTGGAACGTCGCGAGTTGGACGTTCCCGGTATTATGGAAGTGGGCGAAGCCCTGGGCGAGCTCCTACTCCCGGAGGAGGCGCGGGACCTATTTACCCGAAGCCTGGATATGTTAAAAAAAGGGCAGGGGTTACGCCTCCGGTTGAGGTTGGACCCGGCGTTGGCCCATGTGCCCTGGGAATTTATTTACGTCCAGCGCGCGGGAGGGGAAAAGGATTGTACCGGCTTCCTAGCCCTCAACTCGCGCATTTCGATCGCGCGCCACGAAGCGGCGCCGATCCCCGGTGATTTCGACACTACGCCGCGGCGGCGCCGGGTCCTCGCCGCGTTATCGTGTCCGGAGGAACCGGGCTTCACACCCCTCGACCTGGCCCGGGAGCGCGAAAACCTTCGGTCCGCGTTGCGGGGTATACCCGGCATCGACCTCGACATTATCGAGGACGCAACCGCGAGCGGATTGAGGCGGGGATTACGTGCGGGCGCGGATATCTTCCACTTCGCCGGGCACGGCGTTTTTTCCCCGACGGGACTGGGCGAGGAGCTAGGTTCGATAACGGGGGAGGGGGCCGTCGTGCTGGCCGGGGAGGGCGGGAAGGCCGCGCCCATGCCGGCGGAGGAATTAGCGGTTTACCTCGGCAACCAGGGCGTGCAATTAGTGGTTCTGGGCGGTTGCCAGACCGGCCGCCGCGACGGCTTGAACGTCTGGAGCGGCGTCGCCGCGGCTCTGATGGAGGCCGGGGTCCCGGCCGCGGTCGCGATGCAGTATGCGATTCGGGATGAAGCGGCCATCGAGTTCAACCGGGCGTTTTACGAGGAGTTGGCGGCCGGTGCGCCGTTGGACCAGGCCGTCACGTCGGGCCGGATCGCGGTTTTCAGCTTATGTAATTCCAAGCGGGACGACCCGGACCTCGGCATATATTGGCGCGATTGGGCCGTACCCGTTTTATACCTGCGGGCCAAGGAGGATTTCTTCATGCCGGCGGGGGAGGGGGAACCGGCCTCGCCAACCCGGCAAGGCGTTATTAAAAAGGAAAAGGGGAAAGACGGCGTAAAAAGGGCGATACTGGGCCTTATCGTTTTAATAGCATTAGCCTTAACGGGATTATTTATACGAGAGGTTTTCCAAGGCGGGTTATTGCTGGGTATAAGGGTTTTCGTAGGCGCCTTATTTATCCTATTTTTCATTTATTGCATCCGGGAGGGGCGCCGGCTAGATATAAGCGAGCGTAAGCGTACGTTGAGGGTATTCGGCGTCGCGACGGTTGTAATAGTAGTGAGTACTCTCGCTTTAGGTACAGTGCTCCACAAAGCCGCTATCGCTTATTACAATAAAGGTTTAGCCTTCTACGCACAGGGGCAATATGACGAAGCTATAGAGTCGTACGATAAGGCCCTTACGGTCGACGACAAACTCGTTGCGGCTTATGTCGGTAAAGGTAAAGCGCTCTACTACTTGGGGAAATACGAAGACGCTAAAAATTCGTACGATGAGGCCCTAAAGATCGATGAAAACCTCGTTGCGGCTCACGTCGGTAAGGGTAACGCGCTCTACTACTTGGGGAAATACGAAGACGCTAAAAATTCGTACGATGAGGCCCTAAAGATCGACGGTAAACTCGTTGAGGCTTATGTCGGTAAGGGTAACGCGCTCTACTACTTGGGAAAATACGAAGACGCTAAAAATTCGTACGATGATGCCCTCAAGATCGACGACGAACTCGTTGAGGCTTATGTCGGTAAGGGTAACACACTCCACGAACTGCGGAAATACGACGAAGCTATAAAGTTTTACGATATAGCCCTTAAGATCGACGCCCGGGACGCTAACGCTCATTATGGTAAAGGTTTAGCCCTCTACGCGCAGGAGCAATACGACCAAGCTATAGATTCGTTCAAAGACGCCCTCAATATCAACAACAAACTCGTTGACGCTTATGTCTGTATCGGTAACGCGCTCTACGAATTGGAGAGATACGAAGACGCTATAAAGTCGTATGAAAAGGCCATAGATATCAACCCCGCTTACGCCGAAGCTTATAAATATGAGGGTGACGCGTTCTACCAATTGGAGAAATACGAAGACGCTATAAAGTCGTATAAAAAGGCCATAGATATCAACCCCGCTTACGCCGACGCTCATATTGATAAGGGTAACGCGCTCAACGGATTAAGGGAATATGAAGCGGCGGTAGAGTGGTACGATAAAGCCCTCAAGATCGACCCCGCGTATGCCGCGACTTATAATAACAGGGGTAACGCCCTCTACGGATTAAGGGAATACGAAGCGGCGTTAGAGTGGTACGATAAGGCCATAAAGATCGACCCCGAACTCGTTGCGGCTCACTTCGGTAAGGGTAACGCCCTCTACGAATTGGGGAGATACGAAGCGGCGGTAGAGTCGTACGATAAAGCCCTCAAGATCGACCCTGCGTACGCCTACGCTTATAATAATAAGGGTGCCGCGCTCTACGGATTGCAGAGATACGGAGCGGGGTTAGATTCGTATGATAAGGCCATAAAGATCGACCCCGCGTACGCCGTGGCTTATAGTAATAGGGGTAACGCCCTCTACGGATTAAGGGAATATGACGCGGCGGTAGAGTGGTACGACAAGGCCCTCGAGATTGACCGCGAACTCGTTGCGGCTTATATCGGTAGGGCCCTCGCATTCTACGAATTGGGGAAATACGAAGAAGCTAGAAACTCGTGCGACAAAGCTATAGCGGTCGAACCCGAAGTCGTCGGTTGTTATATCATTAGGTATATTTTGGGAATCGCCGCGGGCTTCTACGATACGGCGTTACTGCAGAAAGCGCTTGAAATCGAAGACCGCGCGTGGCCTTATCCGGCGCTCCGGTATTTCACAAGTAAGATATCGGAGGCCGATTTCCTTGCGGAAGCAGGTACCGACCCAGGCCGTTTGTGCGACGCCCATTGCTATATCGGTTATGTGTACAAGGCCGCGGGCAAGCCCGAGCAAGCCGAAAACCATTTCCGAGCGGCCGTCGCGACGGGGCGGGTCAGTTCTGCCGAATACAGCCTTGCGGTGCGCGAGCTTGAGCGGTTAAGGAAATAGACCCGGTTGATTAACGGCATTAACCGGAACAACTCCTAGGTTGTATCGTCGTCGGCGTGGCCGCGGCCGCGGTTCCCGTCGCGAGTTAAGGCCATAAAAGCGGAGCGGATTAACGTAACTCACTAACGCTGCGAAAGGAGAACGAAATGGGAAACGCACTTACGCCCAAATGGTTGGAGACGTTAGGTTTCACGATCGTGCCGTTGCCGCGCGAAGCTTACGGCCTTTTTCACCTGTTCGCCAAGGCGAACGAGCACTACGACGTCGTCGGCGATTTTTTCGGTATCATTAAACCTCCGGTACCCGACCGGCCGAAGGTCCACCTAGACCTGGAAGTCGCGGAATTTAAAACCGTAGCGACGAACAACGTCGATATCGGAATAGGCTTGGACTTCCTTAAGGGTTTTTTCTCTTTATTCTCGGCCATCCCGTTGGTGGGCGATATCGGCGCCGCCGTAACGGCCGGTTTCAAAGGATCGAAGAACGTCGAGCTCGAGTACGATAACGTCCTTGAGGATATAGTTTACCCGGTGGACTTTGCCCCGACTATAGACGGCTACGAGTGGAACGGTTTGCCCCGTTTCCTTCGCGACCCGTTGCGGAAAGGCAAGTGCTGCGTATTGCTCGATTATTTAAAATCCGATAAGCTTAACCTCCGGGCTTACAACGAGAAGGGTACGAAAGTAAAGGCGGAAGCGTCGTTCTTCAAAGACCTCTTCGGCGTTAACGCCGGCGTGCAGGTAGACGCTACCGATGAATATACCGTAACCTTCGCGGGTAAAAAAGCCCTACCCATAGCTCTTAAGGCGTTTAAAGTAAATATGTCCGATCAGGACCGTTTTAGCCTATTGGGCGGAACCGCGGACGTGTCACGCGAAAGTGGAACGGAAGGAGAAACCACCGATAAATTCGAGGCGGAAAAATTCTCCGAGGAACGAGGCCCGGTCAAATTGGAATGGCGGAGTGACAAGTAACGGCCCGGCCGCGGGCCCAAAGCGAAGGCGAGTTATAGATTAAGTAGCTGTCGATGCCGGTGAGGGGCTGTTATCGCCTCCCGCGGCCGAGTTAGCCGGGGGTCGCGGTATCGGTACCGTTTCGGGGCTGATTACCGGGTAATATGCGGAAAGAAGTCCCCCGATGAACGTAACGGGCACGGTTAGCCGCGAGACAAACTCAACTCGCGCGAAGGTCCTTCTACCAAAGCGCCCATCGACAAGGTCCTTTTGCCGGGGTCGAGGGTCTAACTAATCGAACGTACCGGCGACGGACGATGGGCGCGCGGCCGCGCGGTCGAGGTGCGCGTTAACGGTTGGGTATACGACCGCTACGTAACGTGGGAGGAGGCGGCCGTCGCGACGGGCTAGGCCGATTATATCGAATACGGCCTTGCCGTTCGCGAGCTTGAGCGGTTACGGAAACAGACGCGGTTGACTAGCGGCATTAATCGGAACAACTCCTAGGTTATATCGTCGTCAGCGTTACCGCGGCCGCGGTTATATTCCGCCCGGGATAACGTTCAAAATGGACCCGCCACGCCTCGGCCGTCAAGGAAAACAACTCCCGGCGTACCGTAGTTATCTCCTTTTCTTCCGGGCTTTTTTCTAAAAGGTCGATAAAGGCTTTTGCCTTGTGGTCGATGGCCTCGGCTCCGCTTCGGTTTCGATAGTATTTCAACCGGGAGGCTGAAAACTCCGCTTGCCCTCATACCCCCCCTAAATACCTAACGGCCGTTGGTCGTTTCTGGTAGGGTTATAAGGACGTTAAACGCGTAAGGCGGCGTGGGGGCGGGTAAGCGGGAAGCGATAAGGGAGAAGCAAAGAAGGGATTTAGGGGGGGCATAGATATGGTACGGCGCGGGAAACTGCCCGGGGAGGGGCGTAGCGATATTATTGCTTTAATATCTTATATATCTCAGAGCGGTGGCCAGCGGCGTGAACGGTTAAAACGTCCCCTTCGCGGGAGTAAATAACCCGGTACGCGCCCGCTCGTAATTTAAATAACCGCCCTAGCCCCCGAGGCGTATACCGTAAGGGCGCGGGTATTATTTCGGGCTTTGCCGCTAGCGCGTCTACTTTATCCATTATCCGTGCTGCGACGGTTCGGTCCAGACCCCGGAGGTCGCGCCGAGCGGATAACGTATAGACGACGCGCCGCGTTATAGCCCCAATTCCTTGCGGACCTGCGCCGCCGTTTTGACGGCACCGCGGCGTTGTTCTTCCCGGGATTTACGCAGACGCGCTACGAGTTCTTCGTTGTGCGCGATCAACCAATCCTCGAGCTCGTCGAGGGATTCCGCGGCGTTAAAAACGTCGAGTGGGATAATGACGTACTGGGGGTACGGTTTAGTAGAAACCATAGCTATCACCACGCTAATTATAACAAGTTTAACCGGCGGGCGCAAAAATTAATCAGGCGGTCCTCCGGTGGCCCTCACCCACCCTCCTAAAATACATAACAGCGGTAAGGCCGCGTTGGCGGGCCGGGGATAATATAATTTACGATCTAAGATAGGACTCGACGGAGGGATAAAATTAGTAGGGAAGGAAAATGTGGGACGTCGTGGGAATGAAAGAGTTATGGTGTTACGGGGGTGAAGAGAACGTAATGCTAGCGGGAAGGCGGGAAGCGCCGCGGGACGACACGAAATAAACACGACGAGCAGATGACGGCGTAGCCGCGGCCCTTACGTGCGCCAAGTAAAACCGGATAAACCGTTAAGGTTCCCGTCGGGCTAACTCCTTGAACCTGATATAGGATTCGGCGCCGGTAAAACGCGCATTATTCTCCCAGCACGCCGGCGAAGCGAAAAGTTTAATTAACGCCGCTACTAAGCCTCCATTGCGGGGCACTTCCCCGAGTCTTTTCCCCAGTAATGAACGCGAAACACGTTCGCGTAACACGCGGTTTCGAATAGTACGATATTTCCCCTTTAATATAATATTATGCCGGGACGTTACTATTTATATTCAGCGCTCACTAAACCGTTTAGGTAAGACTTAATATCATCTCTTTTACCTAGCAGCTGTGCGACGATCGAACCGTGGGGGCTAACAACTACCGTGAACGGTAACCCGGCGTTGTTAGCGTAGTCCGGTGGCGTTAGTTTCGATAGTATCCTTCCCGACGGATCGCATAGCCATATTAAATCCCCTTGGACTTCACTCTCCTCCACAAATTTATGGACTTTGGCGCGGTCGACACCGTCAACATTGATCGCCGTCACTACGGCGGAAGCGCCGTGTTCGCAACTGAACTCGGCTAACTCGGGCAATTCCGCGACGCAGGGTTTGCAATCTATAGACCAAAAATTGATAACGACCCATTTCCCCCAGGCGTCTTTCAACGTAAAAACGTCGCCGTCGAATTTCATTAAGCTGAAATTGGGCGCCGGTTCGCCGACCGAAGCCGTGCCTCGAGCATACGGTACGTTTACGACCAGAAGAAGCAAAAGCACCAAACCGGCGTGTACAGATATTAAACGCATACGCGTTAATGCGTCACTCCTTTTACGGCGTCCGAGAATTTAAAACCCGGCGAGCGATCCGAATTATGACACACGATACACGCTAGTTCGCTTACGGGTTCGGCGCCACCGGAACCGGGGTGTCCTCGGTATACGGTGTGGCAACTGATACAACCGACGTCGGCGAACCCGGGATTCGGTTTGACCGGTAAGCCGTAAGCGGTCGCGACGCCGTAATAAGTCGTATGGCAATAAAGACATTCTGGCGATTCGGTCCGGACCTTCTTCTCTATCGTCTCATAAGCGGCCGCATGTTTCGTCGCCTTCCATTGGTCCCATTGTGTCGCATGGCAAGCGCCACATTTATCGTTGGATTCGACGAGGGTTCCGTCCTCTATAATCCGTTTTTCCAACCACGTGGCCCGATTGGCGGCTAAGCTCGCATACAAGTCGTCGTAATAAGACTCTATGGGCCCGTCTAAAACCGGGTCTTTAGCGACGGCCTCGTCCATCGTAATTTTCCCGAACTCAAACGCGGAACCCTTCCCGGTTTTTGTCACAATAATATAACCAGCCGCCATCCCCTGGCAGCCGGCGGAAACGATATAAGTATTTCCTACTCGGAGGGGTTCCGTAGCGAAATCACTTTGATCATGACCGGTGATAATGACGTCGATACCACGGGTCGTTTCGGCCAGGGTTTTCGCTCGGTCGAGTGGTGCGTGCGCGATGACAAGGCATAGATCGACTTTAGCTTTTCTAAAATCTTTTACGGCGCGCCGTAACGGCTTCTCGTACGGCACCGCTTCCACGGTCGTTACGTTGGGATAGTAGCGCAACAACGAAGGTTCTAAGACCGCCGTCGCGCCGACCTTGAAACCGCCCACGTCGAAAACCTTTACCGGTAGTGCGCACGGGCCGTCCCGCCCGGTAAGGTTTAACGCTACAATGGGGAGCCCAGCCTTTAGCACACCCTCGTAAAAGAAGCTCTCCCCGCCCGCCAACTCTTGGTCTCCCAAGGCGACTAAGTCGTACCCGGCGCCGGCCATTACCCGAACCATCAACGCGGCCGCTTTTTCGTCGTAGAAGCGGTAATCGAGCATATCGCCACCCTCCACCGCCAACGTAGCCCCTTTCGTCCTAAACCCCTCAATGATCGTTTTACGCTGCGGGATGCTCCCGTAGGGAAGGGCCGGTCAACCACACGAACGAAGGACGCCGTTAGCGCTGTGGGTATACACTATAGTCAGGACCTGTTGTCCGTCCTCACTCCCGACAGGGGAAGCCGTTTCACCGGCGACGGTGCGGCCGCCGGCGACCACCGTCCATAAGGCCAAGACGAGGCCGAGGATAAACGCCTTAGTAAGGGATGGTAGGCGCATCTTAGAAAAACGTGGCTTAGTTATATAAGGTTGACGACGGTATTCGTCAATCCCCCGGGTTAATAGGAGAGACGACTAGGGGTTGTACGTTCACCCTTTTCCTACTCGAGGATTTACCCTCGGAGGGTCAGGGATACTAAGTCCCCTTTACGGTACGTCACCCTTTTCGGCGCCGGGACGACCTGGCAAAGTTCGTCTTCGACGTAGCGTGCCGTCCCTTCTACCAATGATTGTTTTTGATGTAGACAACCTCCCGGACGGCGTTACGATACATGTCAAGGACGATTACCCCTCGCAACCACCCTCTTCCGTTACTGTCGAAGGCCCCCGCGAAAGCAAAGAGAATACTAACCTACTAATATTGAACCTCGAAAACCAACGCGTCGCTAGCTGCGTGGGTCAAGTTTAACGCCGGGTTGACCGCGTGGCTTAAACCTACCGCCAATACCATGAGATCTCCGGCGTAAAGAACCTTGAAAGTAGCGCGCCGCCCGCGGTATTCCTCCCCGCAACACTTCACGACAAACCATTGGCTAACGAGCGTCCGTTTGAGCTGAGCTACGGCATCGACGTTTGGCACGTCATCGAACGTAACGGTTACCTCTCGCTCGGGGTATTGGTTGAGGTAAGCGAGGTTATCGACGAAGAAAGGCGGAATGCCGTCGGCCGCGGCTTTCATCGCGAACGACGCCGCCATCCCGGGTTGAAATCCCATACCTTTGAATTGTTGGGGAGAGGATGTGAACCTTGCGAAAACCTTGCCCGTATCGGTGTCTACGGCGGCGATATTCGCAACCGCCTCTACGATATCCACCCCGGCCAGCGGGTTATTCTCGCCGTTAGGGAGGGGTTTATCAGGTACTTGGCCTATAACCTTAACGGTCACTGTACCGGAAACTACGACCCGCGCCATGTAACGCCGACCTAAGGCGTTGGCGTCGGCCGTCGGGACGTCGTTCGCGGGGACCCCGGGCCAGTTGCCGGCCGAGGAAAAAACGCCCGGGCTCACGCACAAATGGCGCGCCCCTACAAGAGCTTGCGTTACCTTGCCTTCGATAGTCCTTTCCTCGGGGGGGACATCTTGGCCTAATATGTTCTCTTCGACCTGAACGGCGATGGCTAACTTCTTTTTATCGATTTCGGCGGCTACGTCGCCCGCGCTGACGTCGCAGCTGATGCTAATATAATAGAATAGGTCGTCGTAGCGGTCCTCCGTTATTACCTCGTTAGTAATGAACCCTGAGGATTCCGTTAGGATAGAGGATTGGACGACAACCTCGTATTCCGACCGGATTTGCGAGTTGACGAGAACGCCGACGGTCTCTTCAACTGCCCGGCGCCGAGCCTCGTCCACCGCGGTTTTCCGCGCGCCTACCAAATCGCCGTTGACGATAGGGGCCTTGCCGGTGGCGGTAACCGCCGCCGCCCAAGAAGCCCACGTCCACAACGTGAGGATGACGACGCGCCACACCCAAGTTGACACGAAACCAACTCCTACGTACCCGAGCTAGCGGGTTAGGATTACGACGCGCCCTTTACTCAAGACGCCCGTATCTTTCTCCAAACCGAATAATTTTCCCGCGACCGTCGAGTCTAAAACCAGGTCACAGGCGGTATCGCCTATCGCTTTGATAGCTTTCACTATTAGCGGCTCTTGCCCGGCACGTATGGCCTCTTTGATAGCGCGCGCGTACGTGGACGTGCCCTCGTTCATCAGCGTCTCGCTATCAAGGAATTGCGCGCCGTACACGACGCTACCGTCTTCGGCGAGGATGTTAGGCATGAGGGCGGGTTTCACGTCGCAATCCGTCGCATCTATGATTACGCCCGTGTATTTCTTGTCCGGGGTCGGAAACGAGGCGGGGGCGTAGGTTTCGAGCGGATTCGGGTTTTCCGCGGCGACGTAGTCGCCTAGTTTCATCACGCCGTTACCGGTCGTCAAGAGGACCCCCATCGTCATAGAGCAAAGGATCGAGCCGTCTTCGAGCTTTTCGTGTTTAACCTTGACTTCCTTCGCGCCGACGAGTAACCCTTGCGTCATCGTCACGAGGGTGGAGTTCCGCACCATTTCGTCTTTCAGGACGATCCTGGAATTGACGGCGACACCGCCGATTTGCTCTGTCAGTTTCCGTTGGCAGATCATCCGGGCACCGGTCTCGGCCAAGGATAACGCTTGCGAGTAATTGCGCGCGATGTCGGGGTCGGCCGTCGCGATGGCGGTCACTTCGACGTAGCCATCGGTCCAGTTCGTCATCGAGAAAGAACCGGGCGTCTCCGCGGTCGTAATTAGCTTGCCGCTTGTTTTGGCTTCGGCCTCTTCCTTCGCTTTACCGATCTCCGCCTTCGCGGCGTCTACGACGGCGCCTTTAGCCGTCTCCCACCACTCAGCGGCATAAACGACGTTGGCCAACAGGGCGGCCGCAAGGCCGAGTATAAAAAGGGTCCGCATAACTTCTCCTTGAGAGTTGTTAAAGCCGAGGGAGGGGATACGTCAAGAACGTACGCACGACGAACATTAAACCATAAACGTAACGGTCGTCGGCGGGGGTTACGTTCCGAAGAAACAATAATACCGGAAGCGGTCAATAGAGTTCTCCCCCACCTTCGAGCCGTTGTCATTAATAATCGACCCCGCCCCTACGGCGTTGTTTAAACACCCGGCCCAACGCGGGCCATTTCGTTTCGTCCAAACCGTCCCGCAGTTTTCGATTGTTGATTCGTTGTCTATCGTTGCACTTCTAAACCGTCAGCTTCCGGGCCCGGCGCTGGGAAGGAAGAGATCGTACTCCCGTTAGAATCGCGCTTAAATATCTTATTATAGCTCGAGCACGCGTTCCACAAGTACGTACCGTCCCACGCCAATCCTTCAGGAGCGCCGCCTACTATTATTTGGCGTTTTACGGTCCCGTTAGTCGGATCGATTTTATATATAGACCAGTTCATCCATTCCGAGACCCATAAATAAGTACCGTCATACGCCATCCCGTGGGGTTGCGGCCCGGGCGCGCCGTAGGAATTTACGACGGACCCCGTCCGAAGATCTACTTTATAAATTTTACCTTCCCAATAAGAAGATAACCAAAGGTACGCTCCGGCGCGGGCCACGCCATGCGGGTCATAACCCGGGGCGTCGAAAACCTTAGTTACAACCCGCGTTATCGGGTCAAACTGACAAACCCTTTTGTTGCCCCCGTCCGCATACCATAAGTAGGCACCGTCCCACGCAAGGTCCGTCACCTCGACGGCGGGAACTGGAAACGACCCCACGACGCGCCCGTCGCGCATATCCAGTTTTAATATTTTACCCAACGAACGGTCGGAATGCCAAAGCCCTGTAAAAATAAAGATCTCATGGCCAAATTTCCCGGCTTCGTCGCTGTATATAGTGGCGACTTTATAATAATAATCCCGCGCCGGCTCTACGCCGCCGTCAGTATAAAACCTTTCCCCTTTCGCTAGCGTCGCCAGCTTTACGTAATCCGACCTATTCCGCGCGGAACGCCAAACCTCGTAACCGGTCTCTCCTCCCCATTCGCTCGCCTCCCAGGCGAGCCGAACGTTCGAGCCGCCGTCCCAAGAAGCGGTCACGTCGCGCGGGGGTTCCTTAGACTCCTCCGACGTAACGGGGTTGGAGCACGAGGTTAGGAGGATACAAACCACGGCGGCGACGACTACTGCCTAGTATCTAATGTAGGTATTCTACACCCTCCCATCTAGTCCACGCGAATAACTGATTATCTTTACGGTTTCGTAAGGCGATTTAGCCAAGTCCGTGGGAATTCCAACGCCCTAATTCGGATACGGCCCCGATACAGCCAATCCTGATTCGCCCGTAAAGCCAACCGGAAACGTGGATAACACCCCTCCTGATTTACTTACCCTATATACTTTCTTATTTTCGCTATCATATAACCAGATACAATTAATATTGTATCCGATACCCGACCCCATCTCACACGGAGAGGGAATAGAACCCAATAAACCGCCGTAGCAACCGATTTCCAAAATTTCGGGGTCGTAATAGTACTCCGAACCGTACAAGTTTTGTCCGTTATAAGCCAGTCCGCCGATACATATCGACGGCGCGTTGAACGAGTAGACGTAACTACCGGCCGTAGTGTATTTATGAATCTTGTCCGTGCCGTTTAGGTTTTCGTTAATATATAAATATGTACCGTCGAAAGCAAGCCCGGTCGGCGCACTAATCGTTAACGGGAAATAACCAACTTCATACATATCACTGCAGCGCAATTTAAAAACCTTGCCGTCTACTATACACCAGATGTAACCCTGCCCATCTGACGCCAAACCTGTTATGGGACCGAACAACATCCCGTATTCATTCAATAACCGGCCGTCGGTGGTATACCGGTATATATTCTTTTCGTTGCCGATATAAATAGTATAAGTATCTATGCTTATCTCGTTCGAAAATTTTCCAGGGTCGCTTCCATAAATGGTTTTGACCTTATAAAAGTAAGTTACATTCGGTTGGATACCGGTATCCCGAAAGCTATGCACGTTCTTTCCTACCGCCCCTACCTTCGTATAAGATTGGTTGGACCACTCCGACCGCCAGACTTCGTACCTTGTTTCTCCTTTAGTAACAGAGGCCTGCCACGAAAGGTTCGCTGCCGATCCATCGTAGTGACCCGTTAGGTTCCGCGGCCCTTCATTTAAATTTATTAATGCCTCGTTTGAAAATTCGCCCGGATCCGTGCCGTAAACGGTTCGTATTTTATAATAGTATGTTTTATTGAATTTAAAAGAAGTATCGGAATAATTTAAGACGCCCTTACCTACGGACCCGATTTTTGCGAAATTCTTATTCCCCCCTTCAGAACGCCAAATTTCGTAACCCGATTCTTCTCCCTTGACCGACGGCTCCCAGTTTAGTTTTACGGCCGAGCCGTTGAAACTAACTTTTAGAGCGCGTGGCGCTTGTTGTACCTCTTCCGAGGTAACGGGATTACTACACCCGCTCACGTAAACACCCAGCGCCCCTAGGGCTACGAACGCGACCGTCGCCCCGAAAAACGCAGCTTTGTGCTTCATATTTCCATATCCTTTTCTTATGAGAAGCTCTTATTGGGTTAGTAATACCGCTAGGTCACCTTTCGCCGGTTCGGTCTTTCCCGTTACCATCTTTGCCTGGCACCCTACCGCTTCGACGTAATTGACGACGCATTCGCCGACGTCCTTGGTTTTCCTGAAGACGACGTCGCCGTTCTCGCCGCGTACCTCTTTAATAACGCGTACGATTTTAAACCGACTACCTTCGCGTACGCCGTTGGATGTGCCGACGGGAAGGACCACGTACTTGCCGTCGTATTGCACCACCTTGCATTTCACTTGGTACTTCTCACAGATAGACGTCGCCGCGTCGCGCATCACGGCGACCAAACCCTCTTCCGTCGCGGCAGTTTCCTCGAACTCCGCGTTAGACGTCCCTAGTTCGATGTCCACCAAGCGTACGTTGACGTGATAACCGCCTGTGCGGTTTTTCAAAACCTTCCCTACCACTACGTGCGTGGCGTTCACGAGTTTACCTACGGTTACCGCGCACTCCATGTCCACGCACCCGGATATCACTAACCCTTGTTCCTCCAGGATATCCTCGAGCCGCTCCCGTTCGACGATGTTAAAACGCCCCTGCTCGATAAAAGCTGTTCGGAGGGTATCCGAGATCGATTCCAACAAAGGCGCCGGTATTTCCGGGCCGTCGAGGTTCGTAATAACGGCCGTGTAGACGTCGGCTACGACCAGGGATGGCCAAAAAGTAGCGATGGCCAAGGGACTCAATAATTTAGTTATAAACGTCACCGCTAAGACTCCTTAAAATCCGAAAGATAAAAGACCGATGAGGCCGCTGACGTTGGCTTTAGCGCTTCCGGATGCGCCGACCGCGTTGGATTTCTTCGCTATCATCGTTGGCGTAATTATCACGAGGGGTTTATGTACGGCCACGCCACGGATAACGGCGGTCCGATTTATCGGCACCATATATCCCACTTTAGCCTCGACGCTTAAACCTTTCCCTTTAATTTCAAACGGAAGGCCATCGGGATACTCTCTCAACGACGCCGTTAATATATCGTATCCGGGGCCGGCGGAAAAATTAAAACCCGCATTGCCGTATCCTACCGGACACCAATCTACCAGAAGCGAAACAGTTGAGGTTTCGTAGTTCCGGTCGGTATAGGTCGCGTTTCCCGTTATCAACACGCTATTGTCGCCAAGGCGATTGCCTTTTACGTACGAACCTTCCAACGAAACACCGATCGTCCTCGCGGCGTTCAATTTATAAGAAACGCCAGCTGCCGCCGCTAATCCGGGGCTAAGCTCGACACCCGATGTTACGTCATCTGCTCCTACTATACCGAACGGCGCAAGCATATATCCACCCGCCGCGTAGAAACCCCAATGGAACAAAACTCCCGTTTCCGTATCTTTGATCACGACGGTACGCCGGCTGAAGTCCGTGATAAAAACGGAGTCTCCCGTAGCCGGCGTGCCGAGCTGCTCCAAACCCTCGACGTTGGCGACTTCGGTTTCGCACCCGCTCTCGTCCAAAGTAGTTACCCAAAGGTACCCTATCTCTTCGCGCTTTTGCAAAATGGGTTCGCCCTCGTCGTTATATACCGGCGCTCCTCGCCGTACGACCTTGAGGATGGAGTCGGCGGTGACCCCGTCCGCCCGGCCAAGGTCAACGTAATAATACCGACCGTCGACCTCTACGATTTTGCCGACCTGAGGAACGTCCCCGAGGAGGTCCAACGCCGCCCGAGCGGCGGCGTCCTCGAGCCCCGACTCGTACTTAACGTCCGCATCTTTCGCCCCGATCGCTGTCCCCAATTCGACGTCCACGATGCGTAAGTCGACTTTATAAAGAGAACCTACCTTACTGACAGAACCGAAAACGACGAGGCGGGCCCCGAGGAGTTTCCCTTGGGTCACAGCGCATTTCGTCGTCGTACACCCTGTTATCTGCAACCCCTGTTCTTTTAGGATTTCTTCCATTTTGTCTCGAACGACCACATAATATCGGTCGGTCCCAACGATCGTACGCCGGACAGCGTCCGCGCATCCGGAGCCCGCCGGCTTCGCGACGCCGTTAGTTTCGAAATCAAGGATTACGATCGTCGCCTTAGCCGCTAGCGCGTCGCCCGCCGTCCAGAAAAGGGAAGCGGCTAAGCTCATATTAAAGAGTCTCATTAAGCTTTTCAACACCGGATCCTCCGCGTTATCCTCTATCCCGCCTAACGGTTAATGGCATCAGGCGCGAGCTTGATTTGCCCCATTCTTTGTACCAGCGCCAATGTTACTACCTCAGAGCTGCAGGCCAAGGCTTCTCGATAAGAACGGGTAATGGCTCGAACTTTTCGGGGGCCGGAAGCCAGTATTCCAGCGTACTATGGGTCCGCACTTCATTATACCCTTGCCGCCAAAGGCCGTCAAGACTATTAATCCGCTAGCTAATCGTATTGAGACGTTATTCAGTCGAACTTAATCCCGCTGCTAACGAGTACCGCCCCCCAAGTTTAGGCAACGTGTCCGGCAGCCCACGTGGAAGGGGTTTTGATTTACAATTCGAAATGGCTTTTCTGGCGCCGCATGTTTACTCCTTCCCTCCGTCATCCGAGGATTCGTCGTTCTGCAACGCTGGGCCCGGGCATAGCGCGCCGCAACGTCGCCAGCGCGCCTAAGCACCTCCGATACCGCGGCGTAAGTGAAATGCTCCTCCGACAACTAGTACAACGCTAATTATACCCGAAGCAACTCCACGGCCCCCGGGGGGTCGCTACGTTCTAACCGTAAGACAATGAAATCCCGTAAATGGGTCGCGACGACCCGCCCAGTAGTTTAATATTTTCACCCAATGCCGCCAACCCTTCGACGTATAGGACAATCACCTCGTCGCACCGCCGTGCTCGCTCGATAATTAAGCGTAGTTCGCTGCGGAGTCAATCGTACTATCGACCGCGTCAAGGTTCCGGTGGCCCTCACCCACCCTCCTAAAATACATAACAGCGGTAAGGCCGCGTTGGCGGGCCGGGGATAATATAATTTACGATCTAAGATAGGACTCGACGGAGGGATAAAATTAGTAGGGAAGGAA
>Ga0315288_10001711_pt1 | contig 28467 bp, 36 predicted proteins | sample YL17G11_20_MG_FD_203454 | JGI IMG/M metagenome (GOLD analysis project Ga0315288, IMG submission 203454) | Sediment microbial communities from Yellowstone Lake, YNP, Wyoming, USA - YL17G11_20 | ecosystem: Environmental > Aquatic > Freshwater > Lake > Sediment | place: USA: Wyoming | collected... | reverse complement strand
TGATGTGTCCGCTATGGCACCCGCTGATCGGCGTGTCGCCGCTCTATGCCTGCGCCTTGAGCGGGACCATGGGCAACAAGATCATGAACGCCTCGACGGGATTCTTCACGAATCGCTCGATGCCGGGCGGAGTCCTAACAGCCCCGGGTGCCATATCGAACGATACGGCCGGGCGACTTAAGGCCGCCTTCGAGACCAATTTCAGCGGGGCTAATAGCGGCAGGCTCGCGGTCCTGGGCGACGGCCTGAAGTTCGAGGCGATGCAACTGACGGCCGAGCAGAGCCAACTCGCGGAGCAGTTGAAATGGACGACGTCGGATATCGCGCGCGCCTTCCACTATCCTGAGTTCAAGCTGGGGGCCGCTCTCCCGCCCTACGCCGGGAATGTAGAAGCATTGATAACGGACTACTACACCGCCTGCCTTCAAATTCTCGTCGAATCGCTCGAATTGTGCCTCGATGAAGGGCTCGAACTGCCGCGCGACATGGGCACGGAGCTGGACCTGGACGGCCTCATGCGGATGGATACGCTCGGACTGTATGAGGCCAACACCCAGGCCATAGTTGGCGGATGGATGGCACCGGATGAGGCTCGGTTCAAGGCGAACTATAGGCCGGTTCCAGGCGGCGCTTCGCCATATCTCCAGCAGCAGAACTATAGCCTGGCGGCTCTCGCGAAACGCGATGCGCAGGCGGATCCATTTGCGGTGGGGAAACCGCCGACGCCTGCTCCGTCGCCAGTCCCACCGGCAACGCCTCCGCCCGTTCCGCCCAAGAGCCTCGACCCGGAGGATGAGGAACTACTCGGTTATGCCCTGGCGCGAAAGGAGTTGATCGCGTGACAGATCCAGACGATCGGGCGGTGGTGAAGGGTGTCATCAGGGCAATCAAAGAGCACATAGCAGAAGTGGTAGGGGGCTTATCCTTTCGGCTCGACGATATCGACCGCCGGCTGAGGAGTATCCCCGATCCGATCAAGGGGGAGAAGGGAGATCCCGGGGAGCGCGGCGAGAAAGGCGAACCAGGCTTGGCCATCCCCGGGCCGCCGGGGCCAAAAGGAGACCCTGGAGAGTCGATCAAGGGTGAAACGGGAGATCGAGGGCCAGAAGGTCAACAAGGCCGAGACGGCAGCGACGGCGGTGAGGGACCAAGCGGGCCAAAAGGAGACCCTGGAGAGTCGATCAAGGGAGACCGCGGAGAGCGCGGAGAAAAAGGCGATCCGGGTGAGACGATTATCGGTCCTGCCGGGCCGATTGGCGAAAAAGGTGAGACAATCACCGGCCCTCCCGGCAAGGATGGTGCCCCGGGGCGAGACGCCCTGCAGATCGACATTCTCTCCACGGTGGACCTCTCCCGAGCCTATCCTCGCGGCACTTATGCCCGACACGACGGCGGCATCATTCGTTCCTTCAAAGATAGCATCGCGGGTGAGGAGCTTGAGCGCAGCTGGGAGGTAGTCCTGGGCGGAATCGCCGAGATCGAGGTCTTCCAGGATCCGGACGATCCGCGCATCTTTGGCGTAAGGACGAGGCTGACAGGCAGGAAGACGAAAGCGGAGGATGTGAACCTGTTCCGCGTTCCGGTGATGCTCTACCGCGGCATCTGGAAGCCGGAGGGCGAGTATGGACGCGGCGACGTGGTCACCTACGGCGGGTCGACGTGGCACTGTCTGACCGACGGGGCGAAGCTCATGCCGAGCGAGAATGGATCCAAGGATCCGCAGTGGCGCCTGATCGTAAAAGAGGGGCGCCGCGGCAAGGATGGCTCAGAGGGCAAGCAGGGTCCTCCAGGCAAAGACGGGAAGGACGGCAGGGATCTCACGCAACTGGCGTTTGACGGGAGCAAGCATTGATCTACCTAGTCGATTTGGACGAAGCAAAGGTTCGGCTCCGGCTGGACGATCAAGACGACCGCTTCGACGATGAGGTAATGGCCCTGATCGGCCAGGCGAGTGCCATCGTATTGGATTACTGCAACACGATCACGGTCCCGGATGACCTGTCGCCTGCGCCGAACGGGATCGATCAAATCGGCCTCGATATACCGGAGCGCGAAGTGATCCGCGCGGGCGTATTCCGGGTGCTCGCGAACCTGTTCGAGAATCGCCAAGAGGGTGATGTCTTGTCGCAGGCGACGCGCGACATGCTCCACCGATTCAGGGATCCGGTCCTTGCCTGAAGAATTGGTCTCCTGCGTAATGCCGACTCGCGGTCGGCGCGATATGGCTGCAGCGGCCCTCAATTGCTGGCAGAAGCAGGACTGGCCGAACAAGGAACTGATCGTGGTGGATGACGAGGATTGCCGGAGCTTCCCGGACGGACTCGAAATGGAGAACGTGCATTACTCCGTGATCAGGCCGGGGATCACGCTCGGCGCGAAGCGGAATCTCGTCTGCTCGCTCACGCACGGAGGCATCATCTGCCACTACGATAGCGACGATTGGAGCGCTCCCGAGCGGATCCGCTTTCAGGTCGGCCTGCTTCAGTCCTCGCAGAAGATGATCACCGGATTCGGTACTCTGCTTTTCTGGGACGTGCTGAAGCAGCAGGCGAAGCGGTACAAGCCGACGATCAATAACTATATCTGCGGGACATCCTTCTGCTATCGGAAGGCGTTCTGGCAAGCGAATCAGTTCAAGGATAAACAGGTCGCCACGGACAACGGCATGATCTATCCGATGATGTCTCACGTTTTGCCGTCGCCTGAGACTCGGTACATTGTGGCACGGATTCATTTGGACCATACGTCGAGCAAAGTCGGCGTGAAGGACATCGTGTCAAAGGATCTGATCCCGGCCGGATTCTGGGAGAATGAGAAGCTGAGGTTGTCGCTATGCTAACTATCGGGAGGAAATAGTAATGGCTTTACCACTTGACAAAATAACGATGAAGTTCGACTTGGATACGAAAGAGGCGATCGCCAAAGTTCAGATGCTGAAAGCGACGGTTGAGACCATAGAGAAAAGGGTGGATCGCATCGCAAAGAAGCTGAATGCGATGAGAAGGAACCTATCGTGATTGGGATCCTGGTCACCAGCTGCAACCGTCCGGAGGCCCTAGCGCGATCCCTGCCGCAGATCTGTTCGCTTGGCCCACCCGTTCTTATCGTCGATGATGGAAGCCATGGAATCCAGAGCGCTTTCTATGATCTAAAGTGCGCGACCGCTGATTATTTGCGCATTCCGCAGCGCCGCGGTCTCGCCGCCGCTCTGAATATTGGTCTTTCCTATTGGCTTGCCGACAAATCGGTCGAATGGATCAGCTATTTCCAGGATGACGTTGACGTGCATCCGCTACTGCTTCAGGAACTTGCGACGGCGGCCAAGCAGATGCCGGCGGCGCTCTATACCGGCCATGATTCCCGCTATCATGCAGCGACCCAGAACATAAACGGATTCAAGATCAAACAGAGTTGCGCCGCGGTGCACATGCACGCCAATCGCGAGTTCTGGCAATCCATCATGCCGATCCCGACATTTGCGCTTGGCGCACCCAAGCGAGTGCCGGGCCGCGTCAGGGGAGTAGGATCGGACGTGGATTGGTGGATCGTCAGGGATTCGCCTCACTCGATCCAGAAGACAGGCGACAGGATTATCTGCCTCCCGAATCTCGTGCGGACGTTTCTCTACAAATCGGATGAGTCCTCCTGGGGCAACAGCCAACCGGACGGCGAGGAGCCTCCGCTCAGGCAATCATGAAACGGACCATAATTCTCCGAGGCCGCCAGTTCATTGTGGACGAGGACGAGCAATGTATTCACCAGCTCTTCTGGGACGAAGTCGAAAACGGGCATTGGGAGCCGTACACATTTGAAGCCCTGGATAGATACTTGCGACCGGACGGTGTATTCATCGATGTAGGCGCGTGGTTGGGCGCCGTGAGCCTGTATGCCGCCGCAGGGGGCGCTCAATGCCATGCAATCGAGCCCGATCCGGTCGCCTATGAGATGTTCTGGCGTAACGTGCGGGCGAATCCTGAATTCAAGATCGTGGCGAGCACCGGAGCAATCGCCGATCGCCTCGGCATCCTGCGCCTGGGCAGCGTGGACGGATTGGGAAGCAGCATGACGAGCGTACATTCCGAAATGGATTGCTTTGACGTGCCGTGCTGCACGTTATCGGACTTGGCCCGCAATATGCAACGGGTGGACATGGTTAAGATCGACGCGGAGGGCGCGGAAGCGCTTGTCCTGGCCGATGTGGCATTCTTCGAGAGCTTTCGCCCGACGGTCCTCATCACGCTACATCCGCATCTGGAACCGTGCGATCTCGGACCGATAAGCAAGCTTTACGGGCCTATAGAACAAGTGGCGCCGGATACCTATATTCTGGAGGGGAGATCTTGGACAAGCTGACGGGAGAGGCATACATCGGCCACTGGACCGCGCGCATGGCCAAAGGCGCTATCGAGGCCGGGACCGAAGAGAACGCGGCCGATCTCTGGAAGTTCATCGCGCCTCACGTTGCGAACCTGAACCCGGCGAGCATCCTCGAGCAGGGATGCGCTTACGGTCGAATGATGCGGCATCTGCGTGCACAATGGCCGAAGGCAAAACTCTATGGCGTGGACCTGAGCCAGGCGGCGCTCGATGGCCTCAAGGCCGACTGGAAGGGCAGGCCGCCAACGCTCTATTGCCAGGGCGAACCGCCGCGTGACATCCGGGTTGACATGATCTTTACCTGCACCGTCTTGCAACACGTCACGGATGATGCCGTGCTGGCCAGGATCATCGAGGGATTCGAGGAGATCCTCAATCCCGGCGGGAGTCTGGTCCTGTTTGAAAACGTGAGTTATGCCGAGGGCGGCGGCGGGGCGCATATGCGGCATTCCGGGCCGGCGGATTACATGGACCTCTGGCCGCGACTGAAGTGGGAGGATTGCGGTTCTTTCGTCCACCAGAATCCGTTGCATGGTTCGCAGGTTCATCAACTGATGATCGGGAGCAAGGTATTTGAGCTCAGCTCTTGAATACGCGCTGGGCGTGACGGGGTGGATGTATGAGAATGAGCTCGCCTTCCTTATCCTGACGGCCGCAGCCCTGAAACCCGGCGCTGTTTGGCTGGAGGTGGGGACCTGGATGGGAAGGAGCTGGTCGGCGGTGGCGTTGAGCCTGCCGCCCAACTCTAGGATCATTTCGGTCGATACCTTCCAGAGCGGGATGTGGGATCCGACGGTGGCGCGGATCCTGAACGAGCGCGGCGGGTCGGTACTTCACGATTTCATGAATGTGCTCAATGAAGTAAGGGCGATGCGGCCCGACCTCACCACGCAGATCATCATGAAGCCATCGGTGGAAGCGGCCGGCCAGGTTCCTGATGGGAACTGCGATGTGATCTTCATCGACGCGGATCACCGAACGCCGGGAGTTTCGGATGACCTCAGGGTCTGGAGGCCGAAGCTGAAGGCGGGCGGGCTGCTTTGCGGCCATGACGGCAATGACGCCACGGTGATAGCGGCGCTCAAGGGATTGCCCTACCAATGCGATCCGTCCGTCAGGGGGAGTGTCTGGTGCCTGTAGCCGGGATCTTCATGCCCTGGTGGGGCCCGGCGCCTGGATGGGAGAGTCAGTTCATTATGCGGGCCTGCGCGTTGCAATCACTCGAGATAATACTCGTGGGAGACGCCGCTGGATTCGAGCCGTCCATTGGTCTGAAGAGGATCCACTGCACCATGGACGAATTCGAAGCGCGGGCAAGCGAAGCGGCGGGCGTCCCGGTGCATAAATCGACGCCCGGCTTCGGGCGCGGACAGTGCCTATGTGAACTGCGGCCGATGATGGCGGATATGTACCCCAAAGCAGTCGCCTCATATCCATGGTGGGGTTGGGGCGAGTGGGACTGCGTCTGGGGCGATTGGGATTCGTACCTGACGGATGAGCGGCTGGATCTGTACGACATGATTTCGAGTGCCTCCTATACGGTAAACGGACCATTCACCATTTTCAGGAACACTCCCGAGTTCCGGCAGCTTTACCGGAAACGGATGGAGATGGTCGCGTCGGCCACCGCCCAATATCACATGGACGAGCGCGGCATGCAGGAAGTGGTGGTTCAGGAGATTGCAGCGGGTAGGATGCTTGGGCTCTATCCCGTGGATCTGGACTCCCACGACAGGACGGAACCGTGGAGCCGATGCGCTTTGAAGGGCAACAAGCTCTTTCGCATGGATAAGACAGGGAACTTGGGCGGCGAGCTGCTCAACTTCCACTTCCCGGGAACGAATCGCTGGCCATGCCATATCGCGTTGTGAGGGAGTTCGAGGAGGCGATCGCTGAATACGCCGGGTCGCGTTATGCGGTGGCGGTGGAAAGCTGTTCGGCGGCGATATTCCTGTGCTGCGTCTATCGCCAGGTCAAAGAAGTCGAGATTCCGGCTCGCACCTATCCATCAGTGCCTTGCGCGATTATCCATGCGGGCGGATCGGTTAGGTTCCATACCCTCTCATGGGTTGGCGTATATCAACTCTTCCCCTGGGAGATCTGGGATGGGGCCCTGCGATTCCGGCCCGGGATGTATAAGGGCGGACTATTGTGCCTTTCCTTCCATAGTCGCAAGCATTTGAAAATCGGCCGGGGAGGCATGATCCTGACGGATGATCCCGAGGCGGACCGGTGGCTCCGACTGGCGCGTTTCGATGGCCGCGAGGAGTGCGATCTCAGTCAGCAGAAGGAATTCAGCATACTCGGTTTCAACGCATATATGCAGCCCGAGCAGGCGGCGCGGGGATTGCTGCTCTTCGCATCACTGAAGCACCTGGATCTGCCGGATCTGCCTTTTGAAGATCAGCATTATCCGGATCTGAGCAAGTCAGAAGTCTATAAGGGGGCATCAGTTGCTGTTTGCGCTGAGACTTGATGATGCCGGCTGGAATCCAGCATCTGATGACAAGATCGACCACGGTCTGGAGCTCGCCCAGCGGTGCCATGCGCTGCTTCAGGGCTTGCCTTATCTCGCCGCCGTCATCCCGTCATGCGTGGATGCCGACGGCTTGGCCTGGCTGCAGTCGAAACCAGAAGGCATGAGGGTAGCCATACATGGATTCGATCACGGGCCCGTCGAATTCCGGGGCCTCACCATGGAGCAATGCCGGGAAAGGATATGCGAGGCAAGGCGGGCAATCGCAGAAGTGGCATGGGAGGACATGGTCCTGCCGAATAATCAGTACGAGTTCGGACTCGGGACTGCCTGCATGCATGAGGGAATCAGGTATCTCTGGGGCGGCGGGCATCATACCCGGACGGATCCAAGCGACTGGCCGACGCCTCCGCAGCCCTATCCGCTCGAAAATATCATCTTCGTCCCGAGTTGGAAGCCGACCTATGCGGCCGTCACGGGCTGGATGCGCGACGACATTCCTCCCCTACGGGAGGTTCTCCCTGATTTACTTGATTGGCCCGGCAAGGCGGTTCTGACCGTGCATATTACCTGGGAGGCGGGACTCCATAAGAACCTCGAGGGAATCCGGTGGCTGGCCGACGAGATCGGCCCTTACATCATCCCGGCGGCGGTATATCTCAATGGCCATAATTAGCTACGTCAGCAAGACAGTCGAGCAGGGTGCCTGGACTGGCGTGGGTCGCTTTGACTTCTCCCTGCGGCGGGTCTTCCCGGATCTGAAGTCCTTGACCGTGCTGCCCAGTCTTGGGCCAGACGATGTCGTGATCACCGACAACCACCTCTCCTGCGAGGTTCCGGCCGAGATTCCCACCACGGTCTGCCATCACGGATGTGCCCGCATCCATTTTGACCGCGACCCGGCCTGGCGCGGTGAACGGCTAAAGCATGTCGTAGAACTCCAGCGGAAGATGCTGGAATTGCCCAACCGGACCTTCGTCGCGCCGAGCGCTTGGGTCGCCGAGCAATTCGGCAACGAGGCGAAGGTGATCCCGCATTGGGTGGAACCGATCGAGCCGCTGCCGAAGTACGGCAAGCCGAAGATCATCGGCGACTGGCGCGACAACAACAAGGGCTACTCGACCTGGAAGAAGCTCGCCGCAGCCTGCCCTGACTGGGAATTCAAGCCGCTTCAGTTCACGGACGGATCCGGCCGGCGGGCGCAGTACGGCGCCGCCAGCCTTTACCTCTGCCTGTCGCTGTCCGAGGGCGGTTCCTATTCGGTGTGCGATGCCGAGGCGGCCGGGCTACCGATCGTGTCCACGGACACTGGAAACTACCGAGAATTCGATGACGCCGAGATGATCCGCTGGCAGGACCGCGATGATGTCGCCCTTGTGATCGATGCTGTGAGGCGCAAATTGGAGGCCGGACGGCGGAAGCCATCCTACTATGCCTCCTATTCATTCGCGGCTTGGCGGTCGCTCTGGTGTGAGGCAATCGGCATCCCATGCTAACCATCGGACTGGCATCGGGCCTCGGCAATTGTTGCTTTATGCTGCCGGCTATCAAAGCTCTAACGACGATCGGCCAAGAGGTGGAACTGTACGTCCAGACCGACTTCCCGACCGTCGATCTCTGGAAGCGCTGCGTCTATGCCAAACGGGCCGTGGCAGGACCCGGCAACCTGAACGGAAATCGACTGATGGCGGGCGAATATGCTCCGCCGGCATGGAAAGGCGGACGGTTCCTGCGGTTTGCCCTACGGAATATCTATGACCCGGTCTGGGAGTCCAACCTGCGGATGGCACAGTCGATCGGATATCAGGGCGGCTGGCTGGACGTGTCGGACTGGTGCCGCGACCTCGACCGGACGCCGCGGTGGGATGTGGGCATCGTCCCGGGCTGCAAAGGCGGGTATTGGATCCGGAAGCGGTGGCCGGGGCTGAAGGACGTGGCGGCGCATTTCCTAAAGGAAGGTCGGCGCGTGGCGGTCTTTGGCCTGCCCGGCGACGATTGCGAGTCCATACCAGGTGAATTCGTCTGGACTCCGGATATATCGAAGTTGCCCGATGCCCTTGCGGGGTGCCGGGTCATCGTTGGCGGAGATTCAGGGGTCGTTCACCTCGCTTCGTCTCTCGGAATCCCGGTCGTGATGGTCTATACGGCGACGAGCGAATACAAGGCGGATCCGATTGGTCCCCAGAAGCGGAAGGTGGCCGCGACGGTGCCCTGCCATCCATGCGTGAGCACGCCAAGATGGCCAGCTTGCAGAGATTGGCGATGCCTGGAGATTGATCGAGCGGCAGTGATAAGAGTGGCGGAGGAATTCCTCTGATGTGCTGGCGTGGACATGAACCTGAGTTTTATGTTGGAGACTTCCTGATCTTGCGAAGTCTGGCCTGCCTGATTATTGGAAGGCGTGAATGTTGATAGTGATAGGCGCACATTCCTTTTGCCTTGAATGGTTTCCCGCACCAGCAACTTTTCGGAGACCTTTTCGGCCGAGGAATATAGGCCTTGTTTCTGCATTCTCGACAATGGGGAGCGATTCTGTCATAGCGAGCGGGATTTGCGTTGAATGCGGTTCTCGGCAAGACCTTCTGACAACCAGGACACAATTTCTCAACATCGGTGTTGATTGGCAATCGGTGGTGCAGAGAAATATGGTGCGCCGCTGGCATCAGTCTGAGATTCTCAAGGCGATTGTCCGATCGGTTTCCGTTTATGTGGTGAACGTGCTCGCAAGAATTCAGCGGTCGGCCGATAGCCTTTTCCATCACGGCCCTGTGTTCTTTAAGTTGGCCCCTGCCAGCCACGCGGATGATTCGGTATCCCATGGGGTCCAAATATCCGGAACCCTGAGGGCCCTGGAGAACGATCGTGGGATCGCCGTGAGTGCGCCAACGCATGTAATGCCGGGGACACAGATCTCGCGCAATGGCAGGCTGTCCGCATCCATCGATCCTACATATTTCTTGGCAATGACGGACCAAAACCACATTCGGGTCTCCGCGTCTTCTCCAGCGGTAGTAATGAGTTTTGCAATAGCCTCTCGCAAGATGGGAAGCGGAGCAACCAATGATTGAGCACAATGGACGCTTTTTCGTATTCATTACATAGGAGTTTAACATAAAATGCCTATAAATTACCAGAATTTACGCCAAGAATTGTTGGTTGATCCGAACGCCTACGGCTACGCGCCGCTGATCGCTATTGGAAACGATCAGGGCCTCGCCGATATGCTGAACCTTGCTCGGGCCGCAATCGTCATGCCGCGCCCGGATGTGAGTCCGCTGGAAGTTCTGGAGGCGATCAGCGTTCAGGATTTCGTGGCGGCCAATGCGCAGACAATTCTCATGGGATCATGGCTGGAGAGCCTGACGCAGTTTCAGCAGATTCGCATACTCAAAGAGAACGGCTCTGACACACGAGTGATGACGAATCTGATGCGATTCCTCGTCAATGGAAGCCAGAGCGAAGTGCGACTGCGAGCACTGGCGTCACGTTCTGGTTCACGGGCCGAGCAACTATTTGGCGTAGGCACGAATGTCTCTCCAATGGACATCGCGCAGGCATTGAGGGCAACACCGTAATGTTCACCGTAGCCATCGCAACTCCGTATGTCGGCCATCCCTGCATGGAGTACTGCGTCTCGATGATAGAGTTGATCCTCTATTTCAGTCAGCGGCCAGTCTATGAGGATGATCCGCGTCAGGGGTTGCGCTACTTGACTCCCGAGAACTCCTGCGTGCTAAGTGCGAATCGAGAACGTCATGCAGAAGCATTCCTGGCCACAGACTGCACCCATCTATGCTTTATCGACGCCGATATGGCTTTTCAACCTCAGGTGCTTCATATGCTTGCATCGAGGAAACTGCCCTACGTGGCCGTGAACTACAGCATGAAGCAGAGAGTGAAACCGGACTTCACCGCATTGTCTCTTGATGGCAAAACTCGAGTCTGGACTGGGCCAGAGTCAACAGGCGTTGAGGAATGCAACTTCACCGGATTTGGATTTGCCCTGATAGAGCGTAAGGTAATTGAAGCAATCAAGCGGCCCCGCTTCCTTATCGGCTACAACATGCTCACGGACCACTACACAACGGAAGATGCACCGTTTTGCAGAAAGGTAGTTGAGGCTGGATTCCCTATTCACGTCGATCACGATGCGACAAAACTCTGCTGGCATATGGGAACTTGGGCATTTCGGTGGGAAGATGTACCGAAACCTGAAGGAGTGAAAGATGGCGAATGAAGTAGAATGGACCTACATGAGTTCAGTCGCCCTGGAAACCGACGGGGCACAGATTGCAAATGTTGCCTTAGCCAGTGCACCAGATGCCAGCATGACAAGTGGCAATCACGGCAACTGGCCGTTGTGCGACTTGGTGCTATACGTCGCGGGATTTGGCTCGGCCCTTGCTGGCTGGCAGGTGATTAACGTCTATCGATGCGATATGGACCTGCTCGGAGGGACCATAGACTCAATTGTCCCTTCAGCTGCATTCAAACAGCTCTATGTCGGCAGTTTCCCTTTGCAGCAGAGCATGGCGACGAATTCCACCGGATATATTCCGTTGCCTGATGTACCACTTTCATCTAGTTGCTATTTCTATCTTGAGAATACGACGGCGCAGACTCTGAGTACAGGTTGGGGAGTTTGGTGCCGTCCGAAGTCATACATTCCAGGAGCATAGAATGCCTCTTGCTGTACTACCAGCAATAACTTGGAGAAAGCCGCTCTCGTGCGAACGGGTGAAGATAAATTGGGAGCATCCGTTGAATAGAAGATTAATGTCCTGTTTCTTATTCAGAGAATTTGCAGGGCCATTAGCGCATGACCTATGTGCTAAAATAGGCTCTGATCTCATTACTCCTGGATTGTGGAAGCCCAATGGTTACTCTGTCAGTAATAATGCAAGTGTTGCATATACACTAGGTATTACTCCTACCATCACTCTTGCAACTGGTGGGCCATTCTCGGTTCATCTTATCGGTTCCTTTTTGGGATCGAGTTATAGCTATAGATTTGCATATCATCTTAGTCAGGGCACATCTATGTGTGGCATGTCCTGTGGCTGGGATAATGGTAATAAAGCTTGGTTTTTCGTGAGGGACAATAGTGGGAGCGATCACCAAGGATACGAAGTAAGCACATCAAATGTGTTTGATAATATAAGACATTCTGTTGTTGTGTCGGATGATGGGGCTGGTAAACTAACTCTATATATTGATGGGAAGCAAGACGCTACGAACTTTACGTATTCCGCCGCTACTGTAACAGCTGATCGTATGTCAGTGGGAGGTGGCTATAGGGGAGCCCAGGAAAACAAGTGTCCTGGAACATATGAACTATATGAATGCTGGCAGAGATGTTTATCTTGGTCCGAGGCTATAGAGTTGTGTCGCAATCCCTACGGCACTCCCGACAACCCGAGGCTGATATAGATGAACCTGAGCGGGACTAGACTGCCATTTTTCTGGACGACGGGAGGGGCGGAGGTCAACCTCGCCTTTGACAATGCATCATCGCCGTCTCAGGTGGCTGCCGTAGCCTTGTCTATGATCCGGGAGATCGCGATGGGCAATCCCGCTGCTGCATCCTCGATATCGTCGGTCGTGGCCCAAGCGATTCGCATCTTGAATGAGAGCAATGTGGTTGCGAATACTTCAGTGGCCACGGAAGCTATCAATCTGTTGCAGTCCCTGGCGATTGGGAATGTAACTTCAGAGAGCCAGGTTGCCGCCCTGGCCATGACCATTCGCCGGGCGTTGGCCCTGAGCGATGTTTCCTCGGACAGTGCCGTCGCGACTGCCGCGCTCTCCGTCCTCAGGGCGCTGGCGATAGAGGACGCCGCTGCGGATTCCGCAGTTGCTTCCGCGGCCATGTCCGTCATTCGCGCGTTAGTCTTTGGCGATGTGGTCGCCGATTCCTCTGTCCTGGCAGTGGCATTAACTCTCGGCGTGGGGATTGGATTCGAAACCGTTTCATCGGATTCGGCAGTGACTGAGGCCGCAATCACCGCGATTCGCCAAATCGATCCGTTGGATGTTCCTTCGGAGTCGGCGGTAACGGCGCTCGCGATGAGCGTCTGCCGCGAACTGGGGATCGAGAATGCGGAGTCGCTCGCAGCCGTCACGGAAATCGTTCTGACCATTACGGGCGCGCTGCAGCCGATCAACGTCGAATCGGCGACTGCGGTATCCGATCTTGCGCTCGCGGTTATCCGCGCATTGGATCTGACGGATGTCATGTTGGCTTCGCACGTCCTTACGGCGGCGGTATCCATTATCGGCGTACTCGACATCAACGCCCTGGCCGTCCAGAGCGATAGCGAAGTCACTGCGGTCCTGATGACCAAGATTGCCGAACTCGGCATCAGCGATGCCGTGATGATGACCCAGATTGCGACCGTCATTCTCACAGCGATCCGTCAACTGACGTCACTAACGGATGCGGCTTCGAGTGCCCAGGTCGGTACGGTGGCGTTGCAGGCGATCCGCGGACTGTCACCGGTTGCGGCCTCCATGGCCACGGCAGTAGGCAACGTCCTGATGCAGGCGATCCGTCGGCTGGAGGCGCTGGGAGTGGAGTCGTCATCCCAGGTGAGTTCAGTCCTTCTCTCCGCACTCCGGCCTCTCGGTATCGGGGACGCCGCATCCGCATCGGCGGTTACGACCGTTGCCCTCACGATCGGTCTGCTGATCTCTCTCTCGCTGGCGGCAGTCGCAGCCGGGACTGCGGTCGGGCTGGTGACTCTCACGAATCTCGGGATATTCATCCTGGCGGGCCGGTTGGCGCAGGTCGCCGCGGAGAACAGATTTTGGCCTGTGGAGAACGAAAATAGGTTCGCTGCCGTCGATCCTGAAAACAGATTCTGCGTAGTGCCGGAGGAAACCTAGTTGGCAGTGATCAATATCAAACCGATGGACGTAATCATTCCGTTCGATGTTGCGGTCATGTTCAGCCGCAAGTTGAACAAAATCGAGCTTGAGAAGTTTAACGAAGCTCTCAAGAAGCGAGAATCCGAAAACAAAGACAAGGAGAAGGAGACATGACCGCAACCATCGCAGACGCCGTATTCGATGCGGCTTTGAGTTACATCGCGACAAATGCTGATGGCGCCCAAGTGCAGAGCGCCGCGAGCGTGGTGCTCGTCGGAACGCCGGCGGCAATCGTGCTTAACGGCGGCAACTTCAATGCGCCGGAGGCTGGGGGCGTCGGCGGAGGCAGGGGGATAGACTGCCTCGTCGAAGACACCGGTGATATGTCGAACATCCCCGTTGACGTGGCGGGGAGTGCGACGAAAGTCGTCCTGCTCGACGGCGCCGCCCTGCTGATTGAAGCCGACATCACCGGAGCTCCGATTGCTCTCGGAGCCTCTGATCAGGTGAACCTGGGCGAATTCATCGTCCAGCTGAAGGACCCGACATAATCCCATAGTCCGGAGGCAGTGATGACAGTCACGCGCGTCCTCGTCACCTACGTCAAGGATCCAGCGGCCGTATTGGACTTCGGTTTCGACTGGTCGCTCTGGCTGGCGACGGGCGAGACCATAACCACTTCCACCTGGGCGCTGCCGGTCGACCTGACTTCGCCTGCCGTGGGGTTGACCGAGAATAGTCATTCTCACAACACGACGGCTTCCACGATATGGCTGTTAGCCGGAGTGGACGGCGAGGACTACATCATCACCAACCACATTCATACGAGTGCCGGACGTGACGATGACCGCAGTCTCAAGATCAAGGTCCGCAACCGATGATCACGCCGAAGATCGCCGAACTCACTGAGCGGGTCGACATCCTGAACGTGGGACCGCCCTACGACAGCAACTGGGGCGGCACGATCACGAGTACATTTGCCCGCAACGTCTGGGCCAAGATCGAACCGCTCGGCGGAGGTCTGATCGCGGAGGACCAGCAGCAGCAGGTGGCCACGCAGCCCTACAACATCTGGATTCGGTATCGCGCCGGAGTGACGGCCTTCCAGCAATTGGATTGGGAAGGAACTCGCCTCGTCATGACAGGACCGCCGGAGGAAATCGGAACATATCTGCTCATCCACGCAGAGGCGCGGACCAGCAGGGGACTCTAGAATTTTAGAAGGTTTGTTTGCGCGCAATGAAGCCGGGTGTGATTGCCCGGCTTTCCCATTTCTACGAGCTGGGCCGGATAGAGTCTATAGCTCGATAAGCAGCGGCTCCCGACGCTGTTTCCGGCCTGCAACCCGGGACACTCACAGGGGGGTGAGGCATGAAGGAGCCATAACATGAGTGCAACATTGGGCACCGTAGGTCTCAACACAATGCTCAAGGTGGCGACCGATGTTTCGCCCACCAACTTTCTGCTCGTCGGCGAATGCAAGGACATCAACGTCGCCGGGAAAACCGTTGAGTTCGCGGAGTTCACCCATCAGCAATCAACGGGCGGATACCGTGAATACAAGCCGACGTTCAAGAATTCCGGCGACATCACATTTAAGTGCAACTGGACCGTGGACACACAACAAGCGACCCTCGACACGGCATATGAGGCGTCCGATGTGCTGTTCTTCCAGTGCACGTATCCCAACGGCAAGATTCACACATTCCAGGCCTATGTCAGCAATCTAGGCCAGACGGCGCCGCTGAACGGTCCGCTCGAGCTGAATGTCACGCTTCGAGTGACCGGGCAGATGGTGCTCACCTAGATCTTGCGGCGTGGGCTAGAAAGGCTCCGAAATGCTTACGAAAGACCAGATTCTAGCAGTACGCCCCAAGGTCAAGGAAGTCGAAGTACCAGAGTGGGGCGGATCCGTATTCATCCGCCCCCTGATGCTCGGCGAACGAGGCCGTTTCGCCCAGATGGCAAAGCCCTGCGCCGAGAATCCAGGCGAGATAAGCCGTGTCCAGGCCACCGTCGTCAGGTGGGCAATCTGCGACGACCAGGGCACACCTCTTTTCGATGACAAGGAAATCGGAGAACTGATGAAGAGATCGGGTGAGCCCATCGCCAATCTCTTCGATGCCATCCTCGCGTTCTCCGGAATGATTCGCGGCGCGGCGGAGGAGCTGGAAAAAAACTCGCTGATGATTCCGAGCGCAGAGTCGAGTTCGATCTAGCGGAAAAACTCGGCCGCACGGTGGCGGAACTGGAAGCCACTATGAGCTATCCGGAATTCATCCAGTGGATACACCACTTCCGCATGAAATCTGATGCCGGTCAACCAACGGCACCAGGTCGGCAGCAGACTTGGGAAGATCAATTCTCCGTCATGCAGGGATTCGCGGATGGACAGAACGGCAAGAGGTAGAGCGTGGCCGGGATCGAGATAAAGGGCCTTGAGGAGATCCTCAAGCAATGCCAGGGGTTTGGCAACACGGCCGCTACCGAGGCGCTCGAAGCCGGCGAGAATGCCGCAGCAAAACTGATCAAGGAGAGGCTGCAGGCCGCCGCGCCGGTTGGATCAATGGCTACGAAGGACAGGCATCCAGGCCAGCTCAAGAGATCGATCCGCATCGTGAAGTACAAAGACAGGGCACAACTCCATGGTTTGGTGTCAATGACCATCGACAGGGGCGCGACGCAGAAGCTGGTTATCGGGCCCGAACGCGAGACTGGATATTATGGATTCTTCTTGGAGCATGGATGGCACTCGCCGTCTTTTCGCAGAATCAAGGGGAGCAAGTACCTGAGGAAGTCCTATTCGAATCTTAAGCGGATAAGCGGCGGCCATCAGGGGTGGTTCTCCCGGGTCGCTGATACCGTGGAGCAATCCGCGATCGCGGCGGGAGAAGCTGCCGCAATGGCCCTATTGAGGAGATTCCTGTAATGGCGGGCACCGGCAGACTGTTCTTCGAGATCGGCGGCAGCGCGTCGCAGCTCCTGGCCGAGCTCCAGAAGGTCCAGGACAAGTTCAAGGAGAGCGGCGAGAAGATCAGCCGTGCAGGACTGCAGCAGGTCGCCGTGTTCCAGAATACGGTCAACCCCGCCAGGGAGCTCGCGCGCACTTTCGAGGTGCTCGAGAAGGCCGGGAAGCACCTCGGCGATGAATCGTTCAACCTTACGAACATCGTCAAGGCGAACGAGAAGGCGATCCGGGATGCGATCGTCACCGCCGAGAAGTATGGCCAGGCGCTCCCGGAAGGGTTCAAGAAATACGCCGACGAACTGAAACGGCTCGATACCGTTACGCAGCCTGCGAGCAGTGCCATCAGGAGCTTTGGGCAGTCCATGATCGACTTCGCTCGCAACCCGCTCCAGGCCGCGCAGAACGGCATGATGTCGCTACTTGAATCCATGGGGCCGCTTGCGGTAGGCATCGGCGGGATCGCTGCGGCCGCGATTGCAGGTGGGGCCGCAATCCTGAAGATGGGCAGAGATGCAGGTGAGGCGGCCGAGCAATTGCAGAACCTGTCGATGTCAACCGGCATGACCGTGGAGGACGTACAGGCGATCCAGCGACTCGGTGAAGAGGCGGGCGTCGGCGATCTTACGCGCAAAATCGAACTGCTTAACGTCCAACTTGGCAAAGGCGCGGGCGGAGATTTCACCGAGGCGATCCTCCGGATGAATGTCGCCGTCAAAGAGGGCGGGGGTGCGATCTACTACCTGGAAGAGATGCGCAAGAAACTGGCGGAAATCCCGAACCGAACAAAGGCCGCAGAAGAAGGCGCCGCAGCCCTCGGTCGTAGATTGTGGCATGAACTGGCGCCGCTCGTCATGAACACGACACGGTCGATCACGGAATCCATGGACGTGATCAAGAATTCCGGTGCCGTGATGAAGGCTGCACAGGTCCAGGAGCTCGTTGAATTGGACGAGAAGATCGACAAGCATGGCCGTGCGTGGGTCGAATTGAAGAATGCGATCTCGATGGTGACCGGAGAAATCACGCTTGCCGTGGTGAAGATGGTCGAGAAGATGGACCTTGCCGGGCCGTTCCGCGGGATGGCCTATGGGATAAGCGCTGTATTTGGCGGCGCGACGAAGGCGACCGAACAGACAGCGATTCCGCTCACGCCGATGTCGGGTCATGGCGCGGAGATCATTGCGTCGGCGAAGGCGTTAAAGGACCAGACGGACGAACTGGAACGCCGGTGGATGCTCATTGCCCGGATGGATGCGGTTGCATCGGGCGAGCGCGGCAAGCTGCTTGATCTGACGTTGAAGCTCAAGCAGGTTGAGAAGGAGCGCCAGGAGATTGTCAAGGACGCCAAGGGATTGCAGTTTGACGAGAAACGGCTGCAAATCCTGTCCGGGCAATCGGCCGCACTGAAACAGGCCATCGAATTCGAAAAACAGCGCGCGTCGGAACTGAAGAAAGCGGCCGACATCACAGAGAAAGCGACCATTGCGGCCATCGAGCGCGAGGCCCTGCTCAACGACGATACTGCGATCTATGGGAGATTGGTCAAGGCGGCCGGTGAATACTGGGAGAAGAATATAAGGCCGGGCATTTCCGAAGCGGTAAAGCTGCAGGAAGAACTCAACAAGAAGATGGCCGACTTCGACAAACTGACGCCGCGGGAACCATGGACGAAGGCAGCAACGCAGCAAGGCCAGACATTCGATGATCTGATGAAAATCACTGTTCACCAGACGCTGCCGGACTTCGAGAACGCGAACCAACAAACCGCCCAATCGGTAGCTGATACTTGGAGGAATCAGGTCTCGACTATCGTCACGGACTGGAGCCGGGGCATCGCTGACATCATCGTTTCCGGGCAGAACTTCCGCGAGAAGCTGAAAGCGATCTTCATGGATACCGCCAAGGGCATTCTGCGAATGTTCATTGAGCAACTATTCAAACCGTTACAGAACTGGCTATCAAAAATCACGGATGGTCTCTTCAGCATGAGCGGGTCTTCAGGCGGGGGCGGAGGCGGGATTCTCAATTCCCTTATCAGTGGACTTTCTAAGGGTATTAGTGGAGGAGGCGCAGGACAAGGAGTTGCAATCGGCGCCGAAATGCAGGCGGCCGGTTCGTTTGGAACGAACTGGCTACAAGCTGGAATAGGGACAGCCGGGACGATTGGGGGCGGAGCCGCAGTGTTTGGGGGCGGAATTTCCGCAGCCTCGGCGGCCGCGATGGGGGCTGGTGCCTATGGCATTCCGCTCGCCGGAGCCGGGACTGGTTCGCTGGCCGGCGCAGGAGGAGCAGCAGCGGCTGGTGGCGGAGGACTGGGAGGGATATTTGGTGGAATAGGTAGTGCCTTCATGGGGATTGCTGCCGCTATACCCGTGGCTGGTTGGATTGCGATCGGAGTGGCGGTAACCGCTGCCATCATTGCCAAGATCATGCATAAGGACGCATTCGAGGCAGGGGCAAAAGAGGCGGCGCGCGATCTCGGTGGAATCAATATTGGCGAGAAAGCTATCAAGGCATTCTTCACAGGTGTCGGACTGACTGAAAAACAGGCATTCCCGATCCGCAAGGACCTGCTCACGTCCCCTCTGTTCATAAGTCAAATCGCCGTTCCGGCTGCGGAATCGCAAGGCAAGCTCGAATCTTTCCTGAAGAGTCTTGAGAAGGTCACGGTCGATACAAAGATTGCCGCAAGTGGTTACCTCAATTTCCGCACGGTGGTCGAGCAGGGGATCGACACCGGCAACTGGCAACCATTCAACGACGCATGGCAGGCCGCCTTCAAAAACAGCAAGGCCTTGACCGCCGCGATGCCAGACCTGACGGCCCTGCTGGCCGCTGCCGGTGTCGCCGCATCGACAACTGCGGATGCCGTCAATGACCTAACTGTGGGCTTCCAAGGCCTCAGAGATGCCATCACAGCCAGTCTGCCTTCCGCGAAGGATATGTACCAGGTCTTCTGGGATACCGGGGAGATCCTGCCCGAGCTGTCTGACATGATCCTCAAATACGGCGGGGATCTGTCCACTTGGCAGAGCGCGGCCGACCTGCCCGGACTCAGGGCGAACCTGGCCGGCATCAGTAGCCTGGTCGAAGGGCTGGATTCTATCCTCCCGGAGCAGGGAATAATCGACAGGATCCTTGGCGGCGAGGGATTTGGCGCAACGGGCTGGGGAGACCTGGCGGCGATGGGACTTGACCCATCCAAGCTCGTCAAGATGGCCGACCTGATGACGTTCCAGAAGGGATGGGAGCCGGCCACGGCGCAGTTCGAGCAGACCGGGGTCTTGCCCAAGGGCGGGGTCCTGGAGCAGGGGCTCTGGCAATTCGGCGGTTCGCAGGGAATGACGGCCCTCGAGAATTATGGTAAGGGATTCAATACCATAACGCCTTCGCTTCTCAGTTCGACTAAGGCCGCCATGGACGCCCAGTACAAGACCGAACGGCAGACGGTGCTCGCCTACCTCGGCGCGGTATCCGAAGGCATCCAAGGCAAGATAGACGACATCGGCCAGGCCATCGTGGACGACCTGGACAAGATCCTGTTCGTCATCCAGAACCCGGGTCAGCCATTGCCAGAAAGCCTTGGAGGGCCCGCGGCGGCCACTTCGTCGGCAACCGGAACAGAAGGCGCAGGAGGCAATGCGGCCGTGCCGGGCGACCAGTACACCATTATCGTCAATGGCTCGATCTACGCCTCGGACTTCCCGGCCATCGTCGAGAAGTCCGTCATAGAACTCCGGCGGCGCGGCTCTCCCGCGTTCGCTACCTAAATGGATCTTGGGACCTATCGCTACTATGTCGATTGGGACAACGGTCCCGGCCAGAGTCCGCCCGTCGAACCATTCCTCGGCGCCTTCGATGACATCTCGGCCTATGCCCTGAAGGCCGACTGGTCCTACGGCAGCGACAGTGGAACGCCCGGCCAGACCAAGGCCGGCAGCGCCAGCATAACCCTCGACAACTCCTCCTCGCTCTTCTCCTCCTACAATACCCTAAGCGACATCTACGGCAAGATACTCCCCGGCATCTGGGTGCGAATCACGATGCAGATCGGAGCCGGCGCCGAAGTCACGATGTGGCAGGGGAAGCTCGATTCGATCGTCCCCAGGGTAGGCGATCGCGTCACCGTCTCGACCGCCACGCTTCAGGCCTACGGATCTCTCCAGCAGGCATCCGCCGATGCCGACATCGATATTCCGATGCAAACCGATATCACAACGGGGGCTGCAGCTGATCTGATTCTCGATGCGGCAGGATACCCGGCAGCGGATCGTGATATCGATACCGGCCTCTCCACCATGAGCCGGTTCTGGGCACGCAAGGGCAGGGTCTTGGATCTCTTGCGTGAACTTGAAGCCCAGGAAACGGGGCTCCTGCGTGAAACCAAAGACGGTAAGATCCAGTTCGAAAGCAGGGCGCATCGGGCTTCCGCTCCGCACACGACGGCCCGTTCGACCTACGGCACCGGGACCCTGCGGCCCTGGAACCTGCAGCAGGAGGACCCGCTGCTGGATATCTTCAATTCGATCGAGGCGAAGGTAAGGACATTCAATAAAAGCGAGACCGTAGCGCTGGCTACGATCTGCGACGTCCGCAACGGAACGGGCGGCCCTCCGATTCCGTTCGCGAACGGCAAGACAAAGGTCATCGACATCGAATTCCCCACGCCCTCTAGCCCCTCGCAGCTCCTTGCCGTGGAGACCTGGGGGATCGTGACGGTAGAGATCAACACGACCGAAGCGGGCGATGGCACCGACCTGACGAACCTCGTAACGATGTCGAGGCAGGAACTGGGCCGCACCCTGCGCTGCACCTTTGTAAACTCGAGCGGATCGGCCGGATACTTCATCCGGCTCTTCGTCAATGGTGTGGCAATCGTTGAGGGCGATCCACTCACGGTGAGCGCGGAGGACACGACCAGCCAGGCCAAGTTCCGGAAGCGGGCATTACCGAATCCATCGCAATGGCTGACGCAACTCGCTGAAGGACAGGCTTATTGCAATCACATTATCGCACTCTATAAGAACCCGCGGCCGGCACTTCGATTCACGCTCAAAGCGAATTACAATGCTACGCACCTGGCCGAAGCGCAGGCCATAGACGTCAGTGATCGGATTCATATCACTGCGAATCTGGGCACGTTCGGACTCGGGATCAACGGCGATTTCTTCGTCGAATCGCTCCATCACAAGGTCAATGAGGGCCGGGTTCACGAGGTGCAGGTCTACTGCCGTTCAATTGTAACGCATTCGTGGCCGGCAAGCGGGACGGCCTACTCCGCCAGGACCGTCCCCGACGGCGTCCCGGACGATCTTTATGTTACTGGCATGGATCCGGACCTGCAGATCGTCTGCGGCGCGAGGGCGTGGAAGTATAACCGCAACATCACTGGGGCGAGATTCAGGGCCAGATACTATGCGGAGCCTCTCGCCTCCGGAGAATCGGCGGATCTTAGAACGATAGTCGAGGGTGGGGACATGGAGGACAACCTCGCCGGAGGCATGATCGTCGTCGATACTCCGTTCTTCGCCAACCAGTACGGCGCACAGTACGACTTCGTAAGCGGTGCGGAAGGAGCTTGGTACTATGCCTTCCAGTTCACTTCCTCCGCGGGAGATTCGGTCTGGACCGATGGCAATAAAACGCCGCAATATGTCGAGAATTATGTCCAAGCCGTGAGCGGACAGGCGGCGACCGGACCGCCCGACGACTGGTGGGTAGAAGTAATAGCCGATCCCAGCGGTCGCCATGCCGTGATCGTCCGAGCGAGTAGACCCAAGGTCAACGGAGCCAAGATCTGGGCTTGGGTCGCGCAGATCAAAGATAATCGCACGGGACTCTGGCGCAGTGTCGGAGATAACACTGCAAGCGTCGAAAGCGCGAATGTATTTTATGGCGATCAGAATGACAGTGCTTATGGGGACATCGCCCACGTACCGTCAAAAAATAACACGCGATTCACCAGGGGGACGAACATTCATGGCGGCCTGCGCGGGCAGGATCCGCTCGATTTCGCGCGCATAGGGGATCTCCTGCTATTCGACCCCAGGGGAGGGGTTTGGGAGGAGAAATATTGCAGTTGGGGGACGATAGACAGGATCCAGGGCCTGACGAGCGGGTTCGACATTGCTACTGCAGACAACTTCGACGTCCGCGGGCGCTTCAGGACTGCGGTCACAAGCGATCTCAGGTTGCTTTCGGTCAAACCTCCTTGGGAGTGGACGATCGAGGGATATTTCGGCGCGGAACCCAATCATGGCCTTTATGAAAGGTGGTACTGGGACAATGATGAGCATGGGGACACGACTACGGCGATCTTCGTCTCCGATCCGATAGAAGTTCCGGCCTCCGTTCCTCTATCGGCGATCGAAGCGAGAGTCTGGTTTGACAGTGGATTTTCGAGATGGGACGGCGGGATCATCACGGGCGGACTTGTCGGGAGCGAGGGGAACCCATCCGGCGCAACGGGACTGCAGATCCTGACGCACGAAGACGAGCCGCAGATTCCTGCGGGTTACATAGCCCTCCAGTGGAATAGGGAAACTCTAAACTACAAAGACATCAGCGTTGTCGCCGCATGGTTCTCAAGCGCGCTCCCGGCCGAGGGTCCGTATGACGCCGAGCGCACGGGCCATCCGACGACCGTGCTTGAGGAGGGAACCTGCGAAGTCGTCCGGGGCAACAAGCGGATCAATGTGACGCGGCCATCCCCGCCGGCGGCCTCGGTGATCGGCAAGATATTCCTGATGTACACGGACGACGCCAGCCCGGATTCCGATCTCGACGGCAATGTCATCACCGCGGCGACCGCAACGACAATCACCCTTTCGGATCGCTCCTTCACCTCGACGAATCCATTCATGCGGACCGGCACGTTCAACTATGCGATTGTCGACTGCTGGTGGCCGAACGAAGGTTCTAGCAACCTGGCGTATTATCAGTGGCAAGTCACGCAGGTCACTCAGGATATCGAGGCAACGGTGTGGAGAACTCCGGTCATGCCGATGCCGAACGGGACCTATTACGTCACACTGGCAAACCGAAATCCCTATGGACTCGGTACCCGGCTCATTCCTGGAGGGGCCGGCACTCCCGATCCTCCGACCGAGGTCCATCCGCAGGCCTGCACGATCCTAAGTGTAGTTGCCGTTGGTTCCCCGGCAACATTGGAGGTCGATACCAACGCCGATCTTGGTTCTACGTTCAGTATTACTTCCGCGTCGAACTTTACACTCAAGAATCCTGCCGGGACGCTGTATTGCGGGCAGACGATTCTATGGATGATAACCGGTGCCGGGGTCCCGACGCTCGACACGAAATTCCGCCTGATGGACGGAGAAAGCATATCCAAGAGCTCCGGGCGGGATCTACTCGGCGCCATCTACAACGCGGCGGACGATGAGTGGGACGCATTTTGGAAGAAGGGATCCTAAACATGAAAGGAAATGACTGATGGCCACCGGCCCCATTTTCCCCACCAGCGCCTTCCCTGTGACGTCGGGGAAGGTATTCCCTGGGTTTCATGTTGCCGCCACTGGAACGAGCAAACATGATGAAGGCCTACGGGTCATGCCGTCGCTTGACGGTGACGCCATCTGGCGACTTCGGTTTCACCTCCCGACCGTATTGCCATCCGGAACCCTGAAGCTGAGATTGATCGGACTTTGTTCGGTCAATTCACTGGTCGCAAAAGTGAATCCCAAATGGGCGTCGGTCGCGATGGGCGAAGCTCCGACCGATGCGACTCTCCAGGCTGAAGGCACTACGACCGTGACCTGGGGGGTGTCGGATTCAAATAAGTACATCGAAACCAAGATCACTCTCGATGCCGACACGGCCGTTGCGGGTGAAGTGATCGCAATGGATCTCACGTTTGAGACTTCCAGCTGGACTTTGAGCCAGATCTCAACCTGGATTCCCGCTCTGATTTGGGAGTAGTTGAATGTCGCGCCTTGTAGATGCTTCCGGCGAAGTTCTAAGGGTAACAAGCTACCCTTTCCCGCAAGCGGGTGAGTTGCTGCTATGGATTCGTCCTACCTGGTCGTCTGGAGACAACCAGCATCACATCATTCTCAGAATGGGGGACGCTCCAAACTATTTTGAGATTAGCAAATTCTATGTGGGGGGACAAAACAATCTCTATTGCGGCTGGGCCAAGGGAGAGAGTTTCAGTCGAGTTGTCACCGAGGATGCGGAATTATTTACCGCGGGATGTTGGACCTCAATCCTTATCAGATGGAAGTCAACTGGGGTGAAGGACGTTGGAATCACGATCGACCGTTGGGTGTGGAATCAAACCCTCGGAGCTGAGGCGATTTACGCTTACAGTACGGACGCACTGCAAAACTCGGACCTGAGTGCATTGGCGTTGAACGTTGGGAACGCCGATGATGCAGGTTCATACCCGGCGGCGGGAGAGGTCGCCAATGTGGCTATCTGGAACGACATTGATGCCTATGGCGCCGATTGGGGAGTTTCGCCTGCGCTCAAGGGCGGACAGCCATTCCGGCGCAACATTGCAAACCTGCAAGATTATTGGCCCCTGTGGGGGGATGACAGTCCCGAACCGAACTGGGGATGGGCCAATCCGACCAGGACTCTCACCGTGACTAATGCCACGAAAGGCGTGAGCGATCCAAACGTGGGTCCATTCCGTATGGGCGTCAATGGGCGGACGGGTTCTGCCGGGGAGGCTTTTGCCGCCGGTGTAGGGACATTCTGGCCGGTGATCACGAGAATGCTCGATCAACAGCAGCGAATGTAAAAGAGAAACGATGAAACGACTATTTCTAATCACTGCAATGTTTCTCGCCATCAGCACTTGCGCCTGGGCGCAGACGCTTGCCGTACCTTACCAGTGGGACGCGTCCGCAGATGGGCCTGGTCCGGTGAATAACCCTGTGAAATACAAGCTCTGCACGTCTGCGGTTGACCCTATTTCCTGGCCGTCAGGCGCATTCCCGGTCGATCGCGTCTGCACTGACGCCGGGATTGCGCTTCAACAAACGCTCCAGATGGCTGTCGGCATCAAGTTCGTTTTCGCGACCGCTTACAATCTGGGCCTATCGGTCGATGGCACGCCGAATCCTGCAGTCGTTCAGGAGAGCGGTCCTTCGAATGTACTCAAGGTGGAGATCTTTGCGCCTCCGGGTCGCCCAGACAAGCTCCGGGTTAAGTCCGTACAGCAGGTAATGGATTCGACAAGTGGTCAGTTCATGAAGATGGGAAAACGTTCCGGCTAACATGCGACAGCGCGAATAGAGGAGAGCGAATGAATCCTGAAGTCATCTATGGAGGCTGCACTGTTGCGGGCGCGGTCATCGGATGGATCGCGCGCGGAGCCTATAGTGCCGGAAGACTGCGAAGTACGGTGGATCAGCATGGCGAGAACATCAAAGAGTTCACGGCACATACATCCGACACAGAAATACACATCGTGAGAGGGCGGGAGGATCGCGTGATATCCACCCTGCAGGAGGCGGTCAACAACGGATTTCTGGGAGTGTACCGGCGCCTGGACAATATCGACTCACGATGTGAACGCAGGCTTTCGGACTGCCAGCAGCACTTCAACCGCATTGACATGAAGGTCGCGTCCGGTCTGAAGGGAGGGGAAGGAAAATAAATGAATATCACGGCATTTGACCTGGCGCAGCGATTTGTCGGGGCGAGAGAAGTCCCGGGGGCCCTCCGGAATCCTCAGATCATGGCCATGCTCCAGCTCGACAACAAATGGCCGGAGGACGACTCCGTCGCCTGGTGCTCGGCTTTCGTGAACTATATCGCCTGGCTGCTCCGCTTGCCGAGGTCAAAGGATCTGCGCGCCCGCAGCTGGCTCAACGTGGGCCGGCCCGTCTTCGGCAAGGATCTTACTGTTGGCTTCGATATCGCCATCCTCTCACGGACCGACAATGATCCGGACGAGACCGTGATCGCCTCTCCAAACCACGTTGGGTTCTACGGCGGTTTCGACAAGTACCCGCCCGAGCAGTTTCAGAACATCTACATCTTGGGCGGCAACCAGGACGACAGCGTGAACATCACAATGTTTCCCGTACAACGCATCCTCGGATTGAGGAGGCTCTATGAGCAATAAGTCAGCGTGGTTGTTTTATCTCCTGGGGGCCTTTCTGACCCTCGGTTGGAAATTCATTCGCTACGTCAGGACAGAAAAGCAGCATGGCCGTCCGGCCCGCGATGCGATAGCGGAATGGTTCTTCGAGGACAGCGTCGACAATACCACGAGCTGGTTCACGACCGTCTCGATCGTCTGGTGCGCGGGCGCCGTCCTGATCGACCTCCGGGAACGCGAGGGCATATTCCAGTGGATCGCGGTCGTGCCGCTGCACATCGCCGTAGCGTTTGCCTTCGGGGGCCTGATGGAGCTCGCTGCGCCCAGCATCGCGAAGAATCTCGTCAAGTGGATCATATCCAAGATGCCGGGGGCCTGAGACGATGCTTCCGTTCCTCGCGGCCGTCACCGGAATGCCAACCTGGGCGTGGAAGATCGTTGGCGGCGCCGCGGCGATCGCGGGCCTGATGATCGCGGTCAAGATCTACGGCGATTCGAAGATCGCTGAGGGCCAGCGTAAGGAGCGGATTCACATGTATGGCGAGCTCGAGGTGGAGCTCCTTGCCAATCAGAAACTGGCCCAGAGGGACCTGACGGCTCTCCGGGCAGATAACAAGAAAGAAACGGAGGCGTCGGCCGCCGCGGAGTCCAGGATCCTGGGTGAGATAGATGCGCTGGAACGGCAATTGATAGCGAAACTGGCCGACCTGGCGCGAATACGGACAGAACGGGATGAGGAAATCGATCATATTCCTGCTGCTGATCTCCCTGACGAGATTCGCCAGCAGTCAAGACGACTCTCAGAGCAGGCCCAGCCCCCTGATTGACCTCGTCCTGCCGCTGGAGGACGGGAGGCTCCTGCTCAAGCAACTCAACGAGCTCGAATTCCGCCGGTCGGAGGTGTTCGCCCTATTGGACGAGATCAAGCAGGCGAAGGCCGAAAATGCCGCCCTGGTTGGCGAACTGCGCAAGCAACTGGACCTTGAGAAGGAGGCCCACGGACTCACGAGGCGCGACCTGGCGCTCGCCTCTGAGAGGGCCGACTTCTATGCCAGGGCCTACCAAGACCTGAAGAAGCCTCCTCCATCCAAGGCCATGAGCCGCGCCGTCAAGTGGGGCCTCGTCGTTGGGATTGCCGTCGCCGGCGCCGCAGTAGCTGGATATGTGGTGAGCCGATGAATGCGCCCGACTCCCCTGCGCCTCGGTATATCTTCGGCGCTGGCGAGATGGCGGATCACATCGTCCGGCTCCTGGAATCGACAGGCAAGCCGATCGACCAGATTGAATTCTTCGACGACGCCTTCCCGGCCCGCACATCGGGTCCTGCCGGCCTGCCGATAGTCGCCAACTTCACTGAAGGAATGAAATTGAGCATCCACGATCGGGAACTGGTGATGATCGCCGCCGGGTCGAAGGGAGCGGCCGTCCGCTATTCACTCCTCTCGCGCCTGATGTTGGCGGGCGTTCCGCTTGCTTCTGCCATCCATCCGAGCCTTTCAATCGGCCCGGGGGCCTGCATAGGATCCCATCTTGTGGCGTTCCCTGGCTGCATTATCGGCAAGAACGTCGAGATCGAATCGTGGTGCTGGTTCTATTCGGGCGTGATCATCGAGCATGACGCGGAGGTCGGCAACAACGTCATCTTCGGGCCTGGCGTCGTGATAGCCGGCAATGTGCGGATCGGCCGGCATGCCTTCCTCGGGGCGG
>Ga0315288_10001710_pt1 | contig 28467 bp, 34 predicted proteins | sample YL17G11_20_MG_FD_203454 | JGI IMG/M metagenome (GOLD analysis project Ga0315288, IMG submission 203454) | Sediment microbial communities from Yellowstone Lake, YNP, Wyoming, USA - YL17G11_20 | ecosystem: Environmental > Aquatic > Freshwater > Lake > Sediment | place: USA: Wyoming | collected... | reverse complement strand
CGGTCGTCGTCGCGTTCACGAGTGAGACGCGGCTACGCTCAGGCGTCGGACGCAGAACAACCACGCCGACTGAACATGTACCGACCAGCGCGACGCCTACGAGGGCCTTGAGCTTCTTGGTCACTTCTTCACCGCCTGCTTCAGTTCGGCCCACTCACCGTTCAGAAACACCTGCGGCCGAGCGACTTTGCTCGTGCGGAGGTTGCCGCGTACGGACCACACTGCGTCTTGCGGATCGCACGGTTCGCCATCAGCGTCCACGTAGACCACCTTCGTCAGATTCATCAGGTCCATGTAGCCTCCTCAAACCGGGCCGACGCCCAGCGCGTCAACGAACATCGCGCCGTCCCAGAAGACGGGGCGGGGTGGGACAAGATCGATGTCCCAGTAGCGCGTCCCTGGGATGAGCGGCTCCAACGCTCCGACCGGACGAAGCGGAGTCGGGCCTGACCCACCGCCCATCGTGATCGGTTGGTTGACGATGGTGATGCCGGTAACGCCGGGCCAGCCGAGCATCGCCTGGAAGTTCCACACGTCGTCGGACAGCACCGCGATGAGGCACGTCGTCGGGTCGCCGGGCACAGAGATCCATTCATCATCGACATGGCCCACGCCGTTGTTGGCAACAGCCATGAACACAAACCCGCCGTCCTCGACTTCCACGAAGAAGCCCGTGCTCGGAAGGATCCTCGCCGTGTTCATCAGGATGAGGATGAACAGGCCGTCCGGGTTCGTCGGTACGTGGATCACCGGAACCGTTCCGTCGTTGCGGACATCGCACCCGCCGCCGAAGCCGGTCGCGGAGAAGCGCATGGGATCTTCCATCGTGTCCCACGCAAGCGGGTTCGGCGCTCCGCCAGTGCTGTTGAACACGACGGTCATGCCGCCGTTGAACAACCCGTGAGACAGGACCAGGATGCCGCCGTTCCGAAGCTGCACGCCATCCTGGACATTGAGCAGGATGTTACCGCCCGGCGCACAGTTGAACGTCGATCCGTGCAGATCAGCACTCTCATCGACTTCGTAAGTCTGGCTTGTGTCGATCAAGAAGATCGACAACGGGACCTTCGTCGCCAGGAGAATTGCCTTCGCCTCCTGCCACGTCGTCACGTCTCCGTTGCCTGCCGGGCTCCACCCGATGACACCTCCCGCGCTACCCGCCGCCGCCCGCGCTGCCGCGAGCGCGACGCTCAACACGTTCGGAACGCCGCTCGCCTGCCCACCGATGTTGCGGAACACAGAACGAAGCCCATCGGTCGCAGGCGTCAACGTACCGCCCAACGCAACATACCGAGCGAGCTGCTCACTGCCGCTCGGTGATGCGTCGTCGATGATCTGCGCAGGGAACCCCGGTAGCGAAACGAGCAATACTTGTTCCATCGAATCCTCCTTCAGACGGGAACGCCGTCGAACTTCACGCCCGAGAGGCGGAACGCGCGCACCCGGTTGTTCGTGCTGTCACCCGTCATGAGCAGGTAGGCCGGCGTCTTGGTCGGCGACTTGGGCAAGCCACCGTCCGCGCTCGCCGCATACTTGAACTTCGCCAACGGATAAGTCGCCAGGATGTCCGACACGCGGTAGCTGCGGTTCCCCCAGAACGGGCCGCCGAGGTCCACCGCCGGCACGACACCGACGATATCGTTCACCACCAGGACGTACTCGGTCGACGGGTCAAACGTCGTCGTCTTGGACCCGTCGCCGTTCGTCACCGTCGTCCCGTTGTTGAGCGCGACGCCGGACGCCGGATCGATCACGAACACCTTGTAGAGCGTGCCGTTGCCGTTCTGGTCCACGATGAGGTTCGCGTACACGCCGATCCCTGGGGTAGCTGCCGCGAGATCGAGCCACGTCCACTCGACGCCCGTCCACACGCCCAGCGCTTCGCCGTCGCCCACGTCGAAGCCGAGGATGCTCTTGTTGCCCACGCCTCCGCCGTTGAAGCCGCCAGCGGCGTTGCCGCCGTTCTGGCAGTGTAGGAACGGCGTCGCCGAGTACGGCTGCTCGACACGCGCCGAGTTCACCGAGCAGTCGACGCGCGTGAGCTGCGTGGCCGTACCACCAACCGCGAGCTGGTCGAGCGCGGCTGCGACGTCAGCCGGCACCGGAGCCCAGTCACCCGGCACGGCCGGCGTGTACGTCACGAGGGCGGCATCACCGCCACCGGAACCTTCGGCTGCGGCAATCGCCAACACGAGTGCGTCGGCGAGAGTTGTGTTGCCCTTGGCGCGAACAGCAGATGCACGAGCGCCTGCCGCTGTCAGCGTTGGTGACGAAGGAATGTCTACGCCGCCTGCACTGCGGTAGGTCGAAAGCTGCGTTGCGCCCGTCGGCGCTCCGTCATCGAGGACGTCTCCGGCGTAGAAGCCACCGGGCAACGTGTTGAGCAAAAGCCGGAGCGTCACTTGTCGGCGCTCCCGTTCTCGAGCGCGGACGACTTCACGTGCGCATCCTCGTAGGCCTGTGCACCGAGCCACGTCATCACGATCCACTTGATGAACTCGAGCGCCTTCTCACCGTCGATGCGCCCGGCCACGTTCATCACGACCGCGCCGACGACGGCAACGAGCAGGACCCATGCCTTCCGACTCGTTGCGAGACTACTGATCATCGCGTTCATCGAGGTGTGCTCCCATCATCGATCTGCTTCTCACGCAGCTTCACGTCTTGGAGCTGTTGCGCGGTGGATGGCGAAGGCGACCCGACGACCATCTCGGCCTCGAGCGCTTCGCGTTGTGCGCCCAGCGCCTTGCGTCGAGCGGATAGCTCGACCTCGGGCTCCATCGCGGTGTCGGCCTCGACCTTCGCCCCGAGCGCAATCGCGCTGGCACGGACAGCGCGCAGCGTTCGGATCACGTTCTCATTCGTCGCACGCAAGACTGAGAGCGAATCGCGGTTCGTCGCGTAGCTCAGCCCGGTGCTGATGCCCATGATGAGCCCGACGAGCGCCACGCAGAGCGTCGCGATCTTGCGCGTCAACACGTTGTCCTCGCGCATTTTCACGTTCGCCGATTCGTTCTTCTGAACGACGGAGATCAGCTCGCGTTGGACCGCGACGTTCGCCTCCCACGCACGCAGCAACTTCGTCGGATCAATCCCCGACGGCGGATCGCTATGCGTGCCGACGAAGTGCTCGCCGACAGGAGGGTCAGCTTCGACAAGCGAGAGTAGATGCTCGCCGCTGGTGGCAGTGTCCTTGCTCATGGCTTACTGCCGAGCGCGGCGCGCATCAGCTGATCGCTTTCTAGCACCTGCCGGTCAAGGCTTTCCAGGTTCGGTGCACGCCGCCGCTTCATCGCAGCAGTCGCGCGACGCAGCTCCGCAAGTTTCCGCTGGTATTCACGCTCGGCTTGATCGTCCTCACGAACAACTTGCTCAGGTGGGTGCCAGGAGAACATGCGGGTGAACCAAGTCGCCACGTGCATCATCTCCCCCTCGGCACGAGCGCCGCGAGTGCTGCGTCGATGCGGTCGTTGTGAGCCTCGATGCTGTGCCGCATCTCCTCGCCGAACGCACCCATCGCACGGGTCGCCGCGACCAGCTCCTCGGTGCGCTTGTCTCGCAAGCCCTTCGCGTCCGTCTCGCCGGTGACAGCTCGTGCTTCCATCTTGTCGAGCGCCGTGACGAGGTACCGCATCGCGAACGCCATCGCGATGCAAAGCGGTGCCGTGAACGGGCCTGCCGCTTGAAGGACTGCGATGAACTCGGTCATGGCGGCACCTGCTTGAGAACGAGCGGCGGTAGTACGTCACCGAACAACGGGATCGGCGGCTGCGGGTTCAGTAACCGATCGTCGCCTGAGTGGATGGTCTGGCGTACAGCAGCGAGGACGTCCCCGATCTGCTCACCCGTGACGATCGCGATCTTCTGCACGATGTCGAAGCGCAACGGTTGACGGCCTTGATCGACACGTTGCAGAAGTAACGGATGAACGCCCACCTTCAGCGCGAGTTGTTCGCGCGTCATGCGGTGTGCGTTCGCGAGCGAGAGCAGCGTCGGCGTGAACGCAGCGGTCGACGTCGCGGCCATGAGCTACAACTCCCAACCGCGAATGAAGGCCGCCTCCGCAGACTTCACGACGCCGCCCGGTTGTGACCAGCGAACCTCGAGCACTTGCTTGAGCAGCGCCAGCGTCACGTTGCTGTAGTCGGTGATGAGGTCGACCCATCGGATGAAGCTCACCGAGAGCGTGCCACCCGACGGGATGACCGTATCGATCACGTCGGCGTCACCGGAGAACACCGGGCCGCCGAGCGTCGGATGCTGGAGCATGATGTTCTGCAGGTACGTGAACTCCGTGCCCGGCGCGGCAGTGAAGACAGCTTCTACTTGGACGAGTACCGCACGCGCGCCGTACGGGATGATCGTGCCGTAGTTCAGTGGGTACGTGTCGATCGACGCAGCAACCGACGGGACCGGCGAAAGTACCGGCGCGGGTGCTGCGAATCCGAACGCCATACGCCCTCGCTTGCAGTTGGCGATCGAAGCGACAGTTACACCGGTCGAGTCGTTCGCGTTCGCGAGCATGAGCTGGCCGAACGCGGCGGCCCCTGCGTCGAAGCCGCTGTCGAGCGGCAGCGCAACCGGCGTGGCCGGGTTCAGCCCGGCGTAACCGAAGGCGAGCGGAGCCTTCTTGCTGAGACAGAAGATGCCTCGAAAGCCCACAGGTACTCGGCCACCGAACGGCGCGACGGCGACGGTCGAATAGCGCACCCAACGCGGCAGGCCGCCCGGGTAGAGCGCCCACAAGTACACCAGTTGATTTGCCGTGATCGCACCGAACCCAGGTTCGCGGATCGTTGCGGTGCGCAGATCGACAGAGAAGTCGCCGCCCGTCCAGAAGCCATCGACGCCTGGCCCTTCAATTCGGCCGGTGCAACGAAGCACACCCGGCGTAGTCACGCTGTCCACGTAGAAGCTCCGCGTGATCTCTGGAGCGAGTCGACCGATGCGAGCACCAGGGCTCGGGCGATCGGACTCGAGCGGTCGCACGTCGTAGATCGTGCAGGTGTCGAAGTTCGGTGCGCCGTTCGGTGTGCAGATCACGGCGATCGGCATCCAGCCGAGCGCGTTCGCGGGCAGGCCGGCGCCCGCGACGCCAAGCCGGATGCGGTACTTGATGCCGTCTCGCATCACCTTGTTGACGGTGGCCGGCGTGAACAGGCCCGTGCCGGGGTCGAAGATGTCGCGGTTGTCCGTCTCGAGCACCTGGCCCGGGTCACGTTGGATCTCGACGACGTCAACGCGTACCGCTCCACCACCGTTCGGCGTGAACACGAGCGTCCCGCTACCAGCGATCACGCCGAGCGGGTCGAAGCACAGCTTGCCTGGCGAGTCATCGGAGTTCGGCGGCAGTGGCACCGTTGAGCCAAGCTGCCCGTCGGGGTCGATGAAGATCGCCATGCCCGGCTCGACACCCAGCTCGAGCGACGCAAGTGGAGCGATCACGAAAAGGCCTTGCAGCACCGCACCTGCTTCGGGCGCAGTGACTGTTGAAGCGAGCCGCCCTGATGTGCTCGTCTCCCAGATCTGCGTCTGCGTCGCACGCTGGCGCATGACCTCGGCAGCTTCGGCTTGGGAGAAGGCCTGCGCTCGGTTCTGATCGGGCGAGATCACCCGTTCACGCGTGTTGTAGATGACTCGCTTGCCGCCGCTGCTCATGTTCTACGGTCTCCTCCCGCCGACTCTAGCCCGGCCCTGGCGTTGCTAGAAGCACCCGAGCGTTTCGATGTAGAGATCGAAGCCGACGCCACCCGCCCTTCGCTTGTCGATGTCCTGCCAAATGGCTCGGTACGTGATCGCTGCGCCGACCGGGAACCCGTCCATGAAGGCGAGGAATGGGCTCGCATCGAACGCGTTACTTGGGCCAGCATCGAACGCGAGCCCGAACTCACCGGTGCTGAGCGGAGGAACGCCCAGCAAGAAGAAGGCACGGAACTCGAGGTAGTCGAGGTCGACACGAAAGCGATCGAACGGGCTCAACCCGCCCGTCACAACGGCTGGCGCACACGCCGCGCCGCTGCGCTCGCCGACGATCAACTCGGCAGGCACGGCCACGAAGTCACCCTCGGTGACGTCGATGCCCATGAAGATGCCGGTCGAGTGATCGATCAACGCGCGGCCCGTCGCGATCTGCCCGCTGCCGTGTACTTGCTTCACGCGCTCGCCCTCGAAGAAGCTACCGACGATCGCGCCGCCAACGAGGACTGATGCCAGGTCGAAGGCGAAGCCCACGCGCCGGTCGAGGTTCAGCGGGTCGCCGTCGAAGAACATCCCGCGAAACAACTCGAGCCCGACCTCACGCAAGCACACGGCTGCGCCGAGCGGCGAGAGCACGCGGTTCACTGCTCGGCGGATCGCGTTCGGGCTGACCGTGTCGGGCAGCGTTGCGATCCGTTGGCGATACGCGTCGTCAGTCTCGCCTGGCGCTCGTCCGATGTTTCGCTCCGCGCCCAGCTCATCGAGCATCGCGAGGCGCCCACCCGTCGGGCTGAGCTCGTTCGTCACCGAGAAGCCGAGATCTTTCTCGAAGTCGAGGATGAGCCACGTTGTGTTGTTCAACTCCGGCACCATGTCAGGTGACAGGTCGACACTCGTGATCGTCGTGGTCGCACCGCTCGAGACGCCGGTGATGACGTCGGCCGGCGCGATCACTCCGTTGACCTCCTCGATCACCGCGTGCGGCCCGTTGAGGTAGATGAACTTCGCGGCGACCAGGCCGGCGCCGACCGTCAGCGACTCGCCCAGGATGAAGGTTCCGACCGTGCCAGCGACTTGAAGCACCGCGGTCTTCGCGAGGACGGCGACACCACCGTTGCCGGGCGTCGGCGCCTCGTATCCGATGATGCGGCGGATCTGACCAGCGTTCGCGCCGCTGATGATCTTCACGTACTGCCCGACGTGCTGCGGCAGCACGACGTCAGGGTTGGGCTGGACAATTAACCGGTGTGCCGTCGGCCCCGGAGCGATCGTTGCACGGATATTCGTGAAGCCCGCGCCGACCTGCGCGAACGCCTTGATCGTTCCCGGCAACGGGTTGTTGTAGCCGTAGCCTTCACCCGCCGCGATCGCCGGCACCGTGGTCGGGCCTGTGTCACCGGGCCCGAAGGTCACGAGCTGTGAAGGCAGGTACAACCGACCGGTGCGCACGGGCAACGAGCCCGCGTCGGAGTAATCGGTCGTCTCCTCCTCGAATCGGACGGCCAGGTTGAAGGTGATCGCGAGCGGCAGAGCGATCGCCGTGCGCATCATCGTCAAGTCAACGCGAGCGCGAGCGGCGCCTTCGGCCGGAACGTCGCTCTGACCTGACCACGGCAGGATGAACATGCCTTGCGTTGTGCGATCGATCGCCTGGCTCGCACGCACGCCTTGCGCTTGTTGCTGCGAGAACACCTCGAGCCCGTGCCCGTCGCCTTGCAGCAGGAGTGGCTGCACGTAGAGTGGATCGACGAGCGAGATCCACAGCTCGAGAAGCTGCTGCTGCGTGTACGGGCCGACCTGCGGATCGCTCGCCATGACTACACCAAGGTCACGTTCGTGATCGTCGTGCGCAACGTCTTGCCCGTGTCGGGGATCAAGTCACCGACCGGCTCTACGACGCTCGTCTCCGTCGGGATGAGCCCGTCATTCGCGAAGCGCTGAAGCACGCTGAACAGCTGCGCGCGGTAAAGCGTACCGTTCACATCGAGTGAGTTCACAAACTCGACGACCGCAGCGCGCACGTTGTCGGAGAGCAGTGCGGTATCGACGCCGGCGCGGAAGTTCAGCGCGAGCTTGATGTCGACGATCTGCGGAACGCTCGTGCTCACGAGTACCGCGATGCCTGCGGCACGGTATTCGTCGAGCGCGTTTCGCACGACGTTACCGAGCGCCGCGCTCGCGACACCGCTCGAGTCGGCCACGTACAGCAACACGACGCGTGCTGGCTGCGCTCCGTTGAGCCCGAGCGTCAGAGCCTCGACGGCCTGCGCCGATTCAACACCTTCGACCTGGCGCGCACCGAACGCGATCGCGTCGAGCGTGCCGCGGCGTGCTGTGTTGAAGAAGTCTCGGATGCGCTCACGGAACACATCATCAGTCTCGGCATCCTCACCGCCTGCCGTCGGGTCGGCGTTGTTCACCGCGAGCGACGGGTCCCACAGCAGCGCCGGTTGGTCGATACGCCGGATGGCATTCGCGCCGACCTGCGTCGTCTTGCCAGCCGTCACGGCGCGCACATCGGCGCTTGCGCTCGTCGACGCAGCCGCGAAGGTCGACGTCGTGATCGTGATGTACTCGACCCCGGTGAGCGTGATGAGCTTCGTCCCGACCGGCACCGAGCCAGCGCCCGCCGCCGTGGTCGTCCTCGAGAATACTACCGACCCGACCGCCGCCGACGCACCCTTGCGCGTTAGCTGGTACCGATCGAGCGCGTACCGGTCGAGGTCTTCGCCGTCGGCGCCGTCGAGCAGCAGCGAATTGATCCGAGCCGCAAGCTGAAGCACCAGCTCGTACCCGATCTCACTCGCGCTCGCGATCACGATGTTGACGTCGGACCCTGCGACGTCGACCTGAGCCGGGTCGATGCGCGTCACTCGCGACAGCACGTAGTCACGCCCGAGCGCAAAGAGATCGAGTCGGCTTGGGAAGTCGGCAGGCATGGTCACTCAGTAGCAGAGAACGGGATGTCCACGTCGATAGGAGCTTGGCTGAACTTCGCCTTCACGCGTACCTTGAAGCGCACGAGGTTCGGCGCGCTCGAGTCCGTGACGACACGGACCGTCACCGCTTGGACGTCGGGCTCCTCGCTGATCTGCTTCTGCGCATCGCTCGCAAGTGCGCCCCGCACAGCCGCGATGTTCAGGCGCTTCACCTGGTCTGGCACGCCAACGCCGTAGGTCGGCAGGTGCGCGAAGCGTCCGCGGCTCGTGAGCAGTCGGCGGTAGATGCGCTTCTTCAAGTTGTCGAGCCCTTCGTCGAAGGCGTAGTCGCCGTTGTCGTCGACCACGATCGTTCCGAGCAATAGCGGGTTGTCCGAGTCCGGAAGTGAATCCATCGCCGAGTGCGTCTGTGGGTTCGCGATGTCCCGCGACGGGATGCGCGTGTCGACCGCAGGCGGTTGAAGGAATCGGTACAACCCGAAGAACACGAAGCTCGCTGGCGGGATGAGCAGCGCGCCGCTCGACGCAGCGACCAAGCCGTTCGCGGCGACGATGTACTGCGCTGGGTACGGCGTGAACGGACGGTCGGTCGTCACGTCGAGCGCGGCACCTGCAGCGCCGACCTCGAGCGCGATCTCCACCTTCACCGGGGTGACCGGGCGCACGGGCTTGCCGTTGTTGCCGACCGTGCCAGCGACGATCGTGATCGAGTAGCGCGCCGGATCGGATGCGTCATGCGGATCGAGGATGCCGGTGAAGCGCGGGGCCTCCGAGAAGAACAAGCGAACGACGTTCTCACGGATCGGCTCGACGCGATCGAGCGTCAGGTCGGAGCTACCGCTTCCCCAGAAGCTCGCGCCCCAGAAGCCACCGCCCCAACCGCTCCCCGTTACGCTCACGGGAAGCACTTCACGTCGAAGGTGAAGTCGGCATCGACGAGCACCCCAGCGAGATCTGCTCGCTCGACCCGGAAGCTGCCGGCCAGCTCGTTGCGACAGGTCGCCGATCCACCGAACGGACCCCGTGCATGAGCACTCGCCGCATAGTTCGCGTTCGGTAGCGCGAGCGTGAACGAAATATCGACGATGCCGGGCGCGACCCATACTGCGCCGGCGCAGTTGAATCCGGACAACACCGTCGCGGGACCACCTGCAGGAACGACGACGCGACCCCAGGCCCACGACTTGCCGAGGTAGATGCGTTGCAGCACCGCTTGCCAGCGCTGTCGCTCCTCGGCCCATCCTCGCGGGTTGCCCAGCGGGAAGAGCGCGTCCGGCACGTTGTGCTCGGTGCGTTCGCGGAACGCCATCTCACGACGCGGAAGCTCGGCCGGGTCGACGTTCAACGCGTTGAGCGTGGCGCCGGCGTAGAAGGTTCGGCTATCCACGTCCTCGGCGCGGGCGCCCAGCCCGAAGCCGGCATCGACCGCGACCTGCACGAGGTACGTGCCCTCACGGTCGATGGGCGCGACGAGTGTGATCGGCGCGGCTGGCGCAGACAACGTCGCTGCGCTCTGCGCCGGGATGACGATGTCGATCGCCTTGTCGATGATCGTCCACTGCTGGGCCAGGAACGGCCCACCGGTCATCGAGAGCTGGACCGCGAAGCCCGTGACAAGGTCCTCTCGCGACTGCCCGGCGACCCCGGGCGGGGCACCCGAGCCGGGCTGGTCGATCACGATCAAGACGGCCATCGTCCGAGCAGTCTACGCGAGGCGGGACCGAACGCGAAAGGATGCCCGATTGCCCACGCCAGGATCGGCCAGGACGCGCTTTCCGGGGCCGGGCTTACCCTTGGCCGTCCGACTCGCCCGGCGCGTCCTGGGGCGCGTCGTGGTCGGGCGCTACCGGCTCGGCCGTTTCACGTGGAATCGCCTTCGTGTTGTCCAGCGTCGGGCAGTCGAGCGCCTGCTCGATCGCATCCTTCTCGGTCGCCTTCGGATCGTCAGTCGGCTTCTCGTTCATGGTGGGCCGGAGGCTATCACGGGTCGACGTCGTCGGGGTCGGGGTCCTGCTGCGAGACACGGCCGCCGCCGAAGCTGAGCTCCGCGTCTATCGGGTTCGAGAGGTCGCAGTTGAGCGAGAGCGAGAGGTTCAGCTTCGGCGGGAAGTCGAACGGCGGGAACTTGAAGCCGGGGATCTTGATCGACAAGAAGAACACCGGCAGCCCGAAGCCGCACAGTGACGCGCCGGTCGGGCTTGGCTTGAAGCCGGCATCGACGATGTCTTGATCCTGCTCGGCGGGCGGCGGGAAGTTCGGAGGCGGTGCGACACCCATGATGATCACCCAGTGATGAAGAAGGTTGCGCCGAGCGTAGGCGCGACTTGCAAGCCCGTCACCGGATCTGCAGGTGGCTTCGGCACCGTCGCCGAGATCGGAAGCCCGGTCGCGTAGGCAACTTTCAATGTCGGTCCCAGCGGCACGCCGCCCGTCGCGATGGTCGTCGCAAGCGCGATGAGCGCGGCCGGTCCACCTGCAGGTGCCGCGAGCGCGAGCGCGAGCGCTTCTATCATCGCGAGCACGAACTCGGTCGTCGCGACATGCTCGAACGGTTGATTGGTGCCGAGCGCGACAGTGAGCTGCGCTGGTACACCGAGGAACGCTTGCCCGACGTTCGCATCGGCGTCGCTCGAGTTGAGCACGAACAACGCGTCATCCATCTGCAACGTGAGTCGGCGACCCGTCAGGTCGAGCTGGAGCAGCGCCTTCACGGCTGGCGGCGGAGGCTGCGGGTCAGCGTTCGGATCGACGAGCGAGCGCGAGCCCTCGCTGTAGCCGAAGATGTCCGGGCCCATCTGCAACGCGCCACCGCTGCCATCCTTGAACGTCCATGAGCCCGCTTCGCTCAAGAGCGCGAAGCCACCGTGCGATGCGACGCGTATCATCCACGTCGAGGAGAACTCCTGGATGTACGGCGTGCGCCGACGCGTGAACCCGAACTTGTTTCCCGTCGGGTCTTGTCCTGCGACGTTGCTCGGGAACTTGTCGATGCTGTTCGTCAGCCGTCCCGTGATGCACGGCGAGCCCGACTCCGTGCCTTCGGGCAACAAGACGAGCACTTCGTCACCCGGCATGAACGGGTGGTAGCTACCCTCGCCGTCACCAGCGACGGACATCGAGACACGGCAGCGCACCGGGAGATCACTCGGCTGCAAGCGCACGAGGATGAGCGGTCCGAAGTCGGGATCGAACTCGACCGGCTGCTGTGTCTCGCCAGTGTCCTCGTCCTGCGTCGCCTGCTCGACGAGTCCGTAGGACACCCAGGTCCGCGGGTCGATGCCGGGCGCGGACACGAGTGCCGAGAACGCGCCTGCATCGACGTCGCCTCGATTGCGGTTGAGCTTCATGCTCGTCAGTCCTTCACCGTCACGGTGTCGACGTCATCTGCTGCGCCGTCCGGCGTGCCGGGCTCGGGCTCTACGCCGGTCGAGTTCCCGACGTTCGCACGCACGAGGACGTAGTTGATTCCCTCGACGTCGATCTTCACGCCGTCGCTCTCGTTCCAGTCGATGCCGAACTTGCGCACCTTGTAGAGCGTCACGAAGCCGAGCTGATTCGTGTACGCCGTCGCATACGCGCGAGCGAAGTCTTCTGGGTAGCCGAGCTTCTGCATCAGGCCCATCGTGCGCTCGATCTGCAAGAGCTGAAGTTTCGCGCCGTCGAGCGGGAGGTTGAACTCCTCATGCTCGCCCGCATCGCTACGGTTGATCTGCACGTCAATCGTGTCACCGACACGCATGTCGAGGATGTCCGGGTCCTCGTTCCCGCGGCCGTAGCTCGAGAGGTTGTCGGTATCGAACTTCACCGTCAGCTCGCGCCGACCCTGCTGCTCGTAGATGCTCTGCGCGTACGCCTTCAATGATGCCGGGTCCATCGGGAAGTCGAGCCGGAGAACGTGCCACTTCTGGTCGGCTGCGTTGCCGGGGTTCACGTTCGTCACGCGATCTTTCTTCTCGGGGAAGCGTGCGACGCTGACGTTCTTCCGACGCGGATCGTAGCTGCGTACCTCGACGTTGAACGGTGCGAAGCGCGTGAAGTTCCGCGTGAAGGTCACGTCGCTCAGGTTGCGGCCGTAAACGAAGGTCCGATGGTCGAGTGTGCTCTGCGATCCGGCGAGCCGGCGTGGACGGTACGGGTCGTCCTGCCGTTGCTCGGCCGAGAAGAATCGTCGCGGTGTCTGCACGATGATGGTCGTGCCTTCCATTCGCACGAACATCCCGAGCGCGCCGGTCACGTCGACGAAGTAATCCCAGACCGTCGTGCCCGATGCGCCGCTACCGCCCTTCGGCGGCGGCCCGAGCTTCGGCTGATACGCCGTCGGCCCGAGTGACCCCTTCAGCTTCGGCGGGTTCTTGCCCAGGTACTGCACGCTGAGCCCACGGAACTGCGGGAAGTTGGCGAGGTACTTCGCGATCGCCTCGTCGATCGGCAGCGCAGGATCAATCGCGAGCTGCGGCGGCGCGAATTGCCCGATGATGAGGCGCGCGTTGTCGGTGCACTCGAGCTTCACGATCGGCTCGTCCTCATCAAACGTCGCCTCCCACTCGTCGACGAAGCCTTGGAACCGGAGGTTCGATCGCGTCTGTCCGTTGTGATCGGTCCACTCGCTCGGTACCAGGTGAAGCGGCTCGAAGCTGACGCCGCTTGCGCCTGCGTCTCCCACGCGTCGCGTCTCGCCGGCGATGCCGCGTGAGAAGTCGTCGGCGCTGACGGTTCCCAGGTAGAACTCGACTGCGCAAGAACGGATGGTGCGCGGATCGATCGGGAAATCGCGGAACTTCACCTCGAGTGATAGACGCTTGCCGTCCTTTGGGCCGTTGTGCCCGAGGTTCGCGCTGCGCGGCAACACGATGATCTCGTGATCTTGCGGCCCCTTCTGCTGCTGCGGCGAACCGATCGAGGTCGGATCATCACCAGGTGCGATGAGGACGAACTTCCCATCGACCTTCTCGACGTGCAGCGCCGCCTGGCTCTTGTCCTTGCCGATGCCGCGTCGTACTTGCTGACGCTTCTTCGGCGGCTCGGGCGTCTTCGTTCCCGTCAACGAGTCGTCGAAGCGCGGGATCAAGATCGCCTTGGCCGAGGCGTAGTAGGTCTGCCTCGTGTACTCAGCCACTGGCGACGTTGAACCCCTTGATCACGCTCAGCGTGGGAATGGTCAGGATGTCCCCGGGGAACACGCTGATCTGATTGAGCGGTAAGTGGTTCGCCTTCGCGATGCCCGCCGCGTAGTCGGGCACGCCGTAGTAGGTGATCGAGATCGAAGCGAGTGTCTCGGACCGGTTCGGGTATCGCGCTCGGCAGACGTGCACCGCGAGGATGGTCGACGCTTGCTTCTGCGCGCCCTCGAGCTGCGTGTGCAGGCCTTGCGCGCTGCGACGCAGCAGCTTGCTGGTCGTCATCGCACCGCCGTAGAACGTGAGCGCTCGCGTCAGGTTCGACAACCGCGTGCGTGCAGTCAGCGCCTCGGGTGGCTTGCGGCTCATCGTGTCGATGAAGTTGTTGCAGACGCTTACCGCGTTCGCCGCTTGATCGATCCCTTGGTTCGCGAGCTGCGTCGGCAGCGACCTCACCTGGTTGATGATCTCGCCCAGCTTCTTGAAGCGCCCGACGATCTGCTGGATCTTGCGCGTGAACGATCGGGTCAACTCAAGCGGCGCCTTCGCCAAGTTCTCGAGCTGCCCGAGCGAGAACTTCGACGCGCTGTTCCTCACGACCCGCCGCTTGCTGATGATCGTGTCGAGCGCTTCGAGCTGGGCGATCTCCTGCCCCTGCAAGATGCTGTCACGAATCTTCGAGACCAGGTCCTCCGTGCGGAACGCCGCAACCTTCTGCTGCTGCACCCCACGTCCCGACCACTTCCAGGTGATCGACCATGAAATGTCGTCGGCTCGATCGACCTTGAAATCGATCTCGTCCGCAATGCCTTCACGCACGATGCGTCGGTTGAGCCCTCGGAGATCGTCGCCCCATTCCACGCTTAGCGTCGCGCCGCGACGCACAACGTCCTCCATCACCTGCATCAACGAGAACGCGCTGGTGACGCGCGTCGTCTCGCCGTTCTCGTCCGTGAACTGCGCCGGCGTTCGGATGAGCTGCGTCGTGCGCCAGAAACCTTCCCAGTCGCTGTCGGCTTCGACCGGTCCGAGGATGTGCTGCGTCGCTTGCTGCGCGTTGCCGGGGTACCACGTCGTTTTGTTGCGTAGCTGCACTCCCCAGCTCGCGCCTTGGAAGGGCAGCCCTGCGCCAACAAGACGCACTGAACGATGAAGCCCGGTGATCTCGGTGATCAGCACGTAGCTCGTCGGGATGCTCATGCGTCACCATGCGGTTGCACGCCTTGCGGCGCGAGCGCTCTCAGCCGGTCGCCGTCCGCTTTGCCCAGGCACCGAGCCCGGTCGCAGCTGGCACTTCCGCAATGGCCGGGATGTACGCCTTCACCTTCGCGCACAGCGCCTCGATCTCCTCGACCTTCGCCTCGAACTCCGTCGCCGCTTCACGCACCGCTTCGGGGTCCTCCTCGTCCGCGTCCATCACGGCCGTGTAGAGGTCCTCGAGCTCATCGAGCAGATCGGAGATCTCACTCGCGTCGTCCTCGGCGTCAGGCATCGACTCGGCGATCTTGTCTGCCGTGATCTTCATGGCGCGAGCGCGGTCCATCTCCGCCTCGACCATCTTCTGTACCTCGGCTCCACCGTGTTGCTCGGTGCCCTCGGCTTCCTCGGTCGCCTGCTCGTCGGGCGTCTCCGCCAGCTCATCGCTCAATGTCTCATCGGCCTCGGCTGGCTCACCGTCATCCGGTGCACCGAGCGTAGGCAGGTCATCACCTGCGTCCTCACCGCCGCCAGCGAGCGCCTCGAGCGCGGCCTTCGTTGCGTCATCGAGTGAGTCGGGACTGACGACCACGTATTCCTCGGGGTCGAGCCCTTCGGGCAGCGTGGCGTCGTCAGTGATGAGGATCTTCTTGTGCATGGCGTGGCTGCTCCCTTTGCCTTGGCCGGCTCACGCTATCACGGGCTCAGAAGCCAAAGAAGTTACCCCGACCTGAACCGGCTCGGTTGACCGCTGCTCGCACGATGTCCCGCTGAAACACCGTCGCGACGCGGTCAGGGTCCTGGTCGCGGAAGTCCTGTTTGATTTGGAACGTGTTGCCGCCGCCGATGCTGACCTTCGCCGGTGCCGGCTTCGTTGTCGTGGGCTTCCCGCCGCCCGGCTTGGCGTTCGCAGCCAGATCCTCGAGCGTCTTCGCGAAGTCCGCGTGCTGCGCACGCACGGCATCGGCCAGTGCGAGGTAGGCCTCGGAGCTGAGCCCGCCTGCCGTGATGAAGCTGCTGCGCAGGCTGGTCGCCCCACCAAGAATGTTGCCGATGTACCCGAGCAATCCGCTGTTGCCTGCTGCTGCTGCGTTCTGGATGCCGGTCACGAACATCTGCGCGGTCGGCGTAAGGTCAAGCGCCTCGGTGCCGCCCGTCGCTTCGAGCTTGCCGACAATCTCGGCTGCGCGTTCGTAACCCTGCACCTGCTCACGCATCGCCTTGTGCGCCTCGAAGGCCTGATCGGCGAGCGCGCCTGCTTCTCGCCCTGACTTCCCGATTGACTCGGACAGCGAGACGAGGTTCTCACGCATGTGCGTGAAGGCCTGCTGCTGCGCGTCGCTCCATTCGCCGTAGCCGCCGCCCGACTTCACGCCCTCGAGAAACTTTCGTTGGATGGCGTCGATGTCTTGCTCGGCAGCGGACATCCCGCCCTGCGTCTCATCGAGCAGCTTCTTGCCCTGCCACGCAGCCGCGGCGACGCCGGCGATCGCAGCTCCGAACGCAGCGAGCGCGGCAGCACCGCCTGCGGCGCCGGCGAGCCCGAGCGCGCCGGTACCCGCCGCACCCGACTTCGCAACCGCCGACGCGACCGAGACGCCTGTCTTGACGAGGCTTGACCCGGCCACTGACTTCGCGCCGAACGCGATCGCGATCTCCTCCTTGTGCGCAAGGATGAACTTCACCAGCGCCTCGGCTCGTTCGACCCCATCAATGATCGCCGACCGGATCTCGGCCTGATGATCCTTGATCCAGTTGAACCCCTCTTGCATCTTCGCGCCGGCTTCCGTCACCCACTTGCCGACGTCAGTGCCGAGCGCAGTCGCCCACTTCTCGATCTCCGCGCGATGCGACGTGAAGGTGTTCTTCAGGTTCTCGAGGATCGGCATAAGGGCCTTCACAATGGGCCCGCCGATCACCTCTTTCATCACGCCACCGATTTCCTCGAACGACGTCACCAGCTTCGCGAAGCTCGGCGGCGTAGCAGCAACCGACTTGCCGAGTTGATCGAGACCCTTCGCAAGTAGCTTCGCGCGATCCTCCTCCGTCAACTTCGCCCATTCACCGGCCGCCTTCTTCACGTTGTCGCCGAAGATGCCCGTGCTCTTGAGCAGGTTGAACAACGGAGCCTTCGTCCGAAGGATGCCTTCCTGCATGAAGCCGAACTCACCGGCGATGGTGCCGACGTCCTTACCCATGACGTCAGCTACCTTCACGAGCGAGTCGAGCTGGACGCGTGCCTTGTCGAGCGAGCCCGCTCCTCCGCCACCGATCTCAACGAGCCGCTGATACGCGTACGCCAGCGCGTCACCCGACTCGCCGCTTGAGATCGCCATGTCATCAAGCGCGTCGTTCAGCTCCTGACCCTTCTTCGTCGCCTCGTCGATCGGCAAGCCCTCCATCGCGATGCCAAGCGCGGTCAGCGTGCGCGTTACCTGCTGATCGGACGATGCTGCGTCGACGAAGCTCCCGATCCATTCCTTCACCTGCCCGATCATCGGCGCGAAGTTGAAGGCGACGATCTGCGAGAGCGTGCTTTTCAAGAAGCCAAGCCCACCCTCGGCACCGTGCGAGGCATCGGCAACGCCGCTGAACCCTTCTCGGATGCGGTTGAGCGCGCCGCTCGCGGCATCGTCGAGCGTCAGCTTTGTGCGGACATTCACGTCAGTCATCGTCGTGCTTGCTCACCATCGCATTCTCTTCGCGAAGAAGCTCCGCGATGTCCTCGACGCAGTCGTTGATCACGCTCGTCTCGACGTCGCCCCACTGTAGCATCGACTGTCGGCCGTACCGCGCGAGGAAGGCAACCTGCTTGCGACGCATCGCAAGCAACTCGTCGACGTCGGGGAACGGGATGACGTGCTGGAAGACCGCGTCGAGAAACGAGCCCGTGAACCGGGCGAGGACGTGCAGCCGCTCTTGCTGCCGATACTGCGAGAGCGGCGTGCCGTCCTCGTACTCGTTCAGCCCATCGTCCTGAGCACGACGCAGTTCTCGAAAAAATCAGTCTGCTCCGCTTGCGTGAGCATGTGGTTCTGCGTGTACCAGCGCGTGACCATCTGCCGGCACTTCGATCCGATCTCACGCCAGAACTGGTCGATGGAGCCAGGCCCGTTCGGCAACATCCAGTTCACCTTCACGCCATCGACTGCGCGGATCGCCTGGCGCCCGAGCTCACCGGCGATCGTCATCGCGTCACCCGATGCGGCGCGCTTGAGGGCCAGCTTCTCGTCGGTGTCCGTCAGGTTCCAGACGACGGCTTGTCGGTCGCCGTTGTTCGGCGTGTCGGTCCACTCCGCTCGGAACTTCAGGAACGCGACCACGCGCCCTGGAGGGATCTTCAGATCGGGAGGTAGCACCACCCAGTCTGGCGTTGCGCCTTCGATCTCCGGAACCGGTTCTTCCACAATCGTTTCGTCCGCCATCCTCGTATCCTCTCTTTCCGAGTTAGCGACCACCACGCCCGCCGCGAGAGGTGCGCCGGCCGCGTTTCCGGAGCAACGACGAACGTGGTGATCTTCTTACCGACGTCGACTCAGAGCACGCCCTGCAGATCATCTGCGACGTCGGAACATGAGAAGTCGATCGTCACCTTCACGAAGTCACCGCGCGAGGCGATGGCCGTCGGTTGGCCGCCGAACTTCACATCCATGTACGTGCGACTCGGCGTGTCGCCGTTCGCGTAGAAGTCAGTACGCACGAAGTTGAACTGAATGTTCGGCTGCTCGCGCGTCGCGCGCAGCTTTACCGCAGCCTGGAACTCCATCCACTGCTGGTTCGACACCTGCATTTCCAGCGACCCGTCGTAGCCGTTGAAGATGTCATCGTAGCGGTTGGTCGTCTCGCCGATGAAGCCGTCTTCCTTCTTCTCGAACTTCGTCGTGTCGCTGAACGACGCGACCGCAGTGAAGGCGAGGGATTGCGCTCCGTCCTGCGTGACTCGCACTTCGACCTCTTGGCCCTTGAGCCGCGCTTCGGTTCCGAACTTCGCCATGATCGATCTCCGTTCCCTTCAAATTTCCCGAGATCACGCAGCTTCGGCGATGTCGACGCCTTCACCGACGGTCGTCTCGAGCACGATCGAGTCGAGGCTCGACAGCGAGCGCACCTTCAAGATGATGCGGAAGATTCCCTGAGCGAGCGTGGTCGGGGTGTTGCCGCTGATCGCGTCGAGCAAGAAGCCGTCGATGCGTCCTGCGTCGACGAGCCCTTGCATGAAAGCCCGGACCTCTTGCGCGATGAGCGCACGACGCCCCCGGCTGTTGAGCTTCTTCGCGAAGCTCTTGAGACGACGCGCCAACGTGTCCTGGATGAAGTCAGCGATCCGCCGACGAGCGATGTTCCGTAGGTTCGGGAACACCAGCGGGTCAACGCTCGTGACGCCCGACTGGATGAACGCCGCCCCGCCGTCCACTCGCGGCGCCGCGATGCCCTTCGACCGGAAGTTCGTGTAGTCGACGATCGTGAGGTTCTGGACATCGACGTTGTTCGCCTCGATGCCGAGCACGCCGATGAGGAACGCGGTTTGCTGGCCCGGGTTCTCCTCGGGCGGGAGCTGCGAGATCACGCTGGCGATGAACCCGTCGAAGGGAACGTCGAGCACACCGTTGGCCGTGAACCCAGCGCCGCCTGCCGTACCGCGTGCTGCGATCTGTGAGCAGAACGTCTGCACGCCGGGGTAGGCGTAGATGAGTCGCTGGTCGCGCGAGGCGCCGACGCCCGGCTGCGCGTTGCCTTCGGCCGTCGCTCGCGACGTGGTGCGAAGCGGAGGGCGCACGACACACTGCCGACCGAGACAGCCCTCGGAGCTGGCGAGCAGCGCGTTGTTGAGCAGCGCGTTGCGGATCGCGTTCGACTGACGTGAACTCCAGATCACGTTCGTCTCAGCGCCCACGTTGTTCAAGTTGCGCGTGGTATCGATCGCATCGAGGTACTTCGCGTCGAGCTGTGGCTCGGTGAGCGCGGGACTCAGCCCGAGCAGGTTCGTCACCGAGAACGAGCCGACTGAGATCGGAAACGGGAACACGTTGACCGTGGCGACCGCCGCCGCAAGCGTCGTTCCATCATCCGTCGCCGGGCGCACCTTCGCGGTGTACGGGCCCGAGCTGTCATCGGCGACCGCGACGTCCTGCATCGTTACCCACTCGGTACCGCCCACGTTACGAACGCGCGTGCCTGCGGGGATCGAGCCGGCCGTGCCGATGGTCGCGTCTGCAGTCGACGGGAGATCGAAGCCGAAGCCCGTCGCCGTGCTCGCCGCTGTGATCGTCAGGATGCCAGTGCCGCCGTCGACGACGTCGCAGATCTGAATGTTGCCTTCTGCGTTGCGACTGACAACCAGGTCCGGGTTCGCTGCGCTGATGATCGTGTTCGCCTCGGCAATCGTGACGGCGTCGATGTTCGAGACGTTGCCCGTCCCCGCGGTCGTGCCCACGACGATGTTGATTGCGGCGAGCACGCTGGCGCTGGCGCTGACGATCTGGATGTTGCCGCCCGTACCACGCTGGCGCCCGACGAAAGTCGTGACGCCACCACCGCTGACGATTGCGCACGCGAAGCCCATGGCCGCATTGATGCGCGCGACGACCTGCGCTTGCGTCTGATCGGCAGCGAGGAACGTCGTCGTGATGGGTCCGATCTGATTCACGGTTCCACCATCGACCGTGAGCACGAGCTGCTCACCACCGACGAACAGCGTCGGGTAGACGCCGACGCCAGACGCGACCGTGCCGACGACGGCCGTGAAGGTCGCGACCAACGGACCGCCGCCGCTGTCCGTCACGATCGTCTGGCCCGGCTCGATGTCGAAGGCTGGGTTGTTGACGCCGCTCAGGCACGCGAGTCGCGTGAACGTGACTTCACCGACGCTCGTGTCGACACGCGCGATGATGAGTCGGCGGAAGCGCTTGTTCACCAGGCTGATGAACCCGTTGCCGTTCCAGAACTCTGGCAGCAGCGCGCCGTCGGCCTTGCGAGCTCGAGCGCACGGGTTGTTCGCGCCCACGCCGCTGTACTGATAGCCGAACCCGCCGAAGCGGGTGAGGAAGTCGGTCGCGCCCGTCACCTCGCTCGGCCCGTCATCCGTTGCGAAGCCACCGTTCTCGAACTCACCGACGATGAGTGCGGTACCGGTGCCGATGCCGCTGATGCTCGCGGGCGGATCGAGATCGAGGATGTTGACGCTCTCGATCTCCAGCAGCGTCTCGATGCCGGGATCGAACAGGAACCTGCGAATGAACGCGCTCATGGGCCGGATGCTCGCACGCAGTCCCGCCCTCGTCTAGCGGCCTACGGATCGATCTCCGCGAGCAAGCCTGTATCAGCCACAACAAGACGCACGTAGGGCTTCAGGGTCACGGCGTTTACCAGCTCCACCACGGGGACCCGGAGGTTCACGTAGAGCATCGCCCGGCGCCGGTTCCGCACCGCCTCGTCCTCGTTCAACTCCCGTTGGCTGAGGTTGTAGACGGCAACGATCCCGAAGAACTCGGTCAGCCGGAAGCTGATCGCCGTGCTCGATTCACTTCGCAGCATCGCTGCTTCGATGCCGGCGATCATCGCACGCCGTTCCGGCTTCTTGCTCGCCCAGCACTCAATCGTGAAGTCCTCGACGTAGTCACCCATCCACGCGAGCACCGTGCCCGGCGCAAAGCAGTTGAAGGTTTCCTCGAACAGGTACGGGCCGCCGAGGCGGAACCAGTCGTAGGTCCCTCGCCCGCCGAGGAAGGCGATGCTCGGGAAGCGCAGCTCGACCACGCCATCGGGCTGCTCGATGTGGATGTCTTCGCGCTTGACGCGGAACTCCACCGGGAACGGCGAGCCCTCGAACCCGGGTCGCATGAAGCGCAACGTCGCGAGGTAGCTCGCGAGGGCACGCAGCGCCGCGGTACGTGCCTCGATCGTCGGCAGCGCCACGGGTGGTCGCGGTGGGAACACGGTCCCGAGCATCTCGCCGACGAAGGTGAAGCCAGGATCTTCGGCCATGGCTCAGAGCTTACCACCGAGCGCACGCTCGACTTCGCGCTCGACTTCCTCTTGCACGATCTGCGGAAGATGAACGCTCGCGCGTTCCATGATGCGCAGGCCCGTTCCCTTGTTGAAGATGCCGCGCTTCCGCATGTCCTTGGCGATTGCCCACGCGATGTGCCACGCCTCGTTCGTGTCGCGCGCCAGGCCCTTCATCTTCACCCAGTCGGCCAGGCTCGAGATCATCCCGGTTCCGATCTTCACGTTACCCGCTCGCACGCCGTACTCGATCATCGCGGCATAGGGCATCGTGTTGAAGAACTCAGCGCCGTCGGGCGTCTCCTCGGCGCGCCACGCCGCCTTGTAGAATCCGCGCGCACTCGGCTGCGGCACCGTCGCTGGGATCGTGCGGAGCTGGATCTCCTGCACCATGCGCAACGCGGCGGAGAACAACCCGCGCTTCGCGCCTTCACGGATTGCCGGGCCGAGCTTCGAGTCGATGAAGCCGGCCGCATCCTTCAGCTCGATGTTGAAAGCAGGCATCAGTCGTCCTTGTCGGTGCCGTAGTTGCTCTGCCCGTTCGGTCGCCTGTCTTCGCTCTCACGCTCGAGCATGATCACCCAGCACACGTTGCCTTCTTGCCGCGTTGGATTGCTGAGCAACCGGAACTTCGCTCGCTCCGGCTCCGGCGACACGCGGTTGTCCTCCACAACCTCGTAGAAGAAGTCGTACGACTCTCGGATGCGGCCACCGATCTTCTTCGTCGCTGGTGGTAGTTCGCCCATCAACGTCTCCTGCGCGAGCAGCGCGCTGATGAGATCAACGCGTACCGACCCGGTCGGCAACGTGCCAGCGCTGAAGGCCTGGAACTGAATCGCCGTCAGCTCGCTCACGCGCGGCGTCGGCAAGATCTCGAGCCGAGCGATCTCCGTCTCGGTGCCCTCACCACGCTCACTGCCGGTGTACTCGGTCCAGACCAGGAACACGCGCCGTGACCGGATGCCGAACTTCGTCGCGAACTGCCGGATGCGGTTCGCCAACGGCGAGAGGCGTTGAGCGAGCGCTCGCTTCGCCTCGTACGGGAACAGGGGTCGGGGTCGGGGCACGCTCTATCGTCCACTAGCCCGGCCGCCTGCGCTAGCCCTTGCCCACGCCAGGATGCCCCAGGACGTGTCCGCGTCCATGCCCTCGAGGGTCAGGCCGTCCGGTGGCGGAAAGCCCGCCTGGCCTTCGTGCCATGCCTTCCAAGCGATCTGCCGCCGTGTCGTCAGCCATCGCGCAAGCTCAGCCGATGACGAGCCAGCTCACTGACGACGTGTCCGCGCCGTTGGCCGAGTCGATGTCGAATGACCCGGGTGCACCGGGCGTGATGCCGCTGATGCTCAGCGCGCCACTGTTCACCAGGTCCTCGACGTCGCGGATCGGAACGATCACCGAACCCGCCGTGATGTTTGCCGTCGGCACGTTGAGCGTACCCGCGACCAGCGTCCCGACGCCCGTCTGCACGCTCGCCGATGGTACCGCCGCATCGGCAGTGCCCTGCGCCGTTGCGGCATCGGCAAGCGCCTGCGTCGCGTCCGCTTGAGCGGCAGCAATCGCGGCGGCATCAGCCGTCGCGCCTACGCTCGCGAGCATGATCCCCGCCATCATGTTCGGGTCACCACCCTGCAGCTTGATTGCCCGCGCCTTCGCCGCGGCCGTTGCCACTACCGGGATCGACACCACGAGCACACCGCCCGCGTCAGTGATCGGCGTCGGGTCTTCGATCGCGGTGTCGATCAGTTCCCCTGCGAAGCGGAAGTTCAGGCCGACCCGGATGTTGTTGATCAAGAACAGCTGCGACATGTCGTCACTCCTTCAGGGAGACCGCAGCATAGCGGCCACCCGGTTCGCTTGTCACGTCTCAGTGATTTACTGGCACGTTCACGCCGCCCGCCGTCGCGTCGAAGCGCTTGTCGAATGGGTTGGGGTACACGCCAAGCAGGTTCGCCAAGCTGGCCTGCCAATACTTGTACTCCTTGCGCAGCTCCGGCATCTCAGTCTTGCGCAGCGTGATCTCGCCGACGACGTCCACCGCCAAGATCTCCTGGTCGCCAATCATCTGCTCCTCGATCTTGTCGAGGATCTGCATGTGACGGCGCACCTGCGGCTCGGCTGCCAGCAAGACCTTGTCCATCGCGCCCTCGATGATGAACTGCGTCTCGAGCGCGGCGGGTGAACCGAGGACGAAGGTCTGCGACGCGGCCACGTTCAAGTAGCCCATGTGATGCCGGATGCTGACCTTCTCCTCGGCAGTGAACGACACGGCTCAGCTCCTTACGGCGTCGGCGGAATCGGCTCGAGATCGATGCCCTGCTCGCGCAACCGAGCGACGTCGTAGAAACGCTCGTCGATCACCTTGCCCTGCTTCAAGTTCGTCATCTGCCCGCGGTGCATGATCGGTCCACCGTTGCGCACTCGGTACGTCTTCACGATCTGCAGCGCGGCGAGCGGGGCTGTCGCGGAGATCGGAGCAATGACCGGTGCAGTGAACGAGCTTGGGTTCTCACGTGACTCGGGCACGAGCGGAATCACCGGCTGCGACGCGTTGAGGTTGTCGGCGTCGACCACGTTCGCGTCAACCTCGAACGGATCTTGCTCGGCCTGGCTCTGTTCTTTCGGCTTGCGTGGCATCGGCTTCCTTTTCCAAGCAGCGCCTCTCACCGCGCTGACCTTCGGAGAAGCTATCACAAAACGATGACGGCCCCAGGTTGCCCCGGAGCCGTCAGTCGTTCTCAGCCGCTACACTCAGGCGGCGAGCGCGTGCTCGATGACGATCGCGCGCTTGAAGCGCTGCGGGCCGCTGCCCGACGTCACATCGCTCGGCACCGGGAACGAGGTCGAGATCGACCAGGTCGCCGCGACGAGATCCTGCAACCGATCGATCGGCGCGCGCAGCACCAACCGGATGCGCTCGGCCAGCACCGCGATGCCGCCGTTCACCACGTCGAACTCACCGACCTTGCCGGTCACGCCGGCCTCGCTGATGTAGTTCGACTCCGGTAGCCACTTCTCGTACAGCGCCCCGCGGCCGCTGACGAAGATGCGGCCGATCTTCACGCCGCTGTCGTTGATGACCTCGGCGCCGATGTCCTCGGCGTACTTGGCCTTCACGCCGGTCGCGGTCAGATCACCCGAGTTCAGGTTGTCCGGCGACTCCGTGTTCATGAAGAACATGATGCCGCTGATCGTCCCGATGAAGCCCTCATGGTAGATGTGGTGCTCGGGGAGCGCGGTGTTCAACCGCTGGAACGCCGGGTCCGTGAAGACCTGCGCGTTCGAGTCCGGGCTGATGTGCGCGTGGTAGTAGCCGTCCTCGTGCGGCTGCACGTTGTGCCGGCGCAGTCGGTTCACCGCGTTGATCGCGTCCTGCAGCACGAACGTGTCGGCCGCGCCGATCGCGTCGATGCTGTCACCACCACCCGAGCGCAGCACGTCGGGCTTCGCCGAGCTCAGCACCGGGGCTCGCGCTGCGAGCGCCGCTCCGACTGCCGCGCCGAGGGTCAGCACGCCAGGCCCGAACGAGTCGTTCGGGTTGTCGAGCACGAAGCCCACGACGGTGTTGTCGGCCGCGCCGATGATGCTGATGGGCAGCGGGGTTGCCGCGCTCACCGGCGCCGGGCGCACGGTCGATCCCGGGATCACGACGTCCGTGAAGCCGTTGACGCTCGCCACGTGGATCGTGGTGTCGCCTGCCAGCGTCGCGTCGATGAGCGCCGTCTGACCGGACAGGTACGCCTTGAACAGCGAGTTGCGCGGGATGCGGTTGAGCGACTGACCCGCCTGCAATCCGAGCTGGTGGATGTTGCGCAGGAACAGGTTGGCGTTGCTCGTCGCGCTCGTCGGCATGTGCGTGTCGATGGTCGACCCGAACCGATCGAGGCGCGCTTCCCACTGCTCGTAGCTGACGGCCTGCGGAATCGGATCGACTCCCGGCTGCAGCGGCTTCACGACGGGCTTGAGCAGGCCCGGTCGCGACATGAAGATCGACTGACCCGTGTTGGCCGGCCACTCCTCGACCATCGCCTCGGCGCGGTACTGGAGTGCGGGGAACAGGCCGTCGTGGAACGCACGCTCGAGCAGGCCTTCTTGCACGAGCTTCAGGATGGAAGGCGGGATGCCCAGGACGAGTGACATGATCGGAGACTCCTTCTGAGGTGGACTTCGATCGAGTTTCGCCGCTGTGCTTCACGCCATTTTCGGTCACGCCTGGCGGGGGGCGGGGGAGGCGGCTGGCCTCGATGCTTGCTTGACGGTGCGAGCCTACGCCTGCACCGGGGTGGTCGTCTAGTAGCTGATGCCTCGTTCGCGCTTGAACTTCTCAAACTCGCCTCGGCTCATCGAGTTCGGCTGACCAGGGCGCGGCGTCTTGCCGGCTGCCGTCTGTGTCCCGTTCGCCGTTGGCTTCTGCTCCGGGCGTGCGCCCGTCGTGATCGGCTTCTTGACCTGGGTACGATCCGGCGCTGGCGCCACCGCCGCAGCGGTCGTGCGAGCGAAGGCCGGCTTCTTCTTCGCGAAGTCAACAAACCACTTCTCGATGTCCTTGTCCGTCAGCTTGTCGAGCTGACGCGCGGACAGCTTCGCCAGCGCTTGCCGCGCGAAGATGGTGGCGATGTCATCGACGTACTCGTCGGCGATCACCTGGGTCGCGAGGCGCTTGATCTTCACGTCGTTCTGCGTGAACGCGCGGTCTTCTTCGGCAGCCCGGACGCGGGCTTCGGCGGCAGCCGTCTTGGCTCGCTCTGTCGCGAGATCCGTCTCGAGCTGCTGCTCGCGCGACATTGACTGTCGCTTCGCATCCTCACTGGCCTTCTTCAGATCTTCCCACTCGGTCTTGATCTTGGCGATCTCGGTCGCGTCGTCGGTACCGAAGATCGCCTTCAGCCGAGCACGCTCGGTCGCCGTCGCGCTATCCTTCGCCCGCGTGATGCGATCGTTGAAGGCTTCGCGATCGAGCGTGACCTTGTCGCCACCGGTACCGGGCGGCTCGACCGCCACTACCGCGGCGGGTTGCGTGGTTGCAGGCGGCGCGGCCTCTCCTCCGGCGCCCGCGATTGTTTCTACGTTCATGGTCCTCTCGTTACCTTTCTGTGCCGGCCCTCTCAGACCAGCGCCGATTCCGAACCGAGCAGCGACGTCAGGTCGGCTTCCGCGACCACGACCAGCCGAGCTGTCGCCTTCGTGATCGCGTCCGCGCCTGCGAACGAGATCGTGCTCTTGGCGGAGTTCAGCCGACACTGACCCGCTGCCGGTGCGCCAGCGCCAGGCGCGAGCACGACCTTCGGGCCGGGAGCTCCACCGACGGATGACGAAATCGACGTGAGCATCACGACTCCGCGAGCAGTCACCGCGGCGGGCAGCGTCATCACGTTGGCGACGACCTGGCCGGTTACTTCGAGGACGTCGCCACGAGCAGCCAGGAACTCCACGTCTACGTTGGTGTAGGCATCGGCTGCGAGGAAGACGATGTCACCGTTCGGGGCCACTGCGACCTGACCTGCAGCAGGAGTCGCATTCGGCGCTGCGATCACGAACTCGCCCAGGCCGCCAGCACCAGCGCGCGCATACGCTCGCACGATGCTCATCGCCTTCGCGTCATCGGGCAGATCGAGAACGTCGAGCGTCGCGAGGTTCGAGGGGTTGCCTCCCGCGACATCGGGGTTCGCCTTGCGGATCGTCTGCTTGACGTCGCTCGCGAGTGTCTGCCCGAGCCTGATGATGCGGAACGCATCGGGAAGCGCGTTCGGCGGAGAGCGGTCGAAGGTCTGCTTGAGGGACTCGGACATGGTGGCGGACTCCTTGTAACTACTGCTGGCCGAAGATTGCGTACTCGAGCGGTCCGCTGCCCATGACTTCGAGCAGCTTCAGGAACTTGTTGTCGGGGTACTCGTGAATCACGAGCCCTTGCATCGGCTCGACGGCGACGACGCTACCACCGCTTCCGTCATCCGTCGTGAGGCGCAACGTCATCGGCGCGCTCGAGCGCATGTAGAGGAAGTTCGCCTTCGTCACCGCTGCGTTGCCGCCCAGCTCGGGAAACGTGAGGAACACGGCCGGGCTGTTGAGCAGCCGCGTCAGGACGCCGGTGCCAACCTGAAAGCCTTTCGGTGTCTGCGCCGTGGACAACGGGTGCGTAAGCACGCCTGCGGGAAAGACGTCCGTTGCAGACGTCGGTCCCGCGATGAGCGCGCCTTCGACCTTCAGTTGTCCCATGTCGCCGTTGACCTACGTGCTCAGACGCTTCCGAGCTTGAAGGGCTTGTGCTGCACGCCCTGAGTGCCGCCGAGATCTGCCGGCGTGACGACCTCGGCCGCGGTGTTCGGACCGGGCGCCTTGTCGCCGGCGTTCACCGGATCGGAGCCGGCTTGCTGAGGACGACTCTGCATGAACTGCGGCGCCGGCTGCCCGCCGCCACCAGCTCCGCCACCACCGCTCGGGTTCATCAGGAAGTCGTTGCCGCTGCTCGCCATCTTCGCTGCTCCTCCGGCTCCGTTGCCGAACGGGTTGCTCTT
>Ga0315288_10001709_pt1 | contig 28469 bp, 41 predicted proteins | sample YL17G11_20_MG_FD_203454 | JGI IMG/M metagenome (GOLD analysis project Ga0315288, IMG submission 203454) | Sediment microbial communities from Yellowstone Lake, YNP, Wyoming, USA - YL17G11_20 | ecosystem: Environmental > Aquatic > Freshwater > Lake > Sediment | place: USA: Wyoming | collected... | reverse complement strand
CAACCCCTTCCAACGCTTTAGCCGTACTCTCTACATCACTTAATGCAGGGGGTGTTTGTTCTTTAGATAGGTCATGTAATCTCATAGCTTTTTCTCCATACCAATATGTGCTGAATGGAGAACGTGTCTTAATGTCCATTTCGTAAGTAGATTTTATTTCATCATAGATTTTCTTTGGACTGAACCTTTCATTTATCTCTTTACCGTTTAGTTTTGTGATAATTATTTGCTTATTTTTCATTTCAGCATACGTTCTTCCTCTCACCGAAGAGCCCATAGTAGATTTGAGAATATCCGTTAATGATGTCCCTCTTAAAACAGACGTTGCAAGAAATCTGATAGCAGCATCTTTGGCAGTTTTTATCGGCTTGTCATAATCGTAAAGTATTTTATTACTCACCGGATTTTCTGCTCGCGCGAAGCCACTGCTTTTTTGAGCATCCCATTCGGAAATATCATTGGTTTCGATATTCAGTAATTCTATGTTACCAATTAAAAGACCAAAACGATTGCCTAAAATGCGGTATCGCTGCTTATCTTTTTCAACTACATCGTCCACCTGAAAATCGGCAATGGTTTTTTTATGAGTGGCGGGTGCTTTAGGTGAAGTTTTTTCACTCTCTCGTATATATTTTTCTACTTGCGCCTCGGCATCGTCCTTTGCAGCTTGCAATGACGGATAACTCCACTGCTGAAATGCGCCACCATAATGTTTATCATTAGGAATAATAGATAAAGCATATTCCATTGTCTTCCCCAAATTTGCAACTTGAACCTCAAGCCATTTAAAGTGTGTCGTTTCTTCTGTTTCCGTACTGCCTGGAAAATCTTTTACTTTTTTCCATTTTATTTTAGGGGCACCGTCATGATTTCCCGCTACAACATTTTCTGCAACCGCTTCTAATATGGGAAGTTGATATTTCAGCATGCGTTCTTTGGCATCGTCAATCGGAACAAATCCGCCCCAATCCACTTCTTCGTGCTGCAGGTTGGTTTTGTCAAGCGGGATAGTCCCCGATTTACTTTCTTTCAGTTCCGGCAATCCGATGTCGGAGAGTGCGCCAATGCGCATTACTGCATAGACAAGAATTTTATCAACTTTTCCGCTGGCGTTTTTATGCTCAATCTGTTTCCCTTTCACTTCCTTGAGTTGTTCCGGAATAATGGTGATGCCTGTTTCCTCAAAGGTTTCGCGGATGGCAGCTTGCATGTTCGATTCGCCCGGCTCAACCTGACCTTTCGGAATAGAATAGCTTTCATACCACGGACCGTTCGAAGGATGCAGTAATAAAATTTTGTCGCGATAAAGAATTACGATGCCAGCGCTTTGTTGTGGCGAGTCGGGAATAAATTTTGGAGTAACATATTTTTCATCCTCTGCTGGCGGTGGCATGTCGGGGTTCTGCTTTATGTATGCTTTCAGTTTTCGCCTTAGTTCCTTTGCATCCCGCACACCGCGAATGTTTACTTCCTTTGGCACTTGCTGGTCTAAGATAGAATAAATTCCATTCTCGCCTTTGCTGATAACAAAACGCCCGGATGCGTTAATGTCTGAAAATTCATTAGCCGAAGCGGGAGTGATTCCTGTTTGGGCGGGAATCATTCCCGCTTTTGAATTCCATAGTAGCAATAGTTTTTTAGCAGCATTATATTCCGCAATACTAAATTTTATTGCTTCATGTTCGAGGACATCGCTTGGCTTGTCTTTCAATTCTTTCATCAATGGCTCGTACTGTGCAATTAATCTTCGCAGCTCGTCAATAACAATTTCCGTGTTCTGTTCGTCATTCGGGTTTTCACCTGAACGGAGCCACTCAATGATATTTAATACCCCTCTGTTTTTACGATGCGGAACACCTGCAGAAAGTGTTTTTTCTATTTCATCGAGTTCACTCTCCGAAGATTCTTCTCTGCTCTCTCCAACAGCATCTTTTATCAGCATGTCCATCGCTGCTTTTGGTTTCAAGTCGGTATAGTAACTTTCCATCGTCCTTCCGTTTATCATTCCTTCTACACTCTCGCTGATAGCTATATAATCTTCTTGCGTGAGGATTTCATCTTTATTGCCAGTCATTCCAAGAAATACTGCTCTGTGCAGAAACGTGGCAAGTAAGTCGCGCTGGAACATGAGCACATCGGTTTGCCATGCCTTGCTCAATTCTTCAATTTCCAGCGTGAGCGTTTTAATATTTTCTTTAAACGCTTCTCTCGCTTGCTTGCCTTTTGTATAGGACAAAGTTTTTTTCAATATCTTAAGTTGCTCTTCCTTTTCATCTATCACCTTCTGTAGCTCTTCGGGCATTTCCATTCGCTCAAGAAAGTCAGATAAATGGTTATTTTTTTCGAGCAGTTCTTTCGCTGTCGGTCTTTTGCCTACATGGAATTTCCTGTAAACACTATCCATTTCTGATTCGTCAGCATAGCTTGTCATTCCGCGAATGCTGTCCCATGTCCATGCCGGTAATGCGTTTGGTTCAGCGTATTCCTGCTCTACTTTATCAAGGTCAATGTTTCGATTTTCTTTGAACCATTTTTTTACATCATCCCTATCGCTGTCATGTCCGTGTCCGCCAAGTGTAGCTGCTATGTCGCGCCCTTCACGCAGGTCTTCAAGGATGCTGTTGGCTTCCGTTTCCATTCTTTGAATGAAACTTTTACTGAATTTTATTTTTTTATTTTCTCCTTTTCCTACAATAAATTTTATCTCTTTAAAATCTTTTGTTTTTATTCTGCCAATTTCTGTTTCTATAAACGGATGCGAAACAGAAAGTTGATACTTATTTGCATTTTCATCCGAAGCCCACGGAGGATATTTCTCAATATATTTTTGCGCTTCTTCCCGGGTTAAAATGGTTTCCTTGCTCAGCTCCACAAATTTATTTGGAGTAGTAATAAATTTTGAAATCTTAAATGTTTCAGGAACATAGTCGTTTTTTTCGCTAATTTCTTTGTCCGATTGGTCTTCTTCTTTGCTCGATTGGTCTGCAAATAAATCTCCGGTGCCTGTTGGTCCGCCTTTGGCGAATAGTTTTTGTTGCTCGTCTTGCATGTTGCGGGAAATGTTACCGGGTAACATTTTTTTTGTTACCGGTAACATTTTTTCGGTCGGCAATTCATTTTCGCTCTCAGGAAGCGTTAAAACAGTACCGCCATAGTTCACATCAACGAGGTTGTCGTGATGCGAAATAACTTCTCCGATTATGTTTCCTGATTTAAACATTTATGACATTTTTGATTTTGATTTCTTCATCAGTATGCTGATTTAACGCAATGACCATGCGACATTTTATATTCCCACAATTCCTCGTTGCTCATGTGTCCGTATTTCTGTTTTGCTTTCTCCAATTTTTGTGTGAGGGTGATGGCTCCATACACTCCATAATTTTTAGGCACAGTTCCTTCAAACCTTTCCAGCTTCACTCGTTCCATTTCTACCCATTCGGCAAATTCATCGGGATAGTTGCGCGCGAGCCAAAGCAACTCCTGGTCGCTTTGATAGAAACAAATCATGCAGTTGGATGGCGGGGGAATGTCGGACCGATATTTCCCTATCACTTGCTGTGCAATGGCTCTATTCCATCCTTCCTCGATAAGCGGATAAACGTACTGAATATTTTTTCGTTTCCATAGCGGAAGAAACTCATGCAGTTTGTTACTGCGTATTACCCTGACTTCTTCATCCTTTGCAAACCCTATCAGTATTCGCGCTTTTGTTCCGAACTTATCTGCGTAGAGCTGCCAGCTTTGTTTGTTCTGTTTCTGCGGAATGCTGTAAAGTTCGCACATGTAAGCATGCAGAAATTTATCAATGACATTTATTTTTAAACTGATGGTGCATGCTTTACTTCCCATTGCTGCGCCAAGGATAACCCTGTTCCGTTTCAGGTTTGCTTTCAGGTTTTGCCATCCGGGTGTGTGATAGCCCTGGTCGGGAGTAATGAAGTGGAAAGGGATATTGTTTTTTTTGCAAAGCGCCTGTGCTTCTTTGATGGCTTTGTAGGTGTATGGAAATTCATTGCCGGTGTCGCTCATAGCAACAACCAAATCGTTGGGAGCATATTTTTTTCTGAATGCTTTATCGTTAATCATCGAATAAAGGATGGCGAAACTGTCTTGTCCACCGCCAAAGGATAACAAAGTAAGCTGCGGGTTCGGTTCTTTTTCTCTGTCGGCAGTGGCGCGAGCAGCAACCATTTCGGGAGTAATTTTTTCCTTTTCAACTTTATCGAAAAGGGATAACTGACCGCCATCGGAAAACTGCCCTGCATCCAGTTTTTCCATCACGCTTAATGCGAATTTTTTTGCTTCGTCAACACTTGCCTGTGGTGTGCCTGGCTTGTAACTTAAATCATAAAGATATGGCGGTCCGAAAATGCCTACCCACACGCTGATTCGTTTTAGATAAATCGCTTTCACAAGTTTGTTGTTCTTTCCTGAACGAAAGGGCATTCTCCCATGTCCTTCGCCAATAGTTTTCCCGCCATCTGCAAATTGCTGTTCTTTATTATCAACAACGGCATTAAACCCATCATTGTGAGCATCGGTAATTTCCATCGCCTGGTCAACGAGCAGGGAAGTGACACGAGCATCGCCCGGATGCAGAACGCTGATGGTATCAATTATTGTTTTATCGAGTACGTGAAGTGGCTGGCTGTCGGTTTCCCACGTTCCGCGAGTGCTTTTCTGCAGCATGTCAATAGAATGCCTCACATCGCCCGGCAGCGTGCTGATGTCAAAACCTGATTCTATTAATTGTGCTGTGCGTAGCATGTTACAACCAAATAATAAAACTGTCTTTGTAGATTTTTGATATTGCTCCAGGGAAATATTCCATAATGCTTGATGGAGTAACTGATTCCCACTCTTTGGCAAATGGAGTGTATCTTAAATCCCTACGCTGTACCCCGAATGTATGAACATCGTCAACCACAATAATATCTTTTTGATACCTTTTTCTTATCAGTTCCAATTCTTCCCAAAGCGGAAATGGTGTTTTTGCAATTTCAGGTTGCAGCGAACAGTAGTGCGCATCAAGAAAAAATATCATGGGCTCATCGAGGAATAAATGTGGCAACTCCTTTCTGCTATCACCAAGTATCATCATTGCATCCGGAACATTCCTTTTTGATTCCTTAAAATAATGTTCGTTGATTTCTATTCCATACACACTCTTGAATACTTCCGTTAATACTTTAAGTTGCACACCCTCGCACGTTCCTGTTTCAACAGCAACTCTCGGCAAGTTTCTACCCATTAAAAAAATGTCTTCTTTCGTTAATCTTCCCATATCATTTTAATTTGCTCCTGTTCGTTCAAGGTTTCTTGCTCCGGGCGGTGTTTGCCATTCGCCACTAACAAAAATAGGCATGGTGAATTTCGTTAGTGCCTGAATGAGCCACTTGTCGCGCCTTTCCTTTTCGATAAACGACACGCCTTTATTCACTCTTGCTTCGTAAATATCGAGCTTGCGGATTGGAAACCCTTTCATGCGCCCGGTGTCGGGATTAACCCGCTGTTCTTTTTCCCATTCGTTATACAATGTGTGTCCTATTTCTTTTTCGATGTTTGCAATGCGCTCAACTTTTTCGGGAGAAATATCGTTGATACTGGCCCATGTGTTTTTGGAAGAAAAAATACATAGCTGGCAACTGCATCGGCTCCATCCCAATTCATAACACGGATGCGGTTGAACTTTGTGCTTTTTCATTATCTCCCACACCTGCGGTTGTGTCCAGTCAATGATTGGTCGCCATGCCACAGCTCTGCGACTTTGTGTGGTATTGCTGGATGGTTCAATTTCGTTGTACAAAGCCCTGATGTTGCTTTCATCCCTACGCTCCCCTGTGAGAATAGCTATGCTGGCATTATCGAATCGCGGATCGTTATTGATGCTTTTTGCCATCACATCAATTTTCGCTACTGAGCTGCACCAGCGTTTCCTCAAATCGCCTTGCACAGCCGGAAACATCATTCTGGTATTTTTATCTTTATCGAATCCTCTTGGCTTTAATTCGGTGTAATCGCCACCGGGAACGGATTGAAAAAATACCGGCTGGCGAAATTCATCTTTCCGGAATATTTCACGCACTATGCCACCTTCGGCATAGCTGAAAAGAAGTTTAACGCCAAAGCCATCAGCAAATGCCTGACAATAACTCGGTGTGCATGCCCAATCGAAAAGCTGTTCACCACCGCCATCAATTTCATGATGCCATAATTCGATTTGCTCTTTCGGAATTTTCAGGTCGAATAAACAATGCAGCACCATTGCGATGCTGTCTTTCCCGCCTGAAAAGGCAATAATAACTTTTACTTGTTCTTTTGGGTTTTTAATCCAGGCGATAAGTTTTTTTCGCGCTGCTTCGGTTTGCTGTTTTGTTTCCAGTGGCATTCCAAAAATTGACTGAGCATCATCGCTGTCATAATTTCTTTTCAGTTTTTGAATTTCATCGGCAACGACAAGAGCATCCCCGGATGGACCGAAAAGTTCAAGCTGGCTGTTGTCATTGGGGAGCATGTGAATTAAACCGTATCACAGTCGAATTTAACGCCACCGCCCATTTCATTAACCTTGCTCACTACTTCGCATGGTGTTCCTTCCACTTTAATTTTCTTTTTCATGCGCATGCTGCGTTTATTTACCACTCCCTCATCCCCTTCCATTTCCACTGGTGCCTGGCTGCCTGAAACATGAACAGGAATTCCACCTTCGGCATGTGATGGTCCGCGAAGAAGTGCGCCATCGAAAAGTTTTTTCACATTCCCGCCCTCTTTAAAAATCAATCCATCATCGGCAAATGAGAAGTATGTGTATTTCGAAACAACAAGATGGTCGAGAAGCTTTATATCGAGCAATTTTAAGCCCTCTGAAAGTTGTTTTGTTAATTTAATGTCCTCGTTGCTCGGCTTGGTTTCTCCTGATGGGTGATTGTGTGAAATCATAACAGCCGGGGCAAGCATTTCTGATGCGATGGCAGCTACAATTTTCGGATCAACCACAGTGCCATGCACTCCGCCTTTTGAAAGTTCGTGATAGCCGATTATTCTATTATTACGATTCAGCAGCAGCATCCAAAAAGTTTCCTGCAGTGATAGTGTTTTAGCATCGTAACAGTGTTTCATTAAAAACTCGTAGGCATCTGTACTTCTTTTAATCTGCACAGATACATTGTTTTCGTTCGGGGAATAATAGATTCCAAGCTGTCCGATTTTCGGGGCTGTTTTTTGGCGGGAAGAATTGTCGGGCAAAAGTTTTGTTCCCGCAGGGAAATCGAGCGCCATAGCTTGCTGTTCGCCCGGCACGTCCATAAAAACCATTGGCTTTGCTTCGGGGATAGTGTATTGTTTCATCTGTCCGCCATCTGCAAGTAATTCAACTTCCTGAATAAAGAATTTATCTCTGCCATACGCTGACTTACCCATTCTGCTTCCACGTTCATTCATTTGCTTTTGCATCTGCATTGCTTCTTTCAGTGTGTTATACTTAGTTGCCCATTTCGTATTGTCGGTGTAGCTAATGGTCCATCCAAGGTTTTGCAGGTATTTTTTTGAAGTAGTGCCATCTGTTTGAGGGTTATCATAATACAAAACATACCTGCGCTTATAGTCGGGTATTTTCCATCCACGAGCTGCAACCATCGGAAATTCATTTCTGATAAGGTGCTGCATGTGCAACATAAAATTCAGTTCCTTGATTTTTTCAGCCAGTGTTTTTTCAGGTTCAGGAACTATATATTTTTCATGCAGTTGTTTTTTCTTTTTCCCCTCTTGTCCTTTGCTGGCGAACGGATTTTTTTTCAGCCACTCAAACCATTCTTTTTCGAGGCGTTGCTGCGGGGTTTCCGTTACTTGTTCTGTTTCTTTTATTGTTTTATTGCCACCGTTTAGATACCCTTCAATTTGTTCTGCTGATTCTTTTTCAACTTTATTTTTAATGAACACATCAAACATTTGCTGCGGTGTGGCTGTAGTGCCAAACATATCTCCATGCAGCGTATTTTCAGCGCTGTCATTGTATCGTTCAAGTGATGGTTTGAAAGCGTTTCTCCCCTGGCGAATGAGCCGGTTCATGTAAGCTGCGCTAACGGAAATCGGTTCTTCAAAAATTTTGCCCTGCCTGATGTAATCATTAAACGGAAGACCTGATGCAACTATTCTTCCTTCCAGCTTCACAGCATCATTGATGTCGCGCAACAGTTGGTATTTTTGCGGGAGCGACTGATTTTTTATGATGGCTGGCAGTGATGCAAGTAAAACACTTCGCATGCTTTTTACTCCCGGTTCATCAGCAATCATGATGGCATCGGGCTCCAGTGCAAGTCCGGCAAGCATGTTTTCAATCAAATCCATTCCGGCATCGGTAAATCCGTTGTCTTGCCAGTAGTTATTCATTTCCTGACGGATAATGATATTGCAGTCAATGAGTGTGTCGCGCAATTTTTTTTCGTCATTAAAATTTGCTCTGAACTGCGAGAATGTTTCGTAGTTGCCGATGATTTCTGAAATAATATTTGTGCATCGCTCTGACTGTGCCAACACTTTTCTCAGCTCTATTGCCCGGTCAATAGGGCGCTTCGATTTTTTGTAATCTTTATTAAATTTTGCGAGGTCGGCAGTAGATGGAATGGGTACAGAATAATCAACCCGAACCAATACCGGCTGCGAAAAATTTTTATTGATAAAATCATCCTTACTTATTCCAAAAGAAGCTAATTCTTCCATCAAGAAAATTTTATATTGCTCGTAGCGTTCCGGGAATTCCAGAGAGGCGAGTTTAATACTCATGATTCTGTTATTTCCTGAAATAACGATACCTGACGGAGTAATAATTGGGGAACCTGACTCGTCCCTGCTGGTACTTATAAGTTGTTCCGGTCGTAGTTTTTGAGCGATAAGTTTTACTTCCGCTTGCGCCAACGGATCGCCTGTGTAGTTTCTGTCATTAATATTTCCGCCTTCGCTATCGAGAGGATAGCCAACGGAATTTGAAAATGTTTTTTCGTTATGACTGGCGATAACATCTGAGAGTTCGGTGATGGCAAACCTGGCAGAATGTTGTTCTCCGTTCGGTAAAAGAATTTTTATTTCGCGCCCAAGGAGTAGATTCATTTGTTATTTTTGCCGCTTCGATTTTAAGTTCTTTGGTAGTTAACGTTTGCATAAATGGAAAAAGTCCCATGCAAATTGCATGGGATTTTTTCTTTCAGCAAAAGCAAGTTTTTTACCAGCCGATTTTGATATCGCCTTTCCCGCCAAAGCCGGGTTTCACTTTTTTCTTGGCATGTTTTCTTCGGTCAGCAGCTAAACTTCTTCCGATAGATACTGATGATTTGATGCGACCTTTACTGTCGCGGGTAACATAACGCTTACCCATTTTGGTGCGAGCTGCTCGCCTCCGTGGTGTTTTTGGCATAGTTTTTTATTTTAGAATTAAAAAATATTGCTCAACAAAATAAGCGAATGGAAAATTAAAAAGCAACTACCCATTCGGGTTTTAGATGAAACCACTTCATAAAGAATTTTTCCGTTCGCCTTTTCACATGCTTGTGGTTACAGTAAACAAACATTGCATAACGATAATTACCATATTCTTTTTTTGCTTCATCTGTGAGTGTAACAGGCGTAATTACTATGTTTCCGTCAATCCAATCTTTTTCCTCACGGAAGAAATTAATTGCCGGACCTAATGATTCATTGCTCACATGAACACATGAAAAACGAAAGTCGTTCGATTTTAATTTCTTCTTTTCACCACTGATAAATTTTTTAGCGGTGATGGGTTCTGCCGGAAGTTTTGGATGAATGTGTTTTTCCATTTTAATTTTTTTTGTAAAAATAAGTAAAAATTTTAGCTAAAAATTTACTATTATTTCAATATTAATTTTATTGTTTTTTTACTTTATTTTTCATTTTATTTCACTTTTTGGTATTACATTTATTTTGATAATCAATTATTTACATTTTAATTCGGTTAACCATTATGGTTTATGCTATAACAGTTTTTGCTACATCTATACATATTCAGTTTCATATTTATTTATCTTATTCTCTGAGAAAAAATGATGAATAAAATTTTTTAACAATAAAAATATTGTCACCTGCCAGCGAAAAAAAAAGACAAGCAACGTTATTAACATCATTTTGTTTACAACTCACTTAATCAAAAAATTTTTTTCACCGGCTATCAGCATTACTATTGCCAAAGGTTTTTGTTTACTAAACCAAAATGATGTGGTCATAAATTTATTTCAATTTTTTAAAAGCGTATCCGCAGGTAAAACGTGTAATGGATTTCACGTTACTACTGACCACATCAGTTCCTGCGGTGCGCTTTTTTTATCTTTTAATAAAAAATAATTAACATGAGTGAGGTCAAAAAAAACGGTAATATTTTAATGATTAACAATAACTTTATCAGCAGCGGATTTTATGTTGTTGCTTTTCCATCTGCTAAAACGTATAGTGTTTGTGGCGTGTATCAGGAGGATGGAATTGTGGTGCTATTAGGTAATCCGAACCCTGTTTCCATAAAAGAGTTTGCGGAAAGAGAGAAAGAAAAACAAGTTATTATAGTAAGTAAAATTCATTTCGATAACGAAGAATTTTTTAAGGCACATTACGAAATGAGAAACCCCGGATAACAATGGCAACAAGAAAAAAATCAGGAGCCAAGGCAACAACACTGAAGGGAGCAAAGGCATACGTTAAAGCAAATTTTAAACACGGAGTTGTTTGTCCTTGCTGTGAGCAATACGTTAAATTATACCAGCGTAAATTGAATTCAGGTATGGCGATGGCGCTGATACGAATTTACAAAAAGAGCCCAACCGACTGGCTTGAGGTCAAAGATTTTTTCAGGCAGTATCGGTATCATAACGGACACGATTGGACACTGTTGAGGCATTGGGGACTGCTGGTAGAAAAGATTCAGACGGAGCGAAAAGGAAAGCAAAAATGTTCCGGAATTTGGAAGATAACACAGAAAGGAATTGATTTTATTTTAGGTAAAACAACGGTGCCGAAATTTTTACTGATGTATAATCAAATCGGTTATGGGCTGATGGGAGCTGACATCACAATACTTGATGCGCTTACGAGTAAATTTAATTATGACGAATTAATGCAATCGTGATATGCTGCCGAAAACGATAAAAGGTTATCCGTCAGAAATTATTGATGCATGGGACAAACTTGTTGCCGGTGTGCTGAATAAGCCACCGTCAATGAAGATGTACGTTAAAGATATTATCGCTTCTGCAGACATCAGGAATATGAAAGCAAATGAGTTTCAATGCTACTTTTTTTTATTACTCTACCTATGGGATAATCATGGATTTCTACCTTTCGATTTTAACTATCTAAAAAACCTTGTGCCCTATAAAACTAATAAAACTTTTAAAAAATGTTGGGACGTAATTGGTAAAAAATTTGTAATCATTGGTAAAGCCCCGGACCAACAGTTTATTTATAATATCAGAACTCTTAAGGAATATCTTGAAGCCATCAGTAAATCTGTAGCGGCAAAGGCAAGTTCTGATATACACTGGCTTGAAGGAACAGCATCGGGAAGTTTAACATTTGCAGAATCACCGCTGGCAGACAAAAAGAAATTCATTGCAGCGTTTAATGCTCCGGGGCTTCAAAAATTTAAGGCGTATGACCTAAATTATTATTACGATGTAATGATGAAATGGGGAAGTAAGCCAGGAACAAATAAACAACTTCCCAAGAGTAACGATTGGTTAACAGTTGTAACACGCATGATTCTTCGCGCAGCAACTGAAAAAAAACCTGTGCTGAGTATTGGAACTAAACCGGAAGGGAATAAAAAAATTCATAGAAGCAAAATGGAAGAAGCGCTTAGCGATTCAGATGAAATAATGAAAAACATATTCGATTCCGTAACAAAACAAAACGATGCAAGATCAAGATAAAAATAAAGCCATGATGGTATTAGAAAATCAGGCGTTAGAACGAGCATCAAAATATTCGTTTCGCGCCCCCAATTTGCTGCGGGAAGAAAGTGCAATAATTTCGTCTTGGAAACGCAATATCACAATAAAACAAATTGCAACATTACTGCCTGATGAAGTTAGAAACGAAACCGACAATCCACATAGATACTTCACTATCGTTTTAATTAAAGAAATTGCAAAAATTCTTATCAATATTTTCCTTGAAATTGAGCCACAAAAAAAGACCGCACGAAATGATATTGAATTAATGGCGAAAAAAGTTTCAGAAGATATGTTTACCAACTTTCATTACTTCAATTTGGATGATATCAGAATGTGTTTAAAAAAGGGAATATCAGGAGAATTAACAGCAAAATTAGGAAACATTTACATGGGTTATTGCGACCTAAGAGCAGAGTTAATTTACAAATGGATTCGTGAGTATAAAAGCATAAGAGATAAGGCAATTTCAAAGCAAATGAAAGCCGAAATTGCCCTGGAAGAACAAGATAGAGAAAGTAAAATTCTTCAGCGAATGCACTTATCGTTTATTTCAAGAATAGCAAGTGAGTATCATGAGTTCGTAAAAACAGGGGTATATAGTGCCTTTTATTCTACGGATATAGGGAATTCAATTTACAATTATTTCAAAGAAATCATACAATCTACCATTGATGAAAAAACACGATTAAAACAATGGAGAAATGGCAGGGTTAATGTGATAAAAAAGTATAGTGATGCAAAAGATAAATTATCGGCAAATTTTGAAAATAATACGTTAAATGATGCCTTTTTAGAATCAGCAAAATCATCGCCTGAAAGGTATGATAAAAATATAAAAAATTGGGTTGAATTATCGGAGAATAATCACCTGATTTTTCAAGAAATAATTGAAGAAACCAAGCGAATTGTTTTAAGAATCTTTTTTTACAACTTGAAAGACGAGAATAAAAGTATCGAAAACTTGATAAAAACTATTGAAAAAACATGAAAGAATTTATTATTTTAATCGTTGAAATGTTGCTCATAATTTGCGTGTGGTTTTTGCAAAATAAACTGCAAAGAAAAGCGCCATTGGAACTCAGAAAAAGAAAGGTGTTTTCGCCATTAATTTCTTCTGCCGGATTGAACGCATATCACTTCATTAATGTGATTGCCTCAACACCTTCTTCGCAAAGCAAAATAAAAAAAGTTGCCGATAAAATTTGTGATGTAATCATTTTTTTATTATCAGTTATGATAGTAGCCCAACTGCTGGTGCTTGCCGGACTTTTTAACCCAATTATTTTCTAACACATGTCCAGCATACTTGATGACCATAGCAGATATAATCAGATGATGGTCCATACCGGAAACAAAAGTCATGAATCTTCATTGCAAATGAATCCATACGTGATGGAACGGAAATTGAAAAAGGCGCTGACTGCATTTCTCGAAGCGCGATGCTCAACACATCAAGAAAGAAAAGCGTTTGAAAAATTATTCTTTGAAGAAACCGGAGTGAAGCTGATGGACGAAGCAACATACATGCTTAGGATTGAACGGATGCGAAAAGAAACACTTGCCAAAGCGTTTAACATGATGCACACCGATGGAATGTTTGAGTGTATAAAGCAAATTACCGGCATGTATAAGCAGAAATATAAACATAAGCGGTTGAACGATAAATCGAAATGATATGCAGACACTGACTCTTTTACAAACGCAAAAGCTATGAACTACCTCGAAAAACTACTGAACCGGACAATAACCAAAACCTACAAGAACGATGGGAAAGTTCATGTATTCTATTTTGGCTGCTATGAAAATGGCACAGGACTGTATCGCTCTATCCTTCCCTGGTACGCTATGAATGAAATGAGCGATACACACATCTCCATCATTCGCCAAGTATGGGAATGGGATTTCAATACGCAAGGCGAACCCTTTAAAATAAAAACTGATAATTATTTCAGAAAGCAACTTGAGTGGGCTGATTATTTTGTCTTCCCAACTGTATTCTCCCCTTTAAAAGAAGTTATTGATTTTATCAAGTCAGTTAATCCAAACATTGTTACGTGTTATGACATTGATGATAACTACGATAAAATTTCTGCTACACACCCGAATAAAGGAATGTGGAATGAATCTGTGCGTTCAGCCATCAGGCAGAACATAAGCAGTGTTGACATGCTCATTACAGCCACAGAGCCATTAAAACAATACTACACGCATAAAAATTCTGTGGTGATGCCTAATGTTATTTCCTCCATCTGCCATGAACCCAAAGATTTACTGCAGAGCATCGCGCACCGGCTTAATGATAATGCAGAACGTAAGGTGAGAATAGGGCTTATCGTAAATGCAACTCACTATGAAGACACAGTATGGTTCTGCAAGAGCGTGTTAAATAAAATTATTCCCGGTAACACAAAAGTTCAATTAGTAGTATTCGGCTGGAATGGTTTCAATGGCTCCTACACTAATCCTTTTGCAGACATAGGAAAAGATAACATTGAATTTGTTCCGGGCGTTCCAGTAGGCGAATATTTTAATAAGCTGGCAGCATTGAAACTCGACATAGGCATCATTCCGCTTAGAGAAACAGAATTTAATAAATATAAAAGTTCTCAGCGTTATGCCGAATTCGCTATGCTGAAAATCCCGGTTATTATCGGAAGCAGTTCCGCATACGGTGAAGGTCTTTCGGAAATAAGGTGTAATTCGCCTGACGATTTTATTATGGCTATCGGCAGCTTGGTTGACGACCATGAAGAACGCCAAACTACATCTATGATTCTTCAATCAGGTGTATTAAGCACCCTTGAGCATAGCCCTGAAATTTTAAACAACATTACCGAAACAGTTTTCCCTAAAACCTAAATACAATGTCAAGAAAAACACTATCAGCAAAAGCAAACGCCAGGCGATTTGCTAAGAAGCGAATTATTGAAACGACATATGAAATCAGAACCAAAAGTTTGCAAAAGCGAAAAACGAAAAGAAGGAAGAAAAATAAAATGGCAAAACACTCGCGAAAAATCAATAGAAAAAATTCCTGTTAAAGTACAACCATTTACTACTATCGTCTTTGCATTACCCATCCATCACGCTTTATTTTTACACCCTTAATTTAAACTAACCCTATGAACACATTCAAAGAATTACCTTTTAAAAATTTACCAGCTATGAGCAATCTTCAAATAATATCTTATTTTGAAGAACGAGGAGAATTATTTACAGAAGAAGAATATAAAGAATTCGCACACGCAAGATATTTGCTTAGATACAAAAGGGTTGTTAAACTCAGCACCGGTGAAACATTATCGCAGAACGCGAAACTGTATTTCACGTACATCAATCGAAATAACATTCCTTTTCTCGAGGCAATTTTAAAGAACGAAAATGCAGATTATGATACATACGACACGCCCGGATGGATTGATAAAGTTCCGCAGCCAACTATGGCTTATTGGGAGTATATCGGAGCATCGGAACAACAGTTGGCGCAACTTAGTAAGTCAATAAAAAAAAATAAAGACAATGAAAACTAAAATCAAACTGCTGCTACTACTTGCCGGGATGGCAATATTAGCGGGGCTCGTTTCCTGCCAAAAGGACGAAAACAAAATTCGCGGATGCACTGACCCGAATTCTACCAACTACAACTCCAGCGCCAATGAAGATGATGGCTCCTGCCAGTATCTTACCGAATCTGAAAAGGCGGAGTTGAAACTAAAAGGGTACTACTGGCGATGCGACAGCGATATGGTGATGCATTATGTCAACGGAAACATAATTAACATTCAGTACCATCATTATGCGGTATCATATCTGCATTTTAAAGAAGACCATACATACGAATGGAACACGCTGGCAGGAACATGGGCTATGAGTACAGCGCAATACCTGAATATGGATGGGCAGCTTTGGAATATACTTGCGCTCACGGATCACGACATGAACCTGTATTCCGAACTTTCCTCTGTTGTTTCCGGAAATGTAATTACAGATAAAACATATTGGTATTTCTCGAAATGAAACCACTGCTCCGACCATCAGATACAAAAATCGGTGAATTGTATTTCTATCCTGTCAATGAAGAAACCGGAGCAGAATATTTTCACGTGATTGTAATTACTAACGATGAAAAAGAGGAACCTGCATTGCAGGGAACTATGTGTGTTGGTTTCTTTCTTTTGCTGATGGCAAAAGCAATAAAACACCGGGCAAAAATATTCGAGCGACATGTAAAAAAATCGGTAGTTTGTAAACAGATTCGTAAACCCGACATAAATCGCCTCAAGAAGCGATTCACCTGGCAACCATAACAAAAAATGAAAAGTAACTCAGCAAGCTCATTCCCTTGGGCACTATTTATTTGGAGTGTTGCATTCGGAGCATCACTCACAAAATACATTCAAAACAGTATTTTAATGTCTAAAATGGAAGATGAAATAATGATAGAGGAACTCGCCTTTGCCGATTTTATGACCATCGAAGCAAAGTTGCCATCACTCACTTCGCGCCAGCTTAAACTCTTGCTCGAAGAACTATCAGGGGAAGACCGGGAGCGATATGAAGTTGCTGCCATAGTCAGAGATTTTATTAATAAAAACAAAAAATAAAAAACATGAAAAACGAAATACACACTCAAAAATATAAAGAACTGAATAAAATTTCGGCAGAAATTTTTGGCTTTGTGCCAACCCTGCAAATACCTTCAGAGGTTTATTTACCTGAAAATCCCGAACCGGGAAAGGCAGCATCCTCCTTCTATATCCTATCAAAAGATGATGGACCGCTGCGCACAACTGAACGTGAGAATGAGATAAAAAATACTTGTTGTAGGTATATTTTATGTTTAGCGACAATTTACGATTCCATTAATGGACATAAAACTACAATAACATATAAACGAGAAGATCAACACAAGAATTCGTCCTATAAGGGACCGCTTTATATATCATCGGAACAGATGAAATACATCATTGCGAGGGATGAAGGACGTTTTGGTTTAGCAGCAACAACAGATAAGTTCCTTGCAGCGCTTCAACAATTTAGCGATAAATATGCTTCTGATAAGCCATCGGAAACAACTAAGGTTGTGGAGCAGACCATAAAACAGAATACAATAAGTCAAGCCGATTTCAAACAATTAATAATTGAAGGGGCGTTAGAGGCACTGGCAAGACATGACGCTGGAGTTTCTACAAATAAAATAGCAAAAGCAACGGAACATGTACTTGCAAAATTCGAACTGCGCCCCGAACAATTACGCTCGAGCATTGCTCAGCTCTTAGAGGAACAGTTAAAAAAACTTGAAGGCACTATATCTTCACGCGAAGCGGATAAATTAAAAAAAATTTTAGATACAGTTGCAGTAGTAGAATCATCGGAGGAAAAGCCAATTACAAAAATTTCAAAACCGACAAGTCCCGCAGTAACCACTGGTCTTGGCTCAGATGTGCCTATTGCAGAACTTCGCTTTTTCCCGCTACCTATATCGAGAGAATTATTTAAGCTGAATGCAGACCAACTGAAAGAAGTGTTTCATAAACCTGCCACGAAAGATCATGTCTTGCCAGTGCCTCTTACGTTTTCTGCCATTCGCTTATCCGACATAGTAGCAGCCGGAATGTATAAAATAGCTATGCTTCCGAACATAGGTATTAATTCGCTTGTAGAGCTGAACACTTTTATTCAAAAAAGAAAATTGTCGTTCAGTGAATATGAAAACACAATATTAAAAAATTGGAGCAAGGGCTTCTCACCGCATAAATCTATGCGACTGTTGAAATGGCATTATATAAATTCTATTAACACCAAATAACCATGAACCAAAAAAAAACACTTACCGATTTCTTAGAGTATCTTATAGAAAAAGATTTCATCCCGAAGGACACATTCAGCATACCTGATGTGGTGAAAAACTTTATCCTAAGAAACTATATCGAAATGTCGGCTGAAACTTCTGATGTGACTTTTGTAGTCACTTGCTGCGGAAGACCTGATTTGCTGGAAAAGACATTAGATAGTTTTATGAAATTCAACACCTATCCCATCAGGCAGTACATTGTTGTTGAAGATAGCGGTAAGCCAGGAATAATATCTGAATCACTAAAAAAGAAATATGAAACACTCCCTTTTGTTTGGATTGAGAACAAAGAAAATATCGGGCAGATAAAAAGCATCGTCAATGCGTATAGAAATGTGAAAACAAAATATGTTTTTCACTGTGAGGACGATTGGGAATTTTACCGAGAAGGTTTTATAGAGCAGTCAAAGGTTATTCTTGAAACAATACCTACAGTCATTCAGGCATGGTTGAGGGAGAGAAATGATACCAATGGGCATCCGGTTGAAAAAGAACTGCTCACAGCAACAAATATGCAAACAGGAGAGGAAGCTGCATTCTCCTACATTACAGCTACGCATAACACTATATGGCATGGCTTTTCATTCAACCCGGGGCTGAAACGCATGAGCGATTATATACCGTATGATTTAGTGACAAAATATTTAGGGAAGAAAGACAGCGGTGCGGAGTGTCAAATCGGAGAGCATTATTTTAAGAAAGGTTACCGAGCAGTTATACTGCATCAAGGTTACATCAGGCACACCGGCTGGACAAAGACAACACGCATCAGGGCAATGGCAAATGATAAAACTGCGCCAGCTCCGGCATCATTGCCTCATGATGAAACTATATGGTCCTTGAATACAGCTAAAGCAGCGCATCAATACAGCCCTTCGCTTGCTGGAGCAATGGCTTCATTGCTTCCAAAACAAATAACTGTTATTGATTTTGGTTGCGGAAAAGGTTCATACATCAAACACCTTTCGGATAATGGTTACAAGTGTTATGGCTTTGAAGGAACACCGGGCATCAATACTATTTCTGATTTTAAAGGCATCGTGGAACTTGATTTATCTGTTCCGTTTACATCTGAGTTGAAAGGAAATGTATTGTGCCTGGAAGTTGCGGAACACATACCGAAAGAATTTGAAGATGTGTTTATTGCTAATATAATTCAGTGTGTTGACAATTTGCTCATTCTGTCATGGGCACTGAAAGGACAAGGTGGTCACGGACACCACAACGAACAGAATTCAGATTACGTTATTCCGCTGATGCAAAGCCATGGCTTCACGTTCGACCAAAAGGAATCTTTAACGCTGCGGGAATTTGGCGGTAAAGAACTATGGTGGTTTCAAAACTCAATATACGTTTTTCGCAGATAATGTTCTCAATCATTGTACCTTATCGGGACCGCCCGGAACACCTTGAAAAATTCCTTTCATGTATGCAACATGAACTGCCTGAATTTGGCTGGCAGATAATTATTGTAGAGCAGATTGCGGGAAAAGCATTTAACCGTGGAAAGCTACTCAACATTGGATTCCTATATGTCGAAAAACAATCCGACTATGTTGTTCTTCACGATGTAGATATGCTGCCCGAAAATGCCGACTACAGCGCGCCAGTGTGCCCAACACACATTGCGACACAAGCGAGCCAATTTGCTTACCTAATGCCATATCCTGAGTATTTTGGTGGCGTTACGTTATTCCCGGTTGCCGACTTCCGTAAGATAAACGGTTTTTCAAATACTTATTGGGGATGGGGAGGCGAAGACGATGATTTACGAATTCGCTGTAAAGTTAAAGGTCTTGCTATTGCTTCACGCCAATGCAGGTTTCAAAGCTTGAGCCATCCCCGGAATGTAATCAACCATGAATACTCGGCTAATGTCGAGCAACTGAATTTAATGAAAGGGTTCACTTCTGCTACAGCTGAAAAAATTATTAACCAAACAGGGCTATGCGATTGCAGCTATAAAACATTAACAATTATTCCTTGGCAATATCCTTTCTCTCGTACAGCTCGCATCAAAAAAATGATTGTAGAAATATAAATTTTTTAAACTTAAAAATACTATGAAACTTCACCTTAGATCCAAATGGGACGAAACCACAGGCATTCCGTGGGCGAATGAGTACCGAAAAGACCTGAATAAAATTATTGACTGCTTTAATGCCTGGCAGATGAAAGATAATTTTAGCCAAAAAAAATCAAAAACCGTTCTTGCAAATATTAAGCATGGAAAGCAAAGCATAGGCAGAGCTGATGGTGGTCGTTGTTATATGGACGAACTTAATTTAATGGAAAAACACGTTCGTTTCGTGCTAAGACATAAATAAATAACACACAAAATGTTTATTTTCTTTATAGCAGATAATTTAATACTAACAATTTAAAAACAAAACAAAATGGGAATTTCAATGGAGCATAATAAAATTATTTGAGAGATGGCGGGATATAGATTAAACTGGGAAAAGGGAAAAAGTAAATACAAGTATGTGTTGAAGTTTAGAGATACGCAAATGACAATTAGGTGGTCGTGCAATCTCCCAAAATACAAGCACACATTTGACACCGAAAGAGAAGCTGCAATAGCCGTAGATAAGGAATTGATTAAACGGGGCAAAGAGCCAGTGAACATATTGAAACGAGCGTGAGCAATTTTAATTTATTTCATATAACGAAAGATTATTAAAGAAGTGGCGGATTAAAAGCGATACAGTTCAATGAAAGCACACAGTAACATAGAAGCACAAAGGGTCAATGACGGCACAAAGCCCGCCATTTCTTTTAATAATGTGTTACCTGCTGCCGCTTCTACTAAAGATGTTTTACAGAAAGCACAAAAAGCAAATAACGATGAGTTTTATACGAGATATGAAGATGTTGAAAAAGAATTGCCAATGTATGATAAAAGAATTTGGAATAATAAAGTTGTCTTTTGTAATTGTGATGATGCGGTTGGTGAAGATGAAAAAAACACTTCTGCATTTGCACTATATTTTATAAAGAATTTTAAACAACTTGGATTGAAAAAATTAATATGCACGCATTATGGCGGTACGATAGATTTATTCAATGCAGGTGCTAAAGGATATGTATTTACTAAAACGGGGTTTAAAGAAATTAAAGAATCTCCCAAAAACTATACAGGCAGTTTTGATGACCCGCTTTCACTGAAAATTCTTAAAGATGAAGCAGACATAGTATGTACCAATCCTCCATTTTCAAGAGCAACAGATTTTTGGAAAATTATAATAAAAAGTGGAAAGAAGTTTTTAATACTATCAAACATCACAAACCCTATAACAGCATCATTTATCCCATATTTTTATAACAATAAAGTTTGGGCGGGTTTTAATGAAGTAGATTGGTTTTTAACTCCAAGAAAAGAACTTACAAGGGCGGCTGGACATTGGTACACTAATTTTAATGTAAGAAATAGACCAAAGTATGCACAGTTAAAAATAGTTCCGTTAAAAGAAATACCAGAAAAGTATAAAAAAGTTGATGATAGTAAAACATTGGTTGTGGACAACAATTATATTCCAAATGACTATAAAAAACCTTTTGCGGTATCGGCTCGTCCAATTCTTAATGGTGTTTTAGAAAAAGGTTATTCACTGATAGACGATAATGAATATTATCCATACATAAATGATGAAAAGAAATTTGCGAGAGTATTAATAAAAAAAGTTGAAGCTATGTTAGCGACAGTCTTTCAGCCCGGTGTCGTTGAAACGGTGAAAAAGCACATTGATAAAAAAGGGATGCCTTTATTTAAAGAAGGTTGTCCTCTAAGAGAAGCTATTTACGTTAGCAACAAGCACAGTCAAAAAAGTAGTAGGGCAACATATTGTTGTAAGGCTCGAACAGGGTTGTTTTTGTCAGACTGGCGATGTGTTGGGCTGTCCGATAACCGCTGTGTATTTAAGGTTGCCAGTGATTACCGCTAAAGGTTTGCAGATAAGCGAAGGCAAAGATTTAGAAACGAAAATTTTAATTTAAAAACAGAATATAATATGAAAACGAGAACATCAATTTACCACCGCACCTTTGCTTTTGCTTATGTGCTGTTAGTAGCTGTTATTTTTTGCGGTTGCGGAGAACAAAGGCAATTTAAAGAAAACGCTATCATAATGGAATATCAAGGTCAGAAAGTTGTAAGGCAAATGGGGTTGACCGATATTTATGATACAACAAGATTTTACAAAGCAATGTTCACTAAAGATAGCGTTTGCTTTAAATATGCAACAGATGGTAAATATAATAATGGAGATATTATTCAGAGCGAAAGGTAGCAAAAAATAATTGCTACTAACGTGTTCGTATTGCTGCTGTTTTGGGCAATAGAATTACAAAAGTTTGGTAGCGAAATATTCTAATGATGATAAATGATAAAATGATTATAGCGGTTGATTCAGCCCAATATAGCAGCAATACGGTTGTTATCGGTTCGGGCGGCGACCTTTAAGAAACCCACTATGGCAAAGAAAAAAGATACCTGGATTAAAGTAGTATTTGCAGCGGATTGCATTTATGAAGATTGGGATGAGGACAAAGAATGTCCAACCTGTCCGCAATGTGGTAAAGACTATGCAGACTGCCCATGTCCGGGGCCAACTATGGAAGATGAATATGATTACAAAGAAGTGAATGGTATTTTATACGCAAAAAAGAAAGCATGAAAATTTTAATAGCCTGTGAATATTCAAATACTGTTGCTAAAGAGTTCCGAGAGTTGGGGCATGATGTAACCAGTTGCGATTTATTACCGAATGACGAATGCCAGGATAATCATTACATGGGTGATGTATTTGATATTATAAATGATGGCTGGGATATGATGATTTCTTTTCCACCATGCACACACCTTGCCATGAGTGGGGCAAAACATTTTGAAAAAAAGAGGCAAGATGGAAGGCAGCAGGAAGGTATTGATTTCTTTATGGCATTTACAAAAACCGATATTCCGAAAGTTTGTATTGAAAATCCGATTGGAATAATGAGTACGGTTTATAGAAAACCAGACCAAATAATAAACCCGTATGATTTTGGGGATGCTGCCAGGAAGCCGACCTGTTTATGGCTAAAAGGATTACCAAAATTACAGGCAACAAATTTGGGTGATGCTCCTTTGTTTGGTGAATTTTTAGACCGGGGAGAATTTCATACAACCAAATCCGGGAAAGTATTACCGAAGTGGTACAACTTACCGCCTTCGGCTGATAGAGGTAAGAAAAGAAGTAAACTGTTTCCAGGAATTGGCAAGGCTATGTCCGACCAGTGGGGGAAAATAGCCTGACCGATAACGACAGTAATTTACGCAGGTGGGCAATGCGATGAACCCACAAGTTACGCAGGATGTTTCCCGCCCACTTGCGTAAATTTAATGTTGGCGGCAGTTAATTTATGGCACGATACAACCATTTCGCAGAACAGAAATATAAGCAAATTATGTTTTCATCGCTGAATATTGGCGATAAGTTCAGACAAGATTTCTTTAAAAACAAAAGGAGAAGGTCAGACATAATTTGCGTTAAGACAGGAGAACTTGAATACATTGAAGAACGCAGTAAAGAGAAGCACACTCTATACAGTGCAGAAATTTATCAGGTGAGCAGTTTTACTTAATTGCCGCCAACGGTAGGAATTAGCGATAGTTTTATTTTGCTATCACTACTCTCAATTAGAATTACAAATGTTCAAATTAAAAACGAATCTCAATATGGAAAACCAAGAGCAAAATAAAATTTCGTCTAATTTATTGTTAGGCGAAGTGCTATCTCTCAAAGAAGCTAAACAGCTTGCAATGTTCGGAGGCAAGAAGATAAGGCACAGATTCTTTATGCCAGATGAATACATATACTATGATTACAAAACACACGATTGGATGACAGAGGAAAAGGTTAAAGTGCCTTATTCTTATTGGCTCTGCATGGTTCTAGAGATGCAGACTGATTGGACGGAGCATTTCGCCTAACGAAGCGAGGATTACAGAAGTTTTTAATGCGGATTAACTAAACAAAACTTAATATGGAAAAAGTAATTGAAGAAATACAGCAGGCGATAAAGGCACTAACGCCAATTACACAGACAACTCCAATAGGAGCAGAACAGATTATTGATGCACGATACAGCTTGGGTAAAGCACTGAACGAAGCATTAAAAATTTCTTGTAATCCTGTGTTATCGGAAGTGCCGCCATCTGACCAATACAGAGATACAGAAGCCGATGGAATTACATTTTGCGGTAAGTGTGGCAGTATGAAAGCATGGTAGGCGGCATTTACGATAACGTTCGGAAAATTTATGCAGTGGCATACAATCACAGAACTTCATACGAGCGAAAAAAAATAAATAAAAAAACTTTTTGAGGGGAGGAATTTTAAATTAACCATTTAAACCATAAATACTATGACAGAATTTAAAGATTACATGAGAAAACAGATTGCGCAACTTAGACCATACAAAGAAGGTGAACGGCTTTCTGATGGAGTGTCAATTTCACAAGCAGACAAGGAAGCTGGAAGTCCAAAGGTTGGCGACATGATTGCGAGAAACCCAAAGAACCATGCTGACCAATGGCTTATAGCCGAACAATATTTCAGGGATAATTTTGAATACATTTCTGAAATTAAATCAGAGCCAGATGTCATTCATCACAAAACAGTAACTCACTTCTCCCTTTGGGACAGGGTAAAAATTATGCTTGGCAAACATCTTACTGTCACGTCATTAATTTACACAAAGGAGGCGTGTCATGTGATTGAAAGTTCAGCGCAACAATTTATCCCGAAGTTATTTAATGGAAAATATCCCTTGAAAAATGCAGGGATGCAATTCTCAAATCACATAATTAAAACAAAATGAAAAAGACAAACTACACAATTAATTTTGGAACGAAAAAGTTCCGAGTAAATGAATGGCTTTACAGCTATTTCAACAAAGTGAAAGGCAGAAAGACACCACCCTCCGCTTACAATATTCTCTATAAAATATTGACGGGAGTAAAGTGAAACCTCTTAAAAATTTTTATGAAAAATTTTATTGCGCGGTGGGAAAAGTTTTTTTATTTATTTTTTTCCTTGATACCTGCACGAAAGTTTCGGACGAGCTATGGAGCAGCCATTGCATTAAATTTTTGTGTTGTGTGCAGTTTGCATTGCGGTGGAGGTTTTGAGCGTTGGCGCATATTGCATCACAACGATTTGCAGATTGCCGAAGGTGGGGCATTATACCACTAATGTTTAATTGAAATACAAAACTTGATAATATGGAAAATGTTAATTTGAAAAACGAAAACCCCGCTTTTGGCAATGTGCTGTTAGGCGATAGTGCCTTATGTAGTGGATGCAATACGAAGCAAGGAACTGTTAATAGAAATATGTTTGATGGGTTGTGTGCTGACTGTACTGATAAAGCATTGTATGATTACGAATTTGCTAAAAAAGCCGAAATTAGAAACGAAGAGTTAAAGGGGCATTTCGCCTAACGAGATGAGGGCTTGCGAAGTTTTATTAACCGATTAAAAACCGATACACTATGAAAAAGAAAGAAACTCCATTAGAAAGTTTTAACCGCATGAAACGAGAAAGTGAGGTTAATAAAATTTTGTCAAGCCCTGTGTTAGTGGCTGAAAAATTTACGCTTATGATAGGCGAATGGCAACCAAGAGCAGTAGATGAAAAGAGTGGGTGGAAAAACAATGCCAAGATACTTGCTGAAATAGTGACTGCCATAAATAACGATACATACATTGAAGATGAAAGTGCGGAGATGGAGAAGATTGACATTGTTTTGGAATGGATAAAGAAGCGATACGGCAAGTAAATTTTTTTGCCACTAACGCATACGAGGTTAATGTAGTTGCCTCATCAAAATTACTACTTACTTAATTTGAAAAAATACAATTATGAAACCAGACAAAATACCCAACGAAGACAAGGCAATTACATTTAACCTTGATGTTATGCGAATGTCGGCTACGAGAAAAGGAATTATGAAGTGCCATGAGTGGCTGACAAATTGTATAGAACTTGGCTACAAGAAGGAACAACTTGATGAATTGGAATACTTATTTTGGAAATATAAAGATGAAAACGGAAACTTAAAAGCCGATTTCGCATAACGGACAAGCGTTTATTCTCGTTGCGGATTAGAAAGATAAATTATCAACCATAAATAAATTACAAAATGAAAACAAAAATTTCAACAAAGCAGAAAAGTAGCAATGGAATTAAACGCATTGTTAAGCGCAGTTTTTCGGATGAGATACCGACTAACTGGCTTGACCCGTTGCTTACAGGAAAGGATGCAGTAATAGGACAGCCACCATACAACTGTAAGGATATTGAGCGACTATTAACTGCATTGAAAGACAGAATTAAAACGAAGGAGAAAAATTGCGCTTAACGGTTTGCGTATAAGAGATGTGGCACTTATACGAATGTTTAAATCAAGGCACAAAGCCAAATGTGCCATATCTTTTATACGCTGTTATGTGCTGGGCGGTTTATCAGCACTAAATTTAATTTACAAACGATGATACTTTTAACAATTTTAAACACATTAGCAATACTTGTAATCTTTTTCAAAATTGAGATAATCAAGGTTACAATTCGTAAAGATGAAACCACTTGGAATAAAACTTTGCTCGGTTATAATGTATGGGTGCAAAAATTCTATTTCAGAATACCAATACGAAATAAACGAAAAACTGAATTATCCGAAGAAGTAAATAGGATGATTGCTAAATATAACAATCAAAGTAAACTTCAAACTTTATCAGCAAAGTTTTCTTGGTTAAAAACTTGGGAACAGGTTAGACAGTTTGAAAAAGATTACAGCATAGTAGATAGAAAAATTGTTGAAAGGTTGGTTACTAATTTCGTTCCGAAGCAGTAACGTAGCCTTGCACATAACGCTCACTCGGCTTTGTGCAGTGCCGACTTCAATACTGCACGAATGATAATTGAAAACTCTAAACTCAAAATAAAATGGAAACTCCACAAGATGAACACGGCATTGCATCAAAGGCGAGTGTTAGCCGAAGGAAAAAAGTTTTGCTCGCAGCCCCTTATTTCTTGCTGTGGCTTCTCTACGTCTTTCTCACAATGGAAAAAAGAACCGAGTGGATGATGGCAGAAGAAAAAGGAATGAAATGTATGGGTTCTAAATTCGATGGCTTCTATTACATGGGAACAGTGACTAAATATTATTTCGACCCGAACCAGAAGCCACTTAGAGAATTTATCACATGGAGAGAATTTTGGAAAGCAAGAGGTTATTAAAACTTTTTTCTTTTGGCTAACGAGCCGGGCGTTAAAGAAGGCGGGATTAGAAGCACTCACTTCCGCTTACCACTGATGCCAATTAAAAGCACTGCACTATGAATAACCACTACACCCCGCTTTCTTTTAACGCCATGTTAGCGGTGTGCGTTGGCTTGTGCGGTTGCCCGTTTCGTTTTCTTCTTTTTTATTTTTTGTGCGGGGCAATCATTCAATCATTTTTTGTTGTTGAAAACTTTTTTCAAAAAGATTTGGTTTGTAAGGTTATTGTATTTACATTTGCATTACAAATTTAAAACAAAGCAAAATGAAAGCAATTACAATTTCAACAAAAGACATCTGCCAAGAGTTCAACGGCAAACTCGGAAAGATTACTTACCATTCGGTAACATTTTCAAAAGACAGATTTCCAAAAGCAGCAGCAACGAAAGCAAGAAATGAACTTTCAAAACTCGGCATTACAGGAGTGAATGTTTATGACAGAAAGCCAAAAGAATTTGCCGTTGAGAAAAAACTCTTTGAACAATACCTCAAAGAAAATGGAGTGAGTTACAGTGAAATTTTAGAACCGTTTGTAAAAATTGAATGTGTATGAAACAACAACTGATAGACAACCTGAAAGCATTGGCAAGTAATTCAAAAGAATGTCCTTACCTATCAATGCAGGTAGATATTCCAGGTAAGGTAATTCTAAAAATGGGACGATACATTACTCAGGATGAAATGGATGATTTGTTGGCTGAGTTTGGCAACCATGCGGGGCTTTCCTATCGCATTTCAATAAACGCAGAAAACATTTTAACGATTGAAATATTTGTAAAATCATGAGCAAAACACCGATGAACTTCCGCATGGAGGATGAACTTGTGGAGCAACTGAAAAAAATTGCTGACCATGAAAACCGTTCACTTACAAATCTGATTGAAACGGAACTGAAAAAGTTTGCTCAAAATCATTCAATCATTATTTCATTAGAGCGTGGGCAAAAAAAAATAAAAAAGAAGAAAACGAAATGACCGCTAACGGTTCGCGGATTAAGGAAGGTTTGCTTTTCGCAAACTTTACTTTAATCCGATGTTCTAAGAATGTAAAATAAAATTATTTGAGCGATGGCAAAACAATATAAAGAAATTCACATCACAACTACTGATGATGAAATTGTAAAAGGCGAAAACCGTAATGATTGGAATTATCAATTACGAGCCGAAAGGATTAACGGAGTTGTGATTGGTAAATTATACCGAAGCAGGTCGGCAGCATCAAGAGCAGCGAGAAAGATTGGGAATAAAGTAACGCACTGGTATCCGTTCTAAGAGCGATGGCAATTTTATTTTATTTCTTAGAACACCTGGCTTTCCGCAACTGAACCTACAACCA
>Ga0315288_10001708_pt1 | contig 28472 bp, 26 predicted proteins | sample YL17G11_20_MG_FD_203454 | JGI IMG/M metagenome (GOLD analysis project Ga0315288, IMG submission 203454) | Sediment microbial communities from Yellowstone Lake, YNP, Wyoming, USA - YL17G11_20 | ecosystem: Environmental > Aquatic > Freshwater > Lake > Sediment | place: USA: Wyoming | collected... | reverse complement strand
CGCATCTCCCGTGGCGGCCCACATCAGGCTCACCGCCGAGAGGTAATGTCCGGCGATGTGACCTGTGAGATTTCTTCCGCTGCCGTCCCAGCCGCCGTACGGTTTGGCCTTCGGCTCTAAGCCCGCACGCTGGCGATAATATGCCAGCATCCGATCGGGCTCAAGTTCGAGCAGATATTTCGCATCAAGGTCCTGCGCCTGCTTGAGAGGCCCGCCAAGCAGCCGCACACTGCTCAAATCCAAAGGCCGAGCCTTAAGAAACTCATGGGCTCTCGTCCCGGCATCTTTTGCCTGTCCAAAAGCCTGATAATGAAACATTAAAACAAACGACACAATGGTAAGGACATATTTTTCCATAATAGTCTTCCTTTGCAGCGATCACAAGCCAGACAAAACTTGACTGGACTAATCGATAATATTGCATTATACTGGGGATTCTCGAAAAGGCAAAAATTTCGCGCCGGCTTAGGATAATAATCAGGTGCTCGTCGATCGAATCTTTCTTTGAGGAAAGGCTATGAAAATTAAATTTGCGATGCAGGTTATCATCGTTGTTTTATTTGCTAATTTGTTGCCGGGTGGGCAAGTTTCCACAAAGTCCGGCGATGTTTCAGAATGCCCAGGCGTAACTGCACCGCCTGATTCCTTTTTCGAAAAGGTTCGTGAAAGTGACCGACAGGCCGCCCGGCAGTTTTACACAAAGCATATAGATGTCAAGGGCATGCCGGTCGCAGCCGCTGCGGAAGTTGCTGATCTGGCGCTTCAACGTACTTATGAAATTGTCACATATATGCTGGCCGGTCGGCCCGATGTGCTCGAAGCGATGGTCGACCGGGGCATGTACCTGGTCATCATTGGCAAAGATCAGGTCTATACCGATCTGCCCGAAAACAGGAACGCCCGAAATCCGGATTATCTCAACGAGCGTGTTCGCGGCACCGGTGGCCATCCCACCAGTTTCGGCGAGGAGAATCTGCTTAGCTTGCCCGTCGACCGCTACGACGACGAGAGCATCGCCGTGCATGAATTCTGCCACACGATCGACAGCACTCTTTCGAGAATAGATCCGACCTGGAGAGATCGCAAGGATGCCGCGTACCGGAATGCGTTAAGTAAAGGTCTCTATAAAGACACCTATGCAATCGGAAATTCCGCAGAATACTTCTGTGAGATCGCGCAGGCTTATTTCGACTGCAACCGCGTAAATAACTGGAACCACGGTCCCATCGGCCGGCGAGAGCAGCTCAAGATTTACGATCCGGCCGGCTACGAGCTGGTCAGAAGCACCTTTAACCTGAGCCCCCACCAGGACTGGCGTTATAGCTGGCTGCAGAGTTTGCCGAATGTTGAAACGCCGCCGGCCAGGTTCGAGATCGACCCATATTATACGAAGTTCACCTGGGCACGCGAGTTCACCGTTCTCGGGCGGCAGGCCTGCGACGAGGCCCTGCTCAAAGCCAACGACACTATCCGCAAGATGTTCGCCTATCGCCACGATATACTCAAGGCATTCATCGCCGACGGGATAAAGCTGGTCGTGCTGGGCCCGGAGGAGAGCCTGTCCGATCTGCCCGAGTATAAGAAGAGGCCGGCCGAGAGCATAGATCACACGGCGAGATTTCTTGATTACTCGCCCGAAGTCAAATTGCTGGTTGTGGACCAGGGAAACGTGCTGGACGACATGGATGGTTCTTATACCAACGGTTGCCAGGTCATTCGTGTCTTTGCCAAAGCACTCTATCACGTAACGGGCACGCGCCCCGTCGATCCCAACTGGGACAGCAGAGGGCTAAATGTTCAGCAGTATGAGCTGCGCGTCCGGCGAATGGATATCCGATTCGATGAAAAGCTCAGGGAACTCTATGACAACTCTATGAACAAGGGCTTATGGAAAGGCACAGCCGCCGCTGGCAATCACGTGGAATACTGGGCCGAGGGCGTGCTGGCATACTTCGACGCTGCCGGAGAGGTTGTGCCCCCTAATGATTCCGGCCACCAGATTGCCACTCGCGAGACGCTTAAGGAATACGATCCCGGCTTGTTCGCCCTCGTGGAAGAGACTATGGCCTATAAAGGAAAAGTGGACTGGCGTTACCGAAAGTAGGGAATGACAACGGGATTTTTTTTCGTTTCAAGCAAAGGGCCGCCTCCCCGCGTTATTTCGGGCGAAGCGAAGCCCCCCGTGTCATTTCGAGCGAAGCGAAGCGCAGTCGAGAAATCTGGCCGACGTGCAATATCAACCATCTATCAGCCATTACCAATGTGGAGAAAACTAAGGACAGGGAGACCGTTGAAAAAGTCTGCCGGTTCTGATATTATCTTGACTTGTTCGAAAACATTGACAGAGCCGGGGATTAGGAGCAATCAATGAAAAAGATGGTTTTGTTATTCGTAACGGTTTGTTTTGGGCTGATTTCAGGCATCGTTCCCCGCGTATCAGCGGTAGACTCATCCAGGGGCTTTGCTTTTTCGGACAAAGTAGTCCTGGCCTATTACTACATCTGGTTTAACGAAAACAACTGGATCAAAACGACGGCCGAGGGTGGGCGTATGGAAGGACTGGAGGGCCTGCACCCAATTGTAGGCGCCTACAATTCCTGGGATCCTGCCATAATCGAAAAGCACATGCAGCAGATGAACCGAGCCCTGATCGACGCCCTGGCCGTGTCGTGGTGGTACGATACCAAAGAGAATGGGCCGAATCATATCCTCGACATCGTTTTTGAAAAAGCCGTCGCTCACAACCTGAAGATTACAATCGATTACGAACATGGCCGGGCTCCCCTGGAGACCGTGGATCACGACTTATTTTACTTTCTGGACCGTTACAAGGATCATCCGGCCATGCTGAAGGTGGAAGGTTGTCCGGTCGTGATGATTTGGACGGCATGGGGACATACACCGGCGGAATGGCAGGGAGTTTTTGACAGATTGGAAAAGGCCGGGATTAAAGCCTTTCCGATAATGTCCGGCAGCTATCAGAACGGTAAAGGAAAGGACTACCTGGGGCCGTTCCGTTCACTGGAGGAATACACCCTTGTGGATATCGAGGATTGTCAGTTGGCAGACTTTATGAAAACCATGCGCGGGCATATCGACGATTATAACAGGACCAAAGCTCTTGAGAACAGCAAACCGGCGCAGCATCATGCAACAATTTCACCGGGTTATGATGAAACCATGAACCCCGGGCGCAAGACCAGCAGCGGCGGTTTCAAAGGTGCAGGATGGAAAGATCGCACAAAATTCGGCGTGAATTACCCCGACGATCCCGATGGGGCCTACTACCGGGGCACCTTTGAGGCGGCCATGAACTCCAATCCCGACTGGCTGCACATTTCCACCTTCAATGAGCTGGCGGAGTTCAGCCATATTGAAGCCACGTTCGAACACGGATACGAGTATATCGATTTGACGGCCGAGTTTGTCAGAAAATTCAAAGGATAAAAAGAGCAAAAAAAGGCACTGTAAGATGAAGTCCGCATTTTCAAAAGCGATAATGGTTGGCGGCATAATGTCGCTCTCGGCGAAAGACCCGATTTTCAGGGCGGCACTTGCTGTCGCCAACCAGGATATAAAAGGCATCGGCGAGTTTTGCCTGCGCTGTCACGCCCCCCGCGCATGGCTGGAGGCGATGATCGAGAAATCTATTGAGTAGTTACGGAGCTAAGAAAGCATCAGCCTTTATAAACTATAAAGGTAAATAACAGAAAATTAGGAACCGCAATTCGTAACTGTTCCTATTTTCCTATAGTGAGAGAATACCAATGATACCAAAGAGTAAGATATCGCTAATTGTTATTTTGTTTGCTGCTGTAACCATGGCTGCTGACGACGGTATTATAATTCGTGAAAATCAGCGAACGTTAGAGCAGATTAACGGCATCTACTCGCAAATGGACCCGGTTCGATACAGCCCGCCGCCCGACCGCTGGAAAAATCTGCCCCGCACAAGAGAGCGTCTGACGAAGGGCGGCACCTTTTGGGTCGTGATGCTCGGCAACAGCATTGTAAACGATACGAGCCGTTCGTGCTGGAATCTGCCGGTTGAAAAACGTTATCCTGAATGTAAAATCGAAATGATTACCTCGGTTCGCGGCTCCACCGGCTGCTGGTGGTATAAGGAGCCGGGGCGGGTGTGGAAATTCGTGCTCGATCATAAACCGGACCTTGTGATAATCGGCGGCATCAGCCAGCGTGGTGACATAGATTCCATACGCGATGTGATTCGTCAGATCAGGACCGCATCAAACGCCGATGTTCTGCTGATGACCGGCGTTTTCGGCAATGTTGATCCCCGGGATGATGAGCAATGGCGCAAAATCAGTGACCGCGATCATTTCAGCGAATATCGCAAAGGTCTCGAACTGCTTGCCCGCGACACGGGCGCAGCGTTTCTCGATATGGAAGCGGCCTGGGCCGGATACGTTCGCGAATCGGGCAAAGGCCTCGATTGGTTCAAGCGGGACCCTATACACGCCAACGAACGCGGCGAGCAAATCCTCGGCCGCATTCTTGAAAGCTACTTTTCTTTGCCTGCGTCTGTCACCCCCTCGGCCGAAGGAAAAGCCGTCTCAGGCAATCTTGTGGCGGTTGATGAAAAGCTTTTTCCGAACCTGTTCGTTTGGACGGATACATGCAACGTTTACGTGATTCGCGACGGTGACGCCGCCCTGCTTATTGACCTCGGAGACGCGAGTGTGCTGGAACATCTGTCTCAGATTGGCGTACGGCAGGTCGAATGGGTCATGTTCACCCACCATCATCGGGAACAATGCCAGGGCTATCCGCGTTTGAAAGGCAGGGCTGTAAAGATTGCCGGGCCAGAGGCCGAGCGGGCACTCTTCGAGCATCCCATTTCTTTTCGCAAGATGAAGCCGACACTGGGCGATGCCTTTACCGTTTACGGCTCCGGCTATGCTCGCCCGCCCATTCAGCCAATCCATTTGGACCGCGGATTTTCCAAAATGGACACCTTTAACTGGCATGGTTATGAATTCCGCTGTATCCATACACCGGGTAACAGCCCGGGCGGAATGTCGTATCTCGTCCGGCATGAGGGACATTGGGTGGTCTTCTGCGGCGATGTCATGCTCGACGGCGCACGGATGCACAACTGGTTCGATACGGAGTGGGATTATGGTTTTGCAGCCGGTATATATGCGCTGCATAATTCGGCCGCCCTGATCGAGGATTTTGATCCCGTCCTGCTGCTGGCCTCGCATGGCCCGGCCGTTCGCGAACCGAAGCCGCAACTGCAGGAATATCAGAAGAAGCTGCGCCTCCTTGAGCGAATGCTTGTTCGCGGTTATCCTGTGAATACTTTTGCCGCCGCCGACCAGGATCGAGTGTCAACGCCCACTGCGGTTCCCGACATCTGGCAGATCACGCCGCACATGTTTAAGTTCAAGGGGCCGGATTTATGGCCTAACTTCACGCTGATTCTTGCCGACAGCGGACACGGGCTCGTTGTGGATTGCGGATTGTTGGATTCAGCCGTTCTCGATAAATCTATTGAGATGATGCAGGAGCGGCTCGGTCTGAAGAAGATCGATGCGACCATCATTACTCACATGCACGGCGACCATTTCCTCCAGGCACCTCATCTGCGAGAAAAATGGGGAGCGCAAATCTGGACGCTGGATCGTATCGCGGACAAATGCGAGCACCCTGAGCGTTACAATTACGCTGCGGCAATCCAGACCTACGGCGAAGACTTTGACTCGGTTCGCATCGACCGGGTCTTCAAATCCGGCGAGACTTTCGAATGGGAAGAGTATGAATTCACTGTGGACTGGATGCCCGGCCAAACCGAGTTCGCTCTTTGCCTGCACGGACAAATCGACGGGCGCAAAGTGGCTTTCACGGGCGACACGATTTTCGGCAATCCCGCCGACCCTGCTCAGACCGGACACGAAGCCCTCGTGGCACATAACAGCGCTATACTCGAAGAAGGTTATCTCTATGTCGCCGACTATCTTAGGAGTCTCAACCCGGATTTGATAATTGGCGGCCACTCCTTTGTGCTGGACAGGCCCACGGCGATGATACAGCGGTTTTACGGGTGGGCCACAGACATGCGATCGACCTTTCAGACGTTGAGCACAGATGAAGATTACCGATACTGGTTCGACCCGTTCTGGGTGCGGGTAGAACCTTATCGTATGACGTTAAAGCGGGGCCGGTCGGATCAGGTGCTTCTACATGTGCGTAACTTCCGCCGGGATGTGCAGGAACATCATATCGAAATTCACACACCTCCGGGACTTGTCGCCGAGCCTGCTTTTTTGCAGGGTAAAATCTCCGGGGAATCACAAGAGGAATTCCCTGTGCGTCTGAAGGCTGATGGAAACGCATCGGCGGGCATATCAATCATTGCCATTGATGTGACGCTCGACGGCAGGAGCTACGGCCAGTGGTTTGATTTCATCGTGGAGGTCGAATGATTATAAATTCCAGCAGGTCGATATGTTTCCAGTATAAGGTCTCTGTTCGTTCAGAAGTATTCATCCATCTGATTGTGACTGCCAGTATGATGTTATTAAGCATTACGCTGCTCGGTCCACTCACAGTTATACAAGCTGAAGAACATCTGATTCAAACGAACGTCAGGACAGATCTTGGTGTTTATTCTCCGCCGGAGGCGCCCGAGCTGCCTGGGGCCGGAGGAGTATTCATAGACCCGACATTCGGTACCGAGATAATGTGCGTTACCGACGAGGCCGACGGCAGGGAGAACTGCAACGCGTACTCTTACTGGCCGTCGTTCAACGCAGACAGCACGCGCTTCCATATCGCCTGCGGGGGCCGGCATGTGCTATACCGCTTCAATCCGGAGGAGTTTCGCCTGGTGAGCAGGGAACCGCTTTTCGCGAAGAAGCCGCCGGTCGGCTCTGAACCTCGATGGGAGGATACAATATGGGCCGGCAACGATCCTGATGTGCTATACTGCCACGAGGGCTTGAATCTCTGGGCTTACAACGTCGCGAGGCAGGAGTACATGCTTGTGAAGGACTTTTCGAGGGAGTTTCCGCCTGGGCATCTCTGTCAATTGTCTAAGAGCATCGATGACCGGGTTTTCGCCGGGTCATTGCAGGATCCAAAGTGGAAACGCACGGGCTATTTTGTCTGGAAGCGGGACACAGACCATGTCGTTATTTATAAAACCATAGATCACGACGAGGTGCAGATAGACAAGAGCGGCCGTTTCTGTGTCATCAAGACAGGCAAGCAGGGAAAAGGTGCCGTGGAGGCCCGCGTGGCCGACCTGAAGACGGGTATCATCGAGAACCTGACGGACGACGGTCCTGACTTTGCGCCGGGCCACTCGGACAACGGTCATGGATTCGTCGTCGGGCATGACAATATCAGAAACCGGCTGACGTCCCGGCGGCTCGACTCGCCGCATGACGTTAAAACCATCCTCGATATAAAGAATGACTGGAGCCAGGATTACCATGTGTCGATGCTGGCTGATGACGAGTCGTGGGTGACAATGAGCTTCTATGTGGGCAACAAATTACCGTCTTCCGGTCTTTTCATGAACGAAATCGTCCAGGTGGCGTCCGACGGAAGCCGGCGTGTTCGGCGTCTCGCCCACCACCGCTCGGTGTTCAAATCGTACTGGGACAGCCCGCGGGCCAACATCAGCCGTGACGGCCGCTTCGTTGTCTTCACCAGCAACTGGGAAGGCACGGATCAGCGGGATGTTTTCATTCTCAAAGTACCGGCGATGAAGGATTCGGCATCACCCGGCACGAATTAATCAGGGCTGCCAACACATGGATTCTACCAGCCGGGATCCGGACGAACTTCGGCTTTCAGTCCCTTTGGTCCTACTATATAAATCGGGCTTTCGCCGAGCGGTATACTGAGATTCTTTGTCCTCACAGGATGGAACGGAACGAATCGACGCGTTCCAAAAATGTCGTAGCACGTCAGCCCCGTTTCGTTATTAACTCGGATATACGCGTAAGGTTTTGTGCTCCAGGCTACAATCACCGTTTCATCCGAAGACGGCTCTGCAAATAAGACGGCATAAACCTGGGGACCAAAACTATCATTACGAACCCAGCGTTTTGCCTCCAGCATGCGAGTCATCCAGCCATAAGCGTAATACGCATACTTCGGCGACAGGTCTGCGCGCACGATGCCCACCATATCCGCCTGGTCGAACTGCCGGACGCCGGTATCCTTCAGTGTCCACCAAAAGACTTTATCGACCCGGCGGGAGGCGATAGCAAGGACGTAAAAACGTACCAGCAGATCGGCCTGCCGCAGCTCGGAGGTCCCGTATGGGTGTATGTGTGAATTCCAGCAGATTTCGGTGACCCATGCTGGCTTTGGCTTGCCGAATTCGCTCATGAGCTTGACAAGCTCCTCGGTCTGATCAAGAAAACTCATGCGAACGAGGGGGTATTCCGGCGTAAGATCCTGCCGATGCCAGCTCTTGACGTATTGATCCAGCTCCCAGAAGTCAAAAGGTTCCTCCGGCGAACAAGGCGGCCGGTAGGGATGAAAGCAGGCGATGTCGAAGCAATCGTAAGGCACGGCTCTGAGGATTTTTTCCGCCCACAAAACATCGCAGAACGCCATGTTCAGCCCGAGGACTTTCGCTTCGGGATTGGCCAAGTGAATCGCGCGGCCCGCTGCAGCCATAAGGCGCGCGTACTGTTCGGCGGTTCCCTTCCAGAATCCGCCGTTGGGTTCATTCCATATCTGCCAGTGGTCAATCTTGCCCTTGTAGCGCTGCGCCGCGGCACGTGCAAAGGCACAGTAAGCCTCAACGCCTTCAGGTGTTCGCGGGTCGTGAAAAGTCGGATTGTAGGCAAGATTTCCAAAGAGCAAAAGCCCGTGTGCCCGGCAGATTTCTATGAGGCGATCATAAGGCTCCCAGTCATATTTTCCCTCTTCTCGCTCGATCCGTTTCCAGTTAAAATCCTGCCTTCCCCATTTTATTCCCGCCTCCTGCATAAGTTCGAGCCGCTCATGCAGGTCACTTGTGTCGGGATCGAACGCCGTATTGATTCCAAAGGGCGAATCTGGCCTGACGCTGCCGGCAAATTGATGCGGCGGAAGATCGACTTTGAATCGCCCGGCTGCGGTTGGCGTTTCGGGCCGGACGGCCGGGGCGGCAAGTGTGCAAAATACCAGCAGTATGACGCTCTCTATTACTCTTCTGCGCATTGGCAGCATCTCCGTAAAGACGGTCACAGTATCGCGTAACCTGAACAGGCTATCTTAGTACTTCAACTGGCCGGCCTTGGGGGCGACTTTGTCGATATTGGGCGTCACGTCGACATTAACGTTTCGCATGGCCCAGGCCAGACCACCGGCAATAATCCCCTGGACGCCGGGATTGGTCCAGATGTCATCGCGGTGCCCGAAGGATGTATAGAAGACCCGTCCCTTGTTGTGCATGCGAGCCCACGTCATCGGGAACGGCGGCCGCTGGTAGCAGTCGCCCTCCATTCCTTCGTTGTCCTCGATAAGGATCACGTGCAGATCTTTGGCGAAGTTCTTCAGAGTATACCATTCTTCTTTCAGCGAGACGCTTTGGCCGAATTCTATAACTCCCGGAAAATCCGGCGAGGTCGCGCGTATCGTCGCGTTCTGCTGGTTGCCGTGGACGATAAACTCGCCGCCAACCATCGCAATGTAGGGATCCAACTCGGTCTGATTTTGGTCGCTGGGTCCCTTGGAATGGAACGAGTCCGTGGCGGCATGAAGGCCGATAAAGCCTTTGCCGGCGGCAATCGCCCGCAGGAGCTTCTCCTTGCCCTCCGTCGTCATCGGCGGCGTCTGCTGTTTGTCCGGCTCGGTCAGAACCCCGCTTGTGTAGAAGGCAATAGCATCGTACTGGTCGAGGTCGCCGTCAAACACGCAGCCGTCTTTTGTCGAGACAACCTCGAATCCGTGCTTTTTGCCCAGCTCGGTGAGGATTCTCTCCGAGATGCTTGGCTGATCGCCCTTGCGTTTTACGGCGTCATGCTCGAAACCGGCAGAGCGTGAAAAGTAGAGGACCTTCTGCTTCTTCTTATCGGCGGCGGCTACCCAGTGCAATGGAAACGCCGAAGCTCCGAGCACCGCAGCTCCGGTTGCCGCCAGCATATCTCTACGGTTCATTCTGTTTTTGCTGTCATTCAGGCCCGGCGTAGAGGCTTTTCCCTGTTTTACGCCTGAAGATTTTATTTCATTCGACATCGCTGTTATTAACCTCCAAATTTTTATATTGCTTTGACGTTTTCCTTGTTCCGACAAGACTACGATTGCGGATATTTGGAACGGCAAGACGGCATCATCCGCGATTTATTTACTCTCTCCCGGCTGAGCGGCTTGTCAATCGGCTGCCTGATGTCAGAGCTTGTACAGCTCCTCGTCTTCAAGCACGCTGAAGCCGGCTGATGTCACGATCTCCTCGGCGTTCGTCCCTGCGAGGTTCTCTATTTCAAGGCAGCACACGCCCTTGTTGTGCGGCTGCAGGACAAAACCGTAAGCATCAATGATGTTAATATTATGGTCTGCCAAAGCTGTCGTAAGCTTGTGGAAATTACCGGGCTGGTCCGGCACATAAATAGCAAGTATGTCCTTTAGTGCACACGCACAGCCCAGGTCCGCCAGGGCCAAATAGGCTTCACTCGGCTTATTGACGAGCAGCTTCAAGAGACCGTACTCACCCTTGTCCTGAATTGTAAAGGCCCTGATGTCGATATTGCTTTTGAGCAGATTTTCCGAAATCGACTTGAGCCTTCCCGCCCTGTTATCGACAAAAATGTTAAGTTGTTTTGCCATATTCGGTCCCCTAAAGTTTCGACCTTTGGTCCACCACGCGCTGGGCTTTGCCCTCGGAGATCGGCAGCGAACCGGGCTCGTGCAGCTCTATGACGGCGTTAATCACGATCGACGAGCGAAGCTCTTCTTTAATCTTGTTCTTAAGCGTATCGAGCTGTGAGGCCTCACCCATGAACATCTTCGGGTAAATCTCTACTTTCACGATGAGCCTGTCCAGCAATCCCTTCTTATCGACGTAAATCTGGTAGTTCGTCCCCACCTCCGGGATTTGCATTAATATCTCTTCAATCTGGGAAGGAAACACGTTGAGGCCGTTAATGATGAGCATATCGTCGGTTCGGCCCAGAATGCGTGACAGGCGGCGATGTGCTCTGCCGCATTCGCACTTGTCGGGGTGCAAAAACGCCAGGTCGCGAGTCCTGTATCTGAGAATCGGTGTCGCGTGACGTATGAGATTCGTTAAAACGACCTCCCCTTCCCGGCCATCCTCAAGCACCTCGCCGGTCTCGGGATCGATAATTTCCACGATGTAAGCATCTTCCCACACGTGCATGTCCTTTTTGTAAACGCACTCGAAAGCGACGCCGGGACCGTTCAGCTCGCTCAGGCCGTACGAGTTGTACACATCAATGCTTAGAAGCTCTTCGATCTTGAGACGCGTGTTTTCCGAGTGGGGCTCGGCGCCGACGAAAGCCTTTTTGATCGCGAGCTCATCCCTGCTTATGCCGACTTCGCCGAGCCTGGAATGAACGTGAAGCAGATAGCTTGGCGTGATGTGAAGGACCGTAGTCTGGAAATCTTTCATGACCTTAATCTGACGCTTGGTATTTCCCCCGCCGATCGGGATGATTGTCATTCCGACCGCCTCGGCGCCGTAATGTAAACCCAGGCCGCCCGTAAAAAGGCCGTAAGTCATCATGTTCTGGAAGATATCTTTGCTCGTTGCGCCCGTGGAAAAAATGCACCTCGCCACCAGATCCGCCCAGTTCTTAATGTCCTCCATGGAGAAGTATATCACGGTAGGTATGCCCGTGGTGCCGCTGGACGAATGGATTCTTACGACCTCATCCATATCCACGGACATCATTCCCTTTGGAAAGCTCTTTCGCAAGTCGTCCTTGGTCGTGAACGGGATTCGGCGTAAATCGTCAAGGCTCTTTATGTTATCGCCCGAGGAGATTCCAGCCTCGTAGAGCAATCGCTTATAGAACGGGCTTCGAAGCGCACAGGAGACCGTTTTCCCGAGGCGCTCGAGCTGGATCTTCTCGATAGTGGCCCTGTCGGCCGTCTCGATTTCTTTATTCCAATAAGGTATATCCATTTGTCGCTCTTGAAACAAGGTTTGCAGGATTCACTGAATCCAGGGTGTGCTACACTGTAATCTCTTATGCAAAAGTCCGCCCTACAGGCCTTCGATTTCTTTTTCCCTGACCACCTTGATGTTGTTCTTTGAAAGAATCTGCTGAGCTAAATCCGTGTCCGCGAATCTGAAAACCAGGAGGGCTTTGTCGCTGAATTTCTCCACGAAGCCATACATGTATTCGATATTTACGTCGTTGTCCGCAAAGACCTTCAGCACGGAGGCCAGCCCGCCGGGCTTGTCACCGACTTCCACCGCGACAACATCGGTCAGATTGGCGACGAAACCGCTGTCCTTCAGAAGTTTGACGGCCATATCCGACTTGTCAACCACAATCCGCAGGACTCCGAAACTTTCCGTCTCGGCGATCGTGAGGGCACGAATGTTTATTTTATTGTTACCAAGAAGAGAACATACGTCAAAAAGCCTGCCTTTTCTGTTCTCCAGGAATACTGAAATCTGAGTTATCTTCATAATATCACCTTCTACAATGTCCTTTTGTCGATAATTCTCTTGGATTTGCCCATGCTTCTCTCTATTGTTTTCGGTTCGACAAGTGTCACTTTCACGCCGATAGAGAGTACCGATTCGATTTCCTTCTTGATCTTATCCTGAAGCTCCTTAAGCTCTTTGATTTCGTCGGAGAAAATTCTCTCCTCGACCTCCACAAGAACCTCGACTTCGTCAAGTTTATGGGCTTTTCTGTCAACCACGATCTGATAATAAGGCTGGGTTCCCTTGATTCCGACAAGAACATGTTCGATCTGCGACGGAAAGACGTTTATACCTCTTACGACAATCATATCGTCCGTTCTGCCTTTTATCTTGCTGATTCTGGGGCTCGTCCGGCCGCAACGGCATTTTTCGTTATTTATGCTGACGATATCTCTTGTCCGATACCTGATCAGGGGAATGGCCTGCTTTGTCAACGTGGTGATAACAAGCTCGCCGTCTTCGCCTTCGGCGACATCTTCGCCGGTCTCGGGATTAATGATTTCCGGATAAAAAACATCGCTGAAGATGTGAAGTCCGTCTTTGTGGGGACATTCCTGCGCAACTCCCGGGCCGATAATCTCGGAAAGTCCGTAGACATCTGTTGCCAGCATATTCCAGATTTCCTCGATTTCCTGCCTCATGGAATTACTCCATGGCTCGGCTCCGAAGATCCCGATCTTCCAGTTGCCCTTGGCCGGATCGATTCCCATTTCCCTGGCCTCTTCGGCCATGAAAAGGGCGTAACTCGGAGTGCATGCGATAATACGCGGCTTGAATTCCTGCATAATTTTCAACTGCCGTGCGGTCTGGCCCGCCGAGGTCGGAATTATCCTCAATCCCATTTCCATCGCGCCGTAGTGGAATCCGAGTCCGCCGGTAAACAATCCGTAGCCGTATGCGATTTGAATGGTGTCGCCGGGTTCGGCTCCGGCACAACATATAGTTCTGGCCATAACGTCCGACCACAGCTTCACATCATCCTTCGTGTAGCCCACCAGGGTCGGATTGCCTGTGGTGCCGCTCGATACGTGGATCTCGCGCACTTCGCTTTGATCGGTTGAAAACAGACCATAGGGATAGTGGTCCCGCATATCGACCTTCGTCGTAAAGGGCAGCTTTTTGAGGTCGTCGATACTCTTTATATCTTCCGGCCTGACGCCCGCGTCGTCGATCTTCTTCTTATACACCGGGCAATTGTTGTAGATATAAGCCGTAAGCTTCCTCAGGTAATCCGATTGCAGATTCTTCAGGTCTGCAGTATCCGCACATTCGACTTGTTCTTTCCAAATCATGATTGACCCATTTCCCTTCCTTTAAGAAAGACTCCCTTGTTTTCCTCGACAATTTTCTTTTTAAATACGGTCTCAATGGCCTTCATCCATGAATCCATAGTTATAGGCAGGCTCGCAGAAAGCACGCCGACCAGAAAAGTATTCAGATGCTTCGGGTTCTCGATCACGGCTTTTGCCTTATCGAGATAGCCTATCAGGTCTTTGCCGTCCGGCTTGAGAAACGCTTTCAGCCGTTCATGCTCTTCGATATGGAAACACACGAGGCAATCGGCACCGCCGACGGAAATCAGAGGCGAGTAAACCTGCTTTCCGAACCGAACGTGTGACTCCACCGAGCCGCCGCGCTGAGCCATCCCGTGAACTTCGGACTTCTTGACATGGAATCCGTCAAACATCGCCGCCCAACTGCATATCTCGGATGCCTTAAGAATTCCCTGCCCCCCTATTCCCCCGAATGTAATGTTGTAGACCATGTTTTCCATTGTCCTAACGCGTAACTATTGTTGTAATAGCTGGCAAGGATGCCTCGAAATTATCACGGATAAGGCATCCTCTTTTATTCGATCCCTTACGAGCTTTTCAAATTCAGCGTGATTCATCGGATCCATGACGTCCACATTGTCGGCCCCGCAAGCCCTGCAGAGGTCTTCGAGAATCAGCTTCTTTGTGGGTTCATTACGGATTGTCAATCCCGTGGCCGGGTGCTGCTGACCACCTGTCATGGCCGTTGTGGAATTATCCAGTATGAAGATTATCCCCTTGGCCTTATTGTACACGCCGTTTATCAGGCCGGTTATGCCGGAGTGGATAAACGTCGAATCCCCCAGCACGCCGACAATCTTTGCCTTGGGTACGGCTTTTCGCCATCCTTCGTTGAAAGTGATCCCTGCACCCATACAAATACAAGAGTGAAGCGCCGAAATGGGAGGCAGGCACGCCAGGGTATAGCAGCCGATATCGCCGGCGACGAAGAAATCCAGTTTCTTGAGAACGGCAAAAGTGTGCCAGTGCGGGCAGCCGGGGCACATCCTCGGCTTGCGTTTGGCCGACTTCTTCTCCCGCTTAACCTTACCTTCCACAATGGCCGGCATGGATTCGGGTGTCAGCTCGCCTATTCTGAAGGATGGATCCTTGGCCGAGAATTTGATACCCAGCGTCTTGACATGCTCCTCCAGAAACGGATCGAGCTCTTCCACTACATATAACTTCTTGAGACCTTTGGCGAATTCCCTGATCTTGTCGTCACAGAAGGGATAAGTCATGCCGAGCTTGAGGTAAGAGGCATCAGGATAATTTTCCTTCAGATACTGGTACGTTATGCTCGAAGTAATAAAGCCCAGCTTTTTGCTGCCCTTCTCTATGCAGTTCAGCCTTGATCTTTCGGAAAGGTTTTTTAGCTTTTTCAGTCTTTTCTCGATCAATATGTGCCGGGCATAAGCGTTCCCGGGCACCATTACATACTTCTGTATTTTTTTCTCGAAGGCAGGCTGCTCGGGAACCTTTCTCTCGCCGCAAGTCACATCCTCCTTGGTATGTGAAATTCTCGTGGTCATACGCAGCAGCACGGGCGTATCATATTGTTCGCTTATCTTGAAGGCTTCCTTGACGTACTCTCTGGCCTCACGCGGGCTGGACGGCTCAAGTAAAGGCATCTTCGAATATATGCTAACCCATCTCGTGTCCTGCTCGTTCTGAGATGAGTGCATGCCGGGATCGTCGCAGACAATTATTACGAAGCCCGCCAAAATACCCGTGTACGAAGCTGTCATCAGGGGATCCATAGCTACATTCAGCCCGACGTGCTTGCAGGCAAAAAGGCTGCGAACGCCGCCGACGGCGGCCCCAAGCGCAACCTCAAATGCAACTTTCTCATTGACCGACCATTGGACATCCAATTCTTCGAATTTTGCCAGCGTCTCGAGTATTTCAGTAGATGGGGTGCCCGGATATGCGCATGCAACTTGCAGTCCCGCTTCATAAGCACCGTAAGCCAAAGCCTCATTGCCGGAAAGTAATAGCTTGTTCATAAGTCCTCTTCTATTTCTATTATGTATAGAAAAAGGATAATATTAACCATGCCGCCGGTTTTTGCAACAAAAAAAGCCCGGCAAATAATATTTTTGCTGGGCTTTTATACTTCAAGTTTTGAAAAACATCTTAAAAATTATATTCAAGATTGAACCGTAAGAAGAATGCGTCGTCCCGATAGTTCTTCTCGTAATAATTGCCCGGTATGAGATATTCTCCGAGCAGATGTCCAAATAACCTCTCGCTGAACTTGTATTTTGCCCAGCATGTAACCAACTGGCCGCGGAACTTGTTGCTGTCGGAAAAGCGAGAAGAACCCTGTATGGTATTCTCGTCAGCCCAGAGCAAATGGTAATCCGTGCATATTTGCCACTGCTTGTTCGGTCTGAACTTGTGTCCGATATTGGCCCTGTGAAGATTAGTTGACTCGGCTATCATGGTTTCCGGGGAGTAAGTGTATATGTACAGCTCACTCCATCTCGGCCATTCCGCCCACAGGGGATCGAATTGCTCGATATCTCTCGTGTCCGGATCATCACCGGAGCAATACTCATAACCTACGTGTGCACTGTTGTCAAAGCTGTCTTTGAACAGGTACTCGAGATTTGTCAGTGCGCCGTATGCTTCCATGTCTTCCATGCTGCTGGAGTCGCTTCCCTTCTCACCGGTTTGTATCGCACCTTCGACACGGTAATTCCAGTTCTCGTTAAGCGTCTGGGAGGCAGCTCCGCCGAACGTGAGTATCTCCGCCTTCTTACTCCACGAGGCCGGCAAGTTGATAATCGGAACATCAACTGGATTGTCATTCTTGTACATGAAATAGGCTTCTAACTTCGTTTTCTCAACAGACTGATTGGTCAGGTATAATATTGCGCCGTATTCATCCTGTTCCGTAAGAGCTCTGTTACGATCGTTGATGGGCTTCAACCATCTGTCCGAAGCGGCGGCGTTATCGATATAAATCATATCGATTTTCGTATTCTTATCCGCCCAGTCGTAGGTAAAACGCGCTGCATCGGTGAAGATGGTTCTCGAACCATCCAGCGGCGTTCCATCAAGCACCAGCCAGCCGACACCCAAAATCAAATCCTGCCGGCCGATGACACCGGTTAAGGGCTGGTCGAACATGTTCCGCATGGTAACATTTAATGTGTCGAACAGAACCTCGTCAAAATCCGTGTGCTGAGGTTTGCTGGCGGGCTCATCCCACGTCCTGAATTCCCAAACCATACGGGTATTTAAGTCCACATCGTCGCTCAGCATCCACTTGGTCCACCATCTGGTACGATATCGCTGGAAATTCCACTTGTTTTCTCTATCATCCGTATTTAACGTTATGATGTTTCGCGACGTGACGGTTCTGAACCGGAAGTCGAGTCCCATTTCGATCCCCGGAGCCGGATTTCGGAAACCGCTGAACCAATCATCGGCAACAGGCTTTTCCTTCTCCGCTGCCATAACAATTCCACTAATTAATGCAACAAAAAATCCAACAACCATCATCTTTCTCATACTTCTCTGCTCCATTTCTTTCTCCCTTCATTAAACATAAATCATTTTCTAATTAATAACACATAATCTCTACGGCAACGATAATCGATATCGCCAAAGCCGGCTATCATCGACCAGATTGTGGCGATCCTTGTCATTCTCTTCCAGAACAATCTGCCCCAAAAGGCCGGCAGGAAGGCCGATGCGCACAAACCGAAGAAAATCTCCGTTGCGCGGGCGATGATATAACCGCCACGGGCATAATAGCTCCAAAGCATCGCCACAACGATTCCCGGAATTATACCGGCGCGATTGACTCCGATACCCAACATGTTTTTTCCCTGTTTATTAATGAGCAATCGTTACCCGTGCCCGGAAATTTATAATTAAACCCAGTTTTTCCGGATTGCCACACATTGTTATAAGCATAAAATTTAATCGGCGTATTTTCTTAAAAAACGATACAAAAAAAAAGCATTTTTCCTCAATATCAATACTAATATCCGCACTTGGTACTATATACCGGGACGCGTTTAATACCGAACAGGATCATCCATAGGGCTGTTTTATTGCAATTGCATACTCATAACTCATTTATTAACAAGCAGCTATGGTTATTTGCGACAGTTTGGGCGATCTCGTGACAAACCCAGAAGCGACATCGCATTTCTTGAGAGTATACTCTCAAGTTTTTTTTCGGGAATCATAAGATTTTTTAGCTGTAAAAGGGTTTTTCCCTGGTTTGTCCATGGTGAATCCGTGCCGAACAGGATATATTCTTCGGGGTGACACATAAGCATTTTCCTGGCTGTCTCGGGTGACATATAATCGAACGCGAACGATATTTCCATGTATATCTCCTGCCCGATTAACAACTCCTGCACCTCGTCCCACTGCTGCCATGCCCCAAGATGAGTTGTTATAAACTTGAGTTTTGGGAACGCATTTTTGATCTTGAGGAGCTTCTCCGGATCGGCTCTTCTTTCCTTCGGAAATGCTATATCGAATCCCGTGTGCATTACGACCATCATGTCCTCGTCGCAGAGCTTCCGGTACATCTCGAAGAGCCGCTGCTCGTCGGCGTAAAATTCCTGGTAGAACGGATGCAGTTTAATTCCTTTGAATCCCTCGCGTTTGATAAGCCCGATCCGCTCGATGCACCTGGGGTCTCCGGGATGCACCGATGGAAAGAAAATGATCCGCTCCGATCTCGCCTTCATGCACCAATCGAAGATCGGCTCGAACTGCTCGGGCCTTGTCGCTATACAGCAGACAACGCTCTTGTCGATTCCACTGTTATCCATTGAGCCGAGCAGAGTTCCGATCGTGCCGTCAAGATACGCCTTGACATCCGGCGCTTCTTCGAGGAGCTTTTTCATAGCGCGCGGCGCCAGAGAATCGGGAAATGCGTGTGCGTGAAAATCGATAATTCCTTCTGTCATTTCAGCTTCCAATAACCAGTATATTCGAAAATTTGCCGCCGTCTTAATGTTCTGTACCCGCCGGTCATAATAACGCCGGCCCCCGGATTCTTCCAGCAATTTTCTGCAAATCCCGCGTTATCCGTCTTCTGAAAAGGCCACCCTTGATATGCCGGCCGGTTTGCGATAGTATTTGGTACCGTGGCGTACCGATGAAAAAGAGCAAACATTACTTTGGAGACCTGCAAGATGCAGACTATCAGAAACTTTCTCAAAAATGACAGGTTTGCCGAGCACAACGGAATCGAGCTGCTGGAAATCTCCCAGGGCAGGGCAAAGGCAAAGCTGGACATCCGGGACTATCACTTGAACGGCGCCAACATCGTTCACGGCGGCGCGATTTTCGCGCTGGCGGACCTGGTCTTTGCCGCCGCTTCGAATTCGCACGGAACTATCGCCGTGGCCATCAATGCGAACATCTCTTTTCTCAAGGCGTCGGCGGGCGGTACATTATATGCCGAAGCGAGGGAAATCTCAAAGAATCCGAAGCTCGGAACCTACACGATTGATGTCACCGACGAGAACGGAGACGTCATCGCCATCTTCCAGGGCATGGTCTACAGGAAAAAGGATAAAATCGAAGATATAATAAAGTGACTCATAACTGCCGTTCGGCGGATGTGGAAAGTTGACGCGTTTGTGAATTACAGCACGGCGGCAAATACGGGATTACTGAAACTGCATTTATGGGAGCCGATATTATGAAACGACGACAGTTCTTGAAAAGGGCATGCGGCACAGCATTGGGAGCGGCGGCTTTTCCATACATTGTCCCATCTTCAGTATTGGCCGGCAGTGGGGCCGTGCCGCCGAGCGAAAAAGTCGTAATGGGATTCATCGGTGTCGGCAGTATGGGCGGCGGGCATTTGCGCTCGTTCCTCGGATACGACGACGTGCAGGTGGCGGCCGTCTGCGACCTTCGCGAAATTTTTCGCCAGAGAGCCGTCGAAAGAGTCCGGCAGCGATACGGCGGCGAAGGCTGCGAAGTTTATCGCGATTACCGCGAATTGCTCGCCCGCGAGGATATCGACGCCGTGACGGTTGTCGTGCCCGACTTCTGGCACGCCCTGATAGGGATTGAGGCCGCCCGCAACGGCAAGGATATGTATTACGAAAAGCCGCTTGCTATGAGCATCGCCGATGGAAAGGCCGTGCGAAGCGCCGTGAACCGGCACAATGTCGTCTTCCAGTTCGGCACGCAGCAGAGGTCCGACGACAAATTCCGCTTTGCCTGCGAGCTGGCCTGCAACGAAAAAATCGGCAAACTCCATACGATAATGGTCGGCTCACACCCGAGCCCGACCTGCCCGAATCAGCCGAACCAGCCGACGCCGGACAAGGACGAATTCGATTATGACACGTGGCTCGGCCCGGCCCCCTGGGCACCGTACACATACGAGCGATGCGCTTCGCGAGCCATGGGTACGCTCGGTATGTGGACGTTCATTCACGATTATTCGCTCGGCGGCCTCGGCGGCGCATGGGGAGTCCACCCCGTGGATATCGCCCAGTGGGGCAACGGGACCGACCACACCGGCCCGGTCGAAATACAGGGCACCGGCGTAATTCCCGCCGACGGGCTTGCGGATACCGCCATCGAGTGGGAAGTCGAGCACCTCTACGCCAACGGCGTCAGGATGGTCCACATGAACACCAAAACCGCCCTGAAACGCGCCGAACAATTCTCGCTGAACAACGGCCTGGGGATTCTGTTTATAGGCGACGAGGGCTGGGTCCTGGTGGAGCGTGAATTTATCGACGCCGAGCCGAAGTCCTTACTGACCGCGACTATCGGCCCCGATGAAATACGTTTGCCGCAAAGCAATAATCACCGCCGGAATTTCATAGAATGCGTAAAGAGCAGGCAAAAAACAATCTGCCCCGTGGACACCGCCGTTCGCTCCGACACCATCTGCCACCTCGATGATATCGCCATAAGGCTCGGCCGAAAGCTCCGTTGGAATCCTGCAAAAGAGCAGTTCATCAACGACGAGCAGGCCAACAGAATGCTAAGCCGCCCCATGAGAAGCCCCTGGCATCTATGATGAAACATTTGTGATAACATCATTGATTAAGCTCGGTAGGATTTGTAAAATTCATTTTGCACACGCGGGATAAATAGTTATGATGTTTCTATGGCAAATTAAAGACGAGCGAAATGTTCTTGTTGCGGAAATAAGGGAATATAATGAAAGAAATACCATTAGGTAACGGCCTGAATGCAAAAGTCGATGACGAAGACTACGAATGGCTGAGCCGCTATAACTGGTATGCCTACTACGACCCGGAGCGAAAAATGACGTATGCGGCCCACGACACGCCGAGCGGAAGACGGGTGTATATGCACGATGCCATTATGGGCCTCGATTCGCTGGAAGACGAGCCGATGAATTGAGGATCAGCTACATATCCCATATTTTCCACATTCTTCATTGTAAAGTTCGTAGTCCTTTTGATTAATCAAGATGATAAACAAGCTTAAGAGACAACAAATAATGCGTCGAATTGAGTATCAGGACGCTGACGAGCAGCAGTATTTACATGCTCAAACCATCCCCAAAGCCTACGGCTTTGAGGCTGCCACCCGGTCTACACAAGACAGGCCATCCCCATCCCTGCGGGATGAAGCTGATACACGGTCCGCTCCTGTCCGAACCATCCCCATCCCGATAAACGACAATCGGGATGAGGCTGCCACCCAGTCTATGCGAGCGTACCCATCCCCAAGAGATGAGGCTGCCACCCGGCCGGCGGAGAAAAAAAGCGATTTGAAAAAACAAAGCCAATTTGCCCCGGCTCTAATAGGCGTAACGTCTTTTATGAAAGGAGATTATGGCAATACGCCGGTCGGCGGAGTCGAAGAAAACAAAGCCAAACAAACCCAATTTCACACTCCCGGATCGGATTCGGTCTTTGAATTCGAGGAAAAATGCTTTTAACGCAAATGGCTCACCATGCAAAAAACTTGACATACGAGGTGTTCGGCCGTAGGATTCCCATACAATTTTATTGTTTTGTTAGGAATTTTTCTATGGCGGCGATTAAGCCAAATATAAGCGTTGAGTATGCCGGAAACGCCACGATAATCGGTTTTACCGATGAGAAAATCCTCGAAGAAAAGGACATTAATGCCCTCCAGAAGTCGATCATGTCCGTTATTGAGCAGGCTGAGCGGATAAACCTGATTTTAGATTTTGGCAACGTCCGATTTTTGTCGTCCGCTGTTTTAGGACTTTTAATACGAATCAGCAAAAGGATTTACGAACGCAATGGACAGCTAAAGCTATGCAATATTAATCCGAAAATTTACGAAATTTTCAAAATAACGCGACTGACCAAAACTTTCGATATTTATAATGATATTGAAACAGCCAGTGAAGGTTTATCTCAGCCGAATTAGTTATAAGGTTATTGCTTTATAAGCGTATGGCATCTGAAGCACCAATTAACTGCTCAATCGTCGTCGATAGTAAGTCATCCGCTATAGTCGAGGTGTGCAAAGAGATTCTGCCGAAGCTCGAAGAGCACAAATTCGATAAAGATGATATTTTCGCCGTTCACTTGACTTTAGAAGAGGCGTTTCTTAATGCCGTCAAGCATGGCAATAAGATGGATCCAACCAAGAAGGTAAAGATCGACTATTCTGTTACCTTAGAAAAGGTTGAAATTACTATAACAGACGAGGGGGCCGGATTTGACCCGGAATCCGTTGACGACCCACGATTTGGCGATGGTCTTTACGAGCCAGGAGGCAGGGGATTGCTTCTTATGAATTCTTATATGGATATAGTAAAGTATAGCGAGCATGGAAATGCTGTGCATATGGTTAGATACAAGGAAAAACCCCATCTAACAAACGATCAGAGTCAAACCCATGTTTAAACGGAAGCGTATTCTTGCCAAATAAATCGAGAATAGATTCGGTATCAAATATGAAGAAATATTCCAGAATGCTCTATAGGGCGATGATTTTTTGCAGTTCTTTGTACGTTTTGGGGGGCTGTGCATCCAATAACGATCAAATGCCGGAAATTACCCACAGCCAAAGTTCGACACCCAGGGTGGTTCAACCGGTTCCACCGAAGGTTATCAAGCCAAAGCCAAAACAGGAAACGATTCAAATAGATTTCCCAAGAGAGTGGCTACCCCCCGCCGAGGCGGAGAAGCAATGGATGGCCATCGTGATACATCACTCCGCGACAGAAAATGGAAATGCCGCCATATTTGACAAGATGCACAGGGAACAGAACCACTGGGAAGGTGTTGGCTACGATTTCGTTATAGGTAACGGGACTAACAGCGGCGACGGTGAGGTTGAAGTAACATTTCGCTGGGAAAGGCAAATGGCCGGCGCCCATTGCGGCGGGACACCGGGTAATTGGGCCAATATAGACGCTGTAGGAATCTGCCTCGTCGGCAATTTCGATTACTCAACACCTACCACACAACAAATGCAGTCCGTTTTGAAATTGGTTCGTTTCCTAAAAAAACGATATGGAATTTCGAATAGCAGTGTTTACGGTCATAACAATACCCCGGGAGCACGAGTAACTGATTGTCCGGGGAAACAGTTCCCAATGGCCAGCCTGACATGGCTGGCCAGCTCCTGATTTTACATAGTCGCCCATATCCAGGTAAAGCCTCTGCTGCGTCCCATAAACCGAGCTCCAGGCTGAGCTTTTGCTCTTTATCAGCAAAATTAGACCAAAATTTCGCAGCTTGGAAAGTTGCCGTGTAATTATACCGAAGTTCCTGCTGATGATATTATTCAAAAGCAAATAAGGAGCTGGTCTAATGAATCTACACGAGTCGCTCTCTTCTCAGAGTTTTATGCTTAACGAGCAAATCGCACGGCAGGTCTTTGAAGTTTGGCCCGAGCAGGGGCCAATACTGCTCATTATGGACAGGGATGGTCATAGCTGGCCCAGCGATTCGGAAGAATTTGCCAAGTTGAATATGAGCGAGCCGTTTTTGAAAGAGCTTTGTGCCAAGATTGATGATGGTGCCGAGCCGGTCGTAACACGAATAAACGATTGCAGCATAGTTGCTGCACAATTAGCGACCGAACGGAACAATTGCGGATACGTGATTATGGCTCTGCCGCAATACAGCCCTGAATCAACCTTAATAAATATCGACCTGATCGAAATGTTGCTAAGTCAGCTCAGCCTGATAGCCAAACTCATAGAGAAGAACAATCTCCTTTACGAAACTCAAATGAAACACTACCGTACGTGCGATCAGGGCAAAATAGCATCGAATTAATTGACATATTACGCATGCCGTATTTCGTAGCACATTTCCGCACTTGATAAAATTAGCCGAAAGCAAAGTTTGGATTGCTTTCTCAGGATGCGACGGCTATAATTTACACCAGTTACCGGGCATAGCAGACAGGTGACAGAGTCCTGTACCCGCCTATGTGGGAATTACAATGCTAAACGCTCCGCTATTAAAATCATGAATGTTATATGCTAATAAGCAAGGGAAAAAAGTGAAATTCCAGATTTTCAGAAATGGCAAGGTTGTTGATAAATTCACTTTATGCGGCGCCTATCTTTTCGGCGGCGACGGCATTGGTATTCGCAGAGCCCAGATTACCTTCAAAGACGGCTTTATCGAGTGCTCAAAATCAAATCTGGAAACAGCCGGGCTGGCATTGCTATGGCCTATCGAAGGTTTTGGCAAGGTCCTTTTACCAACAACCTGCCTGCCCGAGAGAGAGCAGCCTTATAATTTAAATGTTGAGATAGCACGTGCAAAGCTGATGCAAATCGTTAACAAGCGGGAGGACTGGCTGTTTCTCAACAACATAGAAGTCCTGGCAGATTTATTGAAAGAGGCACAGGATTTATTTATCAAGGCGATTCAAAATATCTCTATACCGTCAAAGGCATCTAAACTGGCGGATGAATCACTTAAAAAAGCTATAATTTCCTCTGAAAAGCTGGCAATAAAACAAGCAGAGTCGCTTTTCAATACAAGGACCACGAGCCACGGCCTTGGCCGAGGCTGCTTCGGCTGCAGAATAGATCCAATAAAAATCGATAATCCAGTGTACGTCGAGAGGCTGCTGGAATTATTCGGATCTGCAACGATTCCAATAAACTGGGCACAGATAGAACCTCGAAAAGGCGATTTCGATTTCTCAAAGATTGACCTCTGTATCGAGACTCTCGTTAAAAAGAAACTGACGCTCAGTGCAGGACCCCTGCTTTGTTTCTCAAAAGAGTATCTACCCGAGTGGCTCCTTCAAGACGGAGCAGGTTTTGAAAAGATCCGGGAAACGGCGTACCGGTTCGTTTCGGAGATAGTTACTCGTTACTCCGGTGCCATTCGTGCGTGGTATGCTATAAGCAGTTTGAACGCTTTAAATCATTTCGGATTTGGATTCGAGCAGATTTTAGAAATGACCCGAGCGGCCAATATGGCCGTTAAGCAAGCAAGTGACAAAGCCTCAAAAATTATAGAAGTCATCAATCCATGGGGCGAATATTATACGACAACACCTAACAGCATCCCGCCATTGGTTTATATGGATATGGTCGTGCAGAGCGGAATCCATTTCGATGCCTTTGGATTGCAGGTACGATTCGGCAAAAATCAGTCCGGTATGCACGTCCGAGACATGATGCAAATATCGGCGATTCTGGACTACTTCGGGCCCATAGCCAAGCCCCTGTATATAACAAATGTGGAGGTCCCAAGTCAAAATGGCGACGGTTTACAAGAAGGGAATGTTGCCGGCATTTGGCATGAACAGTGGAACGAATTGCGACAGGGACAATGGATTGAACAGTTCTATAAGATTGCGCTGAGCAAACAATTCGTTAACTCGGTTACTTATTCGAATATCATTGACACAGTGGATAGCGATCTTACCCACAGCGGCCTTCTGACCGACCAGCTCGAATCCAAAGAATCGTTTCGAACCTTGAAGAAATTGCACGACAGCATTTTCAGCAGATAAACATATCGTGGCCGGGACCTCGTGACTTGAGACTTGAACAGGCGACTCTATGCAATAGAAGATATGAGACAGGCCAGGCAAAACAGGATTCAGTCATTCGCGTTTGTCACCAGCGTATGCATCGCGGTTTGCTTTTCCATCGGCTTTATTTCGAACCATGGAAGAGGTCAACAGAATTTTGGCCGATGCGAAGTTGAGTTAGAGGGCCGAATAAATCCAAACGATGCTCCTGTAGAAAGTTTGGTAAGATTACCCGGCATGGGTCCGGGACGAGCCGGGGCAATAGTGGAATACCGCGAGAATTTCAATGGAAAAGACGCTGCAAGTCCGGCTTTTCAAAATTGCGACGATTTGCAGAAAGTCAAAGGCATAGGTCCTAAAACAGTTCAAAACATAAATGAATTACTGAAGTTTGATTAAATCAGGCAATTATAATCGGAGAATCTGAGATTCTGAGTTTCCAGCTTAAGAAAACAAGGTAAGATAAATCTCAAAAAGTGATTCTACCAGGTATAACAGGAAAACAGTGATATGAGCGAATGGGAAATTAATAAGCCGCTTGGGCAATGCCACGGCACAGAAAGAAAAATAGAATACGGCGAAGAATACTTCGCCGCTCTTGTCGAGACTGAGGAAGGCCTGCAACGGCGGGATTTCTGCGCCGATTTCTGGGAGAGCCAAAAACCGGATGTGTTTTGCTACTGGAAAACCAGGCTGCCCGAGCCGGGTCAGAAAAAACAGTTGTTCGTTGACGACCAGATGCTGATGGCCTTTTTCGAACGGCTGGAAAAAGAGACTGAGCCGGAGAAAATTAATTTCCGCTTTGTCCTGGCGTTGATCCTGATGCGAAAAAGGATTCTGAAATACGATGAAACTATTAACAAAGACGATAAAGAAGTATGGCGTTTGAGAATAGTAGGAGAAAAGCATACCGTCGAGGTCGTAAATCCGCACTTGGATGAAGAGCAGGTCGAGCAGTTATCGTCGCAGATAGGCGAGATTCTCCAGACGGATTTGTAAACTCGCCTTGTGTAATGCCGAATCGAATTCCCGCTTCGGAACGAATAATCGGAGCCAGGAAACAGGTTAGGAGCTTTTAAGAAAATGTTACGAAAACTAATCCCGTACGTTTCTGCAGCAATATTGATTCTTGCCGGCTGTGAATCCAGGATTCGCCAACCTATGGAGATCTGCCCGGGCAAAGATTCTGTAGCCGATGCGTTGGCCGCTCTGAAGTCACAATCACAAAATGTAGTGCCGCTGCGGGCTAACGGACAATGTCGTCTGGAGTATTATGTCGAAGGAAAGAAAAAACAGCAGCGGGAAAACTTCGAAGTGAAACTATGGGTGAATCCGCCTGTTGAAATTTACTTGCAGGGTGATAAGGCTCTTGTCCCAAAAGCGATAGTGCTCGGCTCGAACGAACGGGAGTTTTGGCTGTCGATAAGTCCAAAAGAAATCAGCACTTACTGGTGGGGCAATTGGTCTGAGCAGGACTTGTCCGAAGGACTTGTAATTAACCCCAGAACACTGCTGGAGTCTCTCGGAATCGGGGAAGTAGAAACGCAGCAGGACTGGTTTTTGTCGAACGAAGGCCCTTATGACATAATTGCAAAACGACAGCAGGATGTGGTAATAAAAAAAATATACGTCTATAGCTGTAATTATCGAGTCAGACGAATCGAATTTTTTAATCGTGATGGCCTGGCAGTCGCCGGCGCGGAACTGGACAAGTATAAAGAAGTATCCGATGGATTTTTTATTCCATCTCTGATAAAGGTAACAACGTATGCCCGGGAAACCGGGGAATCTTCGTTTAGTATCACTCTTGATCTTAAATCCATAAAACCGGCAACAATTACCGAGCCGCGGCGAAATGTGCTTTTCAAGCTCCCTCCGCCACGCGGTTTCACGAACGTGTACAGAATCGTTAATGGAAAGTGGATCGAACAGGATCAGTAAATAAAAGATAAGGAGTTTGCCTATGCCCGGGACAAGCCTGAGAGAAAAAATCAAGCAGGGACCGCTCATATTGGACGGGGCAATGGGAACCGAGTTGATTGCTCGCAATATTCAATTCGGTGCGTGCAATGAATACCTGAACATCGATTCGGCCGATATCATTTCCGATATCCACAGAGCTTACCTGCTTGCCGGTTGCGACGCGGTTATTACCAATACGTTCGGTGCGAATAAATATGCTCTGAGCCGGCACGGATTGGCCGAGGAAGCCGCCCGGATTAACAAGGCAGGCGCCCAAATCGCCCGGCGGGCGGCGGGAGAAGAAAAGTACGTCCTTGGTGATATCGGCCCGAGCGGGGATTTCCTGGAGCCGTTGGGAGCACTAAATCCGGACGAGTTGAGGGATGCTTTCGCCGCACAAGCACAGGCACTTTTAGCCGGCGGCGTGGACGGCTTCATTATCGAGACAATGACGGCCCTCGAGGAAACGGTCATCGCTATCGAAGCGGCAAAATCCATCGCCGCCGACCTGCCGTTGCTCGTATCGATGTCTTTTGACAAGGCCGGTGACAGCTTTAAGACGATGATGGGCGTCGGCGTCG
>Ga0315288_10001707_pt1 | contig 28477 bp, 33 predicted proteins | sample YL17G11_20_MG_FD_203454 | JGI IMG/M metagenome (GOLD analysis project Ga0315288, IMG submission 203454) | Sediment microbial communities from Yellowstone Lake, YNP, Wyoming, USA - YL17G11_20 | ecosystem: Environmental > Aquatic > Freshwater > Lake > Sediment | place: USA: Wyoming | collected... | reverse complement strand
CATGTCGATGACTAAAAATGGGATATAGAGAAGAAACCCGATCTGGAAGGCGGTTTTCAGCTCACTGATCATGAATGCCGGAAGCAGAACGGTGGTGGAAATCTCTTCCACATTTTTGGGTTTGGGGACTTTGGCCAAATGGATAAATAAGGCCAGGTCCTTTTCTCTGGTCTGCTTGAACATAAATTTGCGAACCGGCTTAAGCGCTTCATCGATCGCCTGTCCTTGAGATATTTTTTTGTCCATGTAAGGCACCAGAGCATTTTCGCGGACGTTTTGCCAGACGGGAGTCATGATGAAGAAAGTCAAGAACAGGGCCAGTCCAATCATGATCTGGTTGGGGGGCATCTGGTGGGTTCCAATGGCCTGCCGTAAGAAGGAAAAGACCACGATCAGCCGGGTGAATGAAGTCATCATGATCAGAATGGCAGGAGCTAAGGAAAGGATGGTCAGGAGGAACAGGATTTGAATGAGAACGGAAACCTCTCCGGTATCTTTCGCTTCTCCGATACCGATTTTAATAGTAGGGATCGGGATGGTCTGGCTTTGGGCGAATATGGATAGAGGATAAAGTAAGAAAAGTCCCCCGATCACCACGGCCAGGAACCATAGACCATGTAGATGATGACCCTTATTTCCCATTCAAAATCCTCAACGGCCCGCGACTGAGCCCCTTGCCTCTTAGGGAGAAATAATCCAAAATAGTTAAGGGCTCAGGCTTTGCCGGATGCTGGGCCGCGATTTTTTCTACAAATTCTTGATTTTCAATTTTATCCAGCAAGGTAATTTGGGCCTCAGAAATTCCCAGAACGAGGATTTGGCCGCCGATACCTACCAAGGAGATGTATTTCCGCGGGGCGATCGATTTGGTAGTTAAGAGCCGAACCTGGCCATCGGAATAAAAACTTCCCCTCCCCGCGGCCATTCGCTTGCATAGCCAAATCAATAGCAGAAGGACCCCCAGCACGGCCCCTAAGCTCAGGATCATTTTAACGGCTGCCCAAATCATTTAGACCTCTCGGGAGCCCAGCTGTTTCACCCGTTCCGCTGGGCTGATGACATCGGTTAAGCGGACTCCGAACTTCTCATTGATGACCACGACCTCTCCCCGGGCGATGAGTTTCTGGTTGACCAGAACCTCCAGCGGCTCCCCGGCTAATTTCGCCAGCTGGACCACTGATCCCTGGCCCAGCTGGAGCAGCTCGCTGATGAGAATCCTCGCCCGGCCTAACTCCACCGATACCTCTAAGGGGATGTCCAAGATGAAGTCTAAATTCGAGGCTTGTTTTAAATCCCCATCTTGTTTCATTTCTTTGACGTTGTCTTTCTCCATAGCGATTCCTTTTATTCGTTTTTCTCATGGATTCTTGATAAGTTCTTCTATTTGAAAGGCCTTATTCGCCCCCAGAACTCCGGCCCTGCCCAAAAATTTAGGAACTCCTTCGACTCTGGCGGTCATTAAGTCTGTGACCTCATTTTCCAGCGGCAATACATCCCCCACAGCTAACTTAAGGAGATCTTGAACCAGGATATTTCGCCTTCCTAATTCCACCGCTACCTCGACTTCGGCAGATCTTAAACGATCCGACAGCCTTTCCATCCAGGCATGATCGATTTCTAAATGATCGCTCTGGTATGCCGAATACAGCTTGCCTTTTATCGGTTCGATCATCGCATAGGGGATACAAAGGCTGATCAGTCCTGTAAGGTGCTCTGATTCGAGCCCAAAAGGAACCATAATGACCAAGTCGGCAGGTGGAACGATGCCGACAGACTTGGGATTAATCTCGCTCCTAACATGATGAACGGAAACGGGATAGACTGCATTCCATGCTTTTTCCAGGTCAGTAAAGACCGTATTGACCACTTTCCTGATTAATCGGGATTCAATGGCGGTAAATTCTCTCCCCTCGACCTGGAATGATGTTTCCCCCGACCCCCCCAAAAAAATATCTACCAGGGTGAAAACCAGCTTGGAATCCAGAACCAGGAGAGCATGTCCCCGGAGGGGCTCGATTTTAAAAACGTGCAAACTACTGGGAGCAGGATGGATCCGAAGGAATTCTCCGAATTTCATCATTTGGACGTCCCCGGTGCTCACGTCGATCGTTTTTCTAAGGCTTAAAGAAAGACTGTTGCGAAATATCCTGCAAAAATTATCATTAATAATTTCCAGGGTGGGCATACGCCCCCGAGTGATGCGGTCCGGGTTGGCAAAATCATAAGGGATGATTTCCGGTGCATCCTTTTCCTCCGGTGTGCTATCCACCTTACCATCCGACACTCCCCGGAGTAAGGCATCAATTTCCTCTTGACTTATTACTTTATCCATCGTGGTTTACTGAATTATAAATTCAGTGAAATAAACGGTTTTTACCTGAAAGCTACGCAATAAATGATTCAACTTCGAGGTAATTTCTTCCCGAAGCCTTTTTTTCCCTTCCGAATCAGAGATATCCATGTATGATTTACTGGAAAGAACCGTCAAAATCATATCCCGGAGTTGAGGTAACCTTTTTTCATATTCCTCGTTTACTTTTACTTCCTTACTTTCCAGGCTAATTCTAATCTTTAAGTATGTCGGTTGCTTTTGTTCCGCAAGGTTAACGACAAAGGGGTCCATATTATAAATGTACCCTTGCACCTTTTTAGTGGCTTCTCTTTTCTCTTTGGCAGGACCTTTTACCCGTATGAAATCCAAAGAATCAGGAAGGGTTTCGGGGGCAAAAAAAACGATTGCTCCAGTTCCTGACGCGATTAATAAAATCAAGCCCAAAAAAACAATCAGCCATTTCTTCTTCTTGGGTTTGGGGGGGGCGGATTCCGGTTCTTTCTTTTCTAATTCACCGTCCATTGAGCGATCGGCCATTTTTTCCATTAAGAATTTTCTGTTTTAATGGAAAGGTGAGCAATGACCATGCCAATAGCTGAGGTAGGATGGAAATCCGCTATTTATTGAATAATACTTAATTTTTTATATTCTAGAGGGACAACCCGGCATTGAGTTGCTGTCAATTTCTGGGTTGTTGGTCAATGGATTGACACGGCTCTTGGGGCGGGTTAAATCATATCAAAATCAATCATTAATTACCCTTCTCTTTTCCTAACCCTCCCAAAAAGCAGGAGGGTTAGGCCGCAAAGAGGTTATGATTACCTTATATTGATCAAAGTGTTTAACATTTCGTCTGTTGTGGAAATTACCTTAGAGTTAACCTGATACCCCCTTTGGATGATGATCATCTTTATGATTTCGCCAGCCAGATCAACGTTGGACTCTTCCAGCGCCGAGGAGGAGACGATTCCCATACCTCCATCTCCCGGCTTATTGTAGAGAGGAGCTCCTGAGTTCGTCGTGGCCTGAAAAAGAGTGGCTCCCTTTCTCTGCAACCCAGTGATGTTAGGAAAGTCGGCTAAGGCCAAGCGGGCATTCTTCTGGCGTGTCCCATTCGTATAGTTGGCGACGATATTTCCGTCTTCATCGATGCTCACCCCTGAGACCGTACCTGCCCCATATCCATCCTGGACAAGCCTTTGGATGGCCGAGGCTAACCCGTATTGGGTGGTACCCGTAAAGTCGATATCCATGGCATTAGCGGCAATCGTACTACCATTTGTAAATGTTAGGGCCACCGTATTAAGATCAGTTGGTGTAGTTGAGGTAAGCGCCCCGCTGGTATTGAAAACCAGTGCACCCGTACCGACCTGCTGATATACGCCAGCAATACCCCCTGAGACTTCGCCGCGATCGATGAGGGCATCCCAGGCCCAGTTATTTGCAGCAGTCTTTCTGAAATATACCTGGATAGGATGGGATTGGCCCAGGGTATCATAGATGTTCACCATCGTTGAAAAATTCGATATATCTGAGGGACCCTGTCGAGCGGTCCAGGTCACCTCCCCGTCGACCACGGTTGCCCCTATGGTTGTTGGCCAGGTCGGTTGAGTGCCACCCGAAGTCCTTGTACCTGTAACAGTTGTAGCCTCATAGGAATACCCATTAGCAGGATTCGGATAAACCCTTGCTCCCAGGGTGTAACCGGTGTTAGCGACCCACTGCGTTCCAGAATAGGTGGGTGCGGTCGCAGATGCATCAAGGTTTAAAAGCATACCGACCGTACTCGTTACTTGGGGAGGGATCGTGCTACTTTGATTGATCTGAATATCTGACAAGCTCTCGATCAAATTCTCGCTACTGTCGTAGAGGAATCCCTGAACCCGATAGCCTTGATTGTTGACATAGTAGCCCTGATTGTCGATGATAAAGTGGCCGGCTCGAGTGTAGAAGACTTCATTGGAAATAGGTTCTCCGACAATGAAAAACCCTTTGCCATTGACGGCCACATCCGTGGTGATGTCCGTGGTTTCAAGAGATCCTTGAACAAAGTTGGGATCCACGCTTGCCACTTCTGCGCCCCCTCCTGTTTGATTACTGCCGGACACACCGCTAAGGGAGGCACCCAAGACGTCTTTGAAATGAGCCGCGCTGCCCTTGAAACCCGTGGTATGGATGTTCGCAAGGTTGTCTCCGATAACCTGCATTGCTGTGCTGTGGATATTCAGACCGCTCAACCCCGTATAAAAGGAACCCGTAATGGACATAATATTCCTCCTTCCTTGTTTACGCCAGAACGGCGATCATTTCGTTGATGGTAATCTTATCGGGCCCTAATTTCAGGTAGGTAATCCCGTTTTCAAGGGAAATTCCCGTGACGGTGCCGACCTTAAAGGTTTTTACTTCAATCGGTTGATTTTTTTCATCCCCGGCCGCAACCTTGAAAATATAATTCCCCTCAGGGAGCGATGCCCCCTGCTGATTTTTCCCGTCCCAGACAATCTTTTGTTTGGAAGTATCCTTTACTCCGCCGTCGATGGACCTGACCAAATTCCCATGGGAATCAAAAATCTGGATGGACACCTTCCCCGGCTTGGCTAATTGATAAGAACCCTCCGATACTTTTCCTTGATCGATGCTTAAGGTATTTCCCCTGGCCTCAACTTTCTTCCCGATCAACCCGATGGCTTGCAGACTATTTACCGAAGCCTGGTAGGCTTCCATGTTTTGAATCGATTTGGTCATATCATTTAACGCCTGAACCGTGGTTAACTGAGCCATTTGAGTGGCCATCTGATAGTTATCCATCGGAGCTAAAGGGTCCTGATACTGCAGCTGCTTGGTAAAGAGCTTCATAAAATCTTCCTGGGTGAGGGTTGTCTTTTTTGGGGTGCTGGTTGCCTGCGTGTTTTGGCTCGCTACTTGGGAAATGGATGATCCCGTAGTCATACTTTTTCCTCCTTTAAATTTTATACAAAACGGTCCACATATCTGCTTTTGCCCCCTGCCCGGATGATGCCGGGAAGGAATTCTAACGGCTGGGACAATTCAGATTCCTGTATTTCCAAGGATTGTGTTCGACTCCCCTTATCATGGGAAAAATGGTTCTCGTCGTTTCCTTGAAACGCCCCCATATCTTTTTGGACGAATACTTCATATTTTTCTAATTTAAACCCATCTCCTTCCAGGGTCTTCTGAAGCTGGAATCGGTTGTTCTCCAAGATTTCCTTGGTAATCGAGTTGTCCGCCCAAAGGGTCACTTTGATCTCCTCCTTGTTTTTATGGATCTCGATGTAAAGATTGCCCAACTGGGGGGGGGCCAAAGTGAGACGGATGTTTTGCTCGTTATTTCTTATGGACCAAATGATCTTTTCCGCAATGCGCTGGTAGAGATCCGGGTGTTCTGTTTTGGCGAGCCCGGACTTTTGCGGAATTCCCGCCTCCTCGACGACGCTCTGTGGTTTTGGGCTCCCGCGCAGTTCATTGATGCCATCCGAATCTTTCGCGGGTTGATCCTCGGCACCGGAATCTATCTTCAGGCCCTTCTTTTCCATTGAAGAATTTCCTACTGCTCCAAATTCTTCATTCAAGGATCGCTCCAGGAATCCTGCCCCGGTTGAATTTTGCCGAAGTAGAGGGTCCCATTTCTCAGCGAACTCAAGAAACATGGGAAGGTTGGTATCCAAGGATGGAATCGTGCCGGTTTTTCCCGGGAAATTGACATTCGATCCCGATTTGGGAGAAGCATCTTTTGTTTCCCCGTTATTTCTTATGGACCCAATGGCCTTCTCATCCATGCGCTGGTGGAAGTCCGGAGGTTCTTCTTGGGCGGGCCAAGGTTTTTGACCAATTCCCGTTTCTACAACTACGATCGGTTTTTTCTGCTCCCCGGGTAGTTCATGGGTTATACGGGATTCCGGGGCAGCCGGATGCTTGCTGTCTGAAATTACCTTTTGATCATTCGGTGTCGATGAAAAATTCGCATCGTTTTCAAAAAACATCGGGGAGCGAGGCCCAACGTGGGCGATGATCGCCCCCTTTTGATTCAGCAAATTCGGGTTCAATTCCGATCTGGGGAAGGTTCCTTCTGGTTGAGTACCTCCCTCATCAAATGGGGACGGAACAGGAATTATCTCGGCAGAAGAATGTGGTGGATGATCCAAAAGAGAACCATTTCCCTCCCATCGGATATTCTTCGGGTCGACTGTCCTTCCCGGTTGATTTAGGTCTTTTAGATCCTGAGGATTCCATTCGTTGGCAGGAGTTTGGCCATCCATTGGAAGCGCGCCGGCCTGAAGTAATCCTTCTTTTGAATTTAAAATATTCGAGAGATCCTGCCCCACCAAGGATTCAGAAGCAGCGGGATCTGACTTCACTTGTCCGGGTGTCGAAGACAAAGTATTCTTTTCCAGATTTCCAACCCCTCCAAGGAGCGATAAAGTGAAAGAAAGTTGCTGATTCTGAATTATATTTTCTTCTTGGTTCAGAGGTTGACTGAGAAGGTCAGCCATCATCGGGTCGGGAGAATTGAGCTCATTCTGGCTTAATTGGGTGGGAAAAATAGGAAGAAAGTTTGAAGGAATGGTTTCTTCCGCAATTTTTTCCTTTGGATCTGTGCTTTTTTCGACGGTGGCATATTGCTTAAGGAGAACCTCGTTGAAAGGCTGTTCTGGTTGAGGAGGATTTGCAGCCGGTTTGCATTCTGTGTTCGTCATTAATGGATTGGAAGGCTGAATAATCGGTTCCATAACTGTTTTTCTTGTTTAGCAATGGATGTGCCAAGATCTTACTCCCGGCGTCTTTGAAGAGGAAAGAATGAATCAACATAAAAATCAATTGGTTATTTATGGATTTCCAGGGTCAGGGAAGAAGGGACGAAAGGATAGGGAAATAGATTTCGGCAATTCTTTCCTCTTTGCCCATTCATTCATAAGAAAGTTATTCCTCTTTTCTTGGGTAAAGAGTCATTAGGAAAATTTTACCTTAGGAGAAGATTGATACCGCTGAATGGCCCTTTCATCATTCTTGATTTGGTCTTCTTGTTCGGCTTGATAAATAAATTTTTTTAATTTTCTTTCTTTCAACTTCTCTAAAATCTTCCTCTGTTTCGTGAAGGCCATTAACTTCTCCCTTTCTATCTCTATCTCCCGGATGGTGTGCTTCTTTTTCTCTTCTCTTAGTATGAGATCCTTGTAGCTTTCTTCGAAATACTGCTGATAGGTAAGATATTCGCCGGCCTTCAGGCCTCGGAGGCTCCTTTCATTTATTTCTTGGGCGTATGCCGATCTCTGATTCCTTAGATTTTGAATTTCTTCTTCTTGGGTCCGGAAGGACTTGAGTTTATCGGCCAGCCTTATCTGGGCAAGCTCTTCTAAATTTTTTTTCCAATTTAACAGGGCTTGTAATTTAAAAACAAAGCGCATGATTTTCTATTGGAAGAGGGATTTTATCCGCGCCAGGGATTCAGAATAATTGACCCTTGCATCTATGCCCTGGCGCAAAAAGGCATTAATTTCAGGTAATTTCTTGATGGCGTAATCAATTTCAGGGTTACTCCCCTCCACGTAAGCCCCGATATTTATTAAATCCTCGACCTTCTTATAGACGGCCATTACGGAGACCAATTTATTGCGAGCCAAGATTTGGTCCTCCCCGACCACATCTATCATAACCCGGCTGACACTCCCCAAGACATCAATCGCCGGATAGTGACCTTGATTGGCTAACTCTCGAGACAGAAGGATATGGCCGTCGGCGATGGCACGAATGGCATCGGCGATCGGTTCATTCATATCGTCCCCCTCCACTAATACAGTATACACGCCCGTTATGCTTCCTTGATGGGGGGTCGTTCCTGCCCTTTCCAGTAGTTTGGGAAGTTGGGCAAATACGCTCGGGGTATATCCTTTGGAGGTGGGGGGTTCCCCGACCGCCAGCCCCACCTCCCTGGAAGCCATCGCAAACCGGGTCACCGAATCCATCATAAAAAGAACATCATTTCCTTGATCCCTGAAATATTCCGCGATGGTGGTCGCCAAATAGGCCCCTCTGATCCGGATCAGGGCGGGTACATCTGAGGTCGCCACAACGACCACGGATCTTCGCAATCCTTCCTCCCCCAGATCTTTCTCGATAAATTCCCGCACTTCCCTGCCTCGCTCTCCAATCAAGGCCACCACACAAATTTTCGCTGCCGTATGGCGGGCCATCATACCCAGCAGGGTACTTTTCCCCACCCCGGAACCCGAGAAGAGGGCGATCCTTTGCCCTTTCCCCAAAGTAAGCAGCGCATTGATCGCCTTGATCCCCACATCGATCGCCTCGGATATTCTTTGTCTCAAGATGGGGTTCGAAGGCGTGGCATAAAGAGGGTACTCTTCAGCGAGATTGAATGGTCCTTTCTGATCCATGGGATTGCCCAGGCCGTCGAGGACTCGACCCAATAGATCTTTCCCGACCCGAGCCTTAGCCGGAAACCCCATGGGGATAATCTTGCAGCCAGGCTCGATGCCCCTCGTGTCTCCCAGGGGCATCAGCAAAGTTTTATGGTCCCGGAAGCCGACGACTTCAGCCGGGATCATCCTCTCTCCATTCCTTATTTTGAGATAGCAAATATCCCCGATGGCCGATACGGGGCCGATCCCTTCAATCACCAGGCCGATCACCTGGATGACTTGCCCATAATTCTTGATCGTTTCAGCACCCTGAATGATGCGGTGGCATTGAGCCCAGAAGTCGTTGGGACAGGGGTTCATTTTGGAGAAGGAATGGATCGGTTGGAATTCTCGATTTTTTGCCAAATGAGGGAAGCAATCTGGTCAAATTGGTTTTCCAGGGTGGCATCGATATCGCCAAAGGAGGTTTCCAGCAAAGAGCTTCCGCGGGTGACCGCTGGGTCTTCAACCAATTTAATCCCCCGCATCTCCTCCCCGGCAAATGGCAACCGCTCCCGATGGGAAAGAAGAAATTGATAATCTACCGGGTTTAAATGGACGAAAACCTTTCTCTGATCCAATACATGTTTAAAAGCCTCTTGCAACGTAAAGGCGATGGTATCCTCTTGGATGTTGACTTCACGGTGCAGAACCTTTTTGGCAATACTGAGGACAAGCTGGACCATCTCTTTTATATATTTGTTATATAGATCGATGCGCTGGCGCTCGGCGTCTTTGAGCACGCTGTTTAGCTGGCCGATCATCGTTTCGATTCTTTTCTGGCCCAGTTCCAATCCATTCTTTTCTCCTTGGGCAAAGCCCTTCTCGTATGCCTCCTTTTCCAGGATCAATATTTTTTCTTTGGCTTCCTGGAAAATCTTCGCTTCCATTTCTTTTAGGTGTTGTTCGAATTGAGGAGAAAACTTCTTGCCCCCCAGTTGGGGAAAGGTCCCCTGAAAGGAAGGTTTAAGATCGCCGGCTTCCTTGAAGTTTTTGAATTGAAATTCTTTCGAAACTTTCTGTAGAGTATTTTGGAGAGTCGTTGCTTTAGACAAAAACCTCCTCCTTTCCTTTTCCGCCCAATACGATTTTCCCTTCGCTTTCCAGCCTTTTAGCAATTTGAATGACCGACTGCTGGGCGGCCTCTACCTTCTTTAAACGGACGGGGCCCATAATTTCCAAATCTTCTTTCATCACTTGGGCCGCTCTTTCCGACATGTTCTTGAAGATCTTCTCTTTTAGTTCTTCGGAGGCCGTTTTCAGGGCCAACGGCAGAACTTCATTGGGCAAATCTTTCAAGATGGTCATGATTGCTCGATCATCGACCTGGGTTAGATCTTCAAACACAAACATCAGCTTGCGGATTTCATCTGCCAGACCTTGCTTGTGCTCCTCGATTCCTTGTAGAATGGCGCTTTCGGTGCGGTTGTCCACGCAAACTAAAATTTCTGCTGCGCGGTTGATTCCTCCAATTTTTCGTCCCTCCACCTTCCCGGCCCCCGCAAATTCCTCCTGGAGGGTCTCCTCAATCTCGGCGATAACTCCGGGAGGAACGTTTTCCAATTCGGCAATTCGATATGTGACTTCAGTTTGGAGCGGGGCCGGCAGGTCTTCCAAAATGGCTGCGGCTTGCACCGGGTCGAGATGAGTCAATATGATGGCGATCGTCTGCGGATGCTCATTTTTAATATAATTGCTTAAAGCCTTGGGATCCAGTCCTTTGATTTGCTGGAACAAATTCGATTTCCCTTTTTCTTGAATCTCCCCCAGGAGGATTTCGGCTTTTCCCCCTTTGCCGGCCTTCGTTAAGATATTCTTAATGTACTGAGTATGCCCAGCGGGGCCGGCCGGAATCAGTAGATTTGCCGAAGACGCCATTTCCTTGAACTCTGTAAGAACGGAGGCCAAGATATCTGGCGTGACGAGGGAGAGCCTGGACATGTAGCCACCCAACTTCTTAATCTCTTCCTCGTCCAGCTTTTTAATAATTTCGGCAGCCTGTTCTTCCCCGATGGAAAAAAGAAAGATAGCCGCTTTCTCTGGACCCGAGACCCTTTCCGCCACCGTGATTACTCCCTTTCCTGAAGCCAGCTTTTCACGATTCCAACCGTTTTGGAAGGATCCCCATGGGCCAGATCTAAAGTTTGATCTGTCATCTCCGAGGACTTTTTGCCTCCGCTCACTGGGAGAGCTTTAGGATCGCCAGGTCGCATTCCGGGGGCCAACAGAGGCACTTCTTTCTCCCCGGGCAGAGAAGGCCTTCTCTTCAACAACGGCTTTACCACAAAGAAGATGAACAGCAACGCCAGGAGGAGGCTTACGACCGGTTTGTAGAAATCGAGCACGGTTTCTTTCCAGATTACCCCTTTATCGGGTTTGAGGTCTTCTTCCGGGATAGACCAGCTGAAAGGCATGTTGATGAGTTCTACTTGATCCCCTCTCTTCTCATCATACCCCATGGCTCTTTTGATAATCGCTTCCAAATTTTTCATTTCCTCTGGAGGTCGAGGAACATATTGTTTTGGCTTACTTCCCTTTGCGCCCGAAGTTTCTTTATAGGTTCCATCCACGATCACCGCAACCGATATTTTCTTGACACTGCCCACCGGATTTTTAATCTGCCTGTTGATCTTGGAAATTTCGTAGTTGCGAGTCTCGTTCTGACGTTCTGACAAGCTGACACTCGACGGAGGGGAGGGAGAACTGGGGGATCCCTTTGAACTCACCCCCGCACCTAAACCGGGTTTCCCTGGGGGGGCTTTCCGTTCCGCTGGGGCCTCGCTTTTCTCTTCCCTGGGAAGGGTTCCCCCCGATGTCGCGGAGGATTTTTCGGCACTCCTCTGTTCACTCCTGATTACGGACTTTGGGGCATAGCTCTCCTCGATGATGCTGATCTCCTGGAAATCGATCTCCGTCGAAGCCCGGGCAATCGCCTTGTTGAACCCCAGGACTTCCTCCAGCATTCCCTGGATTTTTTTCTTCAGACCCTCTTCGATGTTTCTTTGATATTCCAACTGGCTGGTGGTCAGTTGGCCAATCAAGCCGTGTTCAATCCTCTTGGAGAGAATTTTCCCCGAGGTATCGACTACAGTAATATTTCCGGGCTCCAACCCCCCAACGGCGCTAGCAACCAAATGGACAATCCCTTCCACCTGGGCGGCTCCCATCGTCATACCCGATCGAGTTTTGATGAACACGGAGGCGGTGGTTTTCTTTTGTTCCTCGACGAAGAGAGATTCTTTGGGGGTCACGATATGAACCCGGGCCTCTTCGATCTCCTTAATCTGCTTGATCGTTCTGCTCAACTCTCCCTGTAAAGCTCTCTGGTAATTCAATTTTTGGACAAAATCGGTGGTTCCCAGATTGGTGCGGTCAAAGACCTCAAAACCGACCCCCCCTCCTTTGGGCAATCCCTCAGCAGCCAGGGTGAGTCGAGTATCGTACACTTGGTCCCTCGGGACCAAAATGGTCGTCCCGTTGTTCGTCAGCTGATATGGAATTTTTTTCTCTTTGAGTTTGGCGAGCATTTCCCCCCCATCCTCTTGGGAGAGGCTGCTGAAAAGGACCTGATAATCAGGTTGATTGTTCCAGAATATCAAAGACCCAAACCCAATCACGGACAACAGCAAAACCGCCGCAATTAATAGGTTGCGTCCTTTAGCCGGGGAGCTGAAAAATTGAAGGATTTGGTCTGAGATATTGGCCATCTTTAAGGATTAGGGCTATACTTGCATTCGCATGATCTCTTCGTAGGCCGCAACCATTTTGTTCCGAACCTGGACCATCAACCGGAATGCAAGGTTCGCTTGTTCGAGGGCAATCATGGCTTGGTGGACATCTTTTTCACCCAAGACCATTTGTTGAGTTGACTGGTCCGCTAGGGCAAGGAGATGATTTGTTTCCCGAACGGATTTACTCAGAATTTTTTTGAAATCTGATAGTGGATCATGGGAGACATTTTTGCCTTTACCGCCCCTCTCCAGAGGCAGGGATAACATCTCCTGAATTTTCAAATCACTCATCAGGATTCCTCACTGGCAGACGATTATTTTCCGATCTCTAAAGCTTTCAACGCCATGCTCTTGGCTGAATTAAAAGCTGTTACATTGGCTTCGTAACTTCGGACTGCCGAAAGCAGAGCGACCATTTCCTCCAGCATATTTATGTTGGGCAGGGCGACATATCCACTTTCGTCGGCGTGAGGATGCGAAGGATCATAGACCACCTCCGGGCTCCGGGAATCGTCCACCCGAACTTCTGCCTTGACCCCCACCAGTTCCGGGTTCCTCCTGCTTGCTAAAACCCCCGAAAAATTTGAAGAAATGGGAGATGGGGATAGAACCGCCTGCCTCCGTACATAAGGCCCGCCCTCTTCGGTCCAGGTCGTCTGGATATTAGCCAAATTCATGGATATCGCATGGGTCACCATGCGTTGGGCATTGAGACCGCTGGCGCTAATCTCCATTGCTCGAAACAAATTCATTTTCCTACCTCGTTTCTGAAATGGTAAACTTTAAAGCTTCAAACTTCTTAAGCAGGGCCTGAACTTCCGCAAGGAACTGCAAATTGTTCTCTGCCAATTTGACCATTTCCTGATCAATATTTACTCCCCCTGGCACTATTTCCACCTCTATGTCGGCAAGCATCCCTTCGGGCAAGTGCTTCGGATGAGTTTTTTTAAGGGGATGAATCGAATATTCGTTCATCGAACGTTCCAGGAGTTTTTGGAAGGGGATGTCCTTGGCTTCATAATCAGGGGTCTCGGAATTGGCGATATTGCTCGAAAGAACTCTATGGCGGGGGGTACGGATGTCCATGGATCGCTCTAAAATTCCGATTGTCTGGTCGAATAATCTACTGAAAATCAACCGTCCATCCATAACTTATTAGTCTTGCAACATACGTGCCATCTGTGATTTATTTTCCCGATAAAGACCTTAAATTGTCTCTTGCGGTGTTAACCCTTGCTTATATTCACTCAGCTTATTCCGTAAGGTTCGAATGCTAATCCCTAATATTTTTGCCGCATGCGTTCGGTTTCCGTCGGTCTTCTCCAAGGCCTTAAAAATTAATTTTTTTTCCATCTTTCGCAAAGACAAAGTAGAGGATTCCTCCGCCAAATGTTCTTCGGGACCCATTATTTCCTCGGAACCAAAATCCTGTAAGGTCAAAACCCGCTCCGAGGAAATCAGGACCGCTCGTTCAATCGCATTTTTCAATTCCCGAACGTTTCCCCGCCACTCTTGTTTTTTTAGCCAAGCCAAAGCATTTTCAGAGATTGGGGCCATGGATTTTCCATGGAGTTCAGAGAATTTTTTTAAAAAATATCGAGCCAAAAGCTCGACATCATCGGTACGCTCCCGGAGGGGGGGAAGTTTTAAAGAGATGACATTTAAACGATAGTAAAGATCCTCGCGAAATTCGCCTTTTTCTATACAGGCCTGTAAATTTCGATTGGTCGTCGCAATGACGCGGATATCAATCGGAATCGGTTGTCGGCCTCCAATTCGATCCACTTCATTTTCCTGTAAAACCCTCAAGATTTTTGCTTGGAGGAGCGTATTCATTTCACTGATTTCATCCAACAATATAGTCCCTCGATGAGCCAGTTCAAATTTGCCTAACTTCCTGCTAATTGCCCCGGTAAAGGCCCCTTTTTCATGCCCAAAGAGTTCACTTTCCAGAAGGCTTTCAGGCAACGAGGCACAGTTGACAGCAATATAGGGCCCTTGGTGGCGTTGACTGTGGCTGTGGACATACCGGGCAATGAGCTCTTTTCCTGTACCGCTTTCCCCTTGGATTAGCAGCGTGGCTTTGCTCGGGGCTACTCGCTTGCACAGCTCCATGATTTCTAAAATCTTTTTATCTTGAGTTATAATCGGGATAGGAGAGCTAGAAAGATTCAATGGTTCGGGATCTTCTGGCAATTTAGCATGATTCTTTTCGAGGGCTTTCTCGACCACTTGATTCATGAGGTTTAAGGAAAAAGGTTTGAGGAGATATTCAAAAGCCCCCTTCTTCATCGCTTCGACGGCATTTTGTACCGTCCCAAAACCAGTCATCATGATAACCGGGGTATGAACAGACTTGTTTTTTATGGACTCGAGAAGTTGAAGCCCATTCAGACCTGGTAATTTCACGTCGGCAATAACTAAATCAAAAGCTTTTTGACCGAAGAGCCGTAAAGCTTCTTCAGCGGTTTCGGCCAAATGAACCCTATTGCCATCCTTGGAAAGCCCTTCAAATAGAGTTCCTCTTAACTCCGGATCATCTTCAGCGATTAAGATAGAATTTTTTTCCATTTATCGATTATTGTTTCTAATCAAATTCCCCCGGCTGGGAAATATAATCGAAGCGAACGGCCATGAATCCTTTTGGGCGATCAGCAATTATTATGCCACTCTAAAAATTCCAAAATAATTTATAAAATCAATAAATTGTATTAACTTTCGCGTCCAAAAATGTCAAAATTGTAGATCTTTGTCATTTTTTTGACTGAGGAAGGTATTCTGTAAGGAAGGATTTAGGAATTGGGCCGTTGGAGATTTTGGCGCTTGATTTTTTCAATTAGGGTGGTCCGATTCAGGTTCAACAACTGGGCCGCTTTGTTCTTGATCCAGCCGGTTTTGTTAAGCGCCTGGAGGATTAATCTTTTCTCAAATTCATTGATGGCGTCGTCCAGAGATATGCCCTCTTCCGGAATTTCAAATTGAACTGGATGTTCGTCTTGGGAAAAGGTTTGAATTTTTTCGGGTAAATCTTGAACGGAAATTCTTTCATTACTGGTCAAAATGACGACCCGTTCGATGATGTTTTCTAGTTCTCTAACATTTCCAGGCCAATGAAACTCTAACAACCGGCTCAGTGCTTCATCATCGATTCCCCGGATTCTTCTTTTTTTACTTCTGTTAAAATGGTCCAAGAAATGATGGATGAGAAGAGGAATGTCAGACTTCCTTTCTCGTAATGGAGGGACCTGGATGGGAATGACATTTAATCGATAGTAAAGATCTTGACGAAATTTCCCTTGTTGAACGGTCACTCTCAAATCCTGGTGGGTTGCAGCAATGACCCGTATATCGGTCTTAACCGTTTTAATCCCCCCAACGCGCTCAAATTGGCGCTCCTGTAAAACTCTCAACAATTTGCCCTGCAGATTGGGACTCATATCCCCGATTTCATCCAAAAAGATTGTGCCCCCGTTGGCCAATTCGAAACGTCCAATTCGGGTGCGGATGGCATTTGTAAAAGCCCCTTTTTCATGGCCAAATAACTCACTCTCCAAAAGTTCACTTGGAATGGCTGCACAGTTTACCGGGACAAAGGGCCCTTCCCGCCGGTAGCTGTTATAATGGATGGCCTTGGCGATCAACTCTTTCCCTGTTCCACTTTCTCCCAGAATTAAAATGGTACTGTCCGTATCAGCCACTTTTTCGATGGTCTCGAAGATCTGGTGCATTTTTTTACTGTCACCGATAATATTTTCAAATTTGTATTTTTTCTTCAATTGGTTCCTAAGGTTCAGATTTTCTCGCTTCAAGTCACGAAACTCAAAAGCTCTCTTTAAAGTGATCAGAATATCATCCATCTTTACCGGCTTGGTCAGGTAATCAAAAGCGCCTAGCTTAACCGCCTCCACAGCATTTTTGATCGTCCCGTACCCAGTGAGAATAATGCAAATAGATTCGTGAGAGTGTTTTGTTACATACTTTAAAACTTCCATCCCATCTATGTTGGGCATCATTAAGTCAGTTAAAATGATATCATAAAATTTTCTCTCGATCATGGAGATTCCCCTCTCTCCATCGGCCGAAGCCTCTACATCGTAACCTTCATTTTTCAAATATTCCGCAAGCTGGGTAAGGATATCCGGGGAATCATCAATCAAGAGAATTTTTTCGCTGCCCACTGGTTATTCCCTCTAAAGGCTTTAGAAGCAATTGTAATATATATTTTTTTTATGTCAATTCTTTTGTTGGAGCTAAGGGGCAAAAAAGTTTTGGTGGGGTTTCCAGATCAAAGACTTCTCTTGCGGGATTTTCGCTCCCCAATAGGAGTGATGGGAGGAGATTCGAGAGTGGGTGGGGCTACCTTATCCGCTTATCAATAATGATGATATTTCTTAGCATCTCCCAAGATCTTTCGACTTTTTCCTTCTCTTCTTTGTGAAGTTCGGCTTCTTCTTCTTTCGTGGTGATGGAATAATAGGTTATCTCTTTTCCTCCGTCTGGCTTTTCAATTTTCTCGCTTCCTAATGCCTTCTCGCTCTCTTCCGCCGTTTGCTGGTTTTCCACAAAGCGTTGCCTAATCAGATCGTCTACTCCAAAATCTCTAAAGGATATCTTCTCCATAGCGGGTAATACCGGATTGGCAAGAAAGGAAAAATAAATCAAAATGGTCATGGCTAATTTGTGGTTCATTGAAAACCACCCACAAGATTTCCGGGCGCACGTTGCTGACGTCTCTTTGGCCTATTCACCCTGATTTTTTCCAAGACCCTCAAACCTTATGGAAATCCCCTTAACCCTCAATTATCTAAATTTTTCCTATGCATCTTTTCTATTAGATATATTCTCCGCGATTGAATTTTTCGATTTCAATCGTTGAAACAATGCCGACTTCCCTCATAATCTTTTGTAATGGATCTGAAGGAGGGAGTTTCTGCGAAAGCAAATGTAAATCATTCACTTCTTGAGATAGAGATAGGACCAGTGGGTCAACCTTCTTTAGGGTTATTTGTGGATCGCCTACGGCTTTTTGGTATTTTTCCAAGAAATTTAAGGTGCTTTCAGCTGCCCTGATGCCCTGAGAGCGAATTTGGGTGATTTCCTCTTGTTCAGGTAAGAAATGTAAAGCTTGAACGGAAAAAGCAGGGTCTACAGGGACATCCCTCATCCCCATGGAGGGGGATAGGGAAGAGGACTGGTCTACAGCTTTTATGTTTGATTCAGCATCATTGAGCAGTTTTTGAAAATCAAGCTGGCTCAGCTCATTCTTCCGTCCACTATTAACTCCCGAGATCGCAGAAATTCCTTCCATAATTTTTTTAACATCCATAAGACACCGCCTTCAGAAATTTATGCTGATTCCCTGCAAATTTAATGCCCATAAAAAATTGTTTATTTTTTGGCGGAGGCCATGCATTGCCAAGCTTTCAAAATATTAAATCTTTTTGGACGAAATTGCACCTTAAGACCTAAAAAAGAATCAACCAGCGGTTGCGCTTGAATATGACAAATGAACAGCACAGGCCCGGAAATTTTTGCCGACTTGTCAGGGGGTACAGTCAAGGAAAGGGGATGGACGATAAAAACTCCTCAGCTTCTTTGTGATTATTGTCGATCTCAATTACCTGATAAGAGTCTTCGATTCGAGTGGTTTTCCCAGTTGACCCAAACCCGACTTTAATTTCTTGCTGTTTTAGATAAATCTTTCTTTCTCGGTCGACCATATCTCTTTTCTACTGGTATAAGAATTCATCAAAATAAATTTGTTTAACTTTCAGTGAACCCAAAGATTGGTTTACTTTCATTAAAAGTTCCTTCTTTAAATTCTCTTTCGCCCCGGAACTTTTTAGTTCTTCCAACCGTTTATCGCTTAAGGTTAAGATCGCTAAGTCAGTCAGGAGTGGAACCCTGGACTGAACTTCCTCAATCCAATCCTTTCGCCCAATTTCCAGGACGATGGAGGTTTTGATGTAATGGTGTCCGCTTTCTTCCTTTAAATTAATGATTAGAGGGCTCATTTTGACCATTGGCCCAATTTCTGCGGAGGCGGAGGTGGAAAGCACTGTGTTTTTTTTCGTCAATGAAAATCCGGGTATGGAAAGCCAGCCAAGGTATAGGGCAGCTCCCATTCCGCCGCCGAGCAGGACAAACCCGACCACGAGGGTAATTAAAATTTTTATGTTCCTGGGTTTGGGGGCACCTTTTTCTTCTTGGGGGGCTGCCGCCTCTCCTTTAGCCTCTGGCTTTGATGGAGGGGAATCTAACTGGATCGGGTCGATCTTAGTCTCTTTCATTATCTTCCCGGCGAAAGGTTTTCAGTTTCAGAACGATTGATCAACCGAATGATCTCCTGGGGAATGCGGTCAACGGGAACGATCCGGTCTACCGCCCCGATCTTAATCGCTTCTTTAGGCATTCCGAATACAACACAACTGACTTCATCCTGGGCAATGGTTTGGGCCCCCGCCTCTTTCATCTTTAACATTCCTTTCCCGTGATCCCGACGATCCCCGAAACATCCCCAGACGCCGCGGAACCTTTTTTATAAAGGATTTTCCTGGAATGGGTTCCACAGAGGCCATTGTCTTTAAAACCGTCATGGTGGCGTTCAAAAAGGGGTTGATGAATTCTGCTTTCATGTTCATCGGGTGTTCTCTTTTGAAAAGCTATTTGGAATTCGTCTGTACTTTTTGGTCGAACAGGTGATCGAGGTCTTTTTTCATAAATCTCCAATGTTTCCCAACCTTGATCGCAGGAACCTTCCCATCCTGCACAAGTTTATAAATCGTAGATACCGGTATTTTTAAATACTCGGAGACTTCTTTTATGTTAAAGATTTCACCGTATGGCATTTTCCCCTTTTTTAACCAATACTTGCAGATGATTTAGGTTCGTCCATTTTTCTCTTTTTTATCATCGTCAGGATCTCACAGAAACTTAAATTGAAATACACTTTTGGGTGGAAAAACCCGGAATGATTCAAAATTAGAATTGCAGGGATTAGCTTCGGCGGAGGTTTATATTCTTCTTAATCGCCGAATTAAGGACCTCTGTTCCTCGAAAATATGGCGGCTTAACTCTTCTTGGGTCATTCCTTCTAATTTCAAAAACTGCAGGGCACAAACCTTCTTTTTATCCCCGGATTGCGTGGTGATCCGCCTCACTACTGCTAGAGGGATTGGATAAGAATGCATGGTCTTGCCCTGGGGTAGGATCAAGCTTAGATCCGTCAGCTCATCACCCACGTTGAGGATTAAATGGCTTTCCATATAAAAGGAGACCCCTCCCAGGCTATAGTCCTTTATCTGAGCCTTCCCTTCTTTCCCTGCGGCACGGAAAGCAATCTCCTCATTGGAGGAGGCTTCGACCCTAAAATGAACCCTCTTCTGATTTCGGTAAATGGAATTGGGAAGTTCAAGCCAGATCGCCTGAGGATCACATCGGACCACGTGGCTACTAAACCTGCAGAGGATGCCGTTCTCCAGGAACTCAAAAGAGACTTCCCGGGTGGGGAATCGGGAAAGTATGCTTTCAAACCGCGCCACTGGGTCAACGAGCAAATAGTTGGAGGGACCATCTTTTTGGAGATTCAATAGGATTGTCATCCAGCCGAAGCGCGTTCGGGGTATTTCCATTTTGCATAAGCGTCGGGAATCAATTAGGGTTTGGAGCATTTCGACGAGCTTTTGATCAGCAATGACTTCGAAAGGTTGAATATCCATGGGCATTCTCAGAAGAGGCTTTCATGGCCTCATTGTCCAAATAACTTATTCCCCCCCAGGTATACCATCCACTATTTCTTATATTTATGCCATTTCTGTGCCATTCGTCATATAAAATGGAAGGAAGGACCCTTCGTCGGACATAAAATAAATAATGAAAATTGAACCTATAAATGCTTGATAGTTTTTATGGCTTATCTTTCAGGCAAAAGGCATACCGGAAATTTAGGCGATTTCAAATGGGGATGAAAAAGATGGGTTTAAGGAGAAAAAAGTTCATAAGAGATGAATTCATGAGGAAAATGAAGCTTGGGAAATACCCATATATTAATTTCTGGAATTCAGAACCAATGACAGAGGGTAAAATTAATTTGGGTAAACCTTAGGAAGTTTTATACTGTCTTGGTCTTAAAAATGTTAAATATTTTCCTACCTTATTGCCAGAGCTATTAGGGCATTATCCATTGTAGCAATTTATGATAATGTTTTTCCTCTACCTCTTAATGATTCACTGACTTGGGAAGGTTGACTTATCCTCTAAACAATCATCTCATCTGCCAAGATAAAGGAGAGGGATTCCCCGTCCCAGTCGGCAACCCTGACATACTTTGCTTTCCGGTCGAGAACGGCATTTACAATTTTGATCTTTTTTTCCGTTAATTCTGGCATCTTATTTTCTCTCCTTCCTTTTTTTATTAGGAAGCCTATATCATGCCGACTATTTCAATGAAATATAAAACGAATTAAGAAGTTGAATTCTTTGAAAAAATACAGTTTAAAGGGAATTGTTGCTCAGGAGCGGAAGAGGAGAGCGTCAGGGAATTGGATATTTTTCCCTGCTTCTGAAAAAATTTTAAGGGACGACATAGATAATCCAGTTTGACAACGGTTCTATTATTATCCCAATATCAGGAATCATCGTAAGCCATGAGGTGGAGCGTCTAGCAATTCTCGAATCTTGTACTCCAGCGCATTCAGCGTGAAAGGTTTTTGGAGGAATGCTGTGCTCGCTCCCAAAACCCCATGGTGGACAAGAGCATTGTCTGGGTATCCGGACATGAAAAGCACCCTTATCTCCGGGCGTAACAGGATCAAGCGTTCGGCTAATTCGCGACCGCTCATCTGGGGCATTACAACATCAGTTACCATCAGTTGAATTGGACCATCATAGTGCTCACAGATCCGGAGTGCCTCGTTGCCGTGGTGCGCCTCCAGCACGGTGTAGCCCTTATTCTTTAAAATCTTGCTAACGATTGTCCGGACGGCCTCTTCGTCTTCCACCAGCAGGACGGTTTCTGACCCCCCCGGCAACACGGTAGGCGCCGTTCTGGGTGTGTATTTCTTGACGGCTTCCTCAACTCGGGGTAGGTATACCTTAAACGTTGTCCCTTGTCCCGGCTCGCTGTAAGCCCAGATGTTTCCTCCGCTTTGTTTGATAATCCCATATACTGTGGATAAACCCAGCCCCGTACCTTCTCCCTTTTCTTTGGTAGTGAAGAAGGGCTCAAAGAGGTGGGACTGGACCTCTTTATCCATTCCAATGCCGTTATCAGTTACCGCCAGCATTACGCAAGGACCGGGTTTTACGGATACGTGCCGACGGGCATAATCCTCGTCAAGAACGACGTTTGCAGTCTCAATCGTCAGCTTGCCTCCTCCGGGCATAGCATCACGGGCATTGACGGCAAGATTCATAATGACCTGCTCAAACTGACCAGGGTCGACTTTTACAGACCAAAGCTCCGGGTCAAGAATAGTAAGCAACTGGATGTCCTCCCCGATCAGGCGCTGGAGCATCCTGTCCATGTTGGCCACGACTTCATTCAGGTCTAGCACCTGCGGTTGGAGTACTTGCCTGCGGCCGAAAGCCAAGAGCTGACGCGTCAACGAGGTAGCCCGTTCAGCGGCCTTCCGGATTTCCTCTACTTCCTCATGCCGCGGATCGCGGGGGTCGAGTTCCCCAAGAAGAAGTTCGCTGCGCCCCTTGATGGTCATCAATAAATTGTTGAAATCATGGGCTACCCCGCCCGCCAACCTGCCGATGGCTTCCACCCTCTGCCACTGACGCAATTGCTCTTCGCTCTTCTGGAGTACTTCTTCTGCTCGCCTTCGCTCAGAGATATCCTCGATCATAGATCGGATGCCGATGATTCGGCCTTTTTTGTCCCGGATGGTTCGATCTTCGATCAACACTGGCAAAGTAGTTCCGTTTTTTCTCCGGTAGGTGCGCTCGAAGGTTTCGTGGAAGGATACGTCGCCGGTGATTTTGGCCATGATAACCTGGCGGGTTATTTCCTCTTCCACCACAAACTTCCACACGTGCCGCCCCAGCAATTCCTCGGCAGTGTAACCCAGTATTTCAAGCTCCGTGCGATTGACTCGGATGATCCGTCCTTCTCTGTCGAGTTCGTGGTAACCTACTGGAGCCTCGTCATACATCTGCCGGAATTTTTCCTCACTTTCACGCAGCGCCTCTTCGATCCCCTTGCGCTCTTTTTCGGATGTCTCCAATTCATGGAACCTTTGACGCAATTTTTCCAGCTCATCTATAAGCTGATCTTTTGTTTTTTCCGTATCTTTCACTTTCGACACCCTTAAGATACCCCAATTCTCAACCGCGATCCCCCTTTCATTCATCTGTCTTCATAGCCAAAAGCGGGGGGCGGTGTTGCAACTGTCCTGACTTTGTACCTTACTCGGGCTATTAAATGGGAATATCATCTTGAATTGCACCCGTCTGGGAGCACTTGTATTTTCTTCCGGGCAATCAAAAAGTCTGAAGAACGTCTGAACACCCTTATGATTAATTTAATATAGTATAACGAAAGGGGAGAAAGGAGGTCAATAATCGTTTTACAAGAACGTTTTACAAGAACCCTTGTTCGGCTGCTGGTATTATGATATATTCTTTTGAAATATTGGTAGGAATTTTAAAAAATAATAAGACTTTCTATTCTATTAGGGAGGGTTAAGGAATGAGAAGAACATTAATGATTTTCGCAATGGGAGTAGCCCTGCTTCTGGCCTCCACTATTCATGCCCAAAACCCAGATGCAATTGTGGGGAAATGGTGGAACGAGGAAAAGGATGCCCATATTGAAATCTATGCCTGTGATGGCAAACTCTGCGGAAAGATCATATGGCTGAAAGAGCCGAATTTTCCAGACAACGACCCTAAAGGAATGGGTGGAAAACCGAAGATTGATCGAGAAAATCCGGACGCCTCCAAAAGGGAACGCCCCATCTTAGGGATGAATATCGTCTGGGGCTTTACCCCTTCCGGTGAAACCCTCTGGGAAGGTGGTTTTATCTACAATCCCCGGGATGGAAAAACCTATAAATGTAAGTTGACCCTCGAAAACCCCGACCGGGTAAAAGTCCGCGGTTTTATAGGCGTATCCTTGATCGGGAAGACGAATATTTGGACCCTGGTAAAATAACCTCCTTGAGCTGAAAAATTTAGTACCTAATCGTTCATGAAGGGTTCGTTACCTACGAGCCATGAAATCTACACTAGTCTCCCTTTAGGAAAGAGGGGTGGGGAGGATTTGTAAGTTATTTTTGGGTATTTACACCCTGCGCTATACTCTTTGCGCTATGCGATTTCCCGAATAAGAAGGATTATCCCTGAAAGGCCTCTTCTGCCTCTCGGTAGAGTAATTGACCTTCTTTCTCATATTTGGGAGAAAAATGGAATATAACTAGCTTTTTTACCTTCGCTTTCCGGGCCAATTCGCCGGCCTGGCGGGCCGTGAGATGAGCTCTCTCCTCCGCTCGCTCTCGATCTTTCTCCAAAAATGCCGCCTCACAAAAAAACAAATCCCCCCCTTCCGCTAGCTGGATGATTTTCCGGATATTTTCCTTGCTGAACCGGCAGTCTGAAACATAGACGATTTTCTGGCCGGGTGTAATGGTAATGCACTCCTTCAACATTGCTAAAGAAATCTCTCTCTGCCGAAGGCTCTTTTCCCCTTTCATGGGAACCTTCAGAAGGAAGCCTCCTTCCTCTCCTCTCCAAAGCGCGTTCTTCAGTTCCTTGAGCCACGGGCCAAGGGGAAGATCCATCTGATCCAGGCGTTCCTTATGCACATTGATGTGAAAACGTTCCTGGAGAGAGAATGCCAAGCAGGGGATGAGGTGATCGAGATGGGTGGCGCAAATTCGAATTTGAGGGTCTTCTTCCAAAACTCCATTAAAAGCCTCTTCTTTCTCCTCGCCGGCTGCAAAGCTTTTCTGACATTGAAAAACCCTAGAAAGAATCCTATGGGGATGTACTTCCGTCGCTTGCACCGAGAAAGGATATTCCGCAGTCAAGTTCCATGTATAGCCTGTGAGTTTACCTTGAACGTTGGAAAGAAACCCGGGTGGCCCGAAGATTTTCAAGGTTTTGTCACGGTTCAGCATCAGTCGCAAAAGGGCATCGAAGCCAATGAAATGGTCAATGTGGGTGTGGGAGATAAAGGCGTGGGAAACCTTAAGGAGTTTAGCTGGGCGAATATATCCGAGTTCTCCCATGTCAAAGAGCAGGGCCCGGCGTTCCCAGAGGATTTCTACAAAGAGCACCGGGTCTCCGAAGGGAGCATTGAGAATTTGAGCGTGTAGCAACGGCTTCAAAATGCGTAGACCAGAAATGCCATGATTCAGCCCTCATTTCGGTTCGAGCGATCCTTACGAAGCCTATCCTGAAACCGCTCCACCTCTTCCGGAGGCATCCTGTAAGTATGTTTCTCCTCCGGGAACTTTTGAGCTCTTACGTCAGCAATGTATTCACTAAATGCCTTGACCATGATCTCTCCTACGCTGGCGTACCGTTTCACAAACTTCGGGGTGAAAGCCTCAAAAGCACCTAGCATATCGGAGATGATCAAGACTTGTCCGTCGCAATGCACGCCCGCACCGATTCCCAGGGTCGGAATTTCAATGGATTCCGTGATTGCTTTCCCAACTTCGGGTGGGACTGCTTCCAGAAGGAGAGAAAAAGCCCCGGCCTCTTCTACGGCTTTCGCATCGAGCATCAGCTCCCAGGCGCTCTCGGCAGTTCTTCCCTGGGCTTTAAAGCCACCCAACTGGCCAGAGCTCTGGGGAGTCAAGCCAATGTGCCCCATGACTGACATGCCTGAATCCACGATGGTCTTGATCCGGTCCGCCATTCTCCGCCCTCCTTCCAGCTTGACGGCGTCGACATCCGCCTCCTTGTAAAATCTTCCGGCATTGTGCACGGCCTGCTCCACAGATTCTTGATATGACATGAACGGCATGTCGCCAATAATGAAGGTATTGGGAGCGCCACGGCGGACTGCCTTGGCATGGATGATCATCTCTTCCATGGTGACCGGCACGGTCGTAAGGTACCCCAGGACCACCATGCCCAATGAATCCCCGACAAGCAGCATGTCCATCCCGGCCTTCTCGGCAAAGTAGGCCGAAGGGTAATCGTAACTGGTCAAGTAGGTGATCTTTTCACCGGATTGTTTCATCTGGATGAAGTCCTGAACGGTCCTTTTTTTGGCCACCGGGTTTTCCTCCTTTCGCCGGGGCAATCGGAAAAACAGAAAGATCATACGAAAAGAAAAAAAAACGGTCAACATTTAAATTCTTCTTCAGAAAAACCCCGAACTATGTTATGGAGAATTCATGAATGAGGGACAGAAACGTTTCCATTATGGCTGGGTTATTCTTTTTGCGGGTTTCATCGGCGTCATGGGGGCGCTGGGGTTCGGGCGCTTTGCTTACACCCCCATCCTGCCCCCAATGAAAGAGGCCCTTTCTTTAACCTATGCCCAGATGGGCTGGATCGGAACTGGAAATTTTATTGGTTATATGGCTTTCTCGCTTCTGGGAGGGTATTTGGCAACCCGCATTAGCCCCAGAAAGGTAATCTCTGCCTTTCTTGTGATAGTCGGTGTGGGTCTTATTCTGACAGGCTTATCCGAATCCTATGAATTCGCCTTGGCCACGCGAACACTCACCGGGGTGGGTAGCGCGGGCTCGAATGTCCCCATTATGGCCTTGGCTTCGGCCTGGTTCGCCTCCAAGCGCCGGGGCATGGCAACCGGAATCTTGGTCAGCGGGTCCAGCGTCGCCCTGCTTTTATTGGGCCCTTTGATCCCGTATATCCTGGAGAGCTTTCCCGGGTCCGGTTGGCGAGTATGCTGGTACACCCTGGGAGGCCTCACCCTGCTCATCGCCCTCCTCAATTATCTTTTGATCCGGAATCGCCCGGAGGAAAAAAACTTGCTACCCGTCGGGGACTCTCCTGTTCCTTCCCCATCCACCTTTTCTTTTTCCTGGAAGAGTATTTACGCCTCCCGATCTCTCTGGCATCTGGCTGGGGTCTTCTTCACTTTTGGCTTCTCCTATATTATTTACATTCAATTCTTCTCTGCCTACCTAATCAACGAAGCGGGAGTAAGCGTGGAGGCGGCCGGGGGCTATCTGATGCTCCTGGGCATCCTGAGCATCTTCTGCGGACCCTTCTGGGGGACCGTGTCCGATTTCATCGGCCGGAAGTATGGTTTGGCTCTGGTCTTCCTGACTCAAGGAACATCCTACCTCTTCTTCGGCCTTTGGAAGTCCAGCTCTGGATACCTTATCTCCACCATCCTCTTTGGTCTAACAGCTTGGTCCGTTCCTTCCATCATCGCCGCGGCTGTTGGGGATTCTGTCGGCTCGCGTATGGCCCCGGCGGCGCTGGGGTTTACCATCTTCATCTTCAGCATGGGGCAGGCCCTAGCCCCACCGGTTGCTGGGAAAATTGCTGACCTTACCGGTTCTTTCACTCCTGCGTTTATTCTCTCGGCGGTGATTGCATTCATCGGCATGATCGGAGCTCTGCTGATGCGCAAAACGGTGGAGAATATTACCTCCTGAAAATTTCTGCCAGCCCAAGGAAGAATATTTTTGTGCCGTGAAAAATTTAGGGTAATTGAGCTATATGGAATATGCCTTTCCCTGAATTTGAAGAATCCGATGAAGGCTGAATTAGAATTAAAGAAACTGCGGAGAATTGTTGTCCAATGTCAGAGGTGTCCCAGACTTGTCGCCTATCTTGAGGACATCCCGAAGCACAAGCCAAAGAGGTACCGAGATTGGGATTACTGGTCAAAACCACTTCCCAGCTTTGGAGACTTAGGCGCCCGGCTCCTCATCGTCGGACTTGCTCCGGCCGCCCATGGTGGGAATCGAACTGGCCGGATGTTTACCGGCGACCGCAGTGGAGAATGGATTTTTGGTACCCTTCATAAATTTAACTTTGCCAATCAACCCAATTCTGGGCAACGGAATGACAACTTTGCGCTGAGTAACTGCTATATTACAGCGACGATCCGTTGTGCCCCGCCAAAGAACAAACCTTTGCCAGAAGAGATAGAGAATTGCCGATCTTATTTTTTGCAGGAACTTGAGCTTTTAAGAAACGTAAAGGTCATTGTGCCCCTTGGGCAGATCGCTTTTACTCAAGCCCTGAAATCTCTGAGACAGAAAGGTCTGGAAATTTTCCCTTTGAGTTTTGGCCACGGAAGGATTTACCTTCTTCCGAACGGCCAGACCCTGATCACGACTTACCATCCCAGCCAGCAGAACACCCAGACGGGCAAACTGACAAAACCAATGTTTGAACAAGTCTTCAAAATGATCCACGAGAAGTTATGATGACTTCCTGGATAGATGCCCAAAGAAGGTACCGGCAAGATCATGTCCGACTTATGCCCTTATATTTCCGTGAGGAGTCTCGGTGATTTAATTCAGCAAATTGGTCCCAGGTGCATGAATTATCTTCCCTTGAAACTGAGAAACGATCATCAGGCCGAGATTGGGTTAACAATTGCATGCTCTGCGAAAAGGAGTGCCATGCTTTAGCCGACCAGTCTCACCGACCTGCTTTTTTGTTTATTGCAAAAAATTTAATTTGGATATAATCTCCGTAAAATATGAAAGGAGGACACTGGGATGCTTAGAAAACTTGCTTCCTTTTTTACGTTCATTATGAGGCATTACCTTCCGGATGCCTATCTTTTTGCCATCCTTCTCACCTTTCTTTCGGGAATTTTGGCTCTCATGCCGGGTAGACCGGAGGAATCTCACCACCAGTCCCCCACAGATCCGTACGTGAACCTCTCAGCTCATACGGCTCGTGTCAGCCATTCTCTTGAAGCCTCTCGACTTCAAGTCGACGCAGAGAGATAGGGCTCCTCCCAGTAATCTGGTTGGCCATTGCCCTCTTTGAGCTGACTCATCCCCTTCGCTCCATTCCCATTACAGGAC
>Ga0315288_10001706_pt1 | contig 28504 bp, 49 predicted proteins | sample YL17G11_20_MG_FD_203454 | JGI IMG/M metagenome (GOLD analysis project Ga0315288, IMG submission 203454) | Sediment microbial communities from Yellowstone Lake, YNP, Wyoming, USA - YL17G11_20 | ecosystem: Environmental > Aquatic > Freshwater > Lake > Sediment | place: USA: Wyoming | collected... | reverse complement strand
CTACAACATCAAAAGTTATTCCAAAAACAAATTTAGATGTTACTTTATTTATAGCAGGTTCTAGTTTTCTTAGTTTTGGAACAACAGCAGAAAAAGTATTTGCAACAGGGGTTGTTGCAAGTGATGTTGCTACTCCTTTAATTAGACAATTTGATGAAAGTTTTTTATATCAACCAACATCAATATCTGGAAGAATTGCTAAATCTGGAGTTGAGGGAGTTATTGTTGGGAATAATCCTTTTTTCTCTGGAGTATTTGCAAAACAATTTATTACATCAGCAATAACTAATCCAACTGAAACAGGACAAGCATATTTAAAAAATTGGCCAGAAACTTTGGGTTTTATTACAGGAGCAGGATTAAAATTTGATTTAAAACTTGCTAAGTTTAAAACAGCAGATTCTTTTGATTTTAAAAAATCTCCTAATGCTCCAACTTTTGTAACTCTTGGAAAAGATATTGGAGGAATATTTAAATTAGGAAAACAAGCAGAAGCAGGATATTTTAAAGTAACCTATGAAGTTCCCTTTACAACTAAGAGATATGAGTTAATAAATAATAAATATCTTTCTGGAGATACAACAACTATTAATGTATTTGCTAAAGAGAAATATGCTTATGAACAAGTATATAAAATTTTAAAGAAAGAAAAAATTGAAGTTGGAAATTTAAGACTTGAAAGATTAAAAGAACTTCCAAAAGATGTTGAAACTTTAAATATTATAAAACAATTTGCTAAAGAAAAAGGACTTGTTGTTGGTGGAACAACTGCTATTGAAACATTAAAAATAAAAGGAAAACAAATTAATTTAAGAAGAGTTCCTAGAGATTTAGAATTATTTGATCCTCTTGGAAGAAATGCAGGGAGTTTATCAAAACAATTAGGAAAAAGATTAATTGATGCAGGAAAGAAAATTGAAATAAAAGGGAATACAATAGGATTTGAGGGAATAAAAGGACATGGAGTTAATTTTCAACCTATTGAAGGTTTAAATTTAGAAAGATATAGAAATAAAATATATATTAATCCAGAGGGAATAAAAATTGCTGATCCAATTTCAACAGCTTATAATAAGGTTTTTGATTTATTAAAACAAGTAAATCAAAGAAGCACAAAAGCAATACAACTTAAAGCAGATAATCCAGAAGCATATTCAAAATCTTTATATGATGGAAAAGTTTATATTAGATACCCTAAAGATGTTGTTGGAGCTTTATCAACAGCAAAACAAGTAACAGAACTTTCTTTAAAAAAATATGGAGATTTTAGTAATAGACAAGTTCCATTATATCAAGAGTATAGAATGGCTAGATTAGGACAAGCTAAAGAATTAATAAATCCATATCTTAAAAAATTAAATATGGAAGAAGCAAAAATAGTTCCTAATTATTATACAGGAAAAACAGCAACAATTTTTAGTGGAATAAAATATGTTGATAGTTATACTTTATATTTAACAAAACAATTATTAAAAGATACAAGAGCAATTTCAACAATTTCATCTGCTCAAACAACTTCAACATCTCCTTTTTATATTTATTCTAAAACTGGGAAGTTTAATTATCCTCAATTCCCTTTGATTAAAAATGAAAAGCAATTAGAATATCCTTATTCTCCTCCACAAAATAATTATATTACTACATTTACAACAAAATATACAACAACTAATCTTCCAAAATATAATAATACTCCTAGTTATCCAGATAATTCTTATCCTAATTATAATAAAACATCATATAATAATATTACAACTGCTCCACAATATAACTCTCCAAAATATCCTATAACAATTATTCCAAAACTTCCTCCAACTACCCCTACATATTATCCTCCTAGAACTCCTCCAATAGATAATCTTAATAGATATAATTTTTTATTTGCAGACTTTAAAAAGAAAAGAAAAGAGAAAAAACAAAAGCCAAAAGGCAGGGAAGATAGAGCATTAACTCCATCATTCACAGCACAGATATTAGGAATTACTAAAACAATTAAATTAAAGGATTTAGGTAAGGAATTAAATAAATTTAGAACTGGTGGAGAATTAAGGCCTGTTCTAAGGGTGATTAGATAATGGAAGATTATCAACAAAATAAAAATGGAGTGAGTGTTCCTATGAATTATCTGCAACAAATGGAAGCAGATATGGAAGCATCTCAACTTAGAGAATCACAACTTAGAAATACTCAAATGTCTATGTTTGGAGTTCCTAGTGAAGATAATTTAATTCGGTGGCAGTTAGATTTAAGAGAGGACTTAGATAAAATTTATCATTTATTAAAAGGCCATATATTAAAAGAAGATGAACAAGGAAATACTGTTTATGTTGATCCTCCAACAGATGATTTAAAACCTTTTAATGAATTTGGAACACAATTAATTATGAATATAATGTCTTTTTATTTAAACAGAAATACATTACTTTCTAATTATGATGAAACAACAATTAACTGGAAAGTATTAGACTTTGGCAGAGAAATTTCTGATTTAATTTTGTGCAGATATTGGGAGATGGGAATGGATACTCCAGATAAAATAAAAATGTTTCCTATGATTGTTAGAGAACTTATTGATACTGTTCATTCCTGCTTTTTAAGAGCTTTGGATAGTGGAGAAAGAGATAGTTTGAGGACTGCCAGAACAATTAATCAACATGAAAATATTGGTATGCCTAGTATGTCTATGCAACAGAATCAGAAAAAATTTAGTGTATTCAAACCTAGCACATGGATTTAAAAAAATTATTTATATTAACTCTTGCAATAATTATAATCAGTATTAGTTTAACTTCTGCTCAAACATTTAAGCAAGATTCAGTAATTGATATAATAACTCCTTGCATTAATAATGGTTCTTATTGTGCTGTTGGTTTATGCAATATAACTTTATTTTATCCTAACAATTCTATTTATTTAAATAATCAAGAGATGACAAACCAATATTCTTTTTTTAACTATACAATTACAACAGAAACCCTTGGAAATTATAATTGTAATGCTTTATGTTGTGATGGAGTTTATTGCAATATAAATAAATGTGATTTTATAATAACTCCTTCTGGAACAGAACTTACAACTCCACAATCAATTTTATATTCAGTAGGTTTAATTCTTTCTCTAGTAATATTTTTCTTAACTCTTTATGCTTCAATAATAACTCCATTTAGAAATGGAAGAGATGAACATGGAAAAATAATTTCAATTAATAATCTTAAATGGGTTAAGGTTGGTTTTATTGCATTAACTTATTTCATGCTATTATTTGTTGTAGGCCTTGCAGATGGAATATTTAGAAATTTCTTATCGGTTGTTGGAATTAATATGTTTTTCAACTGGATATACATGATATTATTATCTCTAATGTATCCATTATTTGTTGTTGGAATTGTTTTGATATTTGTTATTTATATTGTTGATTATGTAGCTAAAAAGAAATTAAAAAGGAAGTATTATAGATGATGGTTCGAAGTGATTTACTTAGAGTTGATAGAGAATTTCAAGACACTATGGAAAAAATAAGAGCAGAAAGAGTTGTTAGAGGAACAGACAAAAGAACAGAATCGCCTAGACGAATAACTAAAATGCTTTCAAGAATGATTAATGCAGACAATATACTTAGAAATAATTTGATTAATGTAGAACTTGAAAATGATAGAAAATTTGTAAGGAGAAAAAAGTGAAACTTCAACCATTATTAAAAAATAAGAAAGGCCAGAGTATGTTTGATATAATTGTATTTATAGTAATTATTACTTTTACTATTCTTGCTTTTGTTATTATTCAGTATGTATTCCATATAATTACTTTAAAGATGCAAGACACAGCAAATACAATTCCAACAGGACTTGTTAATATGTCTAAAGTTGTTGAACAAACTTTTACTCCTTTGGATAATGCTCTGGGTAATTTAAATAATATTGCAATAGCAATAGCTATTGGAATGTTATTAAATATTTTAGTAAGTAATTTTTTAATTAAAGTTCATCCTGCTTTCTTCATGCTTTATATTGGTATAGTTATTTTAGGAGTAATTATTTCTATGCTTGTAAGTAATGCTTATGAAAATTTATTAAACACATCAATATTAGGAACTACTATGCAAACACAAATGAGTGCAGGAACTTATCTAATGCTTAATCTTCCAATATGGGTAACAATAGTTGGATTCTTAGGAGCAGTATTATTATTCATGGGAATAAACAGAGATGCAGGAGCAGGTGGAGGTTTTTATGGTTAATTTAAAAAATCCTATTTGTGAAATACATAAAGAGCAGATGTATTTGAATGGTTATGAAAAAGGCCATAGAGTTTGGAAATGTAAAAGATGTTTGGAGATAGAAAAGAACAAATTGGCTAAAATGAAGAAAAATGATAAAAAGTTTAAGATTTTGAATGGATTAGGGGTTCAACATTGCATTATCTTGATCCTTGGAATACTAATCTATACCCTGCTTTTAACTAGTTTTGGAGGATTCTTATGAAAAAACTAATCAAACAAATTATTAGAAAGAATGGAAGTATAATTTATATTAAATTAAATAGATATATAAAAACTAAAAAAGATGAAGATGAATTTTTAAGGATTATAAAATGAATAAATTATTACTTATATGTTATAGTATAATAATACTATTTAGTATTACTACTCTTGTTAGTTCAGCAGACCTTAATCCTTTTTCAGATACAAAGACATTTAATCCAACAATAACAGCAGATATGTCTGACTTCATTAAAGCAGATTTTAATGAGAAGTATGGAGTAATAACTCTTAATTCTAAATTTATGTATATTGATACTGGGAAAATTGCAGAATATAGTTTAGTTAAAAATACAGAAATATGTTCTAATAATTGTGAGCAAATAATTAAAACAACTTTATATGAAGATGGAACTTTATATGATAATATTGAATATGTTATTGAGGGTAAGAATACTCCTGTAATTACAAAAGTTTTTATAGTTAATGGAATAGAATATTATTCTGTTTCTGTTCCAATTTATAAAGAAGTTTGTGAGTATATTCCTGCAAATTTTATGTATGTTGGTAATAATAATACTTGTTATAATCAAACAATAGGTTATGAAGAAGAAATAAAACAAAGAGAAACTTATTATGAATATAATGGAGAAGTATTAAAAGCAGGAAATTATAAATATAAAATTGTTGGTAATATTTCTTTAGGTCAAAGAGTTGATGTAATTTTAAATAAGAATGAAAAAAGATTTACAGAATGGGCTTGGTGGGACGCTTTTTATATAACTCAAAATTTTGGACTTAAAATTAGTTCAGGAACACCAGAAAGTAATACTAATCAAGGTAATGGTTATACTATTTTTTTAAAGATTAATGCAACAAAGGTAGAAATAACAAAAGCATCTGGTGATGTTGCTCAAATCACTCAAATTTCTAATGCAAGTGGTTTATTAGGTTATGCTTTTTTTGTTGGAACAAATTTAAGTGTTAATATTACAATAAATTTAACTTCTGGAATATATTATAATATTACAGCAAATTATTCTGGAACTAATGAACAAAGTAGATATATTCTTACTGCTTTTAATCCCTCTTTAGCATCAAATAGTCCTACTACTGCTTTTAATTGGACAGCAAGTTTATGGGATTTAATTATTGCAAATAATGTTTATAGAACTATTGAAAATATTTCTATTTATTATGCAGATAATAATGTTACAGCAGGTATGACAATTATTAATTCAATCCCATTAAATAATTCAAATTTAACAACTAAACCAATAACTTTTGGTTGTAATATCACAGGACAAGGAACAACAAACTTAACATCAATAACTTTAAATGTTACAAACGGAACTATATTAAATTGGAACCAAACAATAACAGGACTTAATACTCCAAATTATAATGCAACATTTACAAACAATACTATTCTAAATGGAACTTATACTTGGAATTGTATTGGAACAGGAACAGATGCAAATGGAACTTCTGCTTTATGGACTTTTAATCAACAAGCATATACACTTCCAACAATTAGCTTTCCACCATTACAAAGTCCTGCTGATTTAAATTTAAGTAACTTTATTGGAGTTGGTGGTGTTAATATAACTTATAATATATCTTCAATAGTTGGAATACCAATTAACTTATCAACAATTTTATTATATTATAAAGCAAATTCAACAATAGATAATACTATGTTTTATGTAAATGGAACTGCTTTTAGTGGTTTCTTTCCAAAGTCTTATATTGATAATTCAACTAATATAACTTTTAGATGGAACTTACTTGATAATGAAGTTCTTTTAGGAACATATAATTATGGAGAAGTAATTCTGGAAAATACTCCACCTATTAGAAAATTATTAAGTCAAAATAATAATTATCTAAGTGTAGAATTATTAAATGTTAGTAACATAACAAGATACTCTTTCTTTGAAATTATGGCTAACTCAACAAATACTATTCCTGTTTATTATTGTAATAGTTCTTATGCTTTTAGTAATGCTCCATCTGGAAATACTAATTGTGTTTTAATTTATACTATTCCTGCTAATCAACCATATAATCATCAACATACTAATTATTCAAGTCATCAAGTAATTCCTTTTGCAATTAATGTAACAGCAGGACAAGTTGGAACAGTAAAGGTAACATCTGTTTCTAATTTTATATTAAGAGGAGCAGGAACAACTGCTTATTATGTTATTAATAATGGAACAAGAAGTAATGCTTTTAGAACAAGTGCAAATAATGGAAACTCTTGGACTTCAAACAATACAATTACTGTTAATGCACATGCACATCAATTTCCAACAAGCCCAAATGGAAATGCAAGTCTTTATTATTATGCTTGTGCTAATGATACAAATGATAATTCTGCTTGTTCTCCTTTAAGTTCAGACATATTTGAAGTTGGAGGACTACCACCAAATTCTCCACAAGTTTATTCTCCTACTAATCAAACTTATGCAGGAATAATTAATATTAATTATACTGTAAGTTTTTCTCCAAATGGTTATGATATAAATAATTATAATATAACTCTTTGGAATAGTGATAATACTTTTAATCAAACTATTCAAGAAATTAATTATCTTAATTTAAGTTATGCTTGGGATAGTTCAGCATTAAGTTCTGGAAGTTTTTATATTGAAGTAAGAGTTAATGATAGTTTGAATCAACAATCAATAGGTCAATCAGAAATATTTAGTTTGGATAATACAAAACCATTAGTAAGTTTGGTTTATCCAACAGCAATAAATTATTCAATAGATATTACAGAATTAAATTATACTGCAACAGATAATACTAATTTAGAAAGTTGTTGGTATTCTTTGGATAGTGGTTCAACAAACACCACTATTACTTGTGGTAATAATATAACTGGACTTACAAGCATTCAAGGTTATAACACTTGGACTATATATGCTAATGATACTTTTGGTAATTCAAATTCAAGTTCAGTAACATTCTTTAAAGATACTATATTTCCTTTGGTTCAAATTAGTTTTCCTGCAAATACAACTTATAATATAAATGTAACTGAATTAAATTATACTGCAACTGATACAAATCTATTTGAATGTTGGTATTCTTTAGATAATGGAGCAACAAATACAACTGCTGTTGGTTGTAATAATTTAACAGGACTTACAAGTAATGAGGGAAGTAATACTTGGAGTTTATGGGCTAATGATACAGTTGGAAATACAAATGAAAGCACAATCGTATTTTTCAAAGATACAATATTTCCTTTAATAGATTATGGAATAGGAACAGAAGTTAATAATACAAATAAATCAATTAACTTTATTTATATTAATACTACTTGGACAGAAACAAATTTTTATAATATTACATTTAGAATAAATGGAGCAACTGCAATATTCTTAACTCCAACTTATTATTATAATCTAACTGGTTTAAGTGGTGGAATTTATAGATATAATGTTACTATTTGTGATATAGTTAATAATTGCAATACAACAGCAACAAGAACAATTAATCTTGATTTAAGTAACCCTAATGTTACTTTAATATTTCCACCTAATAATACTTATATTAATAATAATACTTTAAATTTTACTATTAATGTTAGTGATGATGTTGGAGTTAAAAATGCAACAATCTATATTTACAATCAAACAGGACAAGTTAATAAAACAACAACTAATTTTGTAGTTGGAACTATTGAATGGCTTTTAGGAATACCAATTACTTTAATAGATGGAACATATAATTGGTTTGCAGATGTATTTGATTGGAGTGGAAATAAACAAACAACAATTAATAATACTTTAAATATTAAAACAATAAATCCACAAATAAAAATAGTTTATCCTACTAATAATACAAATTATTCTAATTATATTAATCAATTAAATTATACTATTTCTGGAGCAGATATTTGCAAATATAGTTTAGATGGAGGAGTAACAAATAATACAATTACTTGTGGAGATAATATTACAATAGCAAATTCAGAGGGAAGTTTTTATTTTATAGTTTATGCAACAGATACTTATGGAAACTTTAATTATACTTCTGTTAATATTATTGTTAATTTAACAAAAGTTGTATTAAATTCTCCTGCAAATGCTTCCACTACATTTAATATTTCAACTGATTTAAGTTGTTCTGGATATTCAAACCCTCCTGCAAATATAACTAATATTAGTTTATGGGATAATTCAACAGGAGTTTTCAAACTTAATCAAACACAATCTCGAACAGGAGGACAAACTGAAACTATTGCTTGGACACAAACAGGAAGTACTGCAGATGGAACACCAAAAGGTTTTCAAATTACTGCTAAAAAGAATTTTAGATTAAAGTCTGTTACTCTTGAAACAAATGAGGGAGCAACAGATTGTTATATTAGAAATAATAGTAATAATCAACTTGCAACAGCATCAGTTGTTGGAGGAGTTGGAGGAACTGCAACTTTTAATTATGATGTAATTAATGGACAAGTTTTAAGAGTTGTTTGTGGAAGTGGAAGTGCAACTGTTACAACCTATGACTTAACTCCTTTTGTTCAGCAAAATGGAATAGACTTTGATTATACAAATAGTTTATATGATACAGCAATAGCAAATAATGGTTATAGAACAATAAGAAGCATTACAACAGGAACTAATTTATATCAAATGAATGTTAATTTTACTAAAAATATAACTCAATCAATATTATGGACTTGTCAAGTTTGCGATATAAATAATAATTGCTTTTTTGCAAATGAAAATAGAACAATATATCCAGACACAACATTCCCGGTAATAACAATTACTGCTCCTGTGGGTAATATAGCAATACAAATTGGAGAAAATTTAACATTAAGTTATAGTATAACAGAATCAAATCCAGATACTTGTATTTTAGATTATCAAGGAGTTAATACTACTATCCCCTGTGGTGGCACAACTCAAACATTCATGGCCAATTCAAGTAAAACTTTAATTGTTTGGGCTAATGATACATTCGGACATTTAAGTTCTGCTACTTCAAGTTGGAATTATTCTTTATTAATTAATTCTCAAACTTTTAACCCAACAACAACAGAAGGAAATTTAGAAATATTTACTTTAAATGTAACTTCAAATACTCCTTTAACAAATGCCTTTTTAATTTATAATGGAACTTCTTATTCTCCTTCAATAACTGGGAATGGAACAAATTACATATTAACAGCAACTTTAATTGTTCCATCTGTTACAACAACAACAAATTATTCTTTCTTTTGGACTTTAAATAGTGGAGCATTAAACACTTCATCACAAAAACAATTAGTATATAATATTGGTGTTGATGATTGTGGAATAGGAACATTAAAAATATTAAATTTAACTATGTATGATGAAGAAACACAAATATTAATTCCAGATGGAGTTTCTGGGAATGGAACAATAGAAGTGGATTTAACAATATCTCCAATAAATTCAACAATAATTATAATTAATTTTTCAAAAACTTATAACAATAGCAATAATGCTTCTGTGTGTTTAAGTGCAGGAGCATTAAATACTTCTAGTTATTTCTTAAATGCTCAAATAAGATATGTTGCAACTGGTTATACTCCAGAGTTTTATAATATACAAAATTATATTCTTTCTAATTCAACAGCATTACAAAATATAAACTTATATCCTCTTCCAACAGCATCAAATACAGACTTCTTAATAACAATAAAAGATAATAGCTTTTTATCTGTTAAAAATGCTCTTGTAATGATTCAAAGAAAATATATTGGAGATGGTGTTTATAAAAATGTTGAAATTCCATTATCAGATAATCAAGGCCAGACAATAGGACACTTCAATACTAATTCAGTAATTTATAGAATAACAATAGTAAAAGATAGAGAAACCTTAATGGTGTTTGATGGAATTACAATTATTTGCACAGACAAAGTATTAGGCCAGTGTTATCTTAATTTAAATCAACCTTCTGCTAGTCTTGGTTTTGAAGATATGAACACTTATAATAATTTAAATTATAATGTTAGTTTTAGTCAAACAACAAGAATAATTAATTTAGATTTTAATACTCTTGATGGAACTTCTGCTTTTATGCTTTTAAATGCAACTCAATTTGGAAATAATGCTCCTGTTTGTTCAAATACATTATTGAGTTCAGCAGGAAGTTTAACTTGCACAGTTCCATTAAGTTTTGGAAATAAAACTTTTGTTGTTGGAATATATAATAATAATCAATTAATTGCAAGAGGAATATTTTCTATTCCTGCTTCTCCAATAAATGCAGAAAGTTCTGATGCCATGTTTTTTGTAATTATTTTATTAATTACTATTCCTATGTTATTCATAACAGACAAAAGATTTTTATTAATAGGAATAGTTATTGTATTTGTAATATCTATGGGCTTAGGAATTTATATGCAAACATCATGGCTTGGAGTTGGAAGTGCAATTACATGGTTAGTTATTGCTCTTGCTATTATAATATGGAAATTATCTTTAAGAAATAGGGAGGGAACTGAATAGTGGGTCTTCGTGAAATAATAATAAGTGCAATCCTTGTTGGATTAATTGTTGTTTGTTTATTTGGATTTGCAAACCAATCAGCAATAGATAATTCAGCAAATAGAAGTATTATGGATGATACAGCAATAGCAAAGGCATTTTCAAATATGACATCAGCAGTTAATCAAGCATATCCAACAGCAACTTCTCAATTAAATGCTAGTGCAGAAGAACAACCCAGTTTGGCCTTTGGTTCTCTTGTAATGTTTTCTATTGTTGGAGCAGGGAGAATATTTACTGGAACACTCACAACAATTTATCAGATATTTTTTGTTTTAATTGCAGAACAATTACAAGTTCCAACTATTGTAATGAATACTTTTATGGCTATAATTTTAATAACTATAATCTTTTTTGTCTGGAGGACAATTCGTATCGGAAGCTAGTAACAAAATGGTAAAACAAAATTGCAAACATGAATGGAAAAGTATAGGAATAGTTAATACTGAACAAATTTTATTTCTTAATGGAAATTATAGTATTGTTTATTCCTGTGATAAATGTCAAACTGGAAAAGTAGTTAATATAAATAAAGTGAAAATTAAAAAAATAAAAGGAGAGAAGAAATGATAAGTGAAGAAACTAGAAAAAAAATGAGTGATTCAAGTAAGTTAATGGCATTAGAGGGAAGAAATAAAGGATTATTTAAAAAAGGACATGAAGTTAAAAGTGAATGGATTGAAAAAGGAAATGAAAAAAGAATTGGAAAACATTTTTCTCCTAATACTGAATGGAAAAAATATAGAACAGGAAAAAGAATTTCAAAAACTGGAAAACATATTAATCCTAGTCATATTGCTTGGTGTAAAGAAAATCAACTTCATAGAGTTCCATTCAGCAGAGAAAGAGATTCAAGTAGTTGTCTGATTCATCACATAGATGGAAACAGAGAAAATAATAATCCAGAAAATTTACAATTAATGACAAGAGATTTTCATGCTAGACTTCATCAATTAAGAATGGAGGTTTCAAACTAAATGGTATATATTTCGGTTGCTGATTGTGTAAATTTAAATAACTATACTGGTTCAGCTCTTTCTGTTTGGTCATGTATTAACCAATCTATTCCAATATTCTCTCCATTCCTTTTATTTTCATTATTCCTAATTGTTCTCGGAGGAACATATTTTTCAGAAGTGCGGTTAAGAGCTTATGGTGATCTAGTTGGAAGTTTTTGTATTGCATCAATATTTATTGGAATCCTTGCTATGGTTATGTTTATGGCATCTCCACCAATAATAGATAAGGTTTCTGCATTATTTTGTTTTGTTCTAGGAATAATTGGAGTTGTAGCAATATTTAGTTCAACAGGAAGATAATTTAAATAAATTAGGAGGTATAAACATGAGAGAGAAAAAAGAAAAAAAGGAAAAATACGATAAGGAAGATAAAAAAAAGAAAAAGAAAGCAAAGAAAAAGAAGTAAGAGTTACTTTGTTACAAATATAACACAGGTATTTAAAGTATTTTTTATTATTATTTTTACATATAATTATTATAATGGAGGTTTCAAAAAATGAAAATTAGATCACTAAATAAGAAAGGAGCTTATGGAATTGATGTTGTCACTGAAGTTGCATTAGCTTTATTTATTCTTCTTTTAGTTATAGTTGCAGTAATCGTTGGAGCATATGCTTTAATTGGTTCAAATATAATGCCAACTGGTTCAGCTCAAAGTAATTTGACAACTGGCATGGTTACAAATTTGACCACAGGAGCAAGTAGCTTTTTCGGTTCTTCAAGCACATTCTTTGGAATATTAGTTGTTGTAGTAATAATGATATTCTTAGGACTTATGATTGGAGCAGTTATGCTATTCAGAGGACAAGGAGCTAGTGTAGGAAGAGCTTAGAAATAAGTTCTAAATACAATTCAATTTATTTTTATTTTTTTTAGTTTATATTTTATAATAAGCACAAGGGAGGAAACAAATGAGAAAACTCAATAAGAAAGCAGAGGGGTATGGTATAGATATTGTTACAGAAGTAGCTCTGGGCTTATTTATTTTAATGCTTGTTATTGTTGCAGTTATTGTTGGTTCTTTTGCATTATTAACTTATAATGTATTTCCACAAGTTCTAGGAGGAACAACAGCAACAGATAGTTTAAAATATGTTAATAACACAGGTTGGCCTTTATCTAAGCAAGTTGAAGCAGGATTTTCAAGTCCGGTTATAACTCTTGTAATTAATGCTACTGATGGAACAACAATTACTGCTCCTAATTATACTATTATATCAAATAGAGTTTATAATGCAACAGCAGTTGAATGGCCTAATGCCACAATAACCTATTCATATAATAGATTAATTAATAGCAATCAATACAATCAAGCAAATGGCATGGTTACTAATTTAACTACTGCTAGTGCAGGATTCTTTGGATCATCTTCAACATTCTTTGGAATACTTGTAGTTGTAGTAATTATGATATTCTTGGGACTTATGATTGGAGCTGTAATGCTATTCAAAGGAAGAAATGGAAGTGTAATAGGAAAATAAATTGTTTTAATTTTTTTATTTTAATTTATTTTTATAGTCGGAAAAAATAGCATAGGATTAGCATAATAGAAAAATATTTAAAGGAGTAAAACAAGATAATAATATGAATAAAATAATAATCTGTGGAACAAAACATAAAGACGATTATATTTTAAGATATAAAGGAAGTAATACTTATCATAGAGTTCCTGCTAATTCTTTACTTGAAGCAAAAGCTAAAATGCTTAAAGGAACAAGATATAATTTTAATGAAATTGAAGAAATGGCTAGACCAAAAAACACTTTTGCAAAAGGTGTTCAAAAAAGGTTTTCTAATGGAAAAAAAGTAAGTGATAAATTGAGGAGATTAATATAATGGTTAGAAAATATTTTGTTACAGAAAAACAATTAAAATATATGATAAAAGAGGGATATACAAAAGAATATAGAGAAAGAGCTAAAGAAGAATATGATAGAAGATTAAGAGAAAAAAGAAAAAATTATAGAGAAAGAGCTAAAGAAGAATATGATAGAAGATTAAGAGAAAAAAGAAAAAATTATATGCATCCAGCTAAAGAAGAATATGATAGAAGATTAAGAGAAAAAAGAAAAAATTATATGCATCCAGCTAAAGAAGAATATGATAGAAGATTAAGAGAAAAAAGAAAAAATTATATGCATCCTACTGTAACTAAAAAAATTGAAAAATTAATGAGGAGAACATTATGACATATAAATTATCTTATTCAGCTTTTTTACATGGAAAAAAAGATAAACCTATTATAATGACTAGACAATTTGAAGATTTAAAAGAATTAAATAAATTTAAAAAAGGTTTTAAAATATCAAAAACTGACTGGAAAAAATACACAATAGAAAAAACTGATATTCCTGTTGGAACAAAATTGTGGTATGTTTCAAAAAGACTTTATGAAAGAGAACCTTACAATTTAGAATTTAAAAAAACAGTTAATTATAAATCATCTAAAACAAATTGGAAGTAAATTAAATTAACAATTTAAAGGGAGGTAATACAAAAAAATGAAGTGGAAATATACAAGAAGAGTAATTGATGGTAGAAGATGTAAAGTGAAAGTTCATAAAAAAGCTAATGGTGGTTATTTAGTTAGAAAAGTTGGTGTTAGAAATAGAACAGATTAATTTATAGTTTTTTTTTCCATAGTGAATACTTATAGTGATCACTCTTAATAGATTAGGCCTAGGGGTTTTTTAATCCTCTTCCACTAGGCCTAGTTTTTTTTAATTTTATAGTTACATAACAATATTTATAAATAAGAAATTCTTGAATAATTTTACTTTAAATTTAAAGAGGGAGAATACCCATAATATTCTCCCATGATTGATTGAATGGAAAATAAAGGTTTTAAAAAGAGATTGAAATTGGCTTTAGATAATTCTGAAAAGATTAAAATTTTATTTCAATATCCTCATATTGATAGGGTTATAGTAAAGGTTGGAAAGGTTCTTGCAATTAATTCTGATTCTTTTGACTTTAGAGATAGATTTGATGGAGAATTGACTTTTGGGTATGGTTTTATAATTGAGATTGGAGTGTGGAGGGAATGATGGAAATTAACAATTGTGGAGATTGTGGTGTTGAAGAGGGAGAAATACATTTAGAAAATTGTGATCATGAAATATGTCCTTATTGTAATAAATGTTTTTATAAAAAAGCTAGTAAGCAACATAAAAAAGGAGAAAGAAGAATGTTAATACAAAAATTATCAAATAATCCTACTTGTAAAAACTTAGGAGGTTTTAAAAAAAGAGATGGTGAAAGCAGACATTCTAGGAACACTTGATAAAATACATAAAGGAGAATATCCAGTTAGAAAATATCCAGAAGAAAAAGGAGATATAGAAAGAAAACAAATAGCAAAATATCTTTCTGATGAACAAACATTAATTAAAAATAATAAACTAAATGGAATATTTACAGAACAAGATTTGCAGATATTAAATGTTCTTCCAGAAAATTATATTAAATGGAAAGAAAAATATGATAAGAAAGAATTTGTTAAACAAATACAATCCCAAATAGAAAGTCTTGCAAGAAGATGGAATGAAAACAGAGGAGAATGTATTGAGGAGTTAAATAATTTAGTTTGTAAAAAATATAATAAAACTGAACTTAATAACTGGTTGCAAGATGAATTAAAGAAAATAAAAGAAAAAGATAAACAACAACCAATAAGAGAACCACAAGAAGAAATCCCATCAACTAAAAATATTAAATTGCAATATCTTGAATTAATAAAAGATAAGAAATGGAATGATGCAACAGAATTATTAACAGAATATTTATTATCAATTAATAAAATTTACACCACAAAGGAAGATATTAAAAGTGAGTGTTGGATATATAAAGATGGAATTTATATTCCACAAGGAAAAAGCCAGATTAAAGAAGATTTAAGAAATTTACTTGGAAAATGGTATTCTGATTGGATATATGGAAAAGTAATGGAAAAGGTTGAACCTGATACTTTTATTGAATCAAATAAGTTTTTTAATATAAACTATATTAATGAAGTTCCTGTCCTTAATGGAATATTAAACATTAATACAAGAGAATTAAAACCATTTACTCCAGAAAAAACATTTTTTAGTAAAATTCCAGTTAATTATATTCCAGAATTAAATTGTCCTATGATAGATCAGTTTCTTTCAGATGTTCTTTCAAAACAAGAAGATAAAATAGTATTTTATGAACTTGGAGGATTTATTCTTTTGAAAGAATATAAATATGAAAAAGCATTTATTCTTGTAGGGGATGGAAGAAATGGAAAAGACAAATCTATTGAACTATTAAAAAGGGTTTTTGGAATGGATAATTGTTGTTCTGTTCCTTTAAGTTCATTAACTCCAGATAGTTTTGTTATAAGTGAGTTCTTTGGTAAGATGCTTAATGTTGCAGGAGAAGTTAATAATCAAGATTTAAAAGATACTTCTATGTTTAAGGCATTAACAGGAAGAAGTATTGTTTCAGGCCAAAGAAAATTTCTAAGGCCTATAACCTTCCAAAATTATGCAAAATTTGTATTTGCTTGTAATGAACTCCCTATGGTGTATGATAATTCTAAAGGATTCTGGAGTAGATGGGTTGTTTTAGAATATCCTTATACTTTTCTACCTGAAAAGGAAATGGATAAAACAAAAGATAAAATAAAACTAAGAAATCCTGATATTATAGAAAATATTACAACTCCAGAAGAACTTTCAGGACTATTAAACAAGTTTTTAGATGGATTGAATAGATTAAAGGTTCAAAAGGATTTTAGCACAACAAGAGGTTCAGAAGAAATAAAAAACCTTTGGATCAGAAAAAGTAATAGTTTTATGGCATTTTGCTTGGATAATATTGAAGATGAATATGATAGTTGGGTAACAAAGAAAGATTTAAAGAAAAGATATATAAAATATTGTAAGTTACATAAAATTAATCCAAAGTCCGATTTTATAATTAAAAAGACTCTAAATGAGATGTTTGGAACCTCGGATGATAGGAAAGATATTGGTTTTAATACTTTTGAATGGGCTTGGACTGGTATAAAATGGAGGGAAAAGACCACTTTATAATTTAAATGTAAGGACTGTAAGGACTTTTACACCTATATATCAAGTAGAGACTTGTTAAATATAGGGTCAAAAAGGGGTACAGTCCTTACATTTTTTAATAAATTTGCCAAAAAACACTAAAAAATGACTAAAAAACACTAATATTCATCAGAAATGATGAAATCTCTGTGGGAATTGTCTGCCAGATAATAATCCCACAGAGATTAATCATATTTTTTTACAATAATCTTTATAAACCTACAATATAATATTATTTGATAATGGAAAACATAAAGAGGAAAAAAGAGCAGTGTAATTTATTCTTAGATTCAGAACTACTAGAACAAGCACAGAAAAAAGCAGAAGAAAACTATATGAAATTTAATGCTTATATAACTAAGCTAATTAAACAGGATTTAGAGGGTTATACCCATGCAAATGCCTTTGGAGAGGATATAGCAGGAGAATCAACATGACTTCAACATTTAAAACTTCTATATGTGTAAATCCTAATTGTTTTGCTAGTTTTGTTGTTGAATACAAAGATCAGAAATATTGTTCCACTTGCAGGGATAAGTTAATTAGGCATAAATTAGATCCAGAAATTAAACAAGATGATGGAGTTAAAAGATGAAAAAATATATTATTAAAGAAACAATATTACTAGATGATTTAAATAAATTAATAATAGATGATGTAAAAAGAAATTTACAATTTATTAAAAAAATTGATGCAAAGAAAATTGGTATAAAAGAAAAGTTTATTGAAAAAAAACCTTATGAATGGAGAATTGCAGGTTTTAATTTTTTATTCCTTAAAATAAATAATAGAAATAACTCAAAAATTCAAAATAAAAAAGATATGGAAACAGTTCTTAGATTAAACAATTCAAAGGGGTTAATAAAAAATGAATGATCAAAAAGTTTTTTATGTTTATGTATTTGGATTAATATTATGTATAATAACTCAGATATTATTTGGTAATATTGGAATTATTGGTATGATATTTATTTCTGTTTGTGTATTAAGGGATTTTATTCAGAATCAATTTAATAGAATAATTACTACAACACTGCGAGGAGGTATAAAACAAAATGGAAAACACTAATTTAGATGGTTGGGAAGAAGTTGCAGATAGCAACTACTGGAATCCAGAAAAGGAAGGAGATGAAGTTGAAGGAGTTATAACTTCAATAAATAAAGATGACTTTGGCCTTAAAGTTACAATAGAAAACAAAGGAAAAGCTATTGTTTTACCTAGTCATAAAGTTTTGCAGAATAGACTTCAAAATTGTAAAGTTGGAGATATGATTAAAGTTATTTTTGAAAAAAAAGAACTTCCAAAAATAAAAGGACATAATCCTACAAATATTTACAAAGTATTAACTAAAAAGGTATAATATTTTTCCTTTATCGTCACTGGAGGAAAAAAGGCAGGACAATTTTTGTAACCACATCTTTTTGTTCTGCCTTTTATAAAAATAAAAAAAGAAATATGAGAAACAGAATAAAACCATTAGCAGAAAAGAAAGGACTTAGAAGGCCTTGTAATATTTGCAATAACACTTTTCAACCTACTGGTTCTCAACAAAAATTATGCGAAGATTGTCAAAAGAAAAGTATTAGAGGATATAATGCAAAATATTTAAGATTAAAAAAGGAGAAAGAAGAAAAAACAAATAAATAAAGAATATATAGTAAATTTAGAACATTCAAATAAAATGGAAGAAATAAAATTTAAATTTGAATGTGAAGAAAAAATTGAAAAATTAAAACATGAAAATGAAAAAGAAAGTCAGAGAATAAAAAATGCTTCAATTTTAAGAACAATAGATAGAAAAAATAATAGAGAATTTATGGAAAGTTATTCAAAATAAAATGCCAACAATTTATGAAAGGGAAGCAGATGAAATAGATAAACATTTAACAAAAAAGAAAATGACAAAACAAAAAAAAGATACAGGAGTAAGTTTAAACAGAATTGGAGAAGCAGTTTCTTTAATTGGAATGGTTGTTGGTTTAAATTTACTTTTAAATGCAAGTATAAAAAGCAAAGGATCTGGTGTTATGATATTTATTTTGTCTTTTGTTTTATATTTATATGGGGAGAAAAAATGAAAGAAAAAAATTTAAGATTAGTTACAAGTCTAGTAAAAGAAATAAGAAAACAAATTAAGGAATTGGAAATGCTTGTTAATGAATTAAAAATGTTTGAGGTTCAAGGAAAGAATGATTAATGAAACAAATAAAAAACAAATTGAAAAAATAATGAAAACTGAAGAACAAATTGCAGAAGAAGTTTATATTTTGTCTAAAATAAAAGTAGATATAAAAGAAATGAATGAACTGCTTTTTGATGTTGAAGATTTTATTGAAAATGGTATGGAAGTTATTACAGAAAAAATGAATAAAAGTTTAAATAAATTATTTATTAAATGTTATAAAGAAGGATATGACTCAGGTTACAAAAAATGTTTATATAATAAATTAAAAAAAGAAAATAAAATAAATGGTAAATGAATCAATAGTTCAAACAATAGGCACAGGAGGGATTGGTGGTTTGCAAGACACAGCAAAAGCAGTTCTGCCTAAAATAATCGGAGCAGGAAGTTTTGCTGTTAATATTTTAGTATGGGTTATTATTTTTATTGTCCTCGGAATTATTGCAGGACTTGTTTTTTATTTTGCAATTCAAAGAAAAAGATTTAATAATATTTTAATTATTTTTGAGAAAATAAATAATGTTTGGGTTGATACATTTTTAGACAAAGGAATGGAAGTTAAGTTTTCTCCTCTTGGAACTTCTGTTATGTATTTTAGAAAATTAAAAAGAAATGAACCCATGCCTAAAATACAATCTGGAAGCAGAAAGTTTTATTTTAAAAAATATCCAGATGGAACTTTAATTAATTTCAGACTTGATGATAATGAAACAGATGACTTTGAGAAATTTACTGATATGAATAAAGCTATGCTTTATCATCACACTGGAATTAACAGAGGTTTGAATAACAGATATGATAAATTAAATCCTTGGAAAGAATATGCTCCAATAATTATTTCAGTTATTTTTATTGCTATGATGGGAGTTATGGTTTGGCTTGTAATGGATAAGATGCTTCAAATACAAACTGTTCAAAATGCAGGAACAGAATCTATGGTTAAAGTTTTAGACAAAGCAAATTCCATTCTTGGAAAACTTGATAATATTGGTTCTGGAGGTTCTGGCTTTGTTCCAGTTGGTTCATGACACTTGATTCAACAATTAGTCTTGTAATAACTTTCTTTGCTGTTATACTTGTTGCAATATTTGTTATCGCTCCATTCTTTGGGCTATGGTGGGCTATAAGCAATTATAGAATAAGAAAACAGGCCTACAAATATTTACAATCTCCAGACTTTCAAAAAGACATGGAAGAATTAAAAGCAGGAACAAATTATATTCCAAAAGAAACAAAAGGAGGTAATACAAATGGCAATGTTCAAAAAGAAAGATCAGAAAGTTCAAGAAATTCCAACACTTCCAGAGGAAGAACAGACACAAACAAAGAAACCCCTAATATCACAGGATATAGAAAAATTGGAACAGGAGAATCAAGCATTAAGGCAGAACCTTCAATTAATCAATCCAGAAGCATTAATTCTGATAGGAATAAGAGAAGAGTTACACTCCATTAGTCAAAGACTATTAGATGGGAATAAATTGTTTGCAGTTGCAAATGAAATAGAGGTTGAAGAAAATGATAAATAAAAAAGCTCAAATTGTTAATGCTTTAATGTTTATAGCAGTAGCAGGAATACTTTTTGGCCTTGTTTATATTATTATTACACTTAATTCAGAAGGTTCTAAGTGTATTAAAAACCCTAGTGGTTATTTCTACACAAAAATACAGGAAAGTAATCCTACTGCCTTTATAACTTGTTCTTGTGCTGTTGCTAAAGCAGGATCAAGTGCTAGATTCATAATAAATGAAAGTGGAGCATTTATTGAACCTAAATAATACCCCCCCTAAAATATATACATAAAACTAAGTATAAACTTATAAAATAAACAAACATCTGTTATTTTAATATGGAAAATAAAATTGAAATAAAGAAAATTGCTTTATATGTGCGTAATAGCACAGATGAAGAAAGACAGAATCCACAAACACAGATTAATCCTTTAATTAAAAAGTGTGAGGTAGAAGGTTGGGAATATGTTATCTTTCAAGAGTTTGCATCTGGAGCAAAAGAATCAAGACCAGAACTTGATAAGATGATGCAAAGAGTTAGACAATATGAATTTAATGCTATTATGGTTTGGAAGTTAGACAGACTTGGAAGAAGTTTGCAACATCTTCTAGGATTGATTGAAGAATTTAAAAATAAGAAAGTTGCTTTTATTTCTTTAACAGAAGGTTTTGATACTTCAACAACACAAGGAAAATTATTTATGCAACTGCTAGGAGCTTTTGCAGAATTTGAAAGAAATTTAATTCAAGAAAGAATTAATGCAGGACTTGATAGAAGAAGGGCAGAAGGAAAATTAATGGGAAGACCAAAAGGTTCTAGCGATAAGAAGGTAAGAAAGAAAGGTGGATATTATTTGAGATGGAAAAAATAATGAAAAAAGAATTTAATTTAAGTGAAAGAATATGTACCTCAATGTACCTTCAAAATTGTCCAGCTGTCAAAGAAGAAGATGTAAAAGAATTTATAAGATTATTAATTGAAAAGTTTGAAAAAATGGAAATAGTAAGTGGAGAAGTTATTAAATATGAAATAACACAATTAGCAGGAGATAAATTAAAAGAGGATTTGAAGAAATGAAATTAAAACAAAGGAGTAAAAGATGATTAACAAAGATGACAAAAATGAAGTAATAATAGAAAATTGTAATAACTGGTATGAAGAAGGATTAAAAAATAAAGAAAAAGAAATGCTTGATAAAATTGAGTTATACTTTGTTTATTGCTTATTAAATAAAAAAGTTCCTAGATTAGAAGAACTTAAACAACGATTAATAAAAGAGATTAATAAAAAATGAAAATAAAAAATGAAAATAACAAATACAAATACAAATAATAAACCAATGAAAAAACCACAAAAGTTTGATGCTCAATTTTTTGTAGATACAGCAGAATATAATTATAATTTAGGTTATCTTAAAGCAATTGAAGAGGTTGAGAAGATAATTGAAGATTTTATCCATATTAAGAAAGTTGATTTAATGAATGATGGATTAAGAATTAATCATTTAACTTTTGAAATATTTACTGAAAAAGATATTGATTTTTTAAGTAAAGAAATTAATAAATTAAAAGAGGATTTGAAGAAAGATGAAATCAGAAGATAATGTAAGTTTAGAAATAGGAATAGTATTATTTAAAGTAGTATTAAGTGGAATTAAATCATTTGTATTTGCATTATCACAAGTAGTCTGGTTATTTGCAGGAGTTCTATTAATTGGGGCTTCTATGCTTTATTTAATTAAAAGTGGAGATATTAAGATTATAACAGAAATACCCAAAGGAGTAGGCATTTTATTAGATATTTTTAAGAGTTATTGGAATTGGTTTTTTATAGGTATTTGGATATTTGATTTTATAATAAATTTTAAGGAGATAAATAAAGATGAATGATTTTAAAAAAGAACTTAAACAAGAAATTAATAAATTAAAAGAGGATTTGAAGAAATGATAAAAGATTTTCACAGGATAGTTATTAATCTTAATCAAAATGAAATTAATGATTTATTAGATTATTTTAACGAAGCAAGAAAAGAAACATTAAAAGAAGTTGAGAAGAAAGTTAATGAATGTGAAATTAATATATGGAAAGATAAAAGAAGATTTGAGGGTATAAAATGCAAAACCTGTCTGCCTTTAGATTATATGAGTGAATATTTTGATAAATTAAAAGAGGATTTGAAGAAATAATGGTAAAAGAATTTAATTTAAGTGAGAAAATAATTGATGATTTAAGAGGTGGTGGACAATTAGGAATTAGAATTGGAGGAGTAAGATTATTAGATTTATAATGAAAAAAGAAATAAAACAAGAAAAATATAAAAAAGTTGTTGAATATACATTTCCAGATGGAACAAAATTTGATGAAAACATATTTTGGTTTTATTTTCTTACATTTTTATTTTGGATTGGTTGGATTATATTATCCCCTATTTCATTTTTTTTATCTGATTATTGTGGTAAAAGAAAAGTTTATTTTATAAAAGAGGATTTGAAGAAATAATGGAAAATAAATTACCTTTTCAGATGACTAATCACGAGATAGGTTGCGAATTAGAATGTTATGTAGAAATATTAATTTATAGAGGTTATGATAAAGAAGCTAAACAAACACCTGTTAATCTATTTTATAATTTATAGCTTAAACAAATAACATAAATAGGGGGGAGGGTTATTTAATTATAATAAAAATGGTATTTAAAAAAAATTGTGAAAGATGTCAGAAGAAGTTTCAACCCAATACTCCTGCTCATAAGCTCTGTTATGATTGTATGGATAAAGCACAATTTAAAAATAAAAAAAGATGAAAACTAAAAAATTTAAATGTAGATTCTGTAATGAACCCTTAAAGAATTTTATAGAATCTTATAGTCATATCTGTTTAAAGAAGCACAACAAGTGGGATTTACATAATGGAAAAAAAGTTAGATATGCTTTAAAAATGAAATTGAAAAAATTAAAGGGAGGTAAAAGATAAAATGGGAGAAATTGTAGTTCCAAATGCAGTTGAAAGGAAAGCAGGATACCTATATTATATAGATGGACAAGGAAATCTCTGTGAAGCTAAAATGGTTCATAATGGAAAGTCTAAGCAAGGATCATCAAAGAAAAAGAAAATTAAGTTGAGTTAGATAATCGTTTAACCGATTAACTATATAGTATTATATTATAGAATTATTTACACACTACATTCTTATTAGTAATTACTTTTACACACTACATTTAATAGCCACGCTTAAAAGTTTTAAGCGTTGCTTAAAAGTTTCTAGCATTGCTTAAAAGTTTCTAGCATTATACTATAAGTTCTTAGCATTTTATTCAATTTTTTTATCAGAATCCCCATTACAAATAATTAATTCGCTGAACTCTAAACTTTTCTTGTGTTCTTTAGGCAAAAACCCCAGTTTTTTTAAATTTTCTCTCCAATTTGTAGTAGTTCCTTTACTTATATCCATATATTTACAATAATTTTCTAAAGTAATTTCAATTCCCTCTTCTTTCATTCTTTTATAACCATTAAGAATCTTGATTTGTAATAATCCCTCTTTTTCTTTATGCTTTTCTTCTTTTTTATCAATAACATTTCCTATTGATGCTATTGCTTCATCTTTTGAAAGCTCATACTTCTCAACATCAATAATTTTATGTAAAATAAATGGGGGTAAAGAACCAAAGGCAATTTTAAACTTATTATAAGCTCGGTATTTTTTTCTTTCTGCATAATCAATTAATCCAATTAATTTTTCTTTATTAAAATATAAATATCTTCTTTCTTTATCTTGTTCATTTCTTTTATATATTCTAATCATTCCTATTGCTTTCTCAACTATATCCCTGTTGAATCTATTAAACTTAATTAAATTAAAAATAACAAAATGTCTTTTCTTTCTTGCTGTAAATAATAATTGTATAAGATGAAATTGTGTTTTGTTTTGCCAATCTCTTTTTAATCCACCAAAAGCAGGTTCATCAAATATAACAATTTGTTTTTCTGTTTTAGTTGAAAACTTTATTGCTTCATCTGTTTTAAAAAAAAGATTCTCATGTGAGAAAGGCCTACCAGTTATTTTTGCAACAATATGGCCAACAAGTCCAGAGAGATTAGATTTTCCAGAATTATGAACAACAATATCATTTGCTACAAAATTGTGATAAGGTTCTTCACATTCAATATCATAAACATCCTCCTCTCCTTTCTCCTCAATAGATTTAATTTTAACTAATATAGGTTGTCCTTGTGAAAAATTTTTATAGGCATTAATACTATGAATTTTGTTATGTTCTTCTCTTGTCATTAGTTGTAGGTTTTCAATAGAATTATTATAATGACAGAAATCTTTATGATGAATAACATAACTTGCAGGATTAATAAATTGTAATGTCTTAGATTTTTCTGCTTCATTCAAAAGTATATCAAGATATTCTATAAATTCTAAATTATTTAATCTTGATTCATAAATTAATCTATGAACTTCAACTTCTCCTCTTTCATCTTTAAATGGATGATATAGAACTGATAGATTAATATCTTTCAATCTAACTTTTCTTCTTCCATTCTTTTCTGCTTTGGGTTTATCACAAAATAAGTAATCTTCTGTTGTTAAATTTGATAAAGATTTCCATCCCTCTTTTGTTAAAAATTTATGAGTTGCTGTTGCTCTTATATTTTTTTCATCTTCAAGAGAAAGAAGATAAACTATTTTTCTTCCAGAATAGAATACATCTTTTAATTTATGAAGTTTTATTTCTTTCCCATTATAAGCTCTGATATAAGTTGGAATAGACAAGTCAAATTTCTTTTTAGATATTCCCTGCTTTGCTTTTTCATAGGAATCAAATAACTTTTTTAGTTTTATCTTCCTAGCATTATGCCCTCTATTATATCTAATAATTGTATCTCCAGTTAAACACCCACCATCTCCCTCTATAATTAAATAATTGTCTTGCATATCATCATCAATAACTTTTAGAATCATTCCTGCAATTTTAATCTTTAAAAATTTCTCCAGAGAAATATCAAGTTCTTTTAATATATCATCTATCTTTAATATAATCTCATCTATACTTTCTTTATAACTTTTCATTTTGTTTTGTAGTGCGAGGGTAAAACCCATTCAACACTTTAATAACTGCACCCATTTATTAAAGTTCGTAAATATCAAACTCATCAGCGTTAGGAGAATCATATCCTGCTTTTCCAATTAATCCTCTTACATGAGTTTCATATTTAAAAATCCATCTCTCTAATAATTCCCAGTTGTGTTTATTTATTTTTACTATTGGAGAATTGCTTGATTGGTTTTTTGGAAATTCATGCACAGGTTTTTTTCTAAGTAAGTTCTCAACCATTTCTTTTAATTCAACTGCATTTGTTTTATCTTCATTATTTAATTTGCTCCAACACTCTTTTAATAATCCATTAATTGCTTGAATAATAATTTGATAATTATATACTCCTAAATTCATGTTCATCTCTAGTGGATTCATAGATGATAAATTAATTGAATCTTGCAATTTATGAAACCTGTGCATTTTTAAAAATGCTTCATTAAACTTAGACTTGAACCCATCATCTATTGCCGGTTCAGAAGAGTTGTTAAATGCCATTCTCTAATTTAACCCTGTTGGTTTATAAGATATTGTTTTTTATGTTACTACTATATAGGTTATACAAATAGAAAGGTTTATAAAGTATAAAGACTTAGTATTATTGCCTTAAAAGGCAGGAAAAAATAAAATGAAAACTATAAAAATTCAGTTAAGCATACCAGTAGTTTTAAATAAAAAATTGGCTATTTATTCTATTGAGAAAGACATAAACTATAAAAGAAAAGCCATTATAAAAATACTAAACGAGGTTTTAAATTAATACTCATTTCAACAAGTGAGCAGGGAGTTCTTTTAAGAAGTTCTATAATAACTTTTTATTTCAACTCCCTGTCCTTAGAGTATTAAAAAAATATAAAATGACAAAACAAACAAAAAATAAAATATCAGAAGAAGATAAATATGTTATAAAAGAATTATCAAACCTATTTGCAAGAGATTTAATTGAAATTTATAAATTAGGTGGAGATAAGGCATATAGAAATGCAGGAAGATATTTTGGATTTAGAGAAGATACAATTAAAAGAGATATTAAAATGTTAAAAGCAGGAAAGATTAAGGAGAAAAAAAATGACAAAAATTTGGGTAACATCAGACAATCATTTTAATCATAGGAATATAATTAAATATTGTAATAGGCCTTTTTATTCTGTTGAAGAAATGAATAGGGTTATGATTAATAAATGGAATAGCAAAGTAGCTAAGACAGATATAGTAATTCATCTAGGGGATTTTGCTATGAGAAGTTCTAATATAAAATATTTTAGAGAAAGGTTAAATGGAACAATAATTTTAGTTGCAGGAAACCATGACTTGCAATTAGAAAGAATGCAAGAGCAAGGATTTGTAATTGTTAGAGATAATTTAATTATTGATAATTTTATTCTTTCTCACAGGCCTTTATTAAAAGAGGATATTCCAGAGGGATTTATAAATGTTCATGGACATATTCATGATAAAAACTCCTATGTTGGAATAAATGTTTCTGTTGAAAAAACTAATTATGAACCTATTGAATTATTGAATTTAAAAAAAAAGTTAAAGCAAAAAAATAGAATAGAAGAAAGATACCACTTATATTGGATTCAAGATGATTATGATGTTTTTGATACTATTACTGGAAAATATGTTAAAAAAAGTGTAACAGAAGAACAAGGAAATGCTCTTATTAAAAGATTAGTTAATAATAATTTAAAATATGAATTGAATAGTTTAAAACATAAAAATATATAAAGTCTTTTTCTTTTGTAACATTATAACATAGGTGTTAAAAATTGGTTGAATCAACAAAAGTTTATGATCCTGCAAGTGGAACAACAATATCTTCTCCACAAAAACAATCAGTAACAGGAGGAGCTTTATTATCTGTTACAAAAGATGGGAAGGTTTATGTTCCCAGAGTTCCTCCAGAGGGAGGAAGTTATCATGTTGGAGATGGAAAAGCATATTATATTCCTAAGAGTGGAGAGGGTTGGGTTCAATTAAGTTCATCAACTACTCCAACAACTACAACTGAAATTGCTCTTGCTCAAAGACAAGAAGCAACAAAAACTTCTGGACAAGAATATACTCAATACACTCAATCAAAAGATGTTCAAGAGAGATTGCAAAATATTGCAATACAAAATAGATTGAAAAACCCAGAACAAACTCAAACAATTATTTTTCCAGAGAATTTACAATCAGTTGCACAGATTGGAAGATATGCTCAATCACAAGGAATACTTCCTGCAAGTGTTAGGGCAACAAGAACTGAAACAATAATAGAAACTCCTATTACAAGAAATGTTGGAGAACCAGTTGTTGTAACTTTTGGAAGTGTTGAACCAACTAAGACAGATTTATTTAGTAGGGGAATGATGCTTGGCCAAACTATTTCATTATCTTTAGATAATTGGGGAAGAGATATTCATAACAGATTTGAAATTCCTGTTGATGGAAAAAAATTTAATGATGCAGTTATTTATGGAACAGAATTAGGTTTTTATCCTTTTAAAGAACCATTTAGGGTTTTATCTTTAAATTTAGAAAAGATTGGAAATTATATTAATCCAGAGGGAGGAGGATTTTTATATCATGTTCCATCTGCCTT
>Ga0315288_10001704_pt1 | contig 28519 bp, 22 predicted proteins | sample YL17G11_20_MG_FD_203454 | JGI IMG/M metagenome (GOLD analysis project Ga0315288, IMG submission 203454) | Sediment microbial communities from Yellowstone Lake, YNP, Wyoming, USA - YL17G11_20 | ecosystem: Environmental > Aquatic > Freshwater > Lake > Sediment | place: USA: Wyoming | collected... | reverse complement strand
CCGTGCCACCTCTCGGTCGCGGGCATGAAGGTCACAACGGTTTGAAGATGCCTCCGGTCTTCGTTGTTCCCCACCAGCACGAGGCCGTTCTTGGCTGCCATGACGATCGTGCAGCCGGACGCGGCGCGGGCCGCCAGAAGGAATAGAGCCAGGAATATGGAGACATTACAAGCAGTTTGCCGGCATGACAACGGGCGGTTCCTGCTCTCCATGAGTGATACTCCTTTCGTTATGAGCGAAACGTTCCCCGCGACCGGCCCGCATACGTCAAGGGCGGGTCTGCACATAGACATTAGCGCCGTTCGTTGAGCGAGTCAACTTACTAAGAGCTTTTCTAAAGATCATTTCAATGTTCATGCCGACATTCTTAGCCTGGCATATTCACGAGTCGAGGCGGCTGCGGATGCGAGGCGCGGAGGGTGAAGCTGTACGCCCGATACTGCGAACCCTTCGCAACAAAACGGATGCGGCCGGATCGGCTCGCCCGGAGGGTAAAAATGCCGGTTTTTTGAGACGAACTTTCGGAAACCGAATGAGAAATCTGTTTATCAGAGATATCGCAGATATCGCTTGAGTTAAACCACGCATCGGCATTTTTGTGAATAAGTCCGGTTAGAAGCTTGTTTCTATTGTTAATGTTATCCTGCCCGGCGTCATCCTCAGCTTCAATGTCCTCCTCACCAACAACGCCTTCGATATCCTGTTCTGGACGCTGGCAGCATATATCCTGATCGTCATTCTGAAGGACGATCGCCCTCGGCTCTGGCCCGCCTTGGGGCTGGTCGTGGGTGTCGCCCTCCAGAACAAGTACTCCATCGCATATTATCTCGCGGCCCTGGGAGTCGGGCTTGTCCTCTCGCCGGCCCGGAAACGACTCCTGAGCGCTTGGCCCTGGACGGGAGCGGGAGTCGCGCTTCTCGTCTTTCTCCCCAACCTGGTCTGGCAGGTCCGCCACGGCCTGCCTTTCATCGAGCTCAACCGGAACGCCGTCCTTCACAAGAACATTGTTCTTTCGCCCTTTGAGTTCCTGGGAAGCCAGGTGATGGAGGCGGCTCCCCCCAATTTTCTCATCATCCTGGCCGGGCTTCTCTTCCTGCTGTTCGCCCCCGGGTTGAAGCCCCTCCGGGCTCTCGGCTGGGCTTATCTCGTCCTTCTGGCCCTGTTCGTTTTCTCGGGCGGAAAACCCTATTACATGGCTCCGGTCTATCCGGTCATGCTTGCGGCGGGCGCGCTGGCCCTGGAGCGTTTCTCACTCAAGCCGGGCATCCGCCGGCTCAGACCGGTGGTTATCGTCCTGCTCATCGCGACCGCTGGACCGGGAGTGCCATTCGCCCTGCCCGTCCTTCCCGTCGAAAAATTCGTCGCTTACAGCCGCTTCCTCGGCGTAGCGCCGGTCCCCGCCGAGCGCCAGGCAATGGGATCTCTACCCCAGCACTATGCGGACCAGTTCGGCTGGGCGGAAATGGCGGAGAGTGTCGCACGCGTCTATCGCGATTTGCCCGAGGCGGACAGAAAGGAATGCGCGATCTTCACTCAGAACTATGGCGAGGCCTCGGCCATCAATTTTTTCGGCCGCAGGCAAGGTCTTCCGCCCGCCGTCTGCGGGCATAACAATTACTGGCTGTGGGGACCGGGCGAGAAGTCGGGTTCCATCATCATCATCGTCGGCGGCGACGCGGAGGACTACGGGGATCATGACTCGGATGTCATCGAGGTCGCCCGGATCGATGCCGACTACGCGATGCCTTACGAGAGAAACTTGCCTGTCTTTGTCTGCCGCCGCCCAAGGCTCCCGATAAGGGACGTCTGGCCCCGCGTCAAACAATATATTTGAATAATTCCGGGGACCCACAACTTCATACGGACAATTTTCATATTCGCGGATTTTCCGTCCCGGTCCTCGCCTCAGAATCAATACTTAAATAAGCGCCGGTCAGAATCAGGGCCGGTATTTGACCTCGATCCCGACCGTAAAGAATTTGTAATCTACGTAAAAGAACGTGACCTCTTCGATTGGGATCTTGAGGTCTTTTTCTTGGTCATCGCAGCGTTGTAGCCCTGGATGGAGCCATACTATGACGTCTTCATGGACGAAACCTCTTTATCTTCTCCCCCCCGGCTGAATCCCCGGAGACGCAGTCCGCGACCGCTTGTCGAACCCTCTAGCCGCTTATATATTCCGGCTTTTCATATGATCGAACATCATGTATATCAGTCTACGAGAATAAAGAGGAAGGATCGAAGCCTGAAAGCTCATTACAATGAATAGGAAATTTGTTATTCTATGCGATAGAAAAGGATGACCTAGGAGAGCCAAAACGTTGATCGATCTAAGGAGCAGGTCCTCTCTGTTTTGGATTCTCCAAACATCAGGTTGGGTTCTGTATCTCGGACTCATCCTCATAACCTATTGGGCCAGGGGAAACCTGACGGCAGAGGTTTTTAAAGGATACGCATCGTCTATAGCCATCAGTTTTTTGGTGACTCTCTTCCTCCGCCTCTTGTACAGAAAAATTAAAATCCAGGACCATTCCGTCTTTTCGCTCTCCGTCAGAGCCTTCGTTTTGACCTTCCTGGGCGGCAATATCACCGTCTGGGTATCGACTCTTCTCGAGAATTCATTACTCGGAATGCAATCCCACGGCGCCGACTTTACCTTCAAAAGCTATCTTGCCGCCCTCGTCTCGTGGACCATTCCCCTGATCGGATGGAGCGCGCTCTACTTCGGTATAAAATTCTGGCAGGAATGGATGATCCAGAAGGACAAGGCGGACAAAGCCGATGCCCTGGCCCAAACAGCCCAGCTTCAACTGCTCCGGTACAGGATGAACCCGCATTTTCTGTTCAACACTCTCAACTCCATCCGGGCCCTGATATCCGAAGATAAAGCTTCCGCTAAAAGCATGATCACCGAGCTTTCCGAATATTTGCGTTATTCGCTGGTGAGTAAAAACTACGAAAACGTGCCTCTCAAAGACGAGATAGAATCCGTTCGCCATTATTTCGTCATCCAGAAAATGAGGTATGAAAACAAACTGGATGTCTCGTTTGATGTTGACTCCGCGGCTGAGGAGTATCCCGTCGCCAGCTTTCTCCTCCATCCCCTGGTGGAAAATGCTCTAAAACACGGAATGCGCACCAGCCCCCTGCCTCTCAAGATCCAAATCAGCGCCCAGGCCCATCAAGGTATTCTCCAAATTGACGTCATCAATTCCGGCGCGTGGGTCGAACCTTCAGATCATAAAGGAGATAGCGTCATCGGCACGGGATTGGACAACGTGCGCCAGCGCCTGGCAGAGGCTTATCCAGGGAAACATCATTTTGAAATATTCAAAAAGGAGGATTCTGTTCATGTCCGGCTGATCATCGGAAAGGATATCCGGAGATAAGGACCATGGATTCGAGCAGGCTCGAAACCCAAAAAGCTTCGTTTTGGGCCTTGCACATATCGGGCTGGCTGGTTTTTGCCGCGGCTACGGCCTTTTATGCTTACCAGGGAAAATGGACAGATATCCCTCGCTTGGCTCCTTTTTTGATTCCTTATTTGGTCGCGTTTCTGACCTGCCTCCCCCTTCGCTTTTTCTTCAAGAGAATCCGATTTCAAGAATGGCCTCTAAAATATTCGCTGCTGACCGGAACCGCCGCTTCATTTGTTGCGGCCAATATCTGGCTGGGGATAGATTTAATAATCAGCCTCTTCATCCGGCAAATGCCTTATGTGATGCCTCCCCTAACGTTCAGACAGGTTTATCTGACGTTTATACTCAGGAGAGGAATACCGCTTCTGGGATGGACATTCCTGTATCTGGGAATAAAAATCCGGAGGGAATGGAAGCAGCAGGAGCAGAGGACCGAAAAGGCCAATGCCCTGGCCCAGACGGCGCAGCTTCAAATGCTTCGCTACCAGCTCAATCCCCATTTCCTTTTTAATTCGATGAACTCGATCAGGGCGCTGATCGATGAGGATGAAATAAAAGCCCGGGAGATGATCACCGAGCTCTCCGAATTTTTGCGCTATTCGCTGGACAGCAAAGACTATTCCAATGTTCCGCTCAAGCATGAAATCGAGGCCATTCAGCAATATTTCGCCATCCAGAAGAAACGATACGAAGACAAGCTCGAAGTCGTCTATGATATCGAACCTCAGGCCGGCGAGTATCCGGTCTTGAGTTTTTTGATCCATCCTCTTGTCGAAAACGCCGTTAAATATGGAATGCGCACCAGCCCGATGCCTCTTACCGTTCATCTCGCGGCAAAAATCAGGGACGGCGCGCTCATAATAGAAGTCAGCAACACGGGCCGCTGGGTCGAACCGGCCCATCACGAGGATGAGATAAGCGCCGGCACGGGAACAGGTCTGGATAATGTGCGCCGCCGGCTGGAAAACGCTTTTCCTAACCGCCACCGGCTCGAAATCGTTGAAAAGGGAGGACGCGTTCGGATACAATTGGAGATCGGAAAAGCGCAAGGGACGTCGGATGAAAAGGCCCTATAACGCCCTCGTCATCGACGATGAACGGCTGGCCCGCAAGGATTTGATCTCCCTTCTCGGCGCTCACGACAACATCACGGTCGTCGGAGAAGCCGATGATGTTCCTTCGGCGGTCAAAGCCATCGAGAGGCTGAGTCCGGACGTCATCTTTCTGGATATTCAGATGCCCGGAGAATCCGGGTTCGACCTGCTGGAAAAAACGGAGGTGGAGGCCCGCATCATCTTCGTCACGGCCTACGACGAATACGCCATCCGGGCCTTTGAAGTCAACGCCCTGGATTATCTGCTCAAGCCCGTCAATCCTGATCGTTTGGCCAAAGCCCTCGAGAAGCTGGAGCTTCATGAACAAGAAATACCCGTGAAAGCCCGAAGGCTCAACTATGATGATCGGCTGTTCTTATTGCTCGGCAAACATTTCAAGTTTTTAACGGTCAAGACGATCCTAAACATCAGCGCGGCCGGCGATTACTCGGAAGTCCTGACCTTAGATGGACACAGGGGATTGACTCTCAAATCCATGAAGGAGTGGGAGACGCGGCTTCCGACTCAGCACTTCGTTCGGATCCACCGTTCAACCATCATCAACATGGAATTTATCGACCGGGTCGAGGAGTGGTTCAACTTCTCCTTCAAGGTCTATCTCAAAGGAATCGAAGAGCCTTATTTAATAAGCCGCCGGTATGCCACCAGGCTGAAGGAAAGGTTGGGCTGAAATTAGACCAAACCCCGGCCGAATTCGCCGAACCTCGCGTCGTTTCGCCGCTAATCGAACGCGGCGATCTCTCGTCGATTTGTCCTTTGCGTCAAACCCGCTTGACGAGATAATCCCGACGAATCCTTCTGCGCTCATCGTCCGGATTCGCGATAAACGGAGGACATCAACATGAATCGAGGACATCATTTGCCGATATGGGGCTGGCTCCTATTCGCCCTCGCCGTGTGGCCTGGCCGCGCGGCCGGGAATGAAAAACTCCAGCCCCTGAAACCCCTGCGCACGAACACTCCGCCTGTCATCGACGGCGTTCTCGACGATCCGGTCTGGACGCAAGCGCCGTCGGAGACGGGGTTTATAACCTGGCGGCCTGACTTCGGCAAGGACATGCACGAAAAAACGGTGGTCTACTACGCCTATGACCGGGAAAATCTCTACTTCGCCTACCGCTGCTACGACCGCGAGCCGTCCAAGATTAAGGCTTCGGTCTCGGCCCGCGATACCATCACTCAGGACGACTGGGTCTGCCTCAATCTCGATACTTTCAATGACCAGCAATCTCTTTATGCGCTCTATGTTAATCCTCTGGGCATCCAGGGCGACTCCAGGTTCGAAGGCGGTGTGGAGGACTACACGATCGACGTCGTCTGGTTTTCGGCGGGCCGGATAGACGCCGAGGGCTATGCCATCGAGGTGAGGATCCCTTTCAAGAGCATCCGCTACCGGCAGCGCGAACCCGTCGAGATGGGAATCATCTTCGAACGGAACATCAGCCGGCTTTCCGAATCCGGGACCTATCCGGCACTCGCTCCAGAGAGGGGCTTCGATTTTCTGACCCAAACGCGGCCGCTCCATTTCACCGATATCAAGCATTACACCCTCCTCGAGATTCTCCCGGCATTCACCTATGGAAGGACGAGCTTGATCGACCAAGGATCGCTCCGGCCCGAAAAGGCCAAGCGCGAGCTCAGCTTGACGGGCAAATACGGCCTGACCTCCCAGCTCATCCTGGACGGAACGATCAATCCCGACTTCAGCCAGGTCGAATCCGATGCCGGGCAGGTCGATTTCAACCTTCGTTATACGCTTTTTTACCCGGAGAAACGTCCCTTTTTCCTGGAGGGGCGGGAAAAGTTCAACCTGGCGGCGACCGAGGATGGAAACCCGCTCGACTCCGTCGTCCACACCCGAACGATCGTCGACCCGCTTTTCGGGTTCAAACTCAACGGCAAGGTGGGCCGGAAGGATACGATCGCTTCGATCTACGCCCTGGACGAGCTCGCGCCGGGGTCGCCGGAAGAGTATGCCCATGTTACCATCTCCCGGTACAAGCACGCCCTGGGTGACGATAGCTTCATCGGGGGGGTCTGGACCGGCCGGTTCGAGGGATCCCGGTACAATATCGTCGCCGGGTCGGACGGCTATATCCGGGTTAATCCCTCCAGCTTCTTCTCTTATCAAGCCCTGGCCGCCCTGACAAAACCGGCGGGCGGGGGCGACGAGGTCGAAGGACACGCCCTGAATTTCCTCTATTACTACCAGACCAGGAACCACCTGTTCGAGGTCACGTTCCAGGACCTGGGCAAGGATTTTATGACCGAAACCGGCTATCTCACCCGTAACGGATTGAGCCGTCTCAAGGTTGGCTTCCTGCCCATGATCTACCCGAAATCCCGCCTGTTCCTCCGTATCGACCCGCTCTTCCACACCATCAACATCCGGGACAAGTTCAGCGGGCTTTTCGAGACCTACAACACCTTTGACCTGCGCCTGATCATGCCCCGCAATACGATGCTCACCGCCGGCGGCCGCTATCAGACCGAAGTCTTTCTCGGCCGGCGCTTCGGCCGGAGCGGCTTCCGCCTTATCGGTTCGAGCCAGGTGACCAAGCAGCTCTCGTTGAACATGCGCTACGTCCATGGGCAGAAGATCCGGTATGTCGAATCCCCCTATCAAGGCCGGGGAAGCGATGCGACACTCAGCGCGACCTATCTTCCTTCGGAGAAGCTTAACTTCGGCCTCGCCCTGGCCTATTCGAATTTCATCCGCTCGGCCGATGGGACCAAGGAATACGATTACACGATCATCCGCAGTACGAACACCTACCAGGTCAACAAGTACCTGTTCTTCCGGGCGATCGTCGAATACAACTCGTTTTACAAACGGATGATGACCGATCTCCTCGCCTCGTTCACCTACATTCCGGGCACCGTCATCCACCTCGGCTACGGCTCGCTTTACGAGAAGCTCGAATGGCGGAACGGAGATTATGAGCCGTCGGACCGCTTCCTGGAGACGCGGCGGGGCTTCTTTTTCAAGATGTCTTATCTCTGGCGGCTCTGAGCCGGGCAGAACTCTTAATGGAAAGCGCCATCATAGCCTGGAAGCCGGGCCTGCTCAGGGACGTCGGCGAACGGTTACCTTCACCATCTTCCCCGGCTCGGGAATAACCACCGTGGTTTCCTTGAGGCCGGCGCGCACCTTTTTTTCGAACTCCGCGTTCTGGGCGTCGGAACCGTGGACGGTCACAACGACCTGAGGTTTGAGGTCCGAGGCCATGCGGAAAGCCGCTTCGGGAGAAGCCGTAGGCGAGGGCCTGCCCGTCGGCAGGATGGCGACGTCCGCAGGGAAGTCCGAAAGCGGCACGTATCCCGAGTCCCCGCCGTGGAAGATCCGGATGTCGCCGGCCTGTATCCGGACAAGCAGGATGGGACCGACGTGCTGCCCTACGATAAGATCAAGCTTGAGCTTTCCCGCGCTCAAGGTTTTCCCGGCGGCGGCGCCGCGCAAGCGACTCGGCGGGATCTTTCCGCGGAGCTGGGCCGCGACTCCGGGTTCGGCAACTACGTAGGCTTGGGTCGCCTTGAAGATCTCCAGGGCCGAGGCCAGGGCGAAATGGTCGCCATGGCCGTGGGTGTAAAAGAGAAGGTCGACACCCAAAGTCTTCAACTTTTCGATGTCGCTTGAGAGCAGAAGGTCGGCGGGGTCGATGATGATGGTGGCCTCAGCGGTCCGAATGACAACTCCCGAGAAGCTCAAATAGAAGACCAGAACTTCCTCCGGTCCTGGGGTCGCAGAACATAAGCCCGCCAAGTCCTGCGCCGCGGCCGGGATTGGAGAGAAAGCGACGAGTCCGGCCAACCCCAAGGATATAAAACCGATGAAAACCTTTTTCATAACTCTCCTCTCAGACCATGGAATTAGAATGGTCGGTTCTCTCTTGCGGCGACCTTCTCAATATTAATAAGAGCCGTGATCAAATGTCAACGACGTCCGGCCGAATCCATCCATGGATTATGTTTTGGCCGTATCCGAGGCAAGATAGGCTTTGGGCCTGAGCGTATTTATGGCATAGATCGCGGATAGACATGAGTTCTTGATCGGATGATGCCAGGAAACTCATCCGCCTATTGCCAAACCGGATTACGGTCGGCCAGCTCCATAGCGATCTGGTAGACAAGCCGGGCAATTTGCGCCGCCTTATCATAATCCAGCTTGTCCGGGATGTCGGTCGGCTTATGGGTGTCGGGAATTCTTCCAGTATAGAAATTAACGGCCGGGATGCCGAGGGCCTCGAAGGCACGATGGTCGCTGTCCCCCAGGTTCAAGGGATGTACGAACCTCAGCGACCAGCCGACGGTCCGGGAATTGACATCCTCGATCAACCTGGTGAAGGCCGGCACGATCCTGCCTGAATCCAAAACATATTGAGTCCTTCCTGCCTGCAATCCCTCCTCCGTCCGGCCGATCATGTCCATGTTGATATCGGCGACAATCCGTTCCCTGGGAACCGGACCGCGGCTGACGAAATAGCGCGCACCCATGTCGCCTCCTTCCTCGGCGCTAAAAAGGACGAAGCAAACCGACCGTCTGGGAGGGCGCGAGGCGACGGCTCCGGCGATCTCGAGGAGCGCGGCCGCTCCGCTGGCGTTGTCGTTGGCTCCCGGATGAAATCGCCCGTCCGGCGCCGGAGGGAGATGGTCAAGATGGGCGGAGACGACAACGACCTGATTTTTGAGGACGGGATCCGTTCCTTCGACCAGTCCGATGACATTCCAGGTCGGGATTTTCTCATCGTTTAGGGGGACCTGGATGCCGATGGAGATGCCTTTTAGCTCTTTAGGCGGGACGCGGCCCATGCTGACTTCGGCCGGATCGGGAACACCCGGGCCGGCAAATATAGCCTTGCTGAGTTCAGCTGAGAGAAACCCCAAGGATGGAATCCGAAACGATCCGGGCTCCTCGTCGTCCAGGACAAGCTGCGGGCCCTCAGGAACGGCCGGAACGCTATCAAAGGCCTCCTTCAAGCTCTCATCAAAGAGGACAAGGGCGGCGGCAGCCTTCCTCATAGAGAGGAGCTTTCTCACAAAGGAGTTCAAAGGAATATAAATCTTATGAACATCCTCGGAGAGGACGGGCTTCCCGTTCTCTATCGGTGCGCCCATCATGAAGAGCACGACCTTTCCGGAGATGTCCAGGTTCTTGAAGTCATCCCATCCCGCTTCAGGTTCGCTTATCCCGAAGCCGGCAAAGACGGCTGGAAGAGGCTTCCCGTCCCCAGCCAATCCTTCGGAAACGAAAAGCTTCACGTTTCCCCCCGCGAAGGTCTTCTGCCCGGCCGGTGTTTGGAGAGTGAGGATGGCAGCTTCTTGAACGGTGCGCTTCGCCAGGGGCACGAGCTGGAAATAGCTTCTTTGTCCTTCCTGTCCGGCAAACGGGAGAAGGCCCGCTGCTTTAAACTGACTGGCCGCATAGACGGCGGCCATTCGGAATCCTTTCGAGCCGGGGTATCGTCCCTCCAGATCCTCCGAGGAGAGGAAGTAGACGCGATCTCTGATTTCCGCCGCCGTAATGGAATCGGCGGGTAAAGTCGTGTTCTGCGCCGCGGCGGCGAGCGGCAAGCAGATCATGAGAGCCGGAAGCAACCCTTTTCTAAACTCGGGTTTCATCATGCACGTTCTCCTTTGACAAGGCCGGGCTTTCGTCGTAAGACATTTTAAGGAAAGACGAAATAAAGTGTCAGAAGGTTCCCTGACCAGGCTTTTATCCGGAATTCTACATCCGTTCGTAGACGCCTCCGGCCTTTCGTCGATTTCTTGTTGGCCGGAGGCTCAAAAAGATGTGAAATGGCTACCGTCATCGAATATGTCATGCACTGTCCCTGGGCCGCAGCTTGGGCCGAAGGATCATAAGATTCGACGCCCTGAAGGCCCCGGACAAAAATGGCCAAGAAGAACAGCGACCGCCTTATCCTCTGAAAAGGCGGTAATCGAGGATTCTGCGGGAGGCTCAAATGCCCAAAGCTATATTGACCTGTCTTTGCCTGATTCTTTTCTGCCCCCGAATTCAGGCCCAGGAAAACGCTCTGACCCGACTCCAGAAACTCCGAAAAGAAGCCGTGGAAGCCCAGCGACGAGGAGAATTTCGTCCGGCCCTGGAAAAGTATCTGAAACTGCTGGACATGGTTCCTCACAAGCCGGATATCAATTATCAGGTTGCCGGGATCCAGGCGGTGTTAGGGGATTCCCGAAAGGCGATGGAATACCTAAAGAAGGCCCTATCCTTGGGCTATCCTCTGGATAAGGGGCTTGATGAATCATTCAACATCCTCAAGGAATCGCCCGGATATCCGAAGATCCAGACGATGATCGAGGCCCTGAAAACACCCGTTGGAAACAGCCGGATCGCCTTCAGCCTTTCCGAAAGAGATCTGCTGCCTGAAGGGATCGCTTACGATGCCGGAGAGGACTGTTTCTATCTCGGCAGCCTTTGGAAAAGCAAGATCATCAAAATCGACCGGGATGGAAAGGTTCAGGATTATGTGAAGGAAAAACAGGACGGTTTTTGGGCCGTAGCCGGCCTGAAGGTCGATCCGGGCCGAAGGATTTTATGGGCCATCAGTTTCAGGGCCCTGCCCTGGGCGAAACCCGCTCCGGGAGAAACCGGCTGGTCGGCCGTTTTCAAGTACGATCTCAAAACGGAGAAGATCATTAAAAGATATGAATTCGACGACGGGGAAGCCGGTCATCTCCTCAACGACCTGACGGTCACCCGTTCAGGCGATGTTTTCATCACGGATTCCATTCAGAACGGGATCTATGCGATCTTTCATGATGCGGACGTCCTTAAAAGCTTTATCCGGTCCGATGAATTCATGTATACCAACGGGATCACCATGGGGAACGATGACCGGACGCTCTTCATGGCTTCACCGGGAAACGGCGTCTACCGAATCGATATTCCCTCCAGGGGCTATCGTCTGGTCACCCACCCCGAGGGGATGACCCTGTCGGGCATTGACGGCCTCTATTTCTATGACAACAGCCTCATCGGCGTCCAGCCCGGTCTCCATCGCATCGGGAGGTTTTACCTGAATCCGGAAGGCGATTCCGTCAAACGCCTGGAAATCGTCGAAGCCCGCAATCCGCTATTCGACTTCCCGACGACGGGGACAATCGCCGGCAAGACATTTTATTACATCGCGAACTCCCAGGCCTACAGCTTCAATCCGGACGGGACGCTCTTTCCTTTTGAGAAGTTAAAGGATGTGATGATTCTCTGCGCGGAATTAAATAAATAAAGAATTCTGCTTAGGGGAGATAATCTTCCCTGGGCGGAGAAAAAACTTCTACAACCAAACAATCTTCGAAGACCTCAACCCCGTGTTCGGTGTTCCCGGCAATCGACCAGCCATCACCCGCTTCCGCAATAAAGATCTCATCATCGATTGTGAACTTCATCCGGCCTGTAACCAAATATCCTGTCTGTTCATGGGGATGCGAATGCCTCGGGATAATGGCCTCCTTCGAAAGCCTGAACTCAGTGAGATGGGTCTTCTGGCCGCAGGCGAGCGATTTAAAGCGAACCCCTTCCCTAGCCACTCGGTAATTTGATTCATCCTTCTTATAGAACATGTCACCTCTCCCCTAGAATTTTGCCTATCTTCGCCTGATTTTACAAGCCCCGACGGGCAAAAGCCCATCTCTCCTCCCCGGCTTCTTGTCCCGGACGTCAGGTCCTAAGAGAAGGCGCAATAGATAAATGAACAGCGTTTCGTGGACGAGGATGAATCTTTCGAATAAAACGAAGACGGGAAATTTCCTTATAATCCGGGGTCCTTTCCCAGTCTGAAGGCGGCGACCCGGCTGTCGGTGAAGGTCGGGAAAACCAGCATGTTTCGGCCCGGGGCGTAGGTGAAATCGGCGATATTCATCCGGAGCGCCGTCGTATCGAGGATCGTCTCCAGCCGGCCGTCGGGCGACACCCGGAAGAGACGCCCTTCATTGTGGGATACGAGGAGGTTGCCCTCCCGGTCCGATTCGAGGCCGTCGATCGTCCCCTGTCCGAGGTTGGCCAGGACCGAGACGTCCTTCGTCGCCAGGTCCACAGCCTTCAAGCAGCCGTCGCCGTTCGCTCCGACGATGAGCTTCTCTTGGAAGACATGGACTCCATTGGGAGCGGCGATGGCCGGGTTGTTCAGCCATTCCTCGGCCCGGCCGCCGGAGACTTTGTAGATGCAGTTCTTCCTCGAATCGGAGATGAAGACGTCTCCATTATCGGCGACGGCAACGTCGTTGAGGAAACCGGCTCCCGGCAGGGCGGTCCGGCCGATGATCTTGGCCGAAGAGATGTCGATTTCGACCAATCCGGCCCGCTCGATCGCGTAGAGCCGCCCATTCCGGACAGCCAATCCGGTCGGATTATTGAGCCCCGAGACCCACTGAAGCACCACCATCTTGCCTTCGGACGTCAGCTTCGAGATATGCTGGAGACCAGCGCCCCGGCTAGGGTTATATCCGTCGTAGTTGGAGACATAGAAGGCGTCCGACGCCGGGTCATAGGCTACGGACTCGGGAATGAGGAAATCTCGCCCCGTCTCCCAGAGTGGCTCGACTCCGGGCGCCTTGCGGACGGCCGTCGCATCCTGAAGAACGAGCCCCCACCCGCCGAATGCTTCCCCGATCGAGAAGAGAATCTCGTTAGGGCCTTTTTTCAAGGGCAGGCTGATGGCGTCATAGAGTCCGATGATCCCCAGGAAAGATGTATCGCGCGAGCGGTAGGCGCTATCTCCATAGAAAACAAGCCGGCCGTTAATAAAGATGGCGGCTTCATCGCTGTAGCCGAGCCAATATTTCCTCGATCCCTCCTTGTCCGCATAGACGACGGTCCGGGCGAGAATCGCGTCGGGCTCCGCACCCAGCCTTCCGTACGTCCGCGAGATGTCCAATATCCCGTTGGGCTGGGCCGCGACTTTCGTCCATGGGGCTACGCCCAGCGCTTTGAAGTCGGGATAAACGTTAAAATCGAGCAGGCGTTTCTTAAAGGGCCGGGAAACCTCCCAATCCCGGACGCAGCCGGGGGGCACATGGACCTTGGGCGCCGGTGGAAACAGCATGGAGCTGTCCGGCCGGAAAGAGAAGTTCGAAAAGAACGATGCTCCGTCGGCCATGGTCGTCAGGCCGAGGCCGCCGCGGCTCTTTCCGCGCTGGAGGTCTCCGACGACCAGAACGGGCTGGGGCGCGTTGTCCAGATAAACGCGGGCCTGGGCTCCAAGCACTTCGATCTTCAGATGAACCCAGCGGTCGGTCGGAATCACCGCCCTGGAGGTCAGACCTGGTCCGTTATAAAATTGCCAACTGTCGACGCCGTGGAAAGCGGCGAGGTACTGGACGGCGTCGTCATAGAGAGGGGAACGGTGAGGGCGAAGGTAAATCCGTTCATATTCTTCCGGAGACCGGACTCTGAAAAGAATGCCGGGATAGGAGCGGACTCCCCCCTTCATGGCGATGTCACACTCAATGATGCCGTCTTCGAGTTCGACGTCCTTGAGGAAGGCCGTCCCCATCAGGGCCTTGCGGTCGAGGTGATCGACGATCCGGGCGTCGGCGAGGTCCCATCGTTCAGGCGTGAATTCAACGATATCGCCCGAAGCCTCTTGGGCGGGAAGTCCCGCGGCCACGGTGACAACCGTCAGGATGAGAACGATCGCGGCCTTTAGACTTTTTTGAAATCGACAGTTCATAAAGGATCTCCCTATTCTGAATTAAGGCAGATCAACCATAGATCTTCTTCAAAACATTATACATCCCTTTTCGATAAACGGTCGGAGGCGTCGACGAAGAGTCTATATAAAATTCAGCCTCTTGGAATCATCAACCTCCGAAGCGACCTTTCATCCCTCGTTTTGACTACTCGTGGGAATTCAATTGCCTTTACCCGCTTCGACGATGAATATAAGATGAATGCCCGGAAGATCTTTTTAAGGATGGGGAGGTGTTTTATGAAAGCAGGTTTTGGCCACGGACTTTTTCTTGTTTCGTCCCTATTCCTTCTGGGGGCTTGCGGCTCTCCCGAAGGAAATGTCTCCGGAGCGGAAGATCGCTTTAAGACCCCCGTAAGCCCTCTTAAAAGCCACTACCGGATCGATGCCCGCATCGATCTGGAAGACGGAGTTGTGGCAGGGCGCGAAACGATCACCCTCCAAAACTCTTCGACGATTCCCCTGACCACGGTGGCCCTGACCTGGACGATATCCGACACAAGGTCGCTCGATGTCTCCATCGGGGGTAAGCAACTTGCTCCTCGCGCAGATGAAGGGGGGGCCAGGAGAAAATCCCCCCTATCCTATGTTCTCCCCAACCCCATAACTCCGGGAGAAAGGCTCGTTCTGGACGTTTCTTTCAATGAAAAGATTGAAACGGCCAAGGATGAAGCCGAATATCTGACCTCCACCTGGTATCCGCGCCTCTGGTGGGACGGGCTTCCCCTTCACGATTCCTTCTCGGTCAAGCTCGACGTCTCCGCCGGCTACGCCCTGGCCGCCAGCGGCCGTATCGACAAAAAGACCGGACGATTCGAGGCTGACGGAGCCCGGACCTTCGGCGTTTATCTTGGGAAAGACACGAAAGCCTCAATCCGCGAGGTCGACGGCGTAGAGATTGTGGCCGTCTTCACCGAAAAGGGCGCCAAGGCCGCGGCCGTCTGTCTGGAAACGGCGGCCGACGCGGTTCGCTATTTTAAAAACCGGCTTGGCTTTTACCCCTTCCCGTTCTTAACGATCATCCCCGGAGGCCCCGGCCGGTGGGGGGGGTACCCCGTTGCCACGGGCATCGTCGCCATCCACGGCCAGGAAACCTACGTCGACGGTGAGTCGCCAGAGCACTGGCAGCACATCACCTCGCACGAGATCGGCCATGAGTACTGGGGAGAGTGGGTCATGGATTCCGATAATCCCGCTTGGCTCTGGATCGCGATGGGGATTTACGCCGACACGGACTACATGATGGCCCGGAAATTCGACCCGGAGCGCCGGGTGCGCTGGATAGGTAATTATATCGATGCCATCCCCATGTATTATGACATGACTCTCGACATCCCCCCGGCCCAGGAAGAGAAGATCCTTTACGACTACAACAATACGGTCGTCCACAGCAAGGGCCCGGCGGTCATCAACGCCTTGGCGGTGGCTCTAGGCCAAGATACATTTGAGCGCATCTATAAAAAATGTCTCCGCGTCTTCGGGGGAAAAAGCCTCGGCTGGCGGGATTTCTGGAAATTCTGTGAAATGGAAAGCGGACAAAATCTTGCCTGGTTCTTCGATCAGTGGGTTCGCTCCAACGCCTACGCCTGTTACCAGATCGAATCGACCGAGAGCCGTCCCGAGGGCGACGGCTTCAGGACGGAGATCCGCATCAAGCGGCTTGGCCCCATGAAGATGCCCGTGCCCGTCAAGGCCGTCTTCGAGGACGGCTCCGAACAGAGCGTCTTGACCGATCGGACCAGAGACGTCGATATCCTCGAATTTCAAAGCCAGGCCAAGCTCAGGGAGGCAATCCTCAATCCAGATAATAAGATCGCCATGATGGACAAGCCCGTAGCCGAAATTTCGCCGGCGGCCGCGAGGGTTCTTTCCTGGGGCTGGGAAGCCGCCGACAGCCTGGAAGTTCTCGACGCGATCAGGGACGAAACGATCGAGTCTGTCGACCTATGGTATAAGCTGGGCACGTATCTTTACGAAGAAAGTCATCTCAGTGAGGCGCTCGTGTGTTTCGAAAGAGTCTCTGATCTTAACGCCGACCCCGTTGTCGCCTTTGCCTCCCAAGGTTGGATGGGACTTCTCGAAGACCTGACCGGCCGCCGGGCGGAAGCCCTGACCCATTACAGAAAAGCCTTAAGCCTCGATACTGGAAAATCCATGGCGCATGGGGATTTAGGCATCCGAATCGACAGGAAATGGGTCGAAGAAAGACTTTTGTCTCCATTCACTTGGGGAACCGCCGTTACGATCCCGGCGCGGCCGACCCCTCAGGAACTGCAGGCCATTCTCTATGGTCTGGACTGGACGCGAGAAGGAAAGACGCCATTATTGATTTACGGGAAGGCCAAGAGCTTAGCCCTTCATGATGTCGGCTTCTGGTTCAAGCTTGGATTGCTTCTCTTTGACAGCGGGTTCACCACGGAATCTTTGGACGCTTTCGATAAAATAATCGCCGGGGATCCTTCCCCGATCCGCCTTTTCGCCGCCTGGACCTGGCGAGGGCATCTCCTGGATCTCCTGGGCAGGCGAGACGAAGCGCTCTCCAGCTATAAGAAGGCGCTCGATCTTGATCCCGGAAGTCCGATGCAACACAGCCAGTATCGGATGCGAATCGACCGCAGCTGGGTCGAAACGCGGCTTAGGTCCCCTTTCAGATGGAAAAAGAGGAGAGGCGGGATGGCCTCCTAAATCTAAGATTCTATTTATGATAGAGGGCCCAGTTTTTGATAACGTCAATTCCCTTCTGAAGAACGGGGTCTGTCCCGTTAAGAAGATCTTTTTGAGTCGGATGCACTTCGACATCGGGCGAAATTCCGATGCCGACGAACTCCCGCCCATCGGGAAACATGGCTCTTAACGACACGACCATGAACATCCCTCCGCCGGGCAATGGGATTCTGATCGGGTTCCCGGTGCTTCCGGCCGTTTTTTCTCCTACGAGGACGGCCCTCTTGGTGTACTGGAGGGGCACGAGAAAATCTTCGGTGGAACTGTGTGTCCCGGGCCCGGTCAGAACCACCAGCGGTCCGCTGAACCTTTTTCCGTCCCGGGGCTCGATGACGGACGGGCCGCCTTCCAGCCATCCGGTCGGACGGCCCCATGACCGATGCGCAGGGACGTAGGACAAGCTCTTCCATTTCTCGCCCTCCAATGGCTGGTCGGTCAGGAAGCTTATGAGGCTGTCGGCGTGAGCACTATTCCCGCCCGGATTGTATCTGACATCGAGGATAATCCCCTTAATTCTGGAGAGGTCCAGCTGGTCGAAGACCTTCTGGAATTCTTCCACTACCTTTTCATTTCCGAAGTTCGAGATTCTGATGTAACAGATATCCTGACTGATCGCCCTTGTTTCAATCAACGGATCGAGCATGAACCATCGCACCCATCGCGGGAGAAACACGTTGCCGCCCTTATCCCTTGAATTTCTGGTCAAGGAAACCCGGCGCACGGTCCCATCCGGATCTTTTACTTTGAGCGGCACCTGGCTGTCCTTCGGACCGCTGAAAATACTTATCAATCCAATTGACTCGTCCGCCTGCGGTGTGCCCCGGGAGTTGAACCTGAGAACGTTCTCTTCGAGATACGTCCGCACGGGGACCTCGCCTATTTCCAGGACCTCCAATCCCGGGATGATCTTCTGCTTTCTGATTTCTTCGGTGTCGCCGGTCCGGGCCACATAAAATCTTCCTTCCACGACCTGGAGTTCTACGGGCGGATGGTCATACCCTGGTCTTACGAACATCCAGGGAGGCATAACCTGCGTATGCCCATCTTTGAGCAAGGCGGCGAATTCCATAAGAACGTCATAGTAGCTGTCGAGGCTGTCCGTTTTCATGACTCGGGGGATGTATTCCTGGACTTTCGCATCCCAGTCGATATTCGGGATCCGGTCGAAATAAGGAAAATTGAATTTCGCCTCAGACCAGATGGTCATCAATCCCCAGAGCTTTTGTTCGGCCGACCCAGTCCATTGATGCTTCCCGTCCTCCTGCTTAGTGAGAGATCCGGTGTCCTGGATATCGGTGGCCTTGAGAAGAAGCGCAAGGGCTAAGAGTCCCATTATAACGGGGACGATTCTTTTTTGGATATGGCTTATCAATGAATCCTCCTTATTTTGATAACCCCCGGTTGTCGTCGCGGTTTTTGTCGATCGCTCAGCGAGCCAGGACTCTTGATGCCGGAAAGTTGTCTTGTTTTTATCAAAACGCCAAACGCACCACTTCCTTCACGACGGACACAACCAAGTCCGGCTGCATGAAAGGGATCATGTGGTTGCTTTGTTCGGCGACCAGGAGCTTCGCGCCCTCAATAGATGCCGTTATGCGCTCGTGGGACTCCCGCCACATCTTTTGATCTTCAGGGGGAAGCCAATTTTTGCCGGAGGTGATCACTCGCACGGGCAGGCCTCGCGGAAGCGCCGTTTTGCGGATGGCGGCGCATTTCTCCGCCAGGTTATGGTTCGGGAAACCGATCATTCGGACCGCGGCACGCTGAAACTTGTTGAGCTTCTCGGGCTTCGACGCGTCGAAAGGAAGCTTCCCCATCATCGGATGGTTGTTGCAGGCCTCGATACCAAAGGCGTCGACGAACTCTACCGTGAACGGATCGACAAACACCAGCCCCTTGACCGAGTCCTGGTGTTCCCCAGCTTCGAAACGGATCAGGAAACCCCCATACGAGTGTCCGACGAGGATAAGGTTCTGATCGAGGCCGAGCTGGTGGAGTCCCCGCCACAGCGCTTCGGTGTCCTCATGCAGGTCACATTTTGTTTCCGGCAAGTCGCTTTTACCGAAACCGGCGCGGTCATAGGCAATGATGGTCGCACCGGTTTCCCGCGCCAGCAGCGGAGCCAAGGCCGTCCACTCGGTGGAGTCCAACCCGCCTCCGGATTCGAGGAGAACCGCGGGGCCCTTGCCCGGGATAATCCGGAAGTTGAGACTGTACTGCCCAACGTTGACAAATTTCTCGACGGCTTCGGGTGTCTGGGGGGATTGGTCCGCGGCGACGGCCGGCACCGCGCCCGACATAACGACGGCAAGGGCGAGAATTGCAGGTTTCATGGCACTCAGAAATCTTAGGAAAAGAATATTTTTTCTGGCAGGCATGCTGTCTCCTTTTTTTGTAATACCCCTTCAAACAAAAATACGGATATCTGATGATAAAGTTCCCGAGAAAAATGGATGGGCACAGATTTTTCATGAAAAGGGGGACACGCATTCGCTGAAAGGTCGGTTGAATCGATGATCAGACGCCTAGCCCCCCTCCTGACAGCCACCAGGTTGTCGTCGCGGTTTCTATCGACCGGGACCAGGAAGGGATCGATTCCAGCCCGCTGCGGGACCTTGCCGACAACGACCTCTTTGAGAGCGCGTGCGCCGTTGGGATAGGCCTTGGAAAGATTCCGGATCTTCAGCTCCTTCTTCGAAAGGAAATAGAACCATCCCCATCTTCTTAAATCGGCAAACTTTGACATATCGGTCGCCAGACCGGCTGAGGTCAAGAAAGGTTCTCCTCTTTCCTCATTCCGTTCATCCCCGACCTTCTTCCGCCCGGATAGAGGACATTAAAAAAATATTAAAAATCACTTGACAAAGATAATAACGCTTGTTATTAATATTATACGTGCGTTTTTATTAATGACCCATCGTTATTATTTAGGAGAATGCGATGACACCGAAATTGCCAAAAGAGTACTCGGATCTCAGAAAGCAGCAAATCCTCATGGCCGCCTGGGAATGTTTTGTCGACAGGGGATACAGCGAAACCACGGTGAGGGAAATCGCCAAGCGCATGAACGCGAGCACGGGAGTGATCTACAACTTTTTCAAAGGAAAAGAAAAGATCCTAGAGGCCATACAGGAGTGGAGTATTGAGAACAACAAGAAGATATTCAGCCAAATGGGTCAAGAAGACTCGGTCCGTGAAGCCATGAAAAAGTTTTTCGAAAATAATTTTGAATGCGGACCGGTCGAGGACGTCAAAAGGAGTCTTCGAGGAAATATCAGTGTGTTGTCCGAAGGCTTAAGGAAAGAGAATATCAGGGCCGTGTTCAACTCTTCTTATGAATTCATGGAAAAAAACTTATCCAGATTCTTCAGGATAGGAAAAGGAAGGAAAGAGATCATTTCAAATGTTGATCCAACGGCAATGGCAGGATTCTTTATCGCCCTGCTATTGGGCTTGCAGCTTCAATTGGCGCTTATCGACAGACTAGATATCGGAGTTTATATCGAGAATATAAAAAAAATATTATTCGCAAATGTATGGACTTCGCCGTTGGCCGGTGCCGGAAAAAGAGGTCAAGACAAATGAAGATCGCGGGCAAATCACTTAAGGAATATTTTGTGGTTTCAAGGATTTTTCTGGCTGTTATTTTCGCAATCATGATTTCTATAGTTGTTTTGCGGCTGTCCCCTGATGTCCCTCCTGGAATTCAGACTCTTCTTTCCCTTTCAGGAGGGATGGTCTTCGTCTGGGCCGGGTGGTCAAGTGTAAGACGCCATGGTTTTGATTTAAGACAAGTTTCGATTGTCGCTCTTCTTCTATCTCTAGGAGTTCACTGGAGCTTGCCCATTTTCCACGGCACCGGGGAAGTGCTCTATCTTATTTTCATAAATAGTTTTGTTTATTCCATCATGGCCCTTTTTGGAGGCTGGATAGCTAAGATTTCCGCTCTGCGGATTCCTCGGGGGAAAAAATGAAATATTTACTCGTCATTTTGATCATCCTGATGTTGTTGATTTTATTTTTGTGAGGAAAAATGGATCGAAGAATAGAAAAATTAGCCTCTGTTATGGTCGCCTATTCTCTGAAATCTAAAAGCGGCCGCTACATATTCCCGGAAAGCTGCGTTGGAGGGACGGGGCTTGTCCGCAACAAATGTGAGCTTGAGTTACAAGCCTTAATTGTCCCTATTTTTTCATAGGTGTTTTGTACACATCCGCGACATAGGGCTTGACCTTAAAAAGCGTTTCAACCACATATCGTGCCTCGCCCTTCTTCAGCTCTTCGAAAAAATTCAATTTCAGGACTTCTTCGTAATTGTGAACGTCATGGATAAAGATATCGCCCGAGTCAAGATCGCAGACGTTGGAATATACGGTAGGTGTCTGGAATTCCATGTGGGTGGCCGATAGGATGGAGCGTACCACATTAACGGAAACTCTATCGGCGCTGGTCGCCAAGAATCGTTCCGCAAGCTTATAGCGGGTGCACGGATATTGGCCCGGCTCGTAGTTGGACGTGATGAAGTCCGTCGATATTTGATCGTCCTTCGTTCTCTCGATAAATCGAAGGCCGTCCATGCTCCATTCGATCACGATGGAATCACCGGATTTATCGGCGATGAGGAATTTGACCCGATCAAGCGTGAAATCGTCACCTTGAACCGGCAATCCCTGCCGCCCTGCAGGATCGACTCGAGGACCTCGGCCTTGAGGACGGTCTTGCCGGTGGCCCGCTCGAGCGCCTCTTTGACATAGCCGGCCGAGCAGTTGCAGTAGGTTTTGGACATTCCTGGAACACCCGACTCGACGATCGGACACATGCAATAGCCCTCCTGCATGCTCAACCCGTAGGGATTCTGTTTAGCCCCCCAGCGGTAAAAAACCGTGATTGTTTCTCCTTCCCGCCGGACCTCGATGCCGCTTTTTTCGAGATTCTTCAAATAGGCCTCTCCCTGCTCGGGAGTCGGCCTTCGCTCGTCGGCGACTCCGAAAGCGTTGATGAAACAGGACCGCCCGCAGGCGTTGAGGAGCTTCGTTTTCGTTTCTTCGTCGAGCATCTCGTCCATGTGATCCATCATGGCCTTGAATTTCATCGCCGCCTCTTCCATTTTCCTCCAATCCGGGCTCTTGGCCCCGTCCCGGATGCGCCGGGTCAGGTCTTCGGTCAAGGTGGCGGTCTGCCCCTCCGGATTTCCCGGATTCCGGCCGAATCCCAGCGCCGCGCCGCAGCAGCCGAGGCCGGCCAAAAGAGATCGCTTCATGAACTGTTTCCGGTCCATTGTCTCGCCTCCTCGTCGATCCGATCTATTTGATTTTCTTCGCTTTTTGGGCACGGTCCGTCCCCATCTCGAGCCCCGTCACCCGGCCGTCGGCGTCTTTGACAAAGTGGAAATCCCGGTGGAGGAAGCGCATGAAATAGTCGGTTTCCGACTCCGGACGGATTTCCACTCTCATTCCCCAGCCCGTCCGCTCGATCATGAGATGCGGTCCCTGCGTCGTGACGATAAAAAGAATGTTCGGATCATAGTTCGACTGATAGACGCCGACACAGGCTTCCATGGATTCTTGACCGACCGGCACTTCCTTTCTCAACTTATAAAAAAGCGGCGGGACGGGACGCAGAGAGCAGACCGGCCTCATAAAAATGGACCCGTCGACATCGATGTCCTGCCGGATCTCGGAAACCTGCATCTTCAAGCGAAGGAGATTCGGGCCGCTGTCTTTTCCGAAGTGGACGAGGAAGGGCCGCTTCACCTTCCCGACATCCCGGTAATCCTCAAAGAAAAGATCTCCGGCTCGAAGCAATAATCCCGTCACGCGATCAGATGAGAGTTCCTGTCCTTTTTTCAGTCCCGACGTTCACCAACTCGAAGCCGCCGACGGCCTGGATAAAGCGCTTGACAATATCGCCGGCCGTGGCGGAATAACGCGAAGGGTTGGCTGACTCCTGATGAGATGACCGAAGCGCCGGTGAGCACCAAAACAAGAAGACAAAGATGGCCACGATCTTTTTCCCTCTCATGAAAACTCCTTTCTTGGCATCATGATTCTCGACCCGGGAAGAAGAAAAAAACAGGTTTATTCGGCAAACGGTCGGGCGAATCGACAAATGGTTTAGGTTCGCTCGACTCAGCCTTTCGGCGATCAGACGTTGATAAGAGAATAAGAAAACGTGCATGAATGGACAACCTCGTTTCGCATAGAGCGGCATTGATTTAGCCGCCTATAGCGGTGTTGAAAGCGCAGCAGACGTTGAATCTTTAAGAAAAGCCCTAAATACCGAGAAGATCAATTTGGTGGGGATATCTTATGACGCCCGTTGCTGGAGTTTGCAGAGCCGATGCTCCTGCTGCTCAACTAACTGCAAAAAGACTGACCGGGAACCGCTGAGTGACTTGTTTCCGGCGGCTTCGGCAACCGGCGCTGCCTCCTCCGCCAAGTCCCGGAGCGACGCCCTTTGATAGAGAAGTGTGCTGAAATTCATTATAATGGACTAGACAGGCGAGCTCATGGGTCCTCCATCTTCATCACGTCGAGCGCGGCCCGGGACCCGAATGTCCCTTTTATTGATTTCGTATTTGTTTTACCTGGGCGTCGCCGCCTGTTCGTCAAGCCGGCCTCCCCCTTCTCCTTCCCGAGAGCGGGGCCTCATTTCGTCCGAGTTTTTATTTAAAAAAGGCCCTTCCGAGTCGTGTCATGCCTCGACGATAGCCGAAACGCAATCCGGGTTGGTGGCCGCATGGTATGGCGGAACAAGAGAAGGTCACTCCGATGTGGGCATCTGGATGTCCAGGATTAATGGCCAAAAATGGGGGCCTGCTGTTCAAGTCGCCAACGGTCTTCAGCCCGACGGGAGGACACAATATCCCTGCTGGAATCCCGTCCTTTTTCAGTCCGCCAAAGGACCGCTTCTTCTTTTTTACAAGGTTGGCCCGAGTCCGAGTCGATGGTGGGGAATGTTGATGATATCGGTCGATGGCGGAAAGGCATGGTCCAAGCCGCAGCGGCTGTCTCAAGACTACATCGGGCCGGTCCGCAACAAGCCCGTGCTCCTAGCGGACGGCTCTTTGTTATGCGGAGCGAGTACAGAATACCGAGGCTGGAAGGTTCATCTGGAACGGACTCCGGACCTGGGAGCAAGCTGGGAGCGAACACCCGATTTGAACGAAGGATCCGCGTATGAAAGCATTCAGCCTACCCTCCTCTGCTGGCCTTCCGGCCGCATCCAATTCTTGGCCCGGACTAAACAAAGGAGAATTGCCCAGTCCTGGATGGGGCAGGATTGGAAGGCCTGGAGCCCTGTGGAAGCGACTTGCCTTCCCAATCCCAACAGCGCCATCGATGCCGTCGTTCTAAAGGACGGGCGCGGCCTGCTGATCTACAACCACACGGATCAAGGCCGGACCCCCCTCAACGCCGCGGTGTCCCCGGACGGGCGGAATTGGCGGGCCGCCCTGGTCCTGGAAGACGACCCGGGCGAGTACTCGTACCCAGCCGTCATCCAGACCCGGGACGGACTGGTTCACATCTCCTATACCTGGAGACGGGAGCGCATCAAACACGTAGTAATCGATCCGGCGGAAATCAAATCCCGGCCCATCATCCGGGGACGCTGGCCCGACTGAAAGAGACATGACGTTATCCATGATCGTGCCATTCCGGAATGAAGCGCCCTATCTCGAACGCGCATCCGGTTGCTGCGGAGGCAAACGATCGATAGGAGCGCCGGGCTGGCTGAGGGACGCCGCTAAAAAAATTCCTCTTAAGGAGGCTTTTATGTTCAGACTTCCGCTACAAACCTCCGGGCGAGCCCTTATAATCCTTTTCGTTCTTATGTGTTCGGCGATCGCCTCGCCGCAGCAGCCTGTGACCGAGAACATCGCGGTGGAAATGGATGTCGTATACGCCGTCATCGACGGCCGTGAGCTCAAGCTGGACATCGCGGTTCCCCGGATCCTCGCCGCGCCGGCCCCCGCCGTCGTCGACATCCAAGGCGGAGCCTGGAGGAGGATCCAAAACTCGGCCGAGGACGCCAAGTTCTGGGCCGGGTACGGATTCGTCGGCATATCGATCGCCCACCGCACCAGCGATATCGCTATTTATCCCGCCGCGATCCACGACTGCAAGGCGGCCATCCGGTGGCTGCGGGCGAACGCGCAGAAGTACAACATCGATCCGGAGCGAATCGGGGTCACCGGTTTCTCTTCCGGCGGGAACTTGGCTGCCCTGTTGGGCACTTCGGGCGGAGATGCGTTCCTGGAGGGCGCGGAGGGTACTCTTGGCTACTCGAGCCGCATCCAGGCCGTCGTCGACCACTTCGGGCCCACGGATTTCATGAAGATGAACGAAGGCAAGCAAGTGGCCGGCGTCATCGACCATTTCGCCCCGGACTCTCCGGAGTCCCTGTACCTGGGAGGGCCTTTGAAGGAACGTGGAGATCTGGCGCGCCTGGCCAATCCCCTGACATATATCGATGCCGGCGATCCTCCCACACTCGTCGCCCACGGCGAGAAAGACCGGCTGGTGCCCGTCGAGCAATCGGAGATCCTGTACGAGGCGCTGAAGAAAGCGGGCGTCCCGACCGAGTTCATCCGGGTCAAGAATGCCGATCACATGTACAGGCCGTATCCCGAGGGAGCCGCAGTATCTCCGGACGTGGATGAGCTTAACAGAATGAGCGTGGCCTGGTTTCTCCGCTGGCTCGGAGCCCCTCGGCTGAAAGGCCCCGAGGAGGCGCCTCCGCCCCCCGCCGTGGATCCGTCGCTCCAGACGAACCTGTATTACATGTTGACCATCGATCTCCCGGGCCGCAACGCGAAAAGCTATGTCAAGGGCACATTCTGGGTCAAATGCGGCGACCGGCAGCTCGCCTCGGGCGAGATCGACCTCAACGATCTCTCGAGCGAAGCCGGGAGGACATTCAAGCCTGAGTTTACGGCGGCCGGAGTCGATTTCAAGAGCTGCGAGCTGAGTTGGAATTTCAGCGGCGAGATCTACGACTCCGAATTGAACGAAAAGTATCCTTTAATGATGATGCAGTCGGCCAAATACAACGATCAAGTCGAAGGGGTGGGATTCCATTTTCAAATCAATCCGGACGGAACGCCCGACATCCAGAGGAAAGTCTATCTGAAGAGCCGGGGACCCGAGGCGGGTGATGAGGCGGAGAAGAAAAAGCTCGGGAAGACGCGAATGAAAAAGCGATGGTTATGAGTCGTCTGATAGCCCGCGGACCGAGGGGGGATCTAGGCTTTCCGCCTGAAAGACTCATTCATGAAAATAATATGAGCAACCTAACCTCTTGACGACGGTTGCCCGGAGATCCCGGCTATTTTTCCTTGGCTTCGTCCTTGTCCTTGATCAGTCCGACCTTTTTCCGGATCTCGGTGTCAAGCTTGTCGGCGAGGTCCTTGTTCTCCTTGAGGAGCCGCTTCACGTTGTCCCGTCCCTGGCCCAGCCGCTCGCCGCCGTAGGAATACCAGGTCCCGGTTCTTTCCAGGATGCCGTGGTCGAGCCCGCAGTCCACGAGGTCTCCTTCCCGGGAAATCCCCTCGCCGAAGATGATGTCGAACTGGCATTCGCGAAAGGGCGGGGCCATCTTGTTCTTGACGATCTTGACCTTGGCCCGGTTGCCGATGGTGCAGTCGCCGTCCTTGAGGGTCGCCAGCCGGCGGATGTCGATCCTCATCGAGGAGTAGAACTTCAGCGCCCGCCCGCCCGTCGTCGTTTCCGGGTTACCGATGAAGACACCGATCTTCTCCCGGAGCTGGTTGATGAAGATGAAGCACGTTTTGGAACGGGCAACGATGGCCGTGAGCTTGCGCAGGGCCTGGGACATGAGGCGCGCCTGGAGACCCATGTGGGCGTCGCCCATCTCGCCCTCGAGCTCGGCCTTGGGCACCAGGGCCGCCACAGAGTCCACAACGATGACGTCGACGGCGCCGCTTCGGACCAGGACCTCGGCGATCTCCAGGGCCTGCTCGCCGTAGTCGGGCTGGGAGATAAGAAGGTTATCGATGTCGATGCCGATCCTGGCCGCATATTTCGGATCCATGGCGTGTTCGGCGTCGATGAAGGCCGCTTGGCCGCCCCTCTTCTGGGCCTCGGCGATGACGTGGAGGGCCAGAGTCGTCTTGCCCGTGGCCTCGGGTCCGTAGATCTCGACGACACGCCCTCTCGGAAAGCCCCCGATGCCCAGGCTCAAGTCAAAGGCGATGGACCCGGTCGGGATAGCCTCAACCGGGACAGCAGCGCCCTTCTGGCCGAGGCGCATCACGCTGCCCTTGCCGAACTGCTTTTCGATCTGGGATAGAGCGGCCTCGATGGCCTTGCCCCTGGATGTTTGCTTTGGATCGCTCTCTTCATCTTTCATGTGTTTCTCCTCAACGATCAAGATAATCCTACGATATCTCCATCTTTATTTACGTCCACCTTCTCGGCGGCCGGCGTTTTCGGCAGGCCGGGCATGGTCATGATATCGCCGCACAAGGCGACCACGAAGCCCGCGCCCGACCTGAGCGAAACGTCGGTCACGAGGAGCGTGAAACCCTTGGGTCGGCCCAGGAGCCTGGCGTTGTCTGAGAGCGAGTATTGGGTCTTGGCGATGCACACCGGAAGCCGGCCAAACCCCTCGCCTTCCAGGCGATCCAGCGCTCTCTTCGCCCTCATTTCCAGCCGGACGCCGTCGGCCCCATAGATCCGCCCGGCCACGGTCTCGATCTTTTCTACGAGCGACATCTCGAGCGGGTAAAGGAACCGGAAGCGGTTCTCGTCCTGCCCAATGGCCGCGAGCACCTCGCGAGCCAGCGCTTCGCCGCCCTCGCCTCCCTTGCCGTGGACGTCGCTCAGGGCGAAACGGACCTTCTCTTTCCCGCAGAAGGCCGTAACCGTCCCGATCTCGGACTCCGTGTCCGTGGGGAAGCGGTTGAGGGCCACGACAAAGGGCGTGCCGAAGGTCCTCAAGTTCTCGATGTGCTTGGCGAGGTTCTCCAGCCCCTTTTCCACGGCCGCGGCGTTCTCTTTGCCGATCTCCGAGGCCTTCGCCCCGCCATGGAGCTTGAGGGCCCGGAGTGTCGCCACGAGGACGCAGGCCGCCGGCGCCGGGACCTGGCCCGTGCGGACGACGATGTCGAAGAATTTTTCCGCTCCCAGGTCCGAAGCGAACCCCGTCTCGGTGACCACATAATCGGCCAGCCTGAGCCCCAGGCAGGTGGCGATGACGGAGTTTGCGCCGTGGGCGATGTTGGCGAAGGGGCCGCCATGGACCAGGGCGGGTGTCCCCTCCAAGGTCTGGACAAGATTCGGGTTAAGCGCGTCCTTGAGGAGGGCCGTCATGGCGCCGTCGGCCTTGACGTCCCTGGCGAACACGGTTTTGCCCTCTGGCGAAGAGCCGATCGCGATTCCCCCCAGCCTTGCTTTAAGGTCCTCGAGGTCCCTGGCCAGGCAAAATATGGCCATGACCTCGGAAGCGGCGGTGATGTCGAAACCGGTTTCCCTGGCGACGCCCCGGAGGGGCACCCCGAGGCCGACGACGATATCGCGCAGGACACGGT
>Ga0315288_10001702_pt1 | contig 28533 bp, 27 predicted proteins | sample YL17G11_20_MG_FD_203454 | JGI IMG/M metagenome (GOLD analysis project Ga0315288, IMG submission 203454) | Sediment microbial communities from Yellowstone Lake, YNP, Wyoming, USA - YL17G11_20 | ecosystem: Environmental > Aquatic > Freshwater > Lake > Sediment | place: USA: Wyoming | collected... | reverse complement strand
AAAAAAGAGGGGGCGCTGGTCGCCATCGGCGGTATCCAACGCCCCTAGTCCTTGCTGATAAACAGGTCAAGATTTGTCATGCTCATAAGGATAAGTCTGACCATCTTCATATCCGGGTGTTTCTTGCCCAGTTCTCGGATCAACGCCCCGGTGAGCCAGTTCTCGGCATCGATCAGTAGCCTTATATCCAATCCAAGTGCACCACCCCGTCATTGATTCTCAGAAAACTGCACGAGTCATAGATGTCGCCTGTGTTGGCGATGACCTGGCCTCTTCTCTGTTTGACAAACTCGCTGTGGGTATGACCGAAAACCCCGCTCCGTCCATTCAGCCATAGTTGGAAGTTCCTCTCAACTATCGAGACCAGCTTTGAATAGCTTATGTCCCGCCCCTCTTTCTTGAGTGTGAAGGGTGTGCCGAATAACCGTCTGCCCAAACACGGCACCACCGCCTTGAATGCGGTCTGGAGGGGCATCCACCAATACCGTACAGTGGGATCGAACTGATGACCGTGGATATATGTGATCCCGTCAAAAATGCAAAATTCCTCACCGACTTTAATAGGATATAACAGGCTAGTATAGTGAGCCATATCGAGGTTGTGATTGCCGCTGAGTTCTATCACCGGGCAAATAGTCCGGGCTATGGTCTTTTCATGTTTGATAACATCCCGGGACGGCGGCCATGTCAGGTTGTGTTCCATCGTCTCCCAGACCAGCTCTATACCGTCCCCGACTTTGATAAAATAGTGGGGTTTCTCTGTCTCCACAATTCGCAACAGAGCGTGATACTTCTCATAGTTGGCTGTCGTGCCGTTGTGGAGGTCAGAGCAAGCGATAATCCTCATCCTACTTATTCCCCCTTACTGAACAAATAAGCAGTTACGAAGCCTATGGCATTAGAGATTGTACCGGCCGCAAGATAGGCCAACTTCTCCAGTCCTGACGAATCGGCCTTCCATGCAAACAGGCAGACCACGAAGCCGAATATCACGAAGGCAAAAGGAACGATGATAAAAGCGACTCTTGTTGCACCTGGCTTCTTTTCCACGATGCCTCCCTCTACGTATGATGCCCGTTTAATCTCGAAACAAGTGTAATCAATTCCTGAAGTGCCTTCGTGTTTTCTTCACGAGTTTGGGTATCCCGTTCCAATAAGGTGGCTAACCGCTGTTCCATACTCTCACATAGTTCCGCATATCGTTCTTCACTAGCCTTGCGGTCTATCCGATAAAGCACGAATATGATAACCCCGAAAACAGCACCAATCCCCATACTGGCTACAGCGGAAATGAAATCTGTATTCATTCAATCGCCCTTTCTCGCTATGTGTCTTTTGGCGTTTGAGGTTCCTTTACCTCGGCTTCTATTTGCTCCTGTATCTCTTTGGCAGCCCCATCGAGCCTTAAAATCTCCTGCATCACCTGTTGGCGTTCGTCAGCCAGGGCGTTAGCCTTGTTGACCTGCTGCTGAAGCTGCGCCTGCTTTAGCTTGAGCCTCTCTTGTAAGTTCACATCCCTCCTTTTTTATTCCAGCTTTATAATTCTTTCTTCTAGTTTCATTATCTTATCTGCCAACTGATTTATTGCACCAAGAGCTAGGCCAATCCCAGCTCCCATGCTGATAAAACTCCCATCAGGTGAAGCAACTTCCTTGGGTATGATTCCCTTTTCAAGGTCTGCTATTAAAGCCAAGTCGTCTTTATCTGCAAAGGTAGTATGCGTCTTGTAGTAAAGTACATTTATATAGGCTGTCCCCCAGTAATCGCCTGAAGTTCCTAATGTGCCAGAATTAGCGACACCAGGCACTACAGTTGCTGTAGCGAGAACAATCGTGCAACTTCCATCGCCTGGCGAGATACATATCCCTACGTCAGATTCCAGCCTGAGATAACTACTATCCTGGTATAAGTCCCCCACAGTGGAACCAGATTTTAAAAAAAGCCACTTACCAGTAATCTCTACGCCGCTTGCGTTAAGTTTAACCGCCCCCGCCCCTGCATAAATAGCCCCATTTGACCCTACATAGCACTGTATCGTGCCTGTCTTTGTAGCTCTCGTGGTCAGGGCATTGTCTGTCCCATAGATATTGATTCCGTGCGCGGCGTCTATCTCAACCCCAGATTCGTCGTACCATGCCCCGCTAACCCGTGTGTAGTTGTTTAGCTGAAGATACCCTGCCGACAGACAGCTGACACTAAGTAGCCCATACCCTCCCGTTACCACTTGATCTAGCAGCACCAATCCCGAGGCATTCAGTGAGGAGGTTTTGACCCTCGAATAGGTTGTGCCGTTGGGCAGGTCGTCCAGGTCTTTAGGAGTGCATACAACCCATGCCCCGCCTGAGTACCTTTTTATCTGGCTGGGTGTGGTGTTGGTGTCAATCCAGAGCTTTGTAGTGTCTCCGGGCGCTGTTGTGCCTCTTTCGATTTGCAATTCCTTTGTTGTGGGATTGTACCCTGCGCCATAATAAACCTGGTCATCTAACTTGAGTTGCCCACCGGTAAGGTGCAGTCCTTTAATCTTGGCGTAGACAGTCCCATCCACAATATCGTCAAGATATATGTCTAGCCCCTTTAAGGTCGTCCGTGCCAGGCTACTCCCCACATCGCTGTTGACCTCCAGGTCGGAGAGCAAACCCGCTACACTCAGCCACCCTCCGAAGCTGAACGTCATCCTGAAAGCGCCCTTGCGCCAATATCTTCTTATCGAGCCCAGATTCCCTACCCTGTTATCACCTTCCCGGGAATCTGTGACCTTCACATAGTCGAACAGCTCAGCCCCGCAGTTCATGGGCACCTCGGCAGAGCCCATGTTGGCCTGCATCTGGTACTTGCTTATTACGGCAGTTGCTATGGCGGTTGCCTGAGCATTGCTGGCAAGGCTGGTCTGGATATAATTCCTCACCTCACGGAACGCTGTGATGCTATCTGCGTCCGTGTAATAGCCGGTGTACTGAGGGCTATCGGCATCCCTGCTTTGCACCACGACATAATTAGGGATTACCAGCGCCTTGCGATACGCTTTGGCAAAGAAGACGTGGCCACCCTCCAGTGTGTACTCGTAATCATAGGTCGTGCCCGTAGTGGTCGGTGACATGATGTGGTACTTGCCGTCAGCCTGGAACCGCCCCACGCACTTGGTATAGTCCAACAAGCGTCTTATCGCAGCCATGCGGCTTCCGCCAATGTAGATTCTGAAAGAATCTTTGGGGATATAGGTGTCTATCAGGCTGTCCTCGCTGTCCCAGACCACATCATAGGCCGGGCAATGGCTATAACAGGCCAGCGTCGCAGCCATGATCTCACCGATAATGGTTTTGACTGTCTTGGTATCGCTGGACGTGGGGATGTAGGAATCGTTAGCCTTGTCTTCGGCGAGGATATTGCAGAGGCCGATGGCGGTGAGGACACAGAGTAGACTACCCTCTTGGCTATTTAGCGCCTGACCCACTACATATAGTGGTGCGGCATCCGAGGTCTCTTCGCCTACCGAGGTTCTCATCCCGTAGGACAACACGAGTTTGTAGCCTTTGAGGTCTAAGGCGGTGAGTACGCCATCCGAGTTATTGAGTACTATCTCCGCTTTCTGCTGATATGGTTGCTCGGTGTGGTCTAGGTCCTTGATCTGTGTCAGGTCGTAGATATAGGTCGTTGCCCCATGAGTCAGCGTGGCCTTCAGGACAGCGATATAAGAGTTTGCCTTCTGCCGGTCGGTAAGTGTACTCGTGAGTGTTCTCATTTACATCACCTTGACACTGAATGGTATATTGGTGTTCTTGGCACTGCCTCCGGTGCCATCGGTCAGCTTTGCCAGTCCTTGCCATTCCCCGTGAGGGTCAGTAACTAGAATGGTATAGGTGACCTGGTATGTCCCGGTCGCGGTCTTCGTCATCGCCTCTGCATTTAGTTTCTTTGCAGCCGCCGAGTCAGTAAGAGTGCAAACCACAGCCGTGCAATCCTCCAGGACTCCTGCATCGCTATACGAGTAGGCAAGAATCCGAATCGTGTCATCCTCGATAAAAACGCTAACAGGCTCTATCGACATTGCTCACCTCACTTCCACAGGATAATCTTCACATGGCGGTACTTAGCCACAATAACCCTGGCCAACCTGTTCTTAGAGACGGCAGCTATCCCCTGACGGTATTTGGTTGTAATCACTTCTCCGAGACGATTCCTTGCCGTGATAATCTGACCTGCACGGTACTTTACCGTGATAACGTAAAAGTCGTGAAATTTCCCATCCCAGTACCCAGGGATTCCCATAATCTGTTTCTGCTGTGGCAGATGTGGTATGTATTGGAAAAAACGTAATACGGCATAGAGCCTGGTATCCCGATTGCCCACAGGCGGGTTATCAGTTGGGGCTGACAAGGGCGCCCACTTTGTCGGCTGCCCTGGCGGCCTTTCCAGAACACCACGCAAAGCGGCATACAGCCTAGTTACGAGATTACCAACGGGAGGCTGGTCAACTGAATCAGGAGTCTGCTTTATCGGTTGTTTGGGTGGCTGGTATGGTATGTCTATGAAAGAGCGTATCGCTGTGTATAGCCTGGTCGCCAGATTGCCAACAGGAGGCTGGTCAACTGACTCTGGCGTCCCTTTCTTCGGCTGCGCAGACGGCCATTCCGCAGCGGCACGCAAGGAAGCGTAGAGCCGACTAGCCAAGCCGACAACAGGAGGCTGGTCAACTGACTCTGGCGTCTGCTTCGTTCTCTTTTGCTGCAGGAACTGTATGTCCCAAACGGAGCGCAGGGCAGCATAGAGCCTGACAGCCAAGTTACCAGCGGGGGGATTATCAGCGGGCTGTTCTGTAACTGGTAGCTTTGCCTGCCTCTGTTGTTGCGACGGTATGTCCCAGACGGAGCGCAAGGCAGCGTATAACCTAGTGACTAGGCTGCCAATAGGCGGATTGTCTACTGGAGGAACTGCCTCAGCCGAGGCAGGTGTGCGTTTTGTTGGCTGCCTCGGCTGAATAGATGGCAAGTCCAGAACAGTACGCAACAAGGCATAGAGCCTGGTCGCTAGATTCCCCTTGGGCGGGGTGTCCACCGAGTCGGGTACTTTCTTTGTCGGTTGACTCGGGTGAGGAGGCGGTATTCTCCAAATGGGCATCCGAACTCCTAATAGATTTCTTCAAAATCTATTGTGACGTTCCACCCTGTTAGAGTGCCAGGGTCGGCTATGAATCGCACCACAAAGGCTACCGCACCTGTGACGAAGATTTTCTCCGACGGTGTTGGAATCCAGAGGTAGCCGTTCAGTGCGTTGAATGACGCAACTACCATGTCAACATACGTTGGTGTTGCGTCTGCCGAGCCAGTGATTCCGCACTTGCCAGCAGCGAGCGTTCCCGCTATTCCTGCGATAGCGGAGGCAGCGCCGCCGTACATCACTGGTGAGGGTGTAACGGTAGCAACGGTCAAGTTGCCACCAGTCCTCATGGACAGTGCAGCCCTCACCTGCGCTGATGTGGCGTTGGCATTTTGACTAATTTCCACCCTGTTGATTGCCAACACAGAGCCAGCCGCAGGCGGCGTGGCAACGGGGTAAATGCCCGCCAGGACATTGACCGCCGTTATCATTGTTGCGTTGGCCGAGACGATTTGGTACGTCCTTCCCATGCTTTTGACCTCCTTTTTTTATTTTTTTACTGCGCTAGAATATGAGGGTAATAAGAACCCTTTGGAAACCTTCCGAAAAATACCCTGTCATCCCATTCAAGACTCGTAGGGTTAGTCGACGGACTTGAGAATGAGTTAGAGATGGTCGAACTAAAACCTGTGTGGAGATAGATTTTATCTGAGTCAGCGTCACTACTTAATACATTAGTACCGTCCCATGTAAGACCTTCAGGGCTAACTGCCGGACTTGAGAATGAATTAGATATGGTTGAACTAAAACCAGTGTGAAGATAGATTTGGTCTGAGGTACCATCAGCACTTAATACGTTAGTACCACCCCATGAAAGTCCTATAGGACCACTTGATGGGCTTGAGAAACTATTAGAGATGGTTGAGCTGAAACCTGTGTGGAGATAGATTCGGTCTGAAGTCCAATCGACGCTTAACACGTTAGTACCATCCCATGAAACCCCAGCAGGACTATTTGATGGGCTTGAGAAACTATTAGAGATGGTTGAGCTGAAACCTGTGTGGAGATAGATTCGGTCTGAGTTACCGTCACTACTTAACACGTTAGTACCATCCCAGGCCAATCCATAAGGACTATCTGATGGACTTGAGAATGAGTTAGATATGGTCGAACTGAAACCTGTGTGGAGATAGATTTTATCTGAGTCAGCGTCGGAACATAATACATTAGCCATAGTTCACCATCAATGAATTGACTTCCTTAATGTCGATACTCTTGAAATGTTTGCACAGTAAGCCATAATGAGTATAGAGTTTATAGCCCAACTTCTGTGCCTGCTGAGAAAAGTAGAAATCTTCACTCAATATTACTGTACCATTGGCGTGATAAGTAAAAGCAAATGGTCTGTCCATCTTCTCATAGACCTCCCGCTTAACCAGGAACATCCCGCCTGTGATGACATCGGTTTCCTCAATTCCCTTGCCAATATAAGGCCTATACTCTCCGTTCTCTGCGTACCGATGAGCAACAGGCATAGGAAATCCCTGCCCCTTGTCATCTCTCTGCCATGCAAAGCACAATGGGGAGATAATATCCTTGTCGGCATTTAGCAGTTCCCTCAAGGTGTTTGGAGGCGGGATTATGTCATTGTCTATAAACAATAGGTAGTCGTAATAGTCCTCAAGGAAATCTTTTACACAAGTGTTGCGGGCATTATCTAAGGGAGATAACCCCATCGGCATATTAAGATGTATCGCTATCTCTGGGTCGTGCGTCCACTCAATTATCCTAATCATTAGCTCAGGATGCACCGCACCCAGATTAGGTACTGCGATATAGACTCTCGGCTTCTGATTGAGTTCCTTTGCCCATTTGCGTTTGAATCTACTGAACACACTTGATGAGTATTTACGTGAGTAGGCTACATCATTATGAAATAGTTCCCTGAACGAAGCAGAGCCGTAGTGATAGATAAAAGATTTGCGGGCTATGACGGTCTTGAATCCACCCAGCTTAATCCGCATACAGATGTCGTTATCTTCACCACCGCCCATCTTGAACTGCTCGTCGAATAGACCTATCTGGGTAAGTGCCTCCCGCTTAAAGAACATACAAACGCCAGATACTTCGTCACACCAACTGTACTCATCGCCCTGGTTATGGTCAACATGCTGGAGTCCTTGCGTTTCTGAGTATGTAGGGGCTACCAAGCCGACCTTATCATCCAACTTGAAAGCCTTGAGCATCTCGGTCAACCAGTTTGGCGTAGCAACGGTGTCCAGGTTTAACACCATGATATACTCGCCCTTAGCCTCTGTAATGCCCCTGTTGACAGTCTTGGGGAATCCTAGAGCCGTCTCGTTGTATAGTATCGTGGCCTTGTACTGTTTCAGGAAGTCGAACTCGCCCTTCTCTACGCCATCGCAGACCAGGATAAGCTCATGCTTCTCAGGCGTGTAGGCGGCTATACTGTCAAGGCACACCCTGAGCAAGTCTGGCCTAAACCTGACTGGTATGATTATGCTAACTAAACCTTCTTGCATAGAATCACCTTTATGTCCGCAATCACATTCCAGAAGTGCCTCATGGCAAATTCCAGGTCATCTTTAGGGAATCCCCTGAACTCCTCCTCTATGACATAGGACACATCTTCGATAATGAAATCAGTGTGTATCGGGTAGTGCTCAAGGTTGTTATCCTTGAGGTACTTCTTTGTGTAATAGAGAAAGGTCGCTTCCGAGATTGTTCTTTTATGAGTGGGGTCTTGCCACGCTCTTATTGAGGTGTAGTAAGGAGCTATGAACGTGGCCTTGCCGCCGACTCTTAATATCCTGTAGACCTCATTCATAAACATTATCAGGTCTGAGGTGTGCTCGATGTAATGACGGCAAAATATCTCGTCTATGGAATCATCCTCGAAAGGCCATGGGTACTTCTCTAGGTCATGGCGCATATCTGCTTGCGTGCCGGCCAGGGTGATGTCTACTCCTAGATAACCTGGACGTTTGTTGTTGCCGCAGGCTAAATCTAGTCTCTTAATTGCATCCTTCCGAGATAAAGCTAAGCTCTCCATCCTCTATTCCCTCCAATGATTCATAAATGTGGGTGTTGATAATATCCCCTTGTGCGAATCCACCTTTTAGTGGCTGTACCCTGAATTGATGAGCGATGAACCCGAACCCCAATTCTCTCAATATCGGGTAGGTCAAGGCGGTCATCTGGAATCCAGGTGCTCGGAAACCGAACCGCTTGGGTAGATATGGGCTGAGAGCTTCCAGCCCTTTCAGGATATAGTCCCGCTGGTTAGCTCTCTCGCACTCTGGTGGGTAGGTATGCTCCCAACCGTGCACACCCACCTCTACCCAGTCCTGCTTGAGGTACTTGCCCGCATCCTTGCCCATCACAAAGCAATTTACTTTCAAGTTTGGAACCTTCTCCCTTAGTCTTTCCAGCTTGTAAAACTCTGCCTCGTTCACATCGTCACAAATCAGGAAGGTCACTTAATCCCCATCCTGATTTTCACCTTGTCGATGAACCTCACCCTGTACTGTATCCCAGGCGTGGAGTCTGCGGGATCGAGTGCCTTCAGGTCTGTGGAACTTAATGCGACACCTGCCTTTGCTTTTATTTCCATCGCCCTGACTATGCCCTCATCTGTGACTTCCGTATTGCGGGGGTCATGCTTGTCAACAAAAGTTCCCGCATCGAGCACAGTCAATTCCTCCACATCTTTCATGTCGGTAATCTTGTCCAGGTTCTTGTCTTCTATCAGGACGATAAGCCAGCATATCCCTGTTTCCAACTCGTCGCAGTAAATATGCTCAAGGCAGCTAAACGTCAAAAAGCCCTCGGGGTAACTCATGTTCCCCTTCTCGTCTGCACGCACCCTGATTTTTAGCAGTTTCATGCTTTCTCCTTAGCTTCCAAGTTTAATCTGATTAGAATTGGTCGCTGTTCGCCTGTCTCTGCCTCGCCATCTTCTTGATGTCCGCCCTGAAGATACTTAGTTCATTCATTGCCCACTGAAGCATCTGGCTGGCTACATTGCCCCCGCCTTGATTGACCTCGTTGATGTGCTCCCTGGCCTTAGCTGCTGCCAGACTTGCGCATGTGCCGCGTATCAAGAGTTGTTCCAGGTTCGCCCCCAGGGTTGAGCTGCTGTTTGTGACGGCGTGCAGCTTGCGGCAATAGGCATAGGCGCTTTCGGCTATGCTCGGCTTTGTATCCCCTCCCAGCGTCAACGTGGTGCCCCACGTGGTGAAGGGAATGAACCCCCTCGGGTCACCCCCCACCGGATACTCTACTCGTTCCACGCTCATCAAGTCGGTGACAGTCGCCAGGGATATGTCCCGTGTCGCTGCAACAGTGGTGAGCGTTTCCTTTGTCTCATAGGGCACATGAGCCGATATTTCCTCCAGGATTTGCTGAATGTGAACGTCTATCTCATCGTCCTCCCACTCAGGGGTGACGCTGACTACAATTTCGTCCCGTAGCTTTTGCCTCACTATCTGCCTGATCGCCGCGATATATCTCATCGTCCCCCCTTTCTAACGCAGTGGTTGCCCCGGGCTGGCTGCTGCAGCAGGTGGCTGGCTTCCCTGCACCTTTGCCCCGCAGTAGTCTGCCAGGGTCTTCTCATCCATTTCATTCGCCATCTTCGCGGCCTCGGCGCTGTAGGAAGGGTCGGTCTCGCCGCGCTTAATGGACAGGGCTATGCACATCAATTTGCGCTGGTTCTCACTCGTACTGGGCATTATCTACCTCCTACCATTACTGAATTCCTTACCTGATACCCCGGAAACGACTCCAAAAGGTCGTAATCTAACTCATCGGTGCGGCAGATCACCAGGCCATATCTATAGTCCGCATAGTCAAAATCCCGCTTGTGGCCTCTTGCTGTGACTTCCTTATCAAATTCTGTGTGGGGAAAAGGGCAAGCATAAACCCAGCCCATGTGCTCGGGCATCAAGTCATAGATTAAAGACTGGGTTTCCTGTAGGCTTTCAAGGTTCTCTCCGGGCATCCCCACTATGAAACTGGCCTGCGTCTGCATTCCATAACGATGTGTCAGGCTGAAGGCTCGCTTTATCTCCGGGACGGTGATACCCTTCTTCATGTGGTCAAGCAACCTCTGGCTTCCCGATTCGACTCCGTAAAAGATGTTCCAGACTCCGGCTCTTCTTGCCATTTCCAGGAAAGGTTCAGTCACAAGTTTCTCATTCACCCTGCAAGCCAACTTGAAGACCATCTTGTTGTTAAGGCGGCGCCGTATGATTTCCTCAAATATCCCGTTTGCCCATCCGTGATTGAGGTTAAAGGTGTCATCCTGAAAGAAGACCTCGGCTACCCCGAACCGCTTGTTCAGGTATGCAACCTCATCTACAACCAGAACCGGGTCTCGATACCTTACCCTGCGCCCCCAGAAGAGAGGCGTATTACAGAAAATACAGCCGAAGCCGCAGCCCCGTGAGCTCATCATCATCATGCTGGGTATTCCGCCTATGGGGAAGACGCCGCTGAATCTCACCGGGTTTATCAGGTCGTAATCAACCATGGGCAACTCATCAAGGCTATTGATTCTCCGGCTCGACCCCAGATACTCAAGCCATTGATTGTCGCCCTCTCCGATTACAACCTTGTCTGCTTCCCCATCCCATACCACAGCATGAGGACCGCCCACGACTATGCGAATGTCTCGGCTCACCTCTCTGATCTGCTTTGTTACCTGCCGGGCAGACCGTACCTGGAAGGTGTTGACGGTGAGTCCCACTATGTCCGCTTTGAACTCCTTGACCTCGGCGGCCATATCAACCTTATCAATGTCCAAATGCAGGACCTTAACCTTGTGGCCTTCCTGTTCAGCCAGAGTGCCCAGGGTTAGCAAGGCGCGGCTTGGTGCCTCGCAGTAAGGGTGATGCCAATTCATTTCAGGTTGCACAAGTATTATGTTCATATCATCACCACGATATGAGACCGTCCCCTGAAGCTACAACGGAATACTTTATCCCCTGCACAACCTTATGGTCAGGGTCAATTCTGAAGTTGGAATTAGCCGGCGTGCTGAACAGGATTATCCCGTGATTCGCCACCCTCTTGGCCTCCGCTACAACCTGCCTCGGGTCCCGGGCATGTTCCAGCATCTCAGAGCACCATACAAATCCGAACTCCTTTGTCTTGAAGGGCAGGTTGTGCGCATCGCCCTGGACAATACCCGGCCCGGGCTTAATATCGAAGCCCACATATTCGCCCAGGTGTTCCAGCACCTTCTTATAGGGCTGAGTGATACCGCAGCCCAGGTCAAGGACTTTCCGGGGCACACAAGACTGAGGCACAAATAGCAGACGCCATTGCTGTATCCCTTCAAGGTTCTTGGGCTGCTTCAATCGCTTCTCTATGTCATCAAGCACCTTGGGCCAGTATTCGGCATATACCTTGTCGTCATCGTACTCAAGTGCCTTCTCCCTGGCCTTGGTTTTCTTGTCCTGGATAGAACCGTCTTTCCACTCTTGATATGCCTGCTCTAATCGTTCAGCGACTTCCTCGGCATCGCATTCGAACTGCCACGAACCTTGCCCTGTCCAGACCTTTCTCAAGCCATTGATAAGCCATCCTCCCCCAACCAGCTCGGGTTGTGCCGTGCAGTTTGTGGTAATCACCGGCACTTCGCAGGCTTGAGCCTCAATCAGAGGTATGCCAAACCCCTCGCCCTTGCTGGGCAGAAGGAAGACATCCATGACGTTATATGCCCTGGCGAGGACATCACGCGGTATGCCGATAATCATCTGGGCTATGGAAGGGAAGAAAACAACCTCTTCCAGGTGCAGATTGTCTCTCAACTCAACCAGGTTAATGCCCCGTTCATCCCCCGGGTGAGTGTGGCAATAGTACCTGATCTCCCCCGGGTGCCTGTCTGCCAGTATCCTTGCAGCCTGAAAAGACGTAGACCAGTTCTTGCGTTCGGAGTGATTTGTGGCTACAGTTCCTATAACAAATTTGTCCTGCCACTTGTACCGCTCCCGTCCAGTCTTTCGGGCTTCCGCATCGGGGCTAAACAGTTTGGTATTAACCGAGTGAGGAATGTAATAGCAGTCAATACCGCTTTTGGCGACCTCCATAACCCCATATTTAGACATGGCTATGGGCTTCACAATGCCCGGTGATTTCAGCGCCTTGATTATCAATGGCGGGCATGGGGTGTGGTCTACCGGGAACCAGGGACACCACGGCAAAGTCGGGTCCATGTCGCCTAGTACCCACACATCCACGAGAGTTATCAGGAGATCAGCCTGAAAGTCCTTGAAGAAATCAGGGGCTAATTTAACGCCCCAGTCGTGTTTTGGGTTCGGATAGATGGGCATACCAAACCAGTCGAGCTTCGAGCCATCGAGACCATAGAAGGCGAAGATACCCATCTCATGCCCCATGCCTTGAAGACGGGCGCAGGCTGTCGCTGTCTGCATCCCATACCCCGTGGCTGCGAAGGGACTATTGGAAGACCATAAGATACGCATACACTCCTTTTTTTTATGAGGAGAGGGGAGGTAGTGCGCCTCCCCTCTCTCTCAGTTTACCTAGCCTCAATAGGCTCAGTTGGTGCTATCTACGAACCTGGCCGCCAGTTTGGGATCAAGCGTCTTGACTCCACAGAGTAGGTCTATGGAAATCAAGTTCTGCTTGGTCATCATCGTGTAATCGTAAACTACACGAGCACTTAACCCCTTGTACTCCAGGACTGCCGCACCAGCTCCGCCGATGGGAGGAGCCAGAGGCGCAGTCACCAGGGCAAAGGCGTTCTTATGGAACGCGAGGTTCGCCTTGTGCGTCTTGGTGAAGTTCACCACGGACGTGGTGGCAATCACCCGGTCTATCACCGGCGTAAAGACCACAGTGATAGTCGCTGCGCTGGCAGTAGCGTTTGTGGTCACAACACCCCAGACTGGATAGCCAGTAATCTTGAAGCAATCCCCTGCGAGAACTGTTCCAGCGCTGGTTATACCATCAATGGTTGCTGTGCCATCACCTACAGCCAGAGCGCCTTTCATAGCGCCTGTTACGTCAGCCATGTCCCCGCCGGTGTGGGTTTTGATGTTCTGATCCATATAGAAGTCCATGCCCATCACTCGCCCCATGTGAGCTTCCTTGATTGCATCAGTGCTACCCTTCTTGTCTGCGTGCAGGAAAGCGTCGAGCGAGACATAGGCTGCTTCAGTGGATGGATGCAGAACACATCTCCGGTCTTCCATCGGAGCCCCGTTGAGGTTGAGCACTTCTCTCAGGTGTGCTATATCGGCAGCAACGGCGGTAGATGTTACCGTGTAGAAATTCGGTATATCTATGAAGAGCGCTGCCAGATACGCATCGATAGCCTGCGCGTGTGCCCTCATCGCTGGCTGAATCAACTGCTCGCTGAAGTCCACTATAGTCAACGAGAGTTCCTGGGACGAGACGTTGAACGTAATGTCCAGGTGCTTGTCCAGCACAACTGCCACGCTGCTCTCAGTCGCCGTGCTCAAGTTCACCGTGTTGGATACGGTCGTGGACGTGAACGTGGTCGGTTTCCGCACAATTACGGTAGAGCCGATTTTCTTGTATTCCTTTGAGTAGTCTCGGTGCACCAAGCCCGCCAAGACTAAGTTGTTTTCCAACACTATCAACGCCTCTTTAGCGATGATAGTTGGAGTTAAGTATGTTCCCATTTAGTCACCTGCCTTTTTTTTGCTTGTCGCGATAAGTTTTGTACTCATCCATCGACATCTTTTCTAATTGTTCTTGGGTAGGTTCCCCACCACCTCCGACACTCAGTCCGGAATCAGTAACCAGACCTTCGCCGGTCCTGTTCCCTTTGCTGGCTGCCAATCTCTCAGCCACCTTGTTGAAGCGGGCGGGGTCGGTGATCCCCAGGTCTTCCAATTCTTGCTCCAATGCTTCCACGCTGACCTTATGGGATACCGCAGTCTCGGCAATCCTCGCGCCTACTGAGACCTTCGCAATCTCCCTCTCCATTGCAGTCAGAGTTACCTCTTTCTGCGTCAATGCCTGTTCCTTCTGAGCCAGGGCTTTAGTCCTCTTCTCAATGTCCTTTTGATTCTGATAGAGTTTCAACAGCCCCGGGTCGCCCTTGACCTTGGAGAGTTCGGCATCTTCGATTCTGGCCTTGACCGCTTCAAGTTCCTCAGCGAGAGAACCCTGTGCTTTTGAGAGATCATCCTTTTCACCGGAGAGCCTATCAATAAGCCTTTTCTGCTCGGCAATAGTCTTGTCCAGCGTGGAATGCCTCTCATTCACCAGTTTTTTGACCTGTTCCTCCGTGAATGTCTTTGGTGTTGAAGGCTCCTGTTTCTCGGCAGAAGGCTGTCCCCCTGCGGGAAGAGCGTCCTGCTTTGTTTCCTGAGCATCCATGAATACCTACCTCCTGTTTTTTATTAATCAAAAAGGGCGGCTCCCATAAGGATTCCGCCCTCGTTGACGATTGTGGTATAATTAAGCTATGCGTTACAAGTTCTTGCTTTTCCTCTTGATAGTCTGTTTCATTGCCTTAGTTGGCACCTGCGTTTACCAGGGAACTGCCTATCCTCATCCCCAGTACCGTTACCAACCCGTTCCGGAGGACGAGTGGAGTTACTACCTCGATAGAGGGCTGCCTGGTCCTGTGGTAAAGGCAATCCCCATCTCTACGCCCGATAACCCCACATGGGTTGACATCATGCGTTCAGGTTGGTTCAGGATTGTTCTTCTTGTGCTGTTCATCTTTATCCTTCACCTGCTTACCCGAAACTATCGCAGCAACAGACCCGAGCATACACCAGGGGTTTGGAAAGGCTAATCAAGAGGTTTCCACCCGTACTCTACTTCGCCCCATGCCTCTATTGATTTGTTTCTGCCCATTTCCTTAATTCTTTTATACCTAAACCACTGTAAAACTTGTCAAACTCTTTCGGGAAAAGATTAGGATAAAGTAGTGTGTATTGATATACACACGCATAGGCTTCACTGGCACCTTGGGCGATTACCCAATCACCCAAGTCAGTCCCTTTGAGGGCTGGAAGTAAATTTTGAAATTCTTTATATTCTTCATCAGAAAGTACGTTATCCTGATACCAATGGGCAATCTCATGTGCCATCCATTGACTCTCCACTTGCCCCCACCATGTTTCGTGTTTCGCTGCAAACCCTTCGACAAACGAACCTGCCAATTCTATTGTCCCACCCTTGCCAGGATTCCCTTCCTTCCACCATGCAAATCCAGCCAAACTACCAACTCCGTGCTCGCCAATTTTCCCCGATGGCATTATCATGCCCTGCAGTTCAGCACCACCAGTCAGGATAAGTTGTTGTGCTTCTTTGGGTACACAGTAATCGGTAAAGTACGCCTTCCACACATCATTGGGCAACTCAGCGACAGTATGACCTGCTTCTCCCTTAACTGGGTCAGGGTAATCCTGCGGTTCTGGCGGTTGAACACCCTCAAGCAATTCCAACTTAGCCAATGCAGGATTTTTCTTAATGTCTGCCTGAATAGCATCAACCAAGGGTGTCTTACTCAGGTAATTTGCAATTTTATCCAATATAGGGTTAGCCTCAATGACAGATTGAACCTTTGCGCTAATGTCTTCCAGATTTTCCCAATTCGTAGTTATCCAATCAACCACATCTGTCTTTTGTCCAATGTTTAGCGCAGATTTCAATTCCGTCATATTTTGGACAGCACCTCCCCCCGCACCTGTCCCTCCCGTTGGTGCATTACTAAAACTCGGTGTCTTCACGGGTGTTGGGGCAGTCGTCAGCGTCTGCGGCCTCTCTACCACCAGCCCCTCGCTCACCAGCTTGCTCACCTTCTTCGTATTGAACATCCACAGGTCTAATGGGCGGTTCTTCTTCCTGAACTCCACCCTGGCATTGCCCAGAGGAAGCGTATTGTATTCCTCGTAAAGTGCCCAGACAGCCTTTGTCGGCACCTTGCTGAAGTGTTCCTTGCTGTATGTTTCTTCGGATATCAACTTCGCGGCTTTCGCTGCCTCGAAGAAGTCCCCATGCTCCTGAAGATACCAGTCGTCCTCATAGTCTTTGAAATCAGTCTGTCTCCACTCCACAAAGGTGTCAACCTGTGCCTCGGGAAGTTCAGCTTTATAGGCGGTTATCCTGATTCGGTCAGCGTCATACTCAGGATTCGCAGCCAGATAACTCTTGCGTGCCTCATCTGTGGTCAAGGCGCTGTACTCCGCCGCCTGAGTCCTATCCTTGACCTGCAACTTCAGGACGTTGATGTTAGGCAGTTCGCCATTCTCGTCTGTTAAATCCCTCCCTGTCCAATCAAGGTACTTCTTATTCTTGGGGTCTAGGAGATAGAGTTTGGCCTCGGCTGTATTGCTAAAGCCTGCCCCATATTCGGCAGACATCTTGTTATACTCGAATTCAAATGGTGCTATCTCCTCAGGTGGCAAGCCCGTGATTCGGCTCAATGGAATTCCCAGCTCATCGGCCTCTTTGACCAGGATGTCGTAAGCCTCTTTAGTCTGGATGTTCTGCCTATAGCCCCAGAGCACCAGCAGGGCGTCAGCTTGGGGATTGTTTGTCAGGTAATCCGTTCTTGCTGTCTTCTCGTCTGAGGTAGCATAGGGCAGTTTCCAGTACTCATTCAGCAGGTCTTTATCGTCTGCCAGCCTCACAAAGGTGGGATTCAATCCCTCCCTCAGCTTTTTGTCTGAGTACATCTTCTTGATAAGCTGGTAAACATCCTCACCCCAGGTGTCTTTGAAGTCCTGCACTGCCGCGTCTTTAGTATCCCAGTCCCACTCCCCCTGAGTATCCAGATAGTCGCTGAACATAACCGAGTTGTAAGACTGCAAGGCTAAATCCATGTACTGAGAATCCTTGCTGCCATCGGCTTGAGAGGCATTGAGTTGGTCGTAGATGGCTTTGTAGGCAGTAGAGTTCTCAATCGTATTTATGGCGATGCCGTACATCTGTCCCGCATCGCTCCAGGACTGCCGCATGGCCTTGGTGTCAATCGAGCCAGACTGCAACTGATTCCAGAGGTCATCGCCTCGTTGATAATAGGTCGCCTTATTGCCCGAAGTATCGGCAGTCCAGCTCTTCCATAGGTCGCTGTCCCTCTTCTTGGAGTCATCCAGGGCAAGGTTATATTTAGCCGTCAGGTCGGGATAAAGCATCTTCAACTGTTCTTGCAATAGTTTGGGCAGGTTAGCCCAGCCCAGAGTCCCCTTGTCTCTGGCCTCCAAGTATTTCGGCAGTTCCTCGGCAGAGGTATATTGAGCCATCATATCGTCGGTAATCCTGGCTATCAGGGGCTTGGCCGCATCGTAGAACTTAGTCCACAAGAAGTCGGGATTCACCCTCAAGCCCAGAATTTGCCCGATAGGGGTTGCAATCTTGGCTAATGTCCCTTCGGGCACTTCGTATTGCTGCGCCAGCTTGGGGATAAGCGGGTTTATTCCCCCCTCCATCCAGATAGGCTCCATCAGACTCAGGGCATACTTCCCGAACTGGGCGGGGGACTCAAGAGGATCACCCAAAAAATACGGATTCTTGCCCACCAAGGAAGATACTGCTCCCACCAACGGCGAGGACCTGTTGTACCACCACTGAACGAGGGGGTTATCTAAGTTTAGAGCGAGGAAGTCAGTCCTTTTATTTCCTCCCGTCTCCTGTAAGGATTGGCCTATATTGCTTACCAGTGAGGTCAGCCCATACCAGAATCCGCCAAACCCGAAGTTGTAATTACCTATAGGCAAGGTCATAAATGTGCTTGAGGTCTTCCACGACCAGTCCCCTGTAATCGGGTCCTGCACTACTCCAAAGCCTGCCAGCATCCTATCCATAGCCTGCTCATCGGTAGCACCTTCCAGCAGCGCCATGGAATAGACCGTAGCGCTGTAGAATGCCGCACCTGCCCCTAGCATGCCACCCAGCGCCTTCCGTGCCTCTGCCCCAGTCATACCGCCCCTGAATATATCCGCCAGAAGAGTCAGGCAGCTCCTTGTGTAGTTAGGGGCAAACCAGGCGAAGGTCTGCTCTAACTGCCGGGCAGTAAGCGGCACCATCCCAGCCCGAGAATCAGCGAGTCCGGTCAGCCTATCGAGGAACTGAGCCAACTCAATCTCTTTCCCCTGGGCTATAGCCTTGGGGGACATGATCTTCCAGAACTCATTCCTAACAACCTCGCCGCCAGCGTAGAAAGATTGGTTTGCCCTCTCAAAAGGTTTGAGGGGAATTTTGGAAAGACCTTTCTCCGCTAACCCGCCCAGTCCTGTTCTTGCTTCCAGGGCTGAGAAATAGTCTACCACCCTGGACGACCCTGTGGCTGCTATCCGCCCCATCTCCGAGTCTATGTCCTTGGCGATATACTTTGATAACGTCTCGGGGTCGAAGAAAGCCCTAATCGAGTACCCGTAGGCTTTGTACCACTCGCCAAGCATCTTCACCCCAGTCGCGGGGTCACTCAGCAGCGTGGCATGGGCTAACCCCCAGGAAGGCAGTCCCTGGATGCTCATGGCCGAGAAGTCCAGAGATGCCTTAGTCAGTCTTAACACGCCTGCAATATCGGCTGTTGCCTGAAGTTCTGGCCGCCCGGGTGTATAGCCAAAGAACTTATTGAAGGCGTCAATGGCCTCTTGGTCGTACTTCTTGCCGCCCGCGAATGCCTGTCTGAGATAGCCTTCAGTAAGGGTGGGTTGTCTTGCCAGTTCAGTCTTAACTGTAAGTTCGCCCCTGGTTTGATACCATGTGGGCTTGCGGCTGCCAATAGCTTGTTTAATATCTGCGCTTAAATCTCTTAGGGCAGAGGTGCGGTTCTGTCCGGTTAGAGCTAAAGCGTTTTCGAAACGTTCTCCTAATGACCTGGTTACAGGAGTGCCACCGAAAGGAATCTCAACCCCTGATCTCTTGAGAGCATCAATGGTTTGACCCGGGATATTCTCTCCCCTTATCGCCTGATTAACTAAAGCCTGTGCCTTGCCCAAAGCCCCTGCTTCCGTCTTGATCGCTCCCCACTTTGCTACCAGGTCGGGGTATTGCTGGGCTACAATCTCGCTCACTGTTCTTGGCTTCATCCCCAGCTTTTCAAGCTGAGAACTCATCTCGGTCAGCGCCCTCTCGTCGCCTATCTTCCTGAATGCCTCCTGGATATAGGCGCTTGTAGAAGTCCTCATGGACTGGCCGTATCGGTATCCTGCTGCTATGCCGTCCGCCATCGTCTCGAACTGGCGGTGCATCTCGTAGGCTGGCTTCCCGCCCAGGCTGGTAGACTTAATACCAGGTTGCCCCTTAACAGGGATGAACTTGCCTGTTTCCGTGTCGGTGTAGCCCTCAACTATCCTCTTGAGATAGTCCTCAGTAACTACTTTGGGGTCAACGCCCTCTTTAATCAATAAGGCTGTAACCTTCTGGTTGACCTCTTTTACCCGTTCAATATAGGTCAACCCCTGCTCAATCCCAGTCCAGTCATACATATCAGGCTTCTGGAAGATGTGCTCCAGCGTGCCGAACTGAGCAGCCGCCTCGGGTCCCGCCGCTTCAGCCGCCGCCTTGTATTCGGGCAGTATCCTTTTTGCCATCATCTCAGAATAGGCATTGTCAGTGAAGCCAAAGAATCCCCTGTCGTCAGAGATCAGAGCGGCGAGTTCATTAACCTTGAGCGAAGCGGCGTCTACCCCCATTCTATCGATAGCGCCTTTGATTACAGCAGCTTGCCCCATGGCATTCTCAACATCCTTGACGCCCTGCTCAATCAATATCCTCTTGCCCAGTGAGACTTCAATCCCTGTTTTGATGGCCGGTACTTTAGCGGCAGTCTGAACCACTGTCCTCATCCAGTTGGGGGCCAGGAGTTCGGCTAGAAGTTTCTCGTTGCTGGGCAGTTCCATCAGGGGAAGGAGGTGCCCGGATTCTTTGATGAGTTGGGCTACGGCAACGTCCCCTATCTCTTTGCCGACTGCTTCCAGGGCTTTGCCTGTGTACTTGGCTGCACCTTTTATAGGCGCAACTATCAGAATCTCTCCCACACCCTTCTCGATTGCCTGGACTCCACCCGCTATATTAGCCAACGATTCGCCGATGATGGGAATCTTGCTGGTGAACTTTGCCGCCAGTCCGAATGACCCGCCCACTGGGATAAGATAGACCGGGTTGAGGAAGCTGATGGCAGTTGTGGTGAGCTTTCCTCCGGGCAGGGTGGCCGCGAAGTCGTTCCATATATCGGGCACGTCCTCCGATACTAAAGCCCCCCAGAATCCGTACTTGTCCCGGTTCTCCTGAAGTTTCTTAGTAACAGCATCGTCCAGGGGGTCAACCTGCCCTACCATTCCCTGCCCCAGTATTCCGCCGACGATGTTTAGACTGGCCTGTGCCTGCATGACTGCCACTTCCCAGGGGCGATCAACATACTTATTGAGAACTGCTAACACATCCTTGAATGGCGCGAGAAGGTCGCCCTTAGGAAGGGATGGCTGGCTTATTTCGAGTTTACCTGTCTTGGGATTAAAAATTTGAGGCAGGGTAATATCGCCCCAGCAGTTATTCGCCCCTGCCAAAAGTTGAGGTCCGAACCCAGATTCTATAGGGCTTTTAGCAGAGGCAAGAGACAGGTTGCCGTAGATAGTGCTTATCTCTTCGTCAGTTATGCCAGGTATCGCAGTCTTGACGGTCTCATTACGCTGCGCTCCGAGTTTGCCTGTCTCCTCCAGCCATGCTACCTTCTCCGTATCCGTTTTGAACATCCAGTCCTTTTGTGGGGCTGTCATGCCGGGGAATAGTTGACTTAACAGCGTTTCTACAGCGGGTGTGCGACCTTTAATAGCAACTAAGTTCTTCAGGAATTCATCAGGGGAACTGCTGGCGTAAGTTAGAAGGTCTTGGAGGTTTTCGGTGGGAAAAACCGCACGCATCGTTGCCTCAAGAGCTGATGTGGTAGCAGTCGGGTTGAATATCTGGTCTATCTGCTCATCGGTTATCCCAGGGACAGTATACCTGAGCAGCGCCTCGGTCTGCGGGTTCTGTCCCTCTGCTGCCAGCGCATTGGCGTACTCTTCCGGGTTTTCCTGTGCCCACTGAAGTATATTTGTCTTGTCCTTATCAGGAAGTGCCCCACCCACGAGTCCGGTAAGTTCATCTAGTTTATCTGCTGCCACTTGTCTATTCTTTACTTCCGTGGGAGTGAGCCAGACGCCAGCCTCATCCTGGAAGAGTTGGCCTTCAGGCACTTCGGACTTGTCGGGTCCTATGTAGGTGACACTGTACCCGCGCTCACTCTTGTCCGGGGTGAGTTTGACAAACCAGCCCTCCGGTATCTCTACGCCCTTGACCAGAGCCTGCTCAGGATTCAAGACTTCGGGCATAGTGAGGAAAGGATACGCCGTGGTGCCCGGCTGCCCCAGATATTCAGGTGCAGGAGCGGCAAGAGGGGCATTGGTTTCAAATTTAGTTCCCAGCCCTGTCTGTTTCTCATAGACTCCCATTGTGTATTGGAGGCCATACTTGCCCACAGACTCAAAAAAGGACTTCCAATCAGGGGCCTTCGCCTGGAGGCCGAACATGGTGAGGTTGCTGATTAGACCTTGATAGGCACGCGCGCTATTGTATGGCTCTCCAGCTGGGTAGGACAAGGCTTCTTGCAGGGGGAGATACTGACTATTCCAGGCTTCCTCGCCAACAGGGGAGGGCTGCACCACGACCTGTTGGGACTGGACAAACTTTGTAAGGCCCGCAGACGCTACTGGAGTTACTGCGGTAGTGAATGCGCTTAATATCTCGTCTGGGGAGACGGAATAATCCCAATTCTCTGTGGCAGGTTGCAAATAAGCACCATAGAGCGCATCATTTACCGCTAGAAATCCGTACTTTTGAGCAGTCGCAAAAAAGTCAGCGAATGCAGGTACAGTAGGGATGCCCCTATCCGCCATGATATATGATAGGGTATCGTACAGGCCTTTAGCTGTGGACTTTTGCTGTGCCGCGTCCCAAGTCTTATAAGCCTCGTTCTGCGCTACGCGGGAAGCCCGCTGGTCATTTAGTGGAACATCAGCTAATGTCTCAGTCGTCATCTAAACTCCGCTCTATTCGCCTGCCGGGGGCTGATTCTGCGCCCCTCTATTCAACATTCTTTGCAGGGATTTCTGGCCGCTCACAGCCTTCGTGCCCTGTACTTGCTCTCCCCTGAGCTCTGCCATGATATTCCCTATCTCCTCGTCAGCCATTGCATGTGTCAATTTAGGCAGCTTTGCCACGTTGTGCCTCCAATAGTTGCTGATTGGGCTGCGCGCCCCGGCCTTGCCCGCCCTTCTGGGCAATCTTGGGATTTATAGGTTCTTGTGTCACTTCCGCAGGTGCTGGAATGTTCTGTGCTGCCGCGGGTAAGGCGGGTTGGAACTGAGTCTTCAACATCATCTTCAACCTCTCCAGCGTCAGCCACGCCTCAGCGTTCTTGCCCTCGTCAATCAAGTCGTGCATCTGCCTGTAGAGGGCTATGGCCGGGTCTAGTTTCTCTGCCTGCTCAGAGCGAATCTTCGTCATCTCGCCGCCCGGGTCCTTGAGCTTGATGATGTCCCGTCTCTTGCTGTCGTCGCTAATCATATTGCCCGCAGCAGCAGCGGTAGCGTAGTTTGCCATGTCCGCTTCAGGCGATGTGGCGAAGTACCGCTGCTTAATCGTGAAGTCTCCCTCCAGACTGCCAGGTTGGAAGGACTTTTTGTGCCCCGTCTCACCAATCTTAAACGCCCTCTTGAGCATCTTGTACTGGCTAATCCACATCTCCATGTTTTGCTGCGCAGAGATGGCCAGGGCTTGCAAGATGGGTAGGGTGATCTGATTACGCTGCTCCATAAGCCTCCCCAACGCTATGTCAGGCAGAGGGAAGGCTAAGTTGCCATAGTCCACCTGTGTCATGCTGCCCTGTTGTTTCCTGGAATCAAGCACCTGCCAGGCCAACTGTATCGAGGCATCCACACCCACCTGATTAACAGGGAGATAACCTCCGCCCTTTTCCACAGGAGTAATGACATCCGTGTCGGCCGGGTGTTCCTCTAGTTGCCTCGGCTTCTGACTCGCCTCCCCCTCATCGCTGGCATACTGCATACCCGGCCTGAGTACCTGCCGCCCCCTGGTCAGATAGATGGTCATGATCTGATTCAGGTAAGGGTAAACCGTCCGGGACAAGGACAACAGGCTCTCGCCCCGGTGTGACTTTGCATCCGAATCCCCCAGATGTAATCCAGTAGGGGCTTCGACAATAGTAAAGGGTGGGTATCCGTAGGGATTACGCTGTTGCTTTGCTTCTTCCCTCCCTATCCAAATGCGATTGACTTTCGAGTCCCAGAAGTCCCACACCGTCTCAGTAGCGGTTTGAATCTCTTTCTTATACTCAGCCTGAATCATGGCCTTAGAGCGAGTGGTCTTATTTGCCACCCACACATAACCATCCATGCCCACTTCATAGGTTACAAACCGAGCATCGCAGGGCAATACATCGGGGATCAGGGTATCCCCCAGGGCTCGCAGACAGTTCCGGGTGATGACATAACCCCGCAGGGAGGCTTGCTCAACGCAAAAGCGGAATAGCGGTGTCCTCCCCAGCTTAATCAGCCTGCTGTCAATCTCGTATGCCATAGCAGCCAGGAAGTCCTCAACAAGCGTACTTTCCTTGTCAGACAGTTCCTCGCCCTCAACCTCAGTCTGGGGGTCAGCAGAAGAGAGTAAGCCCATGACGCGCCCCACGAAGATGGCCGGGTCGGGCAAGGTCACATTATCAACCCGTTTTAGCGCAACCCCGGTCTTCAGGGACTTCATCTGGAAAGCCTCCAGGAAAACCAGCGCCTTGTCTGCGTCCATGCGAGTAAAAAGCTCGCTGAACTCCTGCTCCTTTTCCTCGATGTCCTTTAATTCAATGTCCATCTCTTACCACCTTAAAATAGTGCCTGCGCTATCGTATTGCTCCGTACTGTCTCAGGTGTAAAATCAGAAAGAATATATCTCTCGGCGGCACATAAATGGTATCTCGCCTCGTCCTCAATGTCTTCTGTCGGCATCCCCCTGCTATCGAGCTTGCGACTGAAGGTTCTTTTCTCATCAAGATAATTTCGCAGGTCGTTGAACACCTCAATCTTGTTTAGCTGGTGCATCCCCTGGACTTTGAGTATCTGATATTCGACCTTGTTATTCTTGGGCTCAATGATATGCCAGCCGTGCGCGCTGTACCCTTGCCTGATTTCGTCCTCCTGGTGGCTGCCGCCCACACGCCTCACCACATTGTAGCCCGCGGTTATCTTCTCAAACTCCTGTACGTGCTGATGGATAGACCGCCCGGGGCCAGGGAGGTACTCATGGAATAGCCTGAACTGCCCGGTCGCAGGATTAAGAGCATAGAACAGAGCAGCAGGATTGGAGGCCCCGAAGTCGTGCCCTACGTAGATTTCCCACGTTTTCGGTATCGGCGCTCTGTTAATCAGGCAGGCTCTTTCGTCAAAAGCCTGATAGATAAGCCCGGCAGGTCTTTCAAACCTGCCGTCGTAGAGCATGGCAAAGCGCCACGGGGGTAATCTCTGCCTCTCCTCTTCGTAACTTGCGATGGGATAACCAGGTCTGTCGATACTGCGCCACGTTCTGACACAATAGCCTGGTTGGTTGCGCTTATCCCAGACCTCAGTCAGCAGCCAGCCCAGGTTATAGGGCGTGGTTGCTATCAGTATCTGGCCTCTCATCATAGACACACGTTGCCGGGCGGTATCATAGGCCAGGAGCTTCATCTGCCCGCCCTCGTCAAGCACATAGCCTTTCACGGCAGCCCCCTGCATGGAGTCGGGGTTGTCAGCACTACCCAGATATATCTGGCCGAAGTCCGTCTTGAGTATCTTGTCGACGGCGTGATAATCCGGGTGGTGTCCTACCTGCCGGAAGTAGTCTATGAGCGAAGGTCTGTCAGGGTCGGAGCTGGTAAGCATAATCTTCGCCAGCATGCCGAAGGTCGGCTCTGCGAGTCCCCAGGTGTTGCCGGGAAGTGCCTCCATGCGGGAATGCAACCACCAGTATGCGAGTATTGTTTTGCCTCCGCCCGTCCCGGAGATAGCAGCCTGCACAGACGACTTGTAGTCAGTCAGGATGTCCGATTGCCCTGGCAGCAGCCTAATCTGTTTTACTGTTGCTGTCACCACTCATCATCTCCTTGGCTGTGCGTGTTGTTCCGTCCGAGCAGAGAAACAGAGAGGTCTCTACCCGGTCTCCCGGCTTTGAACCCTCAAGTCCCATCACCTGCCGAGGCTTACCGAGTTGCCGATCGCACAGATAGATACAAGCCTGATGATTCCCAGCAAGGCAAAGTTCAGCGAGTTTCTTGAGAATCTTAACGGTATCGATCGCGTCAACGGCGTTAGCGACAATGGTTTTGGGTTCCTTTTTGCGTCCGTTTTTAATGCCATTCTCTTTCCCGAAAAGGTGATGACCTGGGGCGAAACAGCCATTGGGTTTTCGTCCGTCTGCGTTTTCCTGCCCATTCTCAGCCATTGTTTTAATCACACCCTTTTTTAGTTCTCTCCCCCCCACCCCCTACCCCCTCCCCCCCATGCCGCAACCACGTTTTAGGATAATATAACCGCCCCGGTAGTAAGCCGACCAGCCGGAGAGGATGCAGAACTTTACCAGCTCAGGGCAGGTCTGGACTGGGAGGCGGGCTATACCCTCGCCGACTGAGGTAGGGTTACCCGCGTGCTTATCGAACTGGATGAGCAAGGCCTCCTCAGCTACCCTGGCTCGTTCTACAACTGCGCCTGCTTTACTGCTTCTCATTTCCGTGCCGGTGCCGGTGAAGTCATGTCTGGCCTCGCCAGCACCAAATCAGAAAGGAGGGGTGAAACGGAGAATCCCCTCAAGGGAGGGGATAACCAGGGAGGAGAAAGCCCTGGTTGCAGTCAAATAAAAAGGCACTCTTTAAGCGCCCTCTGATACGATTCCGCTAGGATAAGTATAACACACCCTGTCAAGGACAAAAGCGACAAAAATGGCATTTTCTGAAGCTGGCCTTGTCGCCGATTATTTGGGGCTAGTTGTCATAATGACATCACTGTCTGGCTCATTCTCTTGGCTGCTATCTCGCAATAAGCCTCACAAATCTCGATGCCTATGGCTTTTCTGCCAAGGTCTTTGGCTGCTCGGAGTGTTATCATCTAACTGCAAACTCTCTTTCGCAATAAGGACATGAGACTATTCCATTGTGTATCCGTTTCAGCACAAGTAATAAGTTCGCAGGCATATTATCATCTTTAACTCCGTTTCGGTGATGTACAAATTCGTTCTCCTTTAATGGTCTACCCAGTATTTGACTCATTATCAACCTATGTTCGGCTATCAAGCCACTTGAATTTGCGTTCGGGTGTTCTGTGACTCGAAGCCATATATACCCATTCTTATCCCTGAATCTTCCACCCTTCCATGATGTCGAATCCTTGCCCTTGCGATTCCATGTAACTATCCCCTTAGTGCCTTTCCATGGGATTGATAACTTCCCTTCCCGAAATAACTGCTTGCGAGTTTCCCTTTGTTTTTGTCTCGCTTCCTCCGTCCTCAACCTCCCTTTGTTCGCTGCCGATATTTTGCGCTTCGTTTCTTCTGTCTGAGTGTGAGCCATCGAATAGACCTCCTTGCTTTTCTTCTACCCTAAGTCTATCATGGCTCATAGGCATTGTCAAGTCTAAAGGCTTTTGCCGTAGTCTCTCAACCGCAATTTTGCAATATTTCTCCTCAATCTCAATGCCTATACTTTTTCTACCAAGCGACTGTGCAGCAACTAATGTTGTGCCACTTCCCATGAAGGGGTCGAGGATAAGCGATCCGTTATCTGAGCCTACCTGTAGTAACCGCCTAATCAGGTTAAGTGGTTTACCCGTAGGGTGATAATCTTTTGCGCCACCTGGCATAACGATAAATCTGGCACGGGATTCATATCCTCCGTAGAGTCTTTGGAATCGATGAACAATATACTCTGTATCAGGTAAATAATTGCAATTCATTAAAGGTGTTGGGTCTGGTTTGTTCCACGTTAGAAGCATCCACCGTCCGCCTTTAGCGGCAAGGGTTAACAAGTCTATAAGTTGATCCTTTGAACAAAAGCACATCCAGCTTTCAAATGGCGAGAGGATATCCATGTCAAACCCATCTGTTAGTCCTGCAAGAGATTCTGCATAGCCTCTTTTCTTACCAAGTCCTCCGCCAGTCGCAGTTAGTTCATACGGCGGGTCAGTCAGTACCAAGTCCACCTTCGGCAACTGGGGCAGAATCAAACGACAATCACCGTGATAGATGGTTACTGCCGAGTCCTCGTAATATGGTTTCATTTTCTCCTCGCGTCCTCTTTCAGCCAGTGGATAGCCCAATCAATGACCTGCGCAATATCCCGTTCTACCGTGCGCTCATGGCAGCCTAGCAGTTTACCGATCTCCTCATAACTTTTCCCGTGAAACAGATAGAGCCGAGTCGCCTTGTGTTGGCGGTATCCCGACTCCTGGCTGGCCTCCGTCATGTAGAACAGCACTTCCAGCATATTGGTGAAGGCAGGGGTAAGTTCTGAACCTCCGCCTTTAGTCATAGTCATGGTATCGGTTTGGTGATCCATCACATCTGAGTCTGCCTGTATCACCATAGACTCAGGCAATAACCCGGCGTAGAAAGAGGAGACGGTTCGGGGCTGAGGATTGATCGCCATTTTCAGGAAGTGCATAAAGTCGCGGCGAATCCGGGAGTCGGAATGGGTTTTTAGATACTCAATGCCCGATATTTCCTGCACTCTCACCCCTTTCTCAATCTATGGACTCTCCCTGTTATCCCTTCGCCCCTGAACAGTTAAGGCAATCCGCAGAATTGGCATTTTCCCCCCATATTACTCTCCTTTCGCTATAGATTCGATACTAGCCCACATCGAAGGACGCCACACAAATACCTTGAGGGCTTCGTCTGAGCTAAGTTCTACCAGCGAGAGCAAGGTGTACCAGTCTATTTGTTCAGGACTTAATTTTCCACCCTCACTCTTGATTTCCGCGATAATTAGTTGCCCATCTTTTGTTATAAGGGTGTCGGGGAATCCCTTATCACCCTGTATGGCAGTACGCCAGCCCTCTTGTGTACGCGCTGGGCGGAAATGGCAAATATGCCACTTGTATCTCTGGAACAGTTCGATTACGCTATCCTGAAACTCTCGCTCTGTAATCTTGGAATCGAGAACCTGGCGAGCTGTCTTCATGGCTTCTGTTCCTTCTTCAATTTCCGCACAAATATCTGTTCCGTACCGAGTTCAAATAAGACCGTTCCAAACTCCAATGTCTTCTCCTCGTAGGGGCATGGATTAGTTCGGCATGGGAAGAATGGCGCGCCTGCCACTTCAATCCCGCCTACCAGTATCTTCCCGCAGTCTCCAAAGCAATGTTTATCAACCTCTACCTTTTG
>Ga0315288_10001701_pt1 | contig 28534 bp, 18 predicted proteins | sample YL17G11_20_MG_FD_203454 | JGI IMG/M metagenome (GOLD analysis project Ga0315288, IMG submission 203454) | Sediment microbial communities from Yellowstone Lake, YNP, Wyoming, USA - YL17G11_20 | ecosystem: Environmental > Aquatic > Freshwater > Lake > Sediment | place: USA: Wyoming | collected... | reverse complement strand
CACCGCTCCAGCCGCCGCCATTGCCGCCACCGATGATGCCGCCGGCGCCGCCACCGCCGCCGGTGGCGGCTTGTGGGACGTGGGTAGCAGGGCGGGCGGGTATGCTGTGTGTCGGGAATGAAGAAGATGATGAAGAAGAAGAGAGGAGAGGTCGCGGACGTAGGAATGGTGAGAGAGCGCATGCGTCTGTTTGGGCGTTTGCTGCAGGCGGTTTGGAGGGGGCTGGCAATGCGCCCACCCCTCCATCTGACAAGCTCCACCGTGTGCGCGGTCTTGCCAGGGTCGTGATCAAGGGGCCGGGCGAGCTTTCTCCGGGGAAATGCGGCAATGCACCAAAAAGGAACGCACCATCGCGGCGGGCCTGCGGTCGGCGCCCGGGCGGGCAGGCGGGAGGGGATCGGGCGGCCGGCACCGCCCACACGGGGAGCCAGGCCCCTCATGTGCAGGACGATGGTCATTGGAGTGTGGAGGGTAGGGTGGGCGCTGTGCGAGAGGAGGATTGAGAGTTGCGCGGCGCCCGGGGGGGGGGGAGAGGAGTGGTGGGGGGCGTGCACTCCTCGCTTCGACCTGGTTCGCCTGGTCCTCTTTTTAAAATCCCGCAAATCCACATCCCCCCGCTCGCATACATGCGGGACGACACACACCCCAGCTAGCCTGAGAGCGACCTCACCCTCGCGCCCAACACAACACTCCACCAAAAAAAGATAAAACAGGGGGGGGCCGCACGGCCCCCCCCCGCCGTCTCTCACCCAGGCGGGCGCGGCGGCCTGGCCGCCGGGTCCGCCACGGGCGCCGCCTCCCCCGCCGCCGCGGCCGCCGCGGCCGCCGCGCCCCGCCGCGCGCGCTCGGCCCGCTGCGTTTCGGCCAGCAACAGCGCCCGCAGGCGGGTGATGATCTCGGCGAAGCGGGGCCGCTTCTCCGGGTCGTGCTGCCAGCAGTCGTTCATGAGCTGGACATAGGCGGGCTGGCCGGGGAAGGGCGGGGTGGGCAGGTCGGCGCCCGCCGGGACGGGCGGCCGGGTCCGGTCATCCGTCACCAGCTTCACCACCTGCCAGGGCCCGCAGTCGTGCCAGGGCAGCTTCCACGCCAGCAGCTCCCACATGATGACGCCGTACGAGTAGACGTCGCTGGAGAAGGAGTAGCCCCGCCCCGACAGGATTTCGGGGGCCAGCCACCGCGGGTTGGAGGCGGCCAGCGACGAGACGACGGCCTGCTCCTCCAGGACGCGCGACAGGTTGAAGTCGCACACCTTCACCCGCCAGTGCTTGTCGACCAGCAGGTTGGGCGACTTGAGGTCCCGGTGGATGACGGGCGGGTCGGAGGAGTGCAGGTAGTTCATGCCCTTGGCCGCATCCAGGGCCATGCCCAGGCGGCGGGGCCAGTCCAGGGAGGCCGCCCCCGCCGGCGTCGCCGCCCCGCGCTTCAGCACGTCCGTCAGCGACCCGCGCGCGCAGTACTCGGTCACCACCAGCGGCGGGTCCACGCACACGCCCAGGTACATGACCACGTTGGGGTGGCGCATGGCTGCCATCATCGAGGCCTCCTTCTGCAGGCCCGCGAGCAAGGGGTTGGGCCCGGCGGGCGGCGGGATGGCGTCCTCCCCCTCCTCCCCCTCCTCCCCGTCGCCCAGGCCGAGGGAGGTGGAGATGAGGACCTTGACGGCGACCGTCGTCTCCCGCCACTTGGCCAGGTAGACCTTGCCGAAGGAGCCCTCCCCGATCTGGCGCACAATCTCCAGGTCCCGCCACTGGACGGCCCAGAGGGAGGCCTCCACCCCGCCCCGGGTGCCGGCCAGGGCGCCGGACCCGGAGCGGGCGGCGGCGTCCAGGCTGGACAGGTCGGCCGAGCCCGCGCCCCCCGGCGGCCCCCCGCTGCTGCCGTCGCCGCCCGGGCCGTCCGACACGCCGCGCAGGAGCAGGGCCGCGTCCGTGTCGGACCGGCCCAGCCCGGCCGCCGCGTCGCCCGCGATGGCGGCCGCGGACCGGGAGTTGAGCAGGCGGAGGGCGGGGTCCCGGTCGAGGGCGGAGTCCCGGATCTTGGCGTTGTTGGCGGCCGCATGGTCGGCGCCGCCCGGGCCGCTGCTGTGGCCGCCGCCGCCGTAGCCCAGGCGCGCCTTGACCGCCTCCAGGTCGTCATCCGAGGCGCTCCCGCCCGCCGCCGCCCGCCGCTGCCGGGTGGCCGCCCGGTAGACGGCCGCGACCAGGGCCACGGTCGCGGCGATGGCGCCGACGAGGATGCCGGCGATGGCGCCGGGGGACACGCCCGCCCCGCCGCTGCCGCCCGAGCGCGAGGACGCCCCCGACACCAGGGGCGGCAGGCCGGCCGCCCCCGCCCCGCCCGCCCCGCCGCCCAGGTTGAGGGGCGTGCCCAGCATGATGTCCGACGCGGGCGGGCCCTCCCCCAGGACCCGCATCAGGAGGACCTGGACCTTGTCCGCCGGCACCACCCCCGACGCGGCCATCTGGGACGCCATCGACCCGCTGTCCACGGCCGTCTGCAGCATTTGCATCACGTCCTTGGCCCGGCCGGCCGGGGCGGTGATGGTCGCATTGAAGGTGACGTGCTGGGCGCCCGAGACGGTGAAGGAGTACCCGTCCAGGGTGACGCCCCCGCCGCCGCCGCCCTCCCGGGAGGGCGCCGGGTCGGCGGCCAGGCGGCGCAGGCCGGCCAGCAGGCGGCGGCGCCCCGCGGGAGGGGCGGCGGCGGCGGCCGGCGCGGGGGCGGGGGCACCAGGCGCGGCCGGCGCGGGCGCGGGCGCGGCCGGGCCGGGCGGCGGCGCCTTGGCGGCCGCCTCCCGCGCCTCGGCCGCCGCCTTGTCCCGCTCCCGCTCGGCCGCCCGGTCGGCAGCCTTGCCGCCCCCGCCCTTGGGCGGCGGCGGCGGCGGCGGCGGCGCCCCGCCCGCCGCCTCCGCCCGGGGCGCCTCCACGGGCACGTTGATGAGGGCCAGGTCGGTCAGGGTGACGGTCGGCGGCGGGGCGGACTGGCCGGGCGGCAGGACGACGGCGACCTCGCCCACCGACCGCAGCTCCAACAGGTGGGGCACAGTCTGGACGGTGTCGCTGACCACCACCATCGCCGCCCGCTGCTGGGCGGCGCCAAAGGGGACCAGGCCGGTGCCCGTGAGGAGGAGCTCCAGGGAGACCGTCTTGAGGGGGCCCGGGTCGGACGGCAGCGAGTTGAAGGAGGGCCAGACGAGGGGGCCGGCGTCCGCGGGCGGGGGCGGGGGCGGGGCGGGCGCAGCCGGGGCGGGCGCCGGGGCGCCCGCCCCGCCATCCGGGGCGCCCGCGCCGCCCGCGCACTGGACGGAAACCGGGCTGACCGTGCACAGGAGGAGGGCGAGGGCCAGGGCGGCCCAGGCGGGAGGCGGGCCGGGGCGGGCCCCGGCGCCGCGGCCGCCCCGGCCGCGGCGGGTTGGGGAACGCATTGAGAGAAGCTGCTGCTGCTGGTTCTCTTTGCTGACTTTTGTGAGGCAACTCTCTCTCTCTCCCTTCTCACACACACGCGCGCGCTCAAGCGACTGACGGTTCAGGCCGACATGGCGAGCGCCGCGCAGGAGGGGGGGGAGAAGAGCGGGGTGGGCCGGCTGTGGAGAGGGGGAGCATTGGGAGAAGGAGGGTGAGAGCGTCGAGGGCCGAATGGCTGAACGTCGCACACACCGCCCCGCCCCGCGCAAAAGGATGGACGCGGCCACGCCCGCATTTTCGCTTCACGCAAAAAAATGCATTGGCATGGCCAGACGCGGATAGGGGTGCGGGTGGGCGCGCCCAGGCCCGACCAGAGGGGCCAGCCGCGTACGTGTCAGGGGGCAGCCAACTGCTCTCCCCCCCGCGCTCTTTTTTTGGCCGAGGCGCGCGTCCGGCCGCCCCCGCCCTTGCCATAACCGCCTCGGCCACCTCCCGCCTCGCACCGGGTGGTGACTGGGCACTCTCGGGACCCCTCAAGCCGGCCTGGGGCGGGCCCGGCGAGAGGTGGGGTGCGGCGGGCCACGGGTGCGCCGAGGTGGCCTGTGAGGCGTGCTGCAAGAGAGGCTCTCTTCTCCAGCGCGCACGCACGCGCCGTCCCACGCATTTGGGGGGAGGGGGCGGGGCAGCGTGCGTGTGTGTGCGTGACCCGGGAGGAGAGGCTGGGTGGTGCGGGTTTGCGTACCTGGAGATAGATCCCGGGCGCGTGAGTACACACGGCGCGGAGAGGGGGGGGTGAAGGAATTTGAGAGAGGAGAGAGGAGCAAGCGAGCGGGCGCCTCGGCCGACGTGCACGCACTTGCTTTTGCCCGCAATGACTTTGAGAGGCGCCCGCCCGGCGTCCTGACCGGGCCTGTGTGTCCTTCAACCCCCACGCACGCCCTCATCTACCCCTCTCCCACGCACCCCCGTGCAAAAGGGCTGAGGGCAGCAAATCGCGGCTTGGAGACGGAGCAACACACCGCGGGCGCACCGCATTGAAAAAAACAAAACGCGCCGACTCTCTCTCTCATGCCCACCCCACGCGCCGAGGACGGCCGCAGGGTCGCCACATCTAGTCGGGACGCCCGGGTGGCTAGCTCGACGCAGGTAAGGGAGGAGGAGGACGGGGTGTTCAGGCAGAGAGAGAGACGAAGAGAGACGAGCGAACCGGCGCCGCGCGCTCGCGCTCGCTCCCACAACCTTGCTGCTGCTCTCTCCCCCCCCGCCCACGGGGCACCCCCGCCGCCCGCCGGCAGCCCCGGGAGACGACACATGAGGGAGCGGTCCACATGCCCTCCACTTGTCAACACCGCCCCTCAAAACCACCACATTTTTTTTCTCTTACCCACGCGCAGTCCCTCATCACTGTTGCCAACGCTCCCTCCACCGCCGCCGCCGCCTCTGCCCTCACGGCCGCGCTCGACCCGGCGTCCGCGGCGGCGGCCTCCCTCGCCTCCGCGGGCGCCTCACTGCTGGCGGCCTCCTCCTCCACCTTCACAGCCTGGTTTGGCGGTGGGGTGGGCGGCGCGGCCAGTGCGGCCGCGGCCGCCCTGGGCGGCGACCAGCTGCCGCTGGTGCCGCCGCCACTGCAGCCAGGCACCCTCCCCGCCGTGACGCCCGCCGACATGGCGGCCCTCCTGACCCGCCTGGGCCCCGCCCTGGCGGGCTTCGAGGCGCGGCAGGCCCGCCGGGAGGGAGGGGCGGCGGCGGCGGGCGCCCCGGCCCCGGCCTCCTCCACGACTGCCGCCACGGCCGCCACGTCCGGCCACCCCCCGCCGCCGCCCGGGCGGGGTGCGGGCCTCCTCCGTGCCCTGGACGCCATCCCGCCCATCTTTTTTGACGCAAGCTTCTCCCTGGCGGACCCGGACGCCTGGGTGGCGCTGCACGGGGCGGCAGGCGGAGGAGGCGGAGGAGGGGCAGGCGACGCGTCCGCCGCCGACCCAGGCAGCGACGGGGCCGAGGCCGCCCGGGCGGCCGCCTCGGACGCCCTGGCCGCCCGCCTCGCCATAGCGGAGGCCGCCCTGTGCGATGAGGTGGCCGCCCGGACGGACGCCCTCGCGGGCGCCGCGGGCGCGCTGCAGGCCCTGCGAGGCGAGGCCGGGCGGGCGGCCGACGCGGCGGCCGGGCTGAGGGGCCTCGTCCGCTCCCTCGCCCCCGGCCTGGCCGGCGCGGGCGCGCCCCTGAAGCGCCTCACCCGCCGGCGAGACGCGCTGCGGGCGGTGGAAGGCCGGGTGCGCGCGCTGGGGAGGGCGGCCGACGCCCGGGCGGCGGCCGCGGCGTGCCTGGCCGCGGGGGAGTGGGAGGGGTTGCTGGCCGCGGCGGGCGAGCTGGACGCCGCGCTGGCGGCCGCCGCGGGGGGCGGGGGGGGCGGCGCCGGCGCCACCCCCATACCCACCCCGTCTGCGGGAGACGGCGTGGATGCGGGGCACGTGGGCGCGGCGCCGACCGCGGCGGCGGCGGCGGCGGCGGCGGCGGCGGCGGCGGCGGGAAACCCACCCCTGGCCGCCCTGGCCGGCGCGCCCGCCCTGGCGGCCTCGGCCGCCCTGGAAGCCCGCCGCCTCCTGCGCGGGGCGGCGGTGCGGGCCATGAACTGGGCGGGGGTCGGGGACGCGGTGGCGGCCGGCGTCGGGCGGCCGCCCCTCCCGCCCGGCGACGGCCCGCCCTGGCCGCCCGACGGGGCAGCGCTCGCGGCCGCCCTGGCGGGCGCGGCCATGGCCGGGGACCCCGGCGGGTCCGGCCCCCTCGCCTCCGCCGCGGACGCGGCGGCCCTGGAGGCCAAGGCCGGCGTGCGGACGGCCGCGGAGGCGGCCCTGGCGGCAGCCGCTGCGGGCACGGCGGCAGGCCGGCAGCCGGCGGGCGGGGCGGCCGCGGGCCCGCTGGCGGCCCGGGTGGCGGCTGCGGGCCCCGCCGCGGCCGACGCCGTGCTCGACGCCGCGACGGCCGCCGCCGCCGCCGTCCTCGCCCACGCGGCCGCCTGCGCGTCCGCGGCGGTGGCCGCGGGGGGCGACGCGGCCGGCGCCGCCGCCATCGTCCAGGCCGCCGCGGACGCGGTGGGCGGGCGGTGGGGCGCCCTGCTGGCCGCCCGCGTGCGCGCGGCCCCGCCAGACAATCACGAGGCCGCCCGGGCCGTCTTTGGCCGTGTCGCCGCCCTCGCGGGCGCCATCACGGCCGCCGGCGCCCGCCCGCCCCCCTCCCTGCGCGCCGAGACCGAGGCAGCGGGCCGGGCGGTCGCGGACGCCCTGTACGCGCGCCTCAGCTCCACGCTCGCGGCCGCGGTGGAGTGCGAGACCTGGAGCGTGGTGGCGGCCGTGCCGCCGGCGGCCCAGGCAGCCCTGGACGCCCTGGAGCGCGGTGCCGGCCCGGGCTTCGGTCCCTCCCCCTCCTCCCCCGCCGCCGCCCCCGCGGCCGCGGCCGCCCCTCCCCACCGCCTCCTCATCGGCGGCGCCCCGCACGCGGTCACGGGCGCGGCCCTGGCCTTCCTGGAGGCGGCCGGCGAGTGCGCGGCCACCGCGGCCGCCCTCCCCCCCGGCGCCGCCCCCGCGCTGGCCCTGCGCTGCGCAGGCCTGGCCAAGGCCTACAACGCGGCCTCCTGCCGGGCGGTGCTGGGGGCGGGCGCGCTGGCCAGTGCCGGGCTGAAAGCCCTGTCCGCCCGCCACCTGGCCGCGCACTCGGCCTCCCTGGCCGCGGTGGCCGGGGTGGCGGCGTGCGCCGAGGCCGCCCTGCTCGCGTCCGCGGGCGGCGGCGGCGGCGCCGCGGCATCGGCGGGCGTGGTGGCCGCCCGCGAGTGGGCGTCCGCGCGGGCCGACCTGGCCACGCACCGGGCGGGCGTGCACGCCAAGCTGGTCGCCCTCGCCCGCGACGCGGCGGGCGCGGGCGTGCGGGCCCTGGCGGCCGACCCCGCCGCGTGGGCGGGCGGGCGCGGCGGCGCGCCCTCGCCCTTCGCCGCGGGCCTGGCCCGTCAGCTGGGCGGCCTGGGCGCCGCGCTGGGGTCCGCCCTGCCGCCGGGCGACGCGGACGGCGTGCTGGGCGCGGCGGCGGGGGCGGGGGGCGGGGCGGCCGCGGCCGCGCTCGCGGCCCTGAGCGGTGGCGGCGCCGCGCATGCTGCGCAGGCGGCGGCGGATGCGGGCACGCTGGCGGCCGCGCTGAGGGGCCTGCCCCTGCCAGAGGGCGCGGTGGCCGGGGCGGTGGCCGCGCTCGAGCGGGTGGCAGCCCAGGCAGCCGCCCAGGCAGCGGCGGCGAACGTGGCGGTAGAGGCGCCCCCACCTGCACAAGAGGAGGGCGAGGAGGTGGAGGGCGAGGAGGAGGAGGGGGAGAAGGAGGAGGAGGCGGAGGGTCCACCACCGCCTCTGCCGCCGCCGCCGCTGCCACAGGCGGCGCCGGCTGAAGTTGAGGAGCGGGGGCCGCTGTAGCGTGTTGTGTAGATGAGAGAGAAAGAAGAAAGAAGAGGCTGAGAAAAGACGTCGGGACGACCCGCGCATTCTCATCACTCGTGCCAATTCTCCGGCACACACACCCACACCCAGCCATGCTCTTGCGTCCCTCCGCGGGCGCGCGGGCCCCGCTCGCGTCCTTGGACGCCTACCGAGCAGCGGAGCGGCGGGGCGGCGGGAGTGGGGGCGCCAGCGTCGGCGCACTCTCCGGCACGGGGCACGGGGCCTCCCCCGCCCTGCCCTACTTCCCGTCCACCTCCTCCTCCGCGGCCGTCCCGGAGTATGAGACCCTGGCCCTGCGGGTCGCCCCGCCGGAGGTCATCATCGACAACGAGGCCTCCCCCGGCGCGACGACCATCCGTGTGTCCTCCGCCAACCGGGCTGGCACGCTCGTCTCGGTCTGCTCCGTCCTCATCTCGCTCTCCCTGGACATTCGCAAGGCCCACATCTCCTCGGATGGGGGCTGGTTTCTGGACGGTGCGAGGGAGAAATGAAAGGAGCGGGGGCGCGTGCATGGTTGCTTGAGGCTTGCGGGGGGCGCGGTGCTTTGCCCCGACGCGAGCGAAAAAAGAGTCGACGCGACGGTGCGGCGGCTTTGTGTTTCGCGTCTCCTCCGCCCCGCGCGCTCAAACTCCACCCACCTCTCCCCACCCACACGCCAGTCTTCGAGGTCACGGAAACTTCGGGCGCCCAGGTCACGGACGAGCGCAAGATCGACACGATCAAGAGGGTGAGAAGAGGAGAGGAGACAACGCGCGCGCCTGGCATGCGAGCGAGGGCAAAACTCTCTTCCGCCCGCGAATAAATGCGCACCTCATATCCAATGGGCGGCCGCCTTCATCACATTCTCTCCCGTCCCATCTCCACCTCTAGATGCTCGACATCGAGTACACCGACGACGCCGACCTGGCCCCCAACACCGACGACACGGACGACGCGGACCGGGTGGAGACGACGGTCGTCGAGCTGGCCGGCGTCGACCGGTGCGGGCTGCTCGCCGACGTGACCGACCTGTTGACGGGCGCGGGCTGCGACGTCCGGTCGGCCGCGGTCTGGACGGCCGGCGGGCGCGTGGCATTTGTCCTATCCGTCACGGAGAAGGGGCGGGCGGTGGAGGACGGGGCCAAGGCAGCCCGCCTGGCCCAGGCGCTGGCCGACATGATGGGCGGCCACAAAGGGGGCGGGGGCGGGGGCGCCGACCGCCCGCACCGCTCGCCGCCCTCTCCGCCCGCGGACTGTGTCGTCCGCCTGGAGCGCGTCCGGGGGGACGTCCGCCACGACCGCCGCCTGCACACCCTGCTCCTACGCGAGGAGGCCCGCAGCTGGGGGCACGGCGGGGCGAACGGCGAGGACGCCTCGCCCTCCCCGCCCGCCGGCCCGGCCACGCCTGGCTCGGCGTCCGCCTCGCCCGACCGACAGCGTGCCGGCGGCGCCTCTTCCGCCCTCCACGCCTCCTCCGCCGCCCTCGCCCGCCCCGCCATCGCCGTGCGCCCCTGCTCCCGCACGGGGTATTGGACGGTCACCATCGCGTGCGGGGACCGGCCAAAGCTGCTCTTTGACACGCTGTGCACGCTGAGCGACCTGGAGTACGACGTCTTCCACGCGACGGTGGGGGCCTCCCCGCTCCCGGCCCCTTCCCTGACGTCCATGGCCAGCCTGGGCGGGTCGGCGTCCTCCCTGGACGGGGGGTGGGGCACGGCCGACGGCGGCCCGTCCGCCGCCGCCGCCCCTGCTGCTTGCCGCCCCGCGTCCGCGGGCCGGCGCCCCTCCGCGGGCGGCATTGCGCACCAGGAATACTACATCAAGCCCCGGTGGGCGGCGGCGGGTGGGGGTGGGGGGGATGGGAGCGCGCCCCCCGGCAGCGGCGGCGGCGGCCCGCCCTGCTTCTCGGCCCCGCTCCCGGTCGTGCCCGCCCCGCTCGCCGCCCCCGCCGTCGGCCCGCCGCCCGCCTACTGGGACCCGGCCCGGGGCGCCCAGCTGGCCGCCGCCCTGGAGGCCTCCATCCTGCGCCGGGTGCCGCGCGGCCTTAAACTGCACGTCCGCTCGCACGACCGGTTCGGGTGCCTGGCCAACCTGGCGGCCGTCCTGCGGGGCGCGGGCCTCACAATCACGCGCGCCAAGGTGCGCACGTTTGCGGCCGACCGGTCGTCTGGCCACACCTTCTACGTGATGGCGAGCGGCGGGGCGACCTCCGACGGCCTGGTCCCACCCGACCGGAGCGCGGTCCAGGCGGCGTGCGCGGCGGCGGGCGGGCACCTGGCTGACCCGTCGCCCTCCCCCGATGGTGGCGGCGGTGTGGGGGGCGGGGCGCACCACCACCACCCCCACACAACCCACACCCAGGCGAGAGCGTTTTCATATTCCTTCCTCTCCCGCCGGGCGGCGGGCGGGGGGCGGGGCGGGGCGGTGGCCACGCCTGGAATTGGCGCGCAAGGGCTGCCGGCGAAAGGCGGCGCGGCCGGGTGCGACGGCGGCCAGGGCTGGCACGGCGCGGCCAGTGGCGGCGCCCCCACGCCCGTCCCCGCCCACCACGCCCGGGGCGTCCCGACGCCGCCCCGCCCACGGGTGGGGTCGCTGCCGGGGGCCAGCCCGGATTCGGACGGGTCGTTTTAGAGAAGGGGTGATCCTGTGCGCCTGCGTGTGTGTGTGTGTGTGTGTTGTAACTCTATAACATTGAGAACAGTGCGGGACGGGAAGACGGGTGGAGAAGAATGATAGAGCACAGGGCAAGGGCGCGAGCAGAGAAGACAGACCAGTTCAGTTGTGCGGGCGACGCAAAAGAGTCTCTCTGCCCGCCCCGCCTCTCACTGTAATGGTGCATCCCCCCTCCAGCGATGACATCAGACCCCCCCGCCCCCCGCCCGGCGGGTCGGATGGCGAGGGTGATGACGCCCCGGACGTCGGCCCGCCCGCCCCATCATTAGGCGGCTGCGGACCAGATGCGGAGGGCGCCGACGTCGGCCCCCGCCCGCCTCCCGACCTGAGTGCGGGGGACGACGCCGATGACGGCAGCCCGGACGTTGGCCCGGCCCCGCCCCAGCCGAAGGCCAAGAAGCGCAAGGTGAGCAAAGACGGGCGAGAAAAGCAAAAGCCGCCGCGACGCGCTCGCTCGCTCGCCCGCTCGCCCCCAACCCCCTTTTTTGCGACCTCATACCCCCGCCCTCTCCGCTCTCTACCTCCCTCTCTCCTCCCAAGGTCCTCCCCCACGAGGCCGTCTACCTGGACGCCCTCCCCTGCGCCGCCATGTACGAACGCTCCTTCATGCACCGGGACACGGTCACCCACGCCGCGGTGGCGGGGCCGGCCGACTTTGTGCTGACGGCCTCGGTGGACGGGCACCTCAAGTTTTGGCGCAAGACGGCGACGGGGCTCGAGTTCGCCAAGCACTTCCGCGCGCACTTGGGCCCCATCACGGGCTTAGCCATCTCCCCCGACGGCGCCCTGGCCGCCACCATTTCCGCCGCCGACGGGACGGCGAAAGTATTCGACGTCCCAACGTTTGACATGGTCGCCATGGCCCGCCTGCCTTTTCCCCGCCCGGCCGCCCTCGCCTGGGGCGCCGACGCGTCCCTCATCGTGTCGGATTCCGCGTCGCCGACATTAGCTGTCCTGGACGGGCGGGAGCCGGGGGGCGGGCGGGACGTGGTGTGTGACCTAGGGGAGGGGCGGGCGCCTGTGGTCGCGCTCGCGTGGAACGCGCCCGCGGGCGCGCTCGTGCTAGCCGACGCCCGGGGCGGCCTGGACTACTGGCGGCCGCCCCTGCTGCAGGGCGGGAGAGATGGGAGTGGGGGTGGTCTCGCTGGTGCTGCTGCTGCCGCGAGAGAAGAGGATGAAGAAGTCGTGGTGGGCGGCGGGGCGGGGCCGGCGCCCACGGCCGCGGCCGAGCCTGGGGCGGGCGACCTGCACCCGCCGCCCCCTGCCCCCTCCTACTCCTACTCCCCCGCCGCCGGCACCTTCCCCGCCGACTCCGCCTCCTTCTCCTACAAATCAGACACGGACATGTACGCCCTCGCCAAAGCCCGCACGGTGGCCCTGGACCTGACCGCCTCGCCCGACGGGGCCCGCTTCGCCGGAGTGTGCGCGGACGGGCGGGTGCGGGTGTGGGATTGGGCGACCGGCCGCCTGGCCCGGGTTTACGATGAATCGCCCGACGCGGCGGCGTTCCTGCAGCGGGATGGCGGCCCGGGCGTGCGCCTGGAGGCCATCGATTTCGGGCGGCGCCTGGCGGCGGAGCGGGAGCTGGCGGCGAGCGCGGCCGCGACTGCGGCCGACGCAGCAGCGGCTGGTGCGGGTGGTGCGCCCGCCGCTCCTTCCACCCGACCCCCGCCCGGCAACGCCATCTTCGATGCCTCCAGCAATTTTCTGCTCTACCCCACCCTGCTGGGCGTGAAAGTCGTCAACCTGGCCACCAACCGGGTCGCCCGCATCCTGGGGCGGGTGGAGGCCGGCGAGCGCTTCCTGCGGGTGGCTCTGTACCAGGGGACGCCCCGGGCGGCGGGCGCGGTCGGGGCGGGCGGGGCGGGGACCGCGATCGCCCGGGCGGCCGCCGCGGCGGCGGCGGCCGGTGGCCAAGGCGGCGCCGCACCTGGTGCGCCCGCGTCCGCCGCCGCCGCCGCCGGCCCCGTCGGCGCGCGCGCCCTCGAGCCCGACCCCACCCTCATCGCGACAGCGCTCGGCTCTCAGCGCCTCTACCTGTTCTCCCGCCGCGAACCCGCCGACACCGGCGATGAGGACGCCGCCGCGACCGGCGGCGGGCGGGACGTCTTCAATGAGCGGCCCCGCGTCGAAGACATGCTGGCGGCGGGCGGAGGGGGCGCGGGGGCTGCTGGGACCGCCCTGGCGGCCGCCGCCTCGGCGGCCGCGGCCAACCTCCCGCGCGGCGCCGTCCTGCACACGACCGCCGGCGACATCGCCCTCCGCCTCTTCCCGGACGAATGCCCCAAGACCGTCGAAAACTTCAGCGGCCACGCGCGAGGCGGGTACTATGACGGCACGGCCTTCCACCGGGTCATTAAGGGATTCATGATTCAGGGGGGCGACCCCGCGGGCGACGGGACGGGGGGCACGTCCATCTGGGGGTGCGAGTTTGGGGACGAGTTCCACCGGGGCCTGCGCCATGACCGGCCCTTCACGCTGTCCATGGCCAATGCGGGGCCGGGGACGAACGGGTCCCAATTCTTCATCACCACTGTGCCCACGCCCTGGCTGGACAACAAGCACACCGTGTTTGGGCGGGTGGTGCGGGGCGCAGGCGTGGTGCAGGCGATCGAGAGGGCCAAGACTGACAAGGGGGACCGGCCCCTGGAGCCCGTGAGCATCATTAACATCGACGTCCTGGAGTCGGTTGAGTGATGGTGAGGGCGGCGGATGGGGAGGCCCCCCCTACGGCGACGCTCATGAGGGTGGGTGCGGATGGAAAAGTGAAAAACAAACATCCCCGCCCTCCCTTTCATCCTCCCGTCCGCTTGACAAACGCGCGCAGCCGCGCAATCACCTCCCTCGGCCGCGCGGCCGGCAGCCAGTGCGAGGCGTCCAGGACGCGGAGCTCGAGGTCCGGCACGAGCGCGTCCGTCCCGGCGAGGAGCTCCAGCCCGAGCGCCACGTCTCGCGCGGCATACAGCATGAGCAAGGGGACGCCGAAGCTCCCGCGCAGGCGGGCTTTGAAGGCGGCCGCCTGGGCCCGTGTGGCCGGGCGCGGGGTTACCAGGCCAAGCATACCCCGGACGAGGGCTCTGTAGTAGTTGATCGCCGCGGTCGCGGCGCCTGGGCGCAAAAATGCGGCCCGGAAGGCAGCGTCCTCTACGGCAGCGTTGAATTCCAGGAGCAGCGGCGCGGGCGGCAGCCCCGCGGCGGCCTCCACCGCGCGCGCCCGGGCCGCGTCGTCGACCGCCCGGGACGCCGCCTCCGCCCGCCGCCCGCGCACCAGCGCCCCGATGGCCGCCGCCGCCCGCCCGCCCATCATCTCCTCCGCTAACCAAGGCGCCTGGAAGAAGCCGATGTACCACGACCGGGCAGCCTGTTTCAGGCCCACGTTCCTCACAGAGGACGCCCCCGGAAAGGGGATGCACAGCAGGGCGGCCGCCTCAAAGAGGTCGGGGCCGCCCAGCGCCACGGCGTGGGCGGCGACCTGGCCGCCCCAGTCGTGGCCCACGATCGTGATTTTGGGTGAGCCAGTGCTTGCCCTCAAGTGCTGCGCTACCGCCACGATGTCCGCCGCCAGGGCGCCAATGCCATAGTCACCGACGCACGGCGGTTTGTCAGACTCTCCGTACCCACGCATGTCGACCGCCGCGACGGTGTGACCGTCGGCGGCCGCCAGGGCGGCCATGGCGGGCGCCCAGGCACCCCAAAATTCGGGGAACCCGTGCACGCAGAGGATGGTGCGGCCAGAGGGGGGCACGCCGGCAGGAGGGGGCAGGCGGACGACGTGTAGCTTGACAGGCGGGCTGCTGTCGGCCGTCACGGGCACCCACTCGTGCGTCGCGCGTGGCAGGGCGAGGCCGGGCGAGGCGGCGGCCAGCAGGCGCGCGGCCTCTGCCGCCGCGACCGCGTCGTCTGGGGAGAGGGGCAGGCGCAGGCAGGCCCGGGCACGGCGTTCCAGGAGGCGCAGGGCGAGGCGCCAGCCGAACACCAGCCAGATGCAGGGGAGGATGAGCGCGGCGGCGGCGGTGGCCACGGCCTGGGCGGGGCGCATCTTGTGATTGAAAAGGTTGAGAAGGCAGAGAGAGAGCTTGGGAGTTGGTGTTTATCTTGTGTGGCGTGACTTTTCAGGGGGGGCCTCCGCGCAGCGTGAATTCGGCTTCAGGGGTGATTAGCGACTGTTCAGGTCTGTACAAGCTGGTCTTTGGTGTATGTGAAGCATGCGTGATCAGGGCCTGTGTGCAACAACGGCACGCAAAGAAAAATGTGAAACTGATAGTCGCCGCAAAGTGAGCAGCTGGCCACACCTCTTCCGGGTTTACACTCTAAACGCCCCCCGCCGTGTGCACCCCACGCTGCTCGCCTAAAAGAGGGGACGGACCACACACCCACTGATGCTCAGTCTTACCCGCTCAGCCCTGGGCGAGCCGTCGACCTCCGCTCGCACCCCGGGGCGCCAGCACGGCCGCCCAATTATGGCCGCCGCTGCGTCCGCCGGCGCCAACACGGCGCCCACTTCGGTGCCCACCGTCGACGGCGGCGCCCGCTTCATCCGCCCGCACCTGCGCGCCTTGGCCCCGTACACGCCCATCGAACCCTTTGAAGTCCTGTCCGCCCGCCTGGGCCGGGACCCGGCGGACATCGTCAAACTGGACGCGAACGAAAACCCGTACGGCCCGCCGCCCGAAGTCGCGGCCGCCCTGGGCGCCCTGGCCTGGCCCCACATCTACCCGGACCCGGAGACGCGGGCCCTGCGGGCGGTGCTGGCCCGGCAGCTGGGCGTGCCCGCCCCTCAGCTCCTGGTCGGGTGCGGCGCGGACGAACTGATTGACCTGCTGATGCGGGCGGTCCTCGACCCGGGCGACCGCATTGTCGACTGCCCGCCCACCTTCACCATGTACGCCTTCGACGCGGCCGTCAACGGGGCGGCCGTGGTGACGGTGCCCCGCAAGCCCGGGTTCGCCCTGGATGTCGCGGGCATCGAGGACGCGGTCCGGAACAAGGGCGCCAAGGTCGTCTTTGTGACCTCGCCCAACAACCCCGACGGGTCGCTCGTGCCTGCCGCTGAGTTGGACGCCCTCCTGGCCTTGCCCGCCCTCGTCGTCCTGGATGAAGCATACATCGAGTTTGCGGACGGCGTGGCCTCCCGGGCGGGCGACGTCCTCAAGCACGACAACCTGGTCGTCCTGCGCACGTTCTCAAAGAGCGCGGGCCTGGCAGGGCTGCGGGTCGGGTACGGCGTCTTCCCGGCCGGCCTGGCCGAATTTATGTGGCGGGCGAAGCAGCCTTACAATGTGTCCGTGGCGGCGGAGACGGCGGCCCTGGCGGCCCTGTCCAACCCCACCTACCTGAAGGACGTGCGGGACGCCCTGGTGGCGGAGCGGGGGCGCCTGGCGGCCGGCCTGGCCTCCATCCCCTGGCTGGAGCCCTACCCCTCGTCCGCCAACTTCATCCTGGCCAGAGTCGGCGGCGGGCGCGACGCGGGGGCCGTACGGGAAGCGCTGGCCTCGCGCTGGGGCATCATGGTACGCCACTATGCCAAGGCCGAGCTGGCGGGCTACGTGCGGGTGAGCGTGGGCAAGCCGGAGCACACGGACAAGTTGGTGGCCGCGCTCCAGGAATTGTGATGGAAAAAAAAATGATGTGTGAAAAAAAAAGGTGCGACCGTGGGTGTGCTGCCCTCCTTCTCTTGACTCTCTCCTGTGTTGGCTTGCTTGCGAGTGCTTGGTGTGAGTGATGAGTGTGTGTGGGTGGTGTGTGGGAGGCTGCCTTTTGACTCGTGGCGAGAGAGAGAGAGAGAGAGAGAGAGAGAGAGAGAGAGCACGAGGCCAAGGTCAGACTCACAGCGGCCACTGCGGGGGGTGCCGCGCCCTCCCCTTTTTTCCGCGCGATCTCAGAGGCTCGCTTCAGACCTGCCCTTCTCTTCACACCATGGGCGCGTACCTGTCCAGCCCGGTCACGGACAAGGAGGAGGAGGCCGGCGCGGCCGACACTGCGAGCGGCCGCCTGCATTGGAGCGTGGTCTCCATGCAGGGCTGGCGGCGGACGATGGAGGACGCCCACACGGTCTCCGTGTGCGAGGAGCACGGCCTGTTTGGCGTCTTTGACGGGCACGGCGGGAGGTGAGTCGTCTGTGTGGAGCGGGAGCGGAACGGAAAACAACCGGGGTGCCGCCGTCTGCGCCCTTTCTCCTCGACCTCCCTTATCATTTTGCGCTCACTCTCCCTCCACGCCCTCTCTCTTCACAGCGAGGTCGCCCGCTTCTGCGCGGCCTTCATGGCGTCCGAAGTGCGGGGCCACGCGGCCTTCGGCCATGGGCCGGACCGTGACGTGCCCACCGCGCTGGCGGCCGCCTTCCACGGGATGGATGCGCAGCTGCGCCAGGCGCGCCCGGCCCCGCCGGCCGCCCGCCTGGCCGCGACGGCGGCCCACCTGTCGCCGCCGCTGGCAACGCCGCTGGCGTTGGAGGCAGAGGAGGAGGAGGAGGAGGGAGGAGCAGGGATGGCGGCGGTGGGCGACGAGGACGCTGCCGCTGCTGCTCCTGCCCAGGCGCCTGGTGCGAGCGCCGGCCGGGCGCCGGGCGGCGGCGAGGACGTCGCGCCAGCAGCCGCTGAGGCGGCACCGCCACCGGCTGATGACGCCACCACGGTGCGCGAGGCGGCGGGGCCGTCGCCGCCGTCCGCGCCCCCTCCTGGCGCGGCGCCAACCCCGCCCGCCCCGCCCGCCGTGGTGGCTGTGCCCCCAGCGGCTGCGAGCGCGTGGGCCACCGCGACCCTGGCCGCCGCCGCCGCCGCACGCACCCAGGCGGGCTGCACAGCCCTGGTGGCCGTCCTGTCCGGCATCGACCTGTGGGTGGCCAACGCGGGCGACTCCCGGGCGGTCCTGTGCGGGCGCGGCGGGCGGGCGCTGCCCCTGTCATTCGACCACAAGCCTGGCGAGCCGGGGGAGGCCGCCCGCATCCGCGCGGCGGGCGGCTTTGTCGCGGCCGTCGGCGGCGTCGCCCGCGTCAACGGCTCCCTCGCCCTCTCCCGGGCCATCGGGGACCTGGCGTACAAGGACCCGGCCCGCCCGCCCCCCGCCCAGGTGATCACGGCCGAGCCGGACGTGCGCCACTGCGTCCTCTCCCCAGGCGACGCGTTTCTTCTCCTCGCCTGTGACGGGGTGTGGGACGTGCTGACCAGCCAGGGCGCGGTGGACGTGGTGCGGGCCGCGCTGGCCGCGCCGGGTGGGTCTCCCTCCACGGCCGCGCACGCGCTGGTGGATGCCTGCCTGTCGCCCGACCCCCGCGCGAGCCGGGGGGCCGGGTGTGACAACATGACGGCCGCTGTTGTCCTGTTGCCGACAGTGGATAGCGAGTGAGGGGGGCCGCGCCCTTCATCAGGCTGAGATGTGTGGAAGTGTGCTTTGTTCGTTCAGGGTGTGTGCGATTTTGCTGTGCGTGTGGGCGAGAAAGAGAGAGAGTTTGCGCTTTTTTGTGGGGCCAGCTGTGTGAAAAAAATGATGAATGAAATTTTTTGAGACGCAGGGCGGGCGTGTTGCTTGGAGAGCAAAGGCATTCGCTCACACTATAATACTCTCTTTCCGCACCCCCCCGCCCGCCTTCTCAACCTCACGCCCGCCTCACATGCGCCTGGCCGCCCGCACGACGTTGCTGTCCTATCCCACACGCACGCACGCCCGGCCCCTCCCCACCCCTCCTCCCCACGCTCGCGCCATCAAAATGGCGTCGTCTGCTCCCCCCATCGGCCGCGACGCGACCCCGCCCACAGCCCCGCCCGGCCACGCCGCCCGGGTCGTGCCCGACGTGGCAGCCGGCTCAGCCGCCGTGGCTGCCCTGGTCCGGTCGGCCGCGGACGCCGCCATCGGCGCCCGGGGCGCCTTCACCCTGGTCCTGTCGGGCGGGTCGCTCGTCGCCTGCCTCGCACCCCTCGCGGGCGCGCCGGACGCGGAGCACTGGCACGTCTTCTGGGCGGACGAGCGGTGTGTGCCTTTGAGCTCGGAGGACTCCAATTACAGGGGCGCGTGCGAGGCGTTCCTGGACAAGGTAAGGAGAGGGGGAGGGGGGGGGGGGGGGGGTGAAAATAGAGGCGCGGCCTGGTGTCCCTCTCTCACCAACCTCCGCGCGCGCGCGCGCACGTTGCCTGGAAGAGGTTTTGGATCTCTCTCATGCTTTCGCTCTCGCTCTTCCTCTCTCTCTTTTCTCTCTCCAGTCCGGCATTCCGCCGTCCCAGATCCACGCCATCTCTGACGCGCCCGGCCTGAGCCCGGCCGCCGCGGCGGCGGACTATGAAGCGCGTCTTAAGGCCCTGCCGCCGGCTGTCCTGCCACGGGAGGAGGGAAAGGACGGCAAAACCTGGCCTGCCTTTGACCTCGTCCTCCTGGGCGTCGGCCCGGACGGTCACGTCGCCTCCCTGTTCCCGGGCCTGGGCGCGGTTGAGGATGACTCCGGTGCCTGGGTGCTGGGCGTGGGCGACTCACCCAAACCCCCGCCCGAACGCATCAGCCTGAGCCTGGGCGCGATCAACGCGGCCGCTGCGACGGCGGTCGTCGCCCTGGGCGCCGGCAAGGCGCCCATCGTCGGGGCGGCGCTGGGAGGGGGTGGGGAGGAGGGGTCGGCTTTACTCCCCGTGCAGCGCGTGCGGAGTGCGGGCGGGGTGACGTGGGTGCTGGACGAGGGGGCGGCGGGCGAGCTGTGAAAATCGAAATGGAAAATGGTGAGGTTGAAAATGGTGAGGTTGACAAGTGATCTTATTACACTGGGGGAAAAAAAAATGCCGCACCCGCCCCGCTCCGCCCCGCTGCCCGTCGGCACGGGCCGCCGGGCCGGCGGCTCGAGCCGCCCGGTGGTCGGCTCCAGCGGGTCGTACGGCCTCATGTCCCAGTCCTACATGGACGTGGCGGCGGTCGCGCCGGAGCAGGTAAAGGGAGCGGCATTGTGTGACCCGCCGCGTCTCGCTAGCCACGACCACGCCCCCCGCCTCTCTCTCTCTCACAAACACCCCAAACCCGATCACGCACAGCCCGTCATCAGCCCCCGCTATCAGGGCGGCGAGGAAGAGGAGGAGAAAGAGGCGGGCGTGGCCACCGCCAGCCACGGAGGGGCAGACGGGAAAGCGGCGGCCGACGATGGGTCAACGGCCGCGCTCCTCGCCGCGACCGGCGCCCTAAACCTTTCACCAGGGCCGGCCGCCTCGCCCCCGCCCCTCCCCGCCCCTCGCGCCCCGCGCATGCCCCCCCTGGGCGCCGCCCGCCAGTGCCACGAGAACGAGGTCGCGGAGGTCGTTATCGTGTGCGAGCCAGAAGGGACGTCCCTGATGATGGGGGGGCTGCACCCACGGTGAGATGAAGAAGGGGAAGCGTGCACGTGTCTTTTTTTCTCTGCTTCTCTCTCTCTCCCTCTGTCCGTCTCCTCACACTCAAAACACACACCTTTCACAGTGCTTCCCTCTACGAGCGCCCCGTCAACCTGGACGCCGCCAAGAAGGCTCATGCCGAATTCCGGCGGGTCATGCGGGATGCGGGCGTCAAGGTGAGGAGGAGACAAGAGAGAAGGGGAGAGAGAGGGGTGGCTGAAAAAAAAAAACCCGCCTGGTTGCGACGCGCGTCTCTCCCCTCACCTTCCACCCCTTTTTTTGTCTCTCTCCCCTCTCTCTCGCTCGCCCTCCAATGCAGGTCCTGACCGTCCGGGACATCCTCTCCTTTGGCGTGGCCTCCCACATGGGCGCCCGCGTGGAGCTGGAGGAGCTCGCGATGAAGGCCCTGAGCTACCGCCTGGCGCCAGGGACGGACCCGGCGGGCGTGTCGGCGGACGACGCGTTTTACGCCTCGGACGCCTACAAGCGGCGCGTCCTGGAGCACATGTCCATCGCCCAGCTGATCGACACCCTGCTCATCAACCCGACGGTCGACCTCAAGCCGAGCGGGCGGGACACGGGGCTGACGGCGACGTACGAGTTCAAGCCGCTCTCCAACCTGGTCTACACGCGCGACCAGCAGATTACGACCGCGGGCGGGGTGGTCATGGGCCGCCTGCGCTCGCCCCAGCGGGCGCTGGAGGTCGACCTCATGGCCTTCTGCTTCCACAAGCTAGGGCTGCCCGTCCTGGGCGGGGTGACGTCCCCGGGCTACCTGGAGGGCGGCGACTTTTTCCCCGCGGGGCCCGGCCTGGCCCTGCTGGGCATCGGCCTGCGGAGCAACATGGAGGCCGCGGCCCAGCTGATGGCCGCCGACTGGCTGGGCGGCGTGGCCACGCTCGCCATCGTCCGGGACGACTTCGACCAGGCCCAGGACCGCATGCACCTGGACTGCGTCTTCTCCATCCTGGGCGAGGACGTGTGCCTGATGCTGGCCGAGATGATGGGCCCGGCCAGCCCGACCCGCCGCACGGTCGACGAGTGGGTGCGCGACCCGGGCACGGGACAGTACACCCTTGCCTCCTCGGGGACCGAGTTCGCGGCGTACATGGCCTCCCAGGGCTTCCACATCATCCCCGTGCCGGCCGCCGACCAGCTGGCCTACGGCTGCAACTGCCTCAACCTGGGCGGCGGGAAAATTCTGTCGGTGCACGCGGGCACCGCGCGCGCGATCGTGCGGGACCCGAAATTCAGGGGGGACGTGCAAGTCGTCGACTTCGGGCCCATCACGAGCATGTACGGGGCCGTCCACTGTGCGTCCCAGGTGGTGAAGCGGACGCCGCGGTGACGTGAGGGGAGAATGAGAGGAAGGGTGATGTGAAGGTGGAGGGGGGCGTGGGTCGTGTGGTTAATTTTGTTTTCGTTTTCACAATTCTTCCAGCGCGGCCGCGTGCGCGCCCAACGCCGCCAGGATGCCCGGCTTCAGGGCCGCTAGGGCGGCGGCCGCCGTGCCCGCCGTCGCATCCCCCCCGACCTCAAACAGGACGTCGGTGGGGTCACCGCCCGCCCCGACGGAGGACGCAGACACCTCGGACAGTTTGAGCGTCCCGCGGCCCGTGCCTCCTGTGGAGGTTGTTGACGGCGCGCCGTCCTCCCCTGTCACGGCCCAGTCCAGGGCGATGACGAGCTCGAATGCCGCGAACTTCTTGCCGCCCTTGCGGGTGGTGAGGTAAGCCTTTCGAGGGAGTGAGAGGGTGGGGGTGAGAAGACAAAATGAGGTTGAAAAAACTCTCTTCCATCCATCTTGCCGGCACTCCGCGCCCCACCACCATGGACGTCGCCCCGCACTCCTCTGCTCACCTCGCCCTCAACGGACGCGACCTTGGTGACAGTCACGCCGCCGCCACCCGCGCCCATTGACCCGGAGACGCTCGTCAGGCGGGCTGCCAGGTCATCCCTGGCCCATGGGAGTACGTTTCGTTCTTGCCTGTGGGGGAGGGGCGGGGGTTGAGTGTTTCTGAGGAGAAAGAGGCGGGCAAATGCGGGCGCCCTCCAGGGCGCTCTCTCCCCATCTAACACTAGTTGCGGCAGCCCTGGAATATCCGGTCACTGCAACAGCAATCAGAATAAAGAATCCGTGGCTTTCACCCGCTGGTTTGGGCGTCCAACCACCCCCGCTTTCAATTGGCGGAGAGCGCGGAAGACAGAAAAAGAAGCACGACCTCCGCCCCCGCCCACCACGCACCAGTGCCATTGGCCGACGTTCTGGCCCTCGTCCTTAAGGTCCTCCACCACCCAGCGCGGGTCGCGCGCGTCCCACTGCGCCATGTAGTGAGGAGAGAGAGAGAGAGAGAGTGTGATGAAACAAAAGAAGGCGCTCGCTCGCCCACCTTGTCACACGTCGTCTTTACTTTCAACTCTCTCTCCTCCCGCCGCTTCCCCACCCAGTAACCATGCTCACCATCCGCGCCGCCGCCCGCCCGGCCCCCATGGTCGCCGCCCGCCCCGCCGTCCGTCGCGCCGCCGCCCGCGGCGTCGTCATGGCCCGGGCCGACCCGAAGACCCCCCTCGAGTCCGCCATCGACGAGGCCAAGGAGACCTGCGCCGACGGCTCCTCCTCCGAGTGCGCGGTCGCCTGGGACACGGTGCGTCAGTGTTGTGCGAGAGAACTATGTCTACCCCTGCGCACGCGCGTGAATGTTCGGGCGCGTGCCGCCGCGGGAGAGCAGCGTGCTTCCCCCGTTTTTTCCGCGCCCTCGCCCCCTTCTATTTTCTCGGGCCCGGAGAGTGTGTGTGTTTCTTTTCTCGCGCTCGGCGACCTTGCGCCCTCCCAATGCGCACCAGTGCCTCGCGCGCAGGGGCAAGCGGGACTCTGGCTAGCGCCAAGGGTGGATGGGCGGCGCCCCTAGGCGCCGGGTTACCCTCCGACGCGCTCCCCCCGGCCGCTTGGCCCAAAAAGGGCGCGGGCCCGCGGCGCTGGGCGCTGCCCCCTTTTCCGGGCGCCCGGTTGGCGGGCTTAGGCTTGGCCAGTCGGCGCCCACCCACCCCGGGGGGCCGTGCCAGGCACCCAGGCGTGCATTGCTGGGGCTGGGAAGGCAGGTCGTGGCGACGCAGACGCGCGCTGGGAGAGAGAAGGGACCCTCCCACTCCCCCTTCCGCTGTCTCCCCCATCCCCGCTGCGGGGATGAGGCCAGCGCTCGTGAGCAACTCTGCTCTCCTTCCTCTCTCTTCGCGCGCGCGCCCCCCTCCTCACGCCTCTCTCCCCACCCCCACCTCACACCACAGGTCGAGGAGATCTCCGCCGCGGAGTCCCACAAGAAGGCTAACATCAAGAAGGAGGACCCCCTGGAGGTAAGGAGAGAGAGAGAAGGAGGGGGAGAGACAAAGCGCCGGCCAGCGCGAGCACAGCGAAAAGCGGCGGCTCGAAAAGCCTCACCTCACCCCATCACCCCCTCTTTTTCCCCTTCTCCCCCCTCTCCACCTCTCCCCCCGCACAGACCTTCTGCAACGACAACCCGGACGCCGACGAGTGCCGCGTGTACGAGGACTGAAGAGGTCTCCAATCACCTGGAGGAAAGGACCCCCACAGGACGCCCCCCCCTTGCGCGTGTCCTGTGATAATGTGCGGGGGACAGACAGAGGGGGGCTCACAGCCCCCTCTTCTCTCCTTCCCAGGCCAGCAAGGGGGGCGCGCCGTGAGTGTTGCATGAGAGAAGGGAGAGAGAGAGGGATGCCCCGGTCGATTGTGTGTGCGCGTGTGTGTGCTCGGTTGTGTGTGCTTTCCACAGGCTGTGTGGGGGGGGCCGGTGCCCTCTCGTGTGCGTGTGCGTGTGCGTGTGAACAAGAAGGCAAAAGCACACGGCACACATTGAACTCCCCCAGCCCACCTTTTTTCATTCCCCGTTTCACCTTTCAATGACCCGCCCCGGGGAAGCCTTCCTCGCCTTTGTCGTCAAGGTCCTTACCATCGGGGCGGTCGTCGTGGGAGCGGCACTTATTGCTGCGGGGTGCCTGTTGCAGGTGAGGCGCACGCACGCGCGCGCGCGAGAACGGGAGAGAGAGAGAGAGAAAGGGGTGGCGACCGCGCGTGCGCGCGCCGCCTCCTGAGCCAACCTTTTCTTCTCCCTTCCTCTTCATGCCCTCACACACACACACACACACACACACACACACACACACACACACACACACACACACACACACACACACACACACACACACACACACAGAACCCCCCGCGCGCCCCCGTCCCCGCGGGCCTGGTGGCGGTCGGCGTGCTCACCGCCGCGTCGGCCGCCCTCGGCTTTGCGGGCGTCCGCCGGTCGCGGGGCCTCCTGGCCGCCTACGTCACCGCCGGCGCGGCCGCCACGGCCGCCCAGGCCGCACTCGTGGGCGCCGCCTTTGCGGACCCGGCGCGCGTGTGCGCTGAGATCGCTGCGGCCAACACGGCAGGGCACTCGGGCTTCACCCCGGCGGCCGGCCAGCTGGAGGCCAAGCTGGCCGCCTTCCGCTGGGTCTTTGCCTGGGTCGTCCTGGCCCAGGCGGGCGGCCTAGCCCTGGCGGGCGGCCTCTTTGCCCTGTCCAAGAAGGGCGCGGGCTGGGAGTATGAGGGGATGAGCCCCGACAATGCCCAGGCAGCCCACCTGGCAGCGCTCCGGTTGGTCTCGGCCGGGGACCTCAAGGGCGCGGCCCGCCAGGCGGGGCGGGGGGCGGCCCGGCTGGCGGCCCGCATGGAGCAGCGGTACGGGGCGGCCGGGGCGGTGTGAGCATGAGTGAGGGGAGAGAGAGGAGAGGGCGGGCGTGTAAAGAGGACGCGGGGGGAAATAACACGCACGCCACGCTGCCCCCACCCATTCCACATCTCCGCCCTCTTTTCTCTCAATCATTCACCGCCCCCCCCCGCCCAGCAGCCCCGCCATGAGCGCGCCCGGCGAGTCCACCCCGCCCACCCCCCCGCCCACCAGCCCACCGCCCACGCTGGCCGCCATCCGGGCCGCCCGGACGGCGTGCCAGGCAGCGTGCGCCGCCACTGCCGCCCGCTCGGCCCGCCCGGCCATCGCCTCGGCACCGCTCACCAGGGCCGCCAGGGCTTCCACTCGGACGGCCAGGCGGCGGCGGGCGGCGAGGGCGGCGGTGCGCAGGGCGCCCACCTTGGTGGCAGTGGTCGCCGGCGCGTCGTCCGCCGCCGGCACGGGCGGCAGCGGCGGCGGGGGGTGGTCCGCGCGTGCGCGCTCCAGCAGGGACGCCCACTCCCCCTCCTCCGTGGCCAGGGCGTCCAGGCGCGCGCCCGCCCGGATTTTGGCAGCCGCTAAAGCCGCCCTCGCGTCCCGGGGGGCGGCGGACGCGGACGCGGACGCGAGCAAGGCGGCGGCGGATGAGCCGCAGACCAGGGTGCCATCGGCGAGGGCGGCCGCGACCGCGGGCACCGTCGCCCGCAGCGCCGCCGCCACGGCGGCCGCGCCGGCGGAGGTGCTGGCGGCACCGCCAGTGCCGGCCACGGCGGCGGCCGCCCCCGCCTGCGCCGCCACCCTCGCAGCCTCCGCCTCGACCAGGGACGCCCACAGGGCGCGCAGGCGGCCGGCCTCGGCCGCGTCGCCCGCGGCCACGCCCGCGCCGCCGGCCACGGCCTCCGCCCGGGCGGCCGTGGACACGCGGGGGCGAGGGCGGGGCGCTGGCGGCGCGCTGGCGGGGGCGGCGGAGGCCGCCGGGGCGGCGGCGGGCAGGGACGGGCGCGCGCCACCAGCCTGCTGGGGGTGGTGGGCGGCCGCCGCCGCCGCTAGGGACGCCGCGCGCGGCCGGCCCGGGGCTGCCACCGTGCGGCGGCGCTTGAAGACAATGCCGTCCGCTTCGACGACCTCGAAGTCGCCCTCCACGCCGCGGATGACTTCAGCAGGGGCGGCAGGCTGTGGGGGGATGGTGGGTGGTAGAGGCGCGGAGAGAAAAAAATGAAGAGAGGTTGGGCCGCGCGGGATGTGGCGCGCCCTGCCTTTGACTCTCCGTCTCCCTCCCTCCCTCCCCTCCTCTTCCACACCTGCATGTCCGCCACACCCCCGTGGGGGATGGCCATCCCGACTGGCTTGAGGGGCACGCCAGCGGCCGCCCAGGCGGCCGCGTTGGGGCTGTGGGAGAAGACGGGAGAGGAAGTGAGAGCGCGTTTTTTTGTTTGTTTTTTGCGTCGGCTGCGGCAAGGCGTTTCTCTACCGGGCGAGCACGGCGGGTAAAGCACATCTTTCGATCGACGCCTGTAACACCTGAGTCGTCTCGCCCGCGATTGAGGCGGCAATCAGGCCCCGGTCAGCCCCCCACACGCCCACGCGCGGGGCGCAGCTGTCGCTCTCTTCCGCAGCACGCACGACGCCGGCGGGCGGCGTTGCGTTTGGCGCTCCCCGCGCCCCATGGCACATGAACGCACGTATAATTCTCCATGTGTGTAAGGTCGGTGCTTGCTTGATTCAGCGCTGGTCAGTGAGGAGGAGAAGCTCTGTTTCGCTTCTACTCGCGGACACTTAGAGAAGCGATTAAGTGTGGTCGGGGCTGCTGCTCTGTTTTAAAAGGGCGCGGCTTCTAAATTCAGCACACAAGCCCGCGGACGACGGCGGTCGGCGAGCTGGTCGCGACGAGGACTTGTTTGACGCCGGCGAGCAGGGCGCCCAGGACGAGGGTGAAGTAAAAGGGGTAGAGGGCGAGCAGGAAGAGGGCGGGCGGCATGTAGGAGAGAGAGAGAGTGAGAAAAAAAAAAAAAAACGCGAGCGAGAGCAGACAGACAGAAGCGGACTTGGCAATGCGGTGCCCGCCCAAGCCCGCCCCGCCCCGCCCCATGCCTGCCTCGTCGCCCAGCCCCCCGCCATGCAGGCGAGGCGGCCGGCGGCCGCCCTCAGCCAGCGGCGCGCCAGACCCTGACCTTGACCCTGACCTTGCAGGCCTGGCCTCCCGGGCCGCCCAGGGAGGGGCGGCCGCGCTCCCCGACCTGCTGCCCGCCCTGGCCGCGGCCGCGGCGGGGAGGGGCCACGCCGCGCTGGTGGCCGCTCTGGCGGACGCCTTCCAGGAGGCCGCCCCGAGCGACACGGGCCTCCTGGCCCTCACCGTGGCGGAGGGCGTGGCCGCAGCGGTGGGCGAGGGCGGTCCCAGAGGAGGCACCGCCTCCCCCGCCCTTGGGTCGGCCCTCCTGGCCGCGTGGGCCGAGGCCGGCCGCCTCCCGCCGGCCGCCACCCCGCCCGCCGCCCGGGCCGTCGCCGCGTCCACGTTCCGCGCGCTGGTGGAGCGCACCACCCCGCCGGGCTGCGCCGCCACCCGCCTCGCCCCGCGCCTGGCGGCAGGGTTCGGGCTGGGGGCGGGCGACCTGGGCGGCGGCGGCGGCGGCGGCGGCAGGGAGGCCGCGGCGACGGCGGCCCTCCTCGCCCTCGCCGCCTCCTCGCCCGCGGGCGCGGGCCCGGCCGCCGCGCTCCTGGCGTCCCTGCCGGGCCTGCCCAGAGGCTCTTCTGTTTTTGACGCGGCCGCCGTCGCCGCCTTGCTGGCCGGCGGGGGCGAGGCGGCCGCGGCCGCGTTTGCGTCCGCCCGCGGCGCCGCCACCCCCGCCCCCGCCGCCCTGGTGGACGCCTGCCTGTCCGCCGGCCGCCTGCGGTCCGCCGCGGCCTACGTGCGGCGGTTCGGCCTGCGGGGCGCCTACCCGGCCGTGGAGGCGGACGCCCAGGCGGACGCGCTGGCGGGCGCGGTGCGGGCGGGCGCGTGGGATGCCGCCATCTCCCTGGCGGGCCGCCCCGCGGCCGGCGGGCCCGCGCCGGCCGCTGCGCTGCGGGCTGTCGCGGCGGCGGCCCAGGCGATGGGGCGGCCCTGCCTTGCCGCGGACGTGCTGGAGCTGGCGGGCTTGAGGGAGGGCGGCGGCGGCGGCGGCGGCGGCGGGGCGGCAGCCAGCAGGGCCTGGGCCGGCGCCGCCGTCCCGCCGCTGGATGCCGGCTTCCTGCCCTGGCCGCCCGGCACGGCCCTCAGCCTCGTGGCGGATGCGGCCGGCCTGGAGCAGGCCCGGGGCGTGCTGCTGTCCTCCGGGGCGGGGGGGTGGCGCGGCGGCGTCGGCCTGGACCTGGAGTGGGAGGAGGTGGCCGCGGAGGGGGGCGGGGCCGGGGCCGGGGCGCCCCGCCGCCGCCCGCCCGTCTCCACCCTGCAGCTGGCCTGCCCCGCCGCCGCCTTCGTGTTTGATCTGGCCGGGTGTGAGGCCGGCGGCGTGCTGGGCGGCGTGGCCGCCCTGGCGGCCGCCCTGCTCGCCTCCACCGCCCACCCAATCCTCGGCGTCGGCCTGCGGGCCGACCTGGCCCGCCTGGCGTCCGCGCTGCCGGCGTCCATCCCGCCGGGCGGGGCGCGGCGGTGCATCGATGCCGGCAAGCTGCTGGTCAGCGGCGGCGGGGGGGCGGGCGCCGGCAAGGCCCCGCTCGGGCTGGCGGCCCTGGCGGCGGCCGCCCTGGGCGCGCCCCTGGACAAGGCGCTCCGCACGTCCGCCTGGGCGGCCCGGCCACTGTCCGCGGGGCAGGCCCGGTATGCGGGCCTGGACGCCCTGGTGCCGGCCCTGGTGTGGGAGAAGGTGCAAGGAGGGGAGGGCGTGGAGGTGGAGGAGTGGGAGTGGGGTAGAAAGTAGACTGGGACGAAGAAGGAGCGGGTTGAGGTTGGGAGAGGTGGC